>WNFL01001268.1_pt1 | contig 19532 bp, 19 predicted proteins | sample 5400361 | NCBI WGS metagenome assembly WNFL01 (sample SAMN13153351, study PRJNA577476) | soil metagenome | isolation source: 40 cm soil on Douglas fir-dominated hillslope | place: USA:California | collected 2013-09-17
CATCGCAGCGGCCGATACACTGCTCCTCACGGTCCCGAATCAGCTGGGCGTGGACTACAACGCCCACGTGATTGAAGGCATCCTCAAGTACGTCGCCCCAGAACTCGGCTGGCGCTGATCAAGACGCGGCGGAGTGCCAGCAACACGGAGGCTCATGCAACCCCTTCGGTTTGCCATCAACGTCTCGCTGGAGGAGCGTTCCTTATCCTGACTTGTCCGAGGCCCGCGTCGAGCTGGTGGCTTGCCCAAGGCGATTGCGCGCAGTTTCTGGGCCGGTCTGCCGGTTCCCCGACGCACGTCGCGTGGTTATTGTAGGTCGAGAGGAAATCGTCTTTCCCTGGCACGGCGGTCAATCAGCCCGCTGCCACGGTGACTCGGAGCAGCGGTCTCCCCGATGTCTCTCCAGACCAGCGGTGTCCACCCCAGACCGCTGCTGTCCACTCGAGATTTCCTAATGGAACACTCGCCAACGAGTAGCCCCGTGCAAGGATGCCCGAGCGAGGCGATCGTTTGGGACGTGACATCAGCGGACACGAGCGGACACGTTAGGCCATTGAAGGGGAACCAAAGGGTAGCCAACCTCGAGGCTCACTGAGCGACAGTCTCGCCGCTCCGTGAGGTACATTCTCCCCTAATGCCACTGGCCGCCGGCACTCGCCTCGGCACCTACGAGATCGTCGCCCTCCTCGGCGCAGGAGGCATGGGCGAGGTCTACCGCGCGCGCGACCCGCGCCTCAAGAGGGACATCGCGATCAAGGTTCTGCCCGCCGACGTGACGTCCTCGCCAGACCGTCTCGTGCGCTTCGAGCGCGAGGCAACGACCGTTGCGGGGCTCAACCACCCGAACATCGTGGTGCTCCACTCCATAGAGGAGGACGGCAGCACTCGGTTCCTCACCATGGAGCTGGTGGAAGGGCAGAGCCTGGCCGCGGTCGTCACCCCGGGTGGGCTGCCGATCGCCCAGGTCCTGGACCTTGCGATCCCGCTCGCCGACGCCCTGGTCGCGGCTCACGAGAAGGGTGTTGTGCATCGCGACCTCAAACCCGCGAATGTGATGGTGACGCGCGAGGGGCGCGTCAAGGTGCTGGACTTCGGGCTGGCAAAGCTCACCCAGGTAGACTTGGAGGTCGACTCCACCCAGGCGGCCACTCTCGCGGTGCCGTTGTCGGACGCGGGCCAAGTCGTGGGTACTGTGCCGTACATGGCGCCTGAGCAGCTCCGCGGCGCGACGGTGGACGCGCGCAGCGATCTGTTCTCATTCGGAGTCCTCGTCTACGAGCTGGCCAGCGGGAAGCGGCCATTCGCCGGGCAGAACCACGCCGACATCAGCTCGGCGATCCTGCGTGACACCCCGCCCTCGCTCACGAGCCTGCGCGGCGACCTCCCGAGCGAGCTGGCACACATCATCGAACGCTGCCTAGAGAAGAACACGCGCGAGCGGTTCCAGACAGCGCTCGACGTGCTGAATGAGCTGCGCTCGGTCAGGCGGACGCTCGATCGCGGCGCCTCCCGTGCGCCGAAGCCGTCCTCGGACAGGGTGGCCTCGATCGCGGTGCTGCCGTTCGTGAACCGCAGCGCCAGCTCCGACGACGAGTACTTCTCCGACGGCCTGGCGGATGAGCTGCTCAACGTGCTGGCCAAGATCAAGGGACTGCGGGTCTCGGCGCGGGCCTCGTCCTTCCACTTCAAGGGCAAGGACGTACCACTGGCTGAAGTTGGCAAAGCCCTCAACGTTGCGACCGTCCTCGATGGCAGCGTGCGCAAGGCCGGGAACCGGGCGCGAATCGCAGTGCAGCTGGTGAAGGTCAGTGACGGCTACCACCTGTGGTCGGAGACCTACGACCGCACGCTGGACGACATCTTCGCGGTGCAGGACGACATCGCCCAGTCGGTAGTGAAGGAGCTACGACGGACGCTTCTGGGAGAGGAGGCGGACTCGCAGGCAAGCGGCGAAGTGAAGTCAGAGGTGTCGAAGGCCGCGAAGGGCCGGGCGACTAACCCCGAAGCGCATCGGCTCTATCTCCAGGCCCGGCACCTCTTCGAGCGACTCACTCGCGCGGACACGATGGCGACGATCGACCACCTGAAGCGCGCTCTGGTGCTGGATCCCGACTTCGCACTCGCATGGGCCGAGCTGGCGACCGTGTATTCGCGAGAAGCAGATCGCAACTGGGCCCCAGTGGAAGCGGGCTACCGCCAAGCTCGAGAGGCGGTGGAGCGGGCGCTGTCGCTGGAGCCGAATCTGGCCGAGGGTCATGCGGCATTGGCCTGGATCCAGATGACCCACGACTGGAACTGGCACGGCGCAGAGGCCTCACTGCGAAGAGCATTGGTGCTTGCACCGGGGAACGCCGTGGTGCTTCGCCGCGCCGGTGCGGTCGCCTACTTTCAGGGCTGCTTCGAGGAGGCGATCGAGCTTTATCGCCGCACACTCGAACAGGATCCGCTGTCCACAGCCACCTACAACAACCTCGGATTGGCCTTGAACGCGGCTGATCGCCATGCCGAGGCCGAAGAGGCCTATCGCAAGGCCCTCGAGCTTGCCCCGCGAAGGAATACGACGCGTGCATCGCTCTCACTCTCGCTGCTAGCTCAGGAACGGGTGGAGGAGGCGCTGGCGGAGGCGGGAAACGAGCCGGATGAGTCTCTTCGCCTTTGGGCCCTCGCGATCATCCACTTCGTCATTGGCCGACGGTCGGAGTCTGACACCGCGCTCGGAGAATTGATCGAGAAGCACGCGACATCTTCTGCGTTTCAGGTCGCCGGAGCATGCGCCGTTCGCCAAGAACACGACGCTGCCTTCGAGTGGCTCGAGCGCGCCTACGACCAGCGGGATCCGGGGCTGAGCGAGCTCAAAGCCAGCCCACGCTTCCGTTCGCTGCGCGGCACTCCACGGTGGGGCGCGTTCCTGAAGAGGGTGGGCTTCGAGGACTAAGGAGGCGTTGTCGTCCCGCAAACGCTCGCATTCACCCGCGGGAACGCGGTGCGCTATCGTTGCCCACTTGTGGCCCCGTAGCTCAGACGGATAGAGCAGCGGTTTCCTAAACCGCGTGCCGCTGGTTCGACTCCAGCCGGGGCCACCAACTCTTTCGCCACGACTGCCGTTGAACCGCGACAGCACGCCAATCCCACCCATGCGTGCCCGCGCCCCGCACCGGGGCTGCCGGCCTGCCACGATTCACCGCGGGCGAAACAACCATTGGGCCTCGGCGCGGGGCAGGCGCTATCCTGCGATACGCGCACGCCGTCGATGGGGAGAGGGTGCCGGACCCCAGCTGCGAGCGCTCACGAGTTCATCGAGGACCGCATCAGCGTCGTCTTGGCCTGCCTGCTGGTGTGCGCCCGACCCGTACTCGCGCAGCCGCCACCCGGTCCGGGCGCCTGGAGCCTTCTCGCTCCATCAGGAGCGGCTCCGCACGGCCGATTCGCGCACTGCGCGATCTATGATCCGTCGGCCTCCCGCATGGTCATTTTTGGCGGGCTAGGGTTCAACGACGTGTGGACGCTCTCGCTCGCGGGGCCGACGGCGTGGGCGGAACTGCCGCCCCCCGTTCCCGGGACGATCGCCCCGATCGACCGCATGAACGCCACAGCGATCTGGCAGCCCGGTCCGTCCGTCCCGCGGATGCTGCTGTTCGGGGGTTCGCACAGCGGAATCATCCACGAGGGCGGAGACCTCGCGCTCTGGTCATTGTTCCTGGGCGGTGGCGGCGGGCTCGAGGGAGCGTGGAACAACCTCGGCAGCAGCGGCCCCAAGCCGACGTACCGCTCCGGACATACCGCCGTCTTCGACTCGGTGGGAAACCGCATGGTGGTCTTTGGTGGATACGATGACGACAGCTTGAGGAACGACGTCACGTTCCTTGCCCTCGACGGCTCCTACACGTGGGCCGCGGTGACGCCAGCCGGAACCGCGCCTTCGCCGCGCTACTTTCACACGGCCATTTACGACCCGGTAGGCCAGCGCATGCTGGTATACGGGGGCGTGGACGCCACGGGCGAGCGCGACGACGTGTGGTCGCTGTCCCTCACGGGCACGCCGACCTGGACAGAGTTGTCGCCCTCGGGAGCCGTGCCTCCTGCGCGCTCCAAGCACTCCGCCGTCTACGAGCCGTCGACGCGATGCATGCTGATCTACGGTGGCAGCAACGCGGGCGGAACACTGGGCGACGCCTGGGCGCTGTCACTCGCGGGAGCGCCCGCGTGGTCGGACGTTACACCGCCGGGCACGGCGCCCATCGCACGCTTCGGCCACACGGCCGTCTACGATCCGGCACTCAAGCGCATGCTGGTGTTCGGCGGCCTCAACGCCTACGGCGTCCAGTCGAGCGAGCTCTGGGCGTTCGACTGGCCGTGCGTCCAGCCGGCGGTCACCCAGCAGCCGGGCAGTGCGCGTGCACTCGACTACTTCGCCCAGATCACCCTCACGGCGGGAGCGACCGGGGTCGGGCCGCTGAGCTATCAGTGGTTCAAGAACCTGACGCCCGTCGCTGATGGGGGCCACATCTCGGGCGCGCAGACGGCCGCGCTCCACATCTCGCCGGTGGCCTGCGGTGACCTGGGCTCCTACCGGCTCCGCGTCACCAGCGCGTGCCAGCAGGTCAGTCAGAGCGATCGGGCGTTGGTCACGTTCAGTAATCTACAGCAGCCGCCGGTTTACGTGTCGAGCTGGGCAACCCCGGGAACGCCCCGCGACGACATGGTGCTGGCGGTGGACGACAACGGCAACGTGTACGTCAACACCAATGCCCCGGCCGGGCTGGTGAGCAAATACGACAAGACCGGAAACCTGCTCGCGACGTGGACCGGGCTCGACCTGCCGACGGGAATCACGGTCGATCGTCCCAGGAACTTCGTCTACGTGCTCGAGGGCTGGTTCAACCGTGTGCGCAAGTTCACCACTGCAGGAGTCCTCGTCCAGACGATTGGCGTCGGGACCAGTTCCGACGGTGTCCATCACCTGCGCTCGATCGCTGCGGATCCGGAGGGCAACCTCTACGTGGCGGACCCCACGAGCCATGCGATCGAAACCTACGGGCCCGATGGCACACTCCTCGGCCAGTGGGGCGCCGAGGGCACGGGCGACGGCGAGTTCGCTTCCTTCGGGGACGTCGCGACGGACGATCGCGGCCATGTCTACGTCTCCGATATCACCGCGGATCGGGTGCAGAAGTTCAGCACGTCCGGCACGTATCTCGGGCAATGGCCGCTCAACAGTCCACCCATCGTTGGCTTCAGTACCGGCATGCGGCTCGCCGTGGACGACAATGGCGACGTCTACGTGGCTAACGAGAACGCGCTCACGCTGCAGAAGTTCGCGCCCGACGGAACGCTGCTGGCCGTCTGGAATTCGCCGGGCGCGGGGCTTGGCGAGTACAACGTCTCGGGCGGCATCGGGCTCGACCACGAGGGCAATCTGTACGTGACGAGCGGCAGCTCCTTGGTCAAGTCCACGTATGGCGCCGTGCCCCACACGCCTCTGTCCATCCTCCAGAACCCGGTTCCGATCGCCACGCTCGTGGGTAACAACGCCAGCTTCTCGGTCGCGGTCGCGGGCACCGCGCCGTTCGCCTACCAGTGGCGGCGCGATGGCTCTCCGCTCTCGGACGGTGGCCACGTCAGCGGCACCCACGCGGCGAGCCTCGTGCTGACACCCGCGCAGGGTGCTGACGCCGGCCTCTACGATTGCGTGGTCACAGACGCTTGCGGAACGCAGGCCACCAGCGCTGGCGCCGCGTTGGGCTTCTGCGCCATCGCGCAGCAGCCCTCGCGGAGCCTCGTGGCGGCGGGGCAGACCGCCTCCTTCAGCGTGACTGCGACCACGTCCGGTCCTGCGCTTGCATTCCAATGGCGGCGCTCCGCGGTACCGCTCGTGGACGGTGGCAACATCTCGGGAGCGACCACGCCGACGCTCGCGATCGCGACGGCGAGCGCACAGGACGTGGGCACCTACGACGTGGTCGTCTCGGCTACCTGTGGCCAGATGACGAGCGTGCCTGCCGCGCTGCTCCTCGAGCCGTGCGCGGCAGCGGCGTCGCTCGCCAATCCCGGTCCGCCTCTTGGATACCTCGCGGGCGGCAATTTGGTCTACGACAGCCTGCGGGCCTGCTCCATCGTGTTCGGGGGGCTCAACGTCAACACCGGCGCGCTCAACGGGGATACCTGGAAGTGGGATGGCGTCACCTGGACGAGGGTCGCCACCGCCGGGCCCAGCCCGCGCTACCTGGCATCGGCGTGCTATGACGGCGGCCGTGGCCGCATCGTGCTGTTTGGCGGGCAGAGCTCGCCCAGCAGCTTCTTCGCGGACACCTGGGAGTGGAACGGGACGACGTGGGCCCAGGCCGCCACGACCGGGCCGGGTCCGCAGGGCAACCTGAACCGGGCGCCCATGGCTTACGAGGCCGCGTCCGCACGGACCATCCTCTACACGGGAGGCACCGGCTCCGACACGTGGAGTTGGGATGGCGCACAGTGGACGAAGCTCGCGCACGGCGCGAGTGGCCCGGGCAATACCCACCTGGCGGCCATGGCCTACGACCCGGTGCGCGAGCGCATCGTGTACTTCGACGGCGGAACCTGGGAATGGAACGGCTCCGACTGGGCGCAGGTGGCAACGACTGGGCCGGACAGCCGCTACGGCCACGTGATGGCCTACGACCACGCGCGGGGAACCGTCGCGGTGTTCGGGGGCATCATCCCGTCGTGCTGCTATGGCAACGATCTCTGGGAATGGAACGGCGTCGCGTGGACCCAGCTGGTCGCGACCGACGGTGATGCCGCAATCTACAACGCCATGGACTATGACATCGCCAGCGGCGAGCTGTGCGTGTATCCCTACCGCGTGGGCGGCTCCTTCCAGAACGAGTGGACCTGGGGCTACGGACTGGCGTCGATCCGGCAACAGCCCGCGCCGCAGACTGTGGCCATCAACCTGGCCGCCCACGTGTCTGTGGACGCCCGCGGGACAGTGCTGACCTATCGATGGCGAAGGGGCGGCGTGCCACTGGACGACGGCGGCGTGTTCTCGGGCACGGGCACATCGACGTTGACCATCAGCCCCATCCAGATGCCGAACGCCGGCTACTACGACGTTCTGGTTTCCAACGGGTGCAGCCAGCTCGTGAGCCAGCCGGTCCTGGTGAAGGCCGTGTGCCCCGCACCGCCCAGCATCACGCAACAGCCCGCCGACCTGAACGTACCGCCCGGCACACCGGCAGCGTTCACAGTGGCCGCGATGGGCTGCACGGCCATGCAGTATCAGTGGCGCAGGAACAACGTGATGATTCCTGGCGCCATGCAGCCGGGCCTCAGCCTGGCCTCCGTCACTGCGGCGGACTCGGGGCTCTACAGCGTCGAGGTCAGCGCAGGCGGCCTTTCCACGATCAGCCGCTCCGCCGCACTGAATCTGGGCTCGGGACCGCGGTTCGTCAGCACCACGTTCCAGCTGCCGTCCGCCTCGCAGGTGGACGTCACGTGGCGCACCCAGGACTCGGCGCAAGTACGTGCGGGCTACGGACCGAATCCTGGCCTCGGCTTGGTCACGAGCTACTCGCCGTTCTCGACGGGCGCGGCCCTCAGCCTGCCGCACGGTCTCGCGACCGACCTTTACGCTCGGCTCGAAGCCGTGGATGCGCAGTCCATCCACACGCTCTCGCCCGTGCGCCAGATTGTGTTCCCGCCCTCCACGCCCGCCGTCACTGGCATCGCGCTGCCGTCGCCGTTCTGGACGAACGCGGGCGGGCCCGAGCAGGGGCTCGCCATCGGGATGCGCGTGGACAATACGGGCAACGCGGCGGCCGGGGCCGTACGCCTGCTCCAGGTGACGCTCGGGGGCGCGCAGCCGCGAGAGTTGTCGGGCGTGGCGGCAACCCAGCCGCGCTGGGTCGCGAATGCCGTGCCGCTCGCGCAGAGCGTCCGCATGCCCGCGGACCTGTGGTTCAAGCGCGCCGAGATCGGGGCCGGCCCAGGGGGCAATGCGACCCTCAAGGCCACGTTCCAATGGTGGGAGTCGCCCGCTGCGAATGCGGCTTCGCACACGTTCGTCATCACCCAGCGCGTGAGGTTGCCGCAATGAATCGATCGATCCGATCGCCGATGCGTCTGAACCTGGCGCTGGCGGGCCTCCTCATCGCCACGGCGGCGCGTGCCAGTCTCGTTGTGGAGGTGCAGCCCGGCCACTATGCGATCCACGCGGGGGAGAGTGTGGTGATCGACGGCTCGCTTTATAATTCGGGCATGGACTCGCTCTTCATCAATGGCGCGAGCTCGGACCTCGATTCCCTGTTCGGGGCCGACCTGGCGACGAATGCGTTCCTGGCGTCCGCTCCACTGGCGCTGGGTCCGGGGGAGAGCTGGAACGGTCCGCTGCTTTCGATCACCATGGCCGCCGGTGCCGACACCACGCTATCCACCCATGGGATCACCGTGATGGGCGGCGCCACGCCGTACGAGCAGTCGGCGCCCGGCACCGCCTACTTCCTGCTGGACTCGCGTGCGACGGCCGGAACCACCTCGGTGCCTGGACCCTCGCCGGTGGCCGCTCTCAGACTCTCGGTTGCGCCGAACCCCTCGCGGGCCGGCGTCACCCTGGCCTTTTCGGTTGCGCAGCCCGCGCCCGTGTGGCTCGAGATCTACGATGCGCTTGGACGGCGCGTGAAGATGCTCGAGAGCGGACGGATCCGCGAGGGAGCGCAGAGGATGGACTGGGATGGACGGACGGAATCCGGCCGGCGCGCCAGTGCTGGCGTGTACGTGAGGGTGGTGCTGCTCAGGTGAGGTCGTGTGACCCCGTCGACCGACGATTGCCCGCCCATGCAACCAGGCCGGCGGCGCGGCCGTAGGACCTAACAGCACGGCCGCCGAGGCTCCCAGAATCCCCCTGGGGGGATGGGCGGCACACTCGCGGAGATGCCATGAACAAGAATCACCTGTTGTGGGCCCTGGTCGCGGCGGATGTCCTGCTCTCGTTCGCGACCATCGGGGCGGAGATGTTCTTCGGCTGGACATTCCCGCCTCCGCTCGCGGAATTCGTCCGGCAGCGGTTCTCCCAGCTTCCGGGACCTGGCAACGCGATCCAGCTCGTCGTGTTGGCGGCGTGCGTGGTGTGCGCGTTCGGAGCGTGGATCGGCCTGGTGAGCTACTGGCGGTCCGCCAGGCGGCTCTACCTGGTCTCGTTCGCGCTCTGGTTGTTCCTCATCCTGATCTCGGGTCCGTCGGTGATGAACCCGGTCGCGGCGACGATCCGGGTGATGAATGCGATGGTGGGAGGGGTCATCATCGGGCTGGTCTACTTCTCCGAGTTGTCCCACCGATTCGAGCGCAGCTCGCTCGAGATCGCCGCGCCGGCCGGAATCAGCCTCGACACGCATCGGGCCTGATCCGCCCGGAGCGGCGTGCTCCCATGCGGTAGATTCTCCGGACGCGGCTGGCCTCCGGTACCCGCCTGGGTACCTACGAGATCCTCCATGGAAGGAGCGTCCGGGTCATGATCAAACCCTCCGTCATCGCGTTCTGCGTCGTGCTTGCGCTGCCCGCTCTGAGCGCGCAGGCGGCTCCCTGGCAGCCCTCACCGGGACACACGCAAGTGCCGATCTGGCCCTCCACCGTGCCGGCCGGCCGGCCGGGTGCGGGCGCGGAAACGACGGGCGGTGCTGCGGGGTCGTCGGTGGCCGACCGACCGTGGCTCTATGGAGCCAACGTCTCGCGGCCCACCCTGACCGTCTATTCGCCGGCCGGGAAGAACACCGGGGCCGCGGTGATCGTGTTCCCTGGCGGCGGCTATCAGATCCTGGCCATCGATCTCGAAGGCACGGAGGTCTGTGACTGGCTGAACTCCAAGGGGATCGCGGGCGTGCTGCTCAAATACCGCGTGCCCAACGCCGGGCCGACCTGGAACCAGGCCTGTGGCTGCGATCTGAAGACGAGGTCCTCCATGGCGCTCGAGGATGCGCAGCGGGCGTGCGCGCTCACGCGGCGGAGTGGCACATCGATCCGCACAAGATCGGCGTGCTCGGGTTCTCGGCGGGTGGGCACCTGGTCGCCTCCGTGAGCACGCGGTTCGAGCGGCGCGTGTACGCGCCGGTGGATGCGGCCGACCGGGAGAGCTGCCGTCCGGATTTCGCGGTGGCGCTGTATCCCGGGCACCTGTTCGACTACCGCAAGGGTGCGCTGAACGCGGACCTTCACGTCACCCACGACACGCCGCCGACATTCCTGGCGCACGCCGAGAACGACAACGTGGACGGCGTCAGCAACACGCTCAGCTACTACGAAGCGCTGAAGAACGCGGGCGTGCCGACGGAGTTGCACCTGTACGCGGAGGGGCGCCACTCGTTCGGGCTGCGGCGAACCAGGTTTCCGATCACGGCCTGGCCGCACCTGGTGGAAACCTGGCTGCAGACGATCGGGATGATCTCGCCGTAGGGGCTCGCGTCCGACCATTCCAGGCCACACCCTGGGCCACCAGGAGGATCGTTGGGCGCAACGACCCTGGCGAAATCTGGATTTCGATTGACTGGAATCGTGGCTGGCTTGAGAGTCATGCTTGCAGTTTTGGGCTTCCGCTTGGAAGAAGAATGCGGACCTACAGCCTGCAGAGCACACAGGCGAGGCCCCCCGAGCCGAGCCCCAGGAGGCCGCGTGCACCGTTGGAACCTCAGTTCGAAATGGTTTGCCCTGCTTCTCGCAGCCGGGATCGCCTCCAGCGCCGGCGCGGTCTTCGCGTCGACTCCCGGAACCCTTTTCGAGGACACGCCGGGCCGCGCGGCCTCGCCGGCCCGGGCTTCGGCGGCCTGCACGCTGGAGCCGGGTCCGATCGGCACCTTCGCCCTCGCCATCACCGGGGAAGCGTACACCGCAGTTGCCTCCCGTCTTCGGCCCGCATCGTGCACGGCATGCGGGGCGACCTCGGCGGTGACCCCCACCAGCGTGTCGTTCCGAGTGCGATGGACCGACGCGAGCTCTGCGCAGGTCCAGATCTCGGTGGTTGGCGCGACCGTTACGGGAGGATGCACAGTCCCTGACGAGTCGACTGTGCTATGCGGTGCGGTCAGCTACACGCTCACCAGCACCGGACCGGGGGGCATCGTCTACAACCTGGCGATGCCAAGTGGCTGCTGCATCTCCGGGGATGCCTTCGTCCTGATCAAGTTCGTCGGTGGCCTGGTCAAGGGTTCGAGCTCGACCGCCAGCAACCCGGCATTGTCGTTGACCTCGGTGCCGTGCGTGAATTGTGAGCAGTACTTCTCGACTTCGATCAGCTATCCGACGCTCGCCGACTGGTGCCCGGCGACGAGCCAGAATTCGCTCTGGATCTCCGTCGATGCGGACTGCTGCACGCCAGTGCCGACTCTCAGGCATTCATGGGGCGGGGTGAAGTTCCTCTATCGGTAGTTCCGGGTTCGCGAGCAAACGCCGGAGGCCTCGTCGCCTCCGGCGTTTGTGTCCTCTCGCCTAGAAGTCGCACCCCGGCGCCGCTGCTTCGACTCCGTCTGGTTCTTGCTACGCCACGCCCTTGTTGCTCGTCGCGATCCGAGTTGCCGGGGGTTCGTCGAAATAGCGGCCGGGCGTCACGCCGAAGGCCTTGCGGAATGCGGAGACGAATGCGCTCAGGCTGTCGTAGCCGACGTCGAGCGCCACCGAGGTCACCTTGTCGCCGCCAGCGAGCAGCGGCAGCGACCGGACGAGGCGCAACTGCTGGCGCCACTTGCCGAAGGTGAGGCCGGTCTCGGTCAGGAAGAGCCTCTGGATCGTCCGTTCGCTCGCGCCGGCCCAGCGGGCGATCTCCTCGAGCCCACGTGGATCGCAGGGATCGTCGTGGAGCAGCTGACCGATTCGACGGGCCCGCGCGTCCTTGGGCTGCGGTAGATGCAGCGCCGCGGTGCTGGCGACCTCGAGCTGATCGAGCATCACCTCGATGAGACGCGCGTGTTCCGGATTGCGCCGCGACAGGACTCCAATGCCCACGGTGTGGAGGATGAGCTCGCGCAGCAGCGGCCGAATCGTCAGCGCGCGGCAACCCCGATCGACCGAGGCGGCGACCCGTGGGGAGAAGTACAGCGTGCGCATGGACACGGCGCCCGAGATGTCGATCGAGTGCACCGTCCGCGCCGGAACCCAGACGCCTCGGTGGGCCGGAATGACCCACATGCCGGCCGGAGTGTGCACCGTCATCACGCCCTTCGAGGCATAGACGAGCTGGTGCTCGGCGTGCGAATGCGGGGGAATGCGGTGGCCGCTGATGAAGTCATGCGACAGCGTGTAGAGGTCGTGGCGGCTCTTTGGGCACTCTGGGGAAGGGCGACGCTTTCGCGACATGATTCGTCACTCTAGCGCAAGAGGTCCAGGCGCTCCCCAGGTAATCTCCATCTCGTTCACGGGGCAGCGGTCTGTTCGAGAACAGGAGACTGTGCATGGTCAAGAATCCGCCCGACGGCATGCCCGCCTGCTGTCCGTACCTCCTGTACGACGACCCTGGCGCGGCGGTCGACTTCCTGACGAAGGCGTTCGGCTTCGAGACGACGGAACGACCGCGCATGCGCAGCTGGGGCAAGGGACCGCGGTGATCATGCTGGCCGGGACACGGGCCCCAGGAGCGCTGCGCCGCGGGCGCAGCCCCAACGAGGCCGGCAGCCTGAACGCGAGCGTCTACATGTACGTGGGTGACGCGGACGCGCACTGCCGCAAGGCGCGAACGGCCGGCGCCGAGATTCTCGCCGAGCCCATGGATACCGCTTGGGGCGACCGGATCTATTGCGCGGTCGATCCCGAGGGACAGCTCTGGTGCTTTGCGACCCACACGCGCGAGGTCGCGATGGGCGGGGCGTGAGCCCCCGGGGCTCCGCCTCGACGGTACGGGTCAGCGGGCGACGAGCATCCTCGCGAACGCGCCCAGCTCTTCGGCGCTGAGGTCCGACACCACCCAGTAGGCCATCCCGGCGTGGGCGCCGTGGATCACGTGGTAGCCCCGCTGGGTCGCGGCCGGCGCGAGGTCCTCGTGTTCGCCGCCCGCCGGCCACACGAACACGTTGATGACGTGCTTGCGATGCGTGTAGACGAGCGCAGCGACCGGGTGACCCTGGAGGTAGTCGAGCCTTCCGCCGACCAGCGGATAGTCCGCGGTCGCGAAGTCGGTGACGGGAGGAGAGAAGTCGAGCTTGCCTGCGAACCAGGGCTTGACGGTGTGCTGATCGGTCGACGTCACGTCGGTCAGGTGGCTCGCCATCAGGGACCGGACGTGGCCCGTCACCGCCTCGCGCGCGATCGCATGGTCTCCGCCGCCAAGGGAGAGGGCGGCCACCATCCAGGTGCCGCCCGCCACGGCAACGAACGCCGCAGCCACGGCCGCCCAGCGCCACGGCATCGCCGGCCGGCGTGCAGGCGCCACGTCGCGGCGGCCCGCAGCGCGCAGATCCCGCATCAGCCGCTCGCGGAGGAGGTCCGGCGCGCGGTGATATTCCAGGTCGCGCCTCAGGGTCTCGCCGAGTCCGCGCTGCGCGTTCAGCGCCGCGGCGCAACTCGGACAGGTGTCCACGTGCCGCGCGACCTCGCGGCTGGCCACCGGATCCAGCTCGTCGTCCACGAACGGCGAGAGCCGATCCATCACCTCCCGGCACTCCATCAGTCGTTCTCCTTCGCGCCGGCTCCCAGCGCGAGCAGCAGCTGCTTGCGGCCACGCGCCAGGCGCGACATCACGGTGCCGATCGGCACCCCCGTCACCTGGGCGATCTCCTTGTACGAAAGGCCCTCCAGCTCCCGCAGCACCAGGACCTCGCGGAACTCGAACGCGAGCTGGGCGAGGGCATTGCGTACCGACTCGGATGCGATCGTGCTCGACAACTCGGCCTCGGGCCCTGAGAGTTCCTGCTCCGAGAAGTGAATCTCCTCGTCGAACTCGACCGCATCGCCTCCCGAGCGCCGGCGCCGGAACTGCGTGAAGCACGCGTTCCGCACGATGCTCAGCAGCCAGGCGCGTCCATCCACGCCGCGAAAGCTGTCGAAGTGCCGGATCGCCCGCAAGAACGCCTCCTGGACCGCGTCCTCCGCCTCGTGCGGGTCGCGCAGCAGGTAGCGCGCCAGGTTGTGCGCCGCGTCGAGGTAGGGGAGCACGGACTCGTTGAACCGCTCCATCTCGTGCGTCGAAAGGCGCCGCTCCGGGCTCGCCGTATCCGTCCTGCTCTCGCGAGTCATGGGTGGAGTCTCACGCCTATGGACTCGCGGATGGCGCGGTTTATTCCCGTTCGAAGCGGCCTTTCTGCAGCGGGAATATCGTCGGTCTCCCCGAGGTCAGGGCTGGTGATACGCAACATCCCATCCCTCACCCGGAGGTCCACCATGAACGCAGTCCCGCAGCGTCGCGCCCGCCGCATCGTCAGCCTCACTGGTTCGCTGCACCTGCTGCTCAGCGCCGTCCTCACCCTGCCCTGCCTGGCCTCTCCGTACGCGGCTACCGCCGAGAAGCCCAAGCCCAGCACGGTCAGGGTCAGTCTCTCGGAGTGGAAAGTCCAGTTGTCCCCGGCCCGCGTTCCGCCGGGGCCGGTGGTCGTCGAAGTGACCAATGCCGGCACGATCCCCCACGCCTTCGAGCTCGAGGGTCGCGGACTCGAGAAGAGCACCCCCCAGATCCAGCCGGGCGCGACCACGCGTCTGAGTCTCGACCTGCGCGCGGGCAGCTACGAGGCCTACTGCCCCGTCGGGAAGGGCTCGCACAAGATGCTGGGGATGTTGAATCACCTCACCGTCGGCAACGCCAGGGTCGCCACGGCTGCGATCGACAAGCACGAGGAGGCGGAAGCCTACGCCTCCGGCCACGAGGCCGCAGAGGAGCACGGCGAGCACGAGCACGCCGCGGACACCGGCGGGGGGGCGAAGATGATCAAGGTCACGGGCGACGGGCCCGTGATCCAGATCCTGCCCGGTGCGTTCCCGTTCGCGGACAGCGCGATGGCCGTGATCCGTAACCGTCCCCCGGATCAGCAGGCGGACCTGACCCACAAGGCTCACATGGGTCCCTACTCGAACAACGTCGCGGCCATCGCCGGCGACATCTCGCTGGTGGCGATCGACCGCGGCGCCACGGGCGACTCGGTCTCGGGCGTGGCCCGGTTCACCACCCAGGACGGCTCGCGCTGGAGACTGGTGATGGACCGCGTGCAGACCAAGGACATTCCCTTCAATCCCCGCTTCGGCGGCGTGATCATGGGCCTCTTCTACCACGGGGCGTCGGGGGTCCACACCCCACTGGTGCCCACCATCCAGAGCTCGCTCGCGCTGTGGGCGTTCGCGCACCTGTACAAGAACGACCAGCTCGTCAGCGACGACGCAATGGTGCACATCATGCTGCTGTCGCGCACGCGCAGGACCAGCGACTGGGCGCTGGATTGCTGGGACTGCTCCGACCGGCCGATCGAGGAGCTCCAGCTCCAGGTGACCCCGGCGCCGAACACGCCTCCCTTCGAGGCTCCCGGCGGATTCCTGTTCGTGAACTGGGAGAAGTCCACTGGCCAGCGCGTGTCGCTCTAGGCCCAAGGAGAATCCGGTGAACCCATGGCTTCGATGGATCGCGCTGATCGCCGCGTGCGTCACCTGGCTCGGGGCGGGATTCGTTTGCCGCGCGCAGGCCTGCAGTCAATGCATGTGCGGAACCCCCTTCCCGGCCGGAGTGCTGGGAGGGGTGGTGCCGCAGCAGCTCACCTACGGGATCGAGGAGCGATTCCTGTCCAAGACCAGCGGGCTCGACGAGGGCCCGGGCCAGGAGCAGGAGCGCGAGCATCGCGTGGCGGGGTTCGCGATGTGGCGGCCGCTGAACCGGCTCGCCCTGCTCGCGCGGCTGCCCTACAACGTGAAGCAGGTCACCGACCGGCTCGGGCCCGCGGCGCCGGAGGTCCACACGTCACGCGGGGTGGGCGATGCGGAGCTGACCGCGCTGATCGGGATCGCGCGCGGTGCCGATCGCCACGCGATGACCCTGGGCCTGGTGCTGGCGGCGACTGCACCCACCGGGTCGAACGAAGCCCGCGACGTGGCCGGACAGCGTCTCGACGTTCACCTGCAGCCGGGCACCGGAGCCTGGTCGGGCACAGTGGGCCTCGCCCTGGCGCGGAGCGGCGATCCCGGGACGTGGGACGCGAGCGTGCTCGGTCGCGCGAGCGGGACCAGCACGCACCGCTACCGCTACGGCGAGACGGTGCTCTACAACGCCGGCTTCACGTCCACCTCCTGGAGAGGCATGCAGCTGCTCGCCCAGATCAATGGTCGCTGGGCAAGTCGGGACCGTCTCGAGGATGGTGCCATCGGCGAAAACACCGGCGGCATGGTCGCCTACGCGGTGCCCGGCGTGCGCTGGCGGGTCGGCCCGGGCCTCGGGGTGGAGGGCGCGCTGCAGGTGCCGGTCGTACAGCGACTCGACGGTGACCAGCGCGAGCACACGACCGGCCGGGTCTCACTGTCCGTGAGTCGATAGGTGGCTCCGCGGCCGGACTCGACTATGCTCGTTCCATGGCGACGATGGCCGTTCCCCAGAAGCCGCGGGGCCTGGCGCTGATCCTGGGCTGGCCGCGCCTGCGCTACGCGCTCGCGATCTCCGTGCTGATCGGACTGCTGCTCGGTACCCACTGGAAACCCGGACCGCTGTCGGCGCTGCTGCGCACGATCACCCTGGGGCTGGTCGCGACGGTGGTGTTCGGAGTGCTGGAGCAGTGGCCCAAGCGTCTGCCTCGCTGGACCGCGCGCTGGGTGCTCCAGGTGGTGACGGTGGCGATCGCGATGCCGGTCACCACCTGGTGGATCTACGTGCTCACGACGCTTCCGGGCGCGCCGGCCTTCTGGCACGACAAGTCACGGATGGAAGGCTTCGGCATGCTGACCGCATTCGGATTGTTGTTCGCACCGTGGGCGGCGCTCGGGGCCCTGGTGCGCCAGAAGGAGGCGCTGGCGCGCCATCAGGCGCTGGCCTTCGATCTCGAGCGCAGCCAGCTCGAGCACCAGGCGCTGGACGCGCGGTTGCGCCTGCTGCAGGCGCAGGTGGCGCCCCACTTCCTGTTCAACACGCTGGCCAACGTGCAGGCGCTGGTGGACGCCGGATCGCCCCAGGCCTCGACGGTGCTCCAGAGCCTGATCAACTACCTGCGCGCCGCGGTGCCGCGGCTCAACGATCCGTCCACCACGCTCGGCCAGGAACTGCAGCTGGTGCGGGCGTACCTCGAGCTGATGCACATGCGCATGCCGGACCGGTTGCAGTTCGCGATCCATGCGGACGAGACCACGCTGGCGCTGCGCTGCCCGCCGATGACGCTGCTCACGCTGGTCGAGAACGCGGTGCGCCACGGCATCGATCCGAGCGAGGAAGGCGGCCGCATCGACATCCACGCCGTGCTGCGCGACGGCCGCTGTTTCCTGTGGGTCGTCGACAGCGGGGCCGGGCTCGGACAGACCGGCGGCGGGCTGGGCACCGGCTTGTCCACGCTGCGCGAGCGCCTCCAGCTGGCGTTCGAAGGCGACGCGGAGCTGCGCATCGGGGCCCAGCAGCCGAAGGGCGTCATCGCCCAGCTCGACTTCCCGGCGCACCGGGCGACGCAGTGATGCGCGCGCGGCCGACGGCGTTGATCGCCGACGACGAGCCTCTGCTGCGCGAGGCCCTGGCACGCCAGCTCGAGCGGGCGTGGCCCGAGCTCGAGGTGGTGGCGCAGGCACGAAATGGTCGCGACGCGGTCCGGCAGTTCGAGGAGCTGAAGCCGGACGTGTGCTTCCTCGACGTGCACATGCCCGGCGTGTCGGGGGTGGAGGCGGCCCATCAGATCGGCCGCCGCGCCCACCTGGTGTTCGTCACCGCCTACGACCAGTACGCGGTCGAGGCGTTCGCGCAGGGGGTGCTCGACTACCTGGTGAAGCCGGTCGACCCGGAGCGACTGGCGGAGACGGTCGCGCGCCTGAAGGAGCGCCTCCAGGCCGCGCAGCCGGCGGCCAACACCGAGGCGCTGCTCGAGCAGCTCGCCGCCCAGCTCGCGCAGCTCCAGGTCGGGGGCGCCGTACCGCTGCGCTGGATCCGCGCGCAGGTGGGGCAGACGCTGCGCCTGATCCCGGTCGACGACGTCGACTACCTGCGCTCCGAGGAGAAGTACACGCTGGTCGCCTGGCGGAGCGACGGCGGAGCGCCGGCCGAGGCACTGGTGCGCGTTGCGCTCAAGGAGCTCGCCGCCCAGCTCGATCCGGTGCAGTTCGTCCAGGTCCACCGCTCGGTCGTCGTCCACCTGCCGGCGGTCGACCACGTGGTCCGCGGCGACAACGAGACCGCCGAGATCCACCTCAAGGGCCGCCCGGAGGTGCTGCCGGTGAGCCGCAGCTACCTCCACCTCTTCCGCCAGATGTAGCCCGAGCGTCGTTGGTCGGCCCGGACCGCATCCCGGTCGCCCCGGACCGCAGCTCGTCGCAAAGGGCTTCGCGGCGCCAACCCTCGGGGCCACACTTCCGTATCCATGACCGTGACCGATCACCTGCAGACCCGTCGGAGCGTGGTGCCCGCTCCTGAAGCCCCGGCCTCCGGCACGGTGGTCTCGGAGCTGGTGGAGATGCTGGCGCACCTCGGCGTGCAGGAGGCGTTCGGGGTCTCCGGCGGCGCGATGGCGGCGTTCTGGGATGCGCTGTCGTCGAGCCCGCTCCGCGTCCGACACTTCCGCCACGAGGGCGGCGCCACGTTCGCGGCCATCGAGGCGGGGTTCGCGAGCGGGCGACCGACGGTGGTGTTCACCACCACCGGCCCGGGGCTGACCAACGCGATGACCGGCATCCTCGCGGCGCGCGAGGAGCGCGCCCGCGTGATCGTGGTCTCGGCCTACACCTCGGCCTCCTCACGCGGGCGGTTCGCGATCCAGGAGACCACACGCGAGACGCTGCCGCCCGCGCTCTGCTCCGTCGCCGCAATGGGTTCGTCGCGCACCTGGCGCTGGACACCGCCGCGCAGCGGGCGGCGGCGTCCGCGCCGCAGATCCCGGCGTGGAGGATCCCGGTGCCGGCGGAGGAGCCGACGCTGGCCCAGGTGGCCGCCTGCACCGACGCGCTGAGCGAAGGCCGGTTCGCGATCTGGTGCGGGTTCGGCGCGCGCGACGCCGCCGCCGAGGTCGCGACCCTCGCGCGCCGCATGCAGGCGCCGGTGATGTGCTCCCCGCGCGGCAAGGGCATCTTCCCGGAGGACGACCCGCTGTTCGTCGGCGTCACCGGGCTGGCGGGACACGCCTCGGTGATGCGCGCGCTCGAGGCGTTCGCGCCGCGACGCATCCTGGTGCTCGGCTCGCGGCTGGGCGAACCGACCTCGTTCTGGGACCGGCGCTTCGTCGCGCCCGAAGGCTTCGTCCACGTCGACGTCGATCCGTCGGTGCCGGGCGTGGCGTTCGGCGACGCGCCCACGCTCGCGGTCGTGGGCGACGTGGGCGCCACGCTGCGGGCGGTGCTCGCGGGACTGCCGGTCACGCGTCGCGAGCCGACGCCCACGCTGCCGCGCCCGTCCCTCGATCGCGTCGAGAGGCGCGGAGAGGGGCGGG
>WNFL01446557.1_pt2 | contig 19528 bp, 13 predicted proteins | sample 5400361 | NCBI WGS metagenome assembly WNFL01 (sample SAMN13153351, study PRJNA577476) | soil metagenome | isolation source: 40 cm soil on Douglas fir-dominated hillslope | place: USA:California | collected 2013-09-17
GCCGATCACCGCGAGCGTGCCGGCGATCAGCACGATCGTCGCCACGATCCCACCCTCCGGCCCGAACGCGCCGCCGTCCACCCAGGCGTGCACGCCGGGCGAGTATTCGACGGCCGGCACCTGGAACCGGTAGCCACTCACGGGCGCGTCGAACAGCAGCGCCAGCCCGGCGTTCCATCCGAAATGGAGGCCCCAGGCATAGCCCATGCCGCCGTAGGAAAAGAACGCGAACGACAGCCACACGCCCGCGAGCACCACATTGACCGTGCTGAAGACCGTGGCGTTCGGATTCTGGAGGTGCAGCAATCCGAACGGCACAGAGAGCAGGATCATCGCGGCCCACGGACCGACCGCGTCGGCGAGGCGGCGCATCGGGTAGCCGCGGAACGCCAACTCCTCGGCGAGCGCGCCGACCACGAGCCCCGCCGCGAGTGGCGGCGCGAGCGCGAGCCAGCGCCGCCAGTCGCCCGTCAGATGGACCGTCGCACGGCTCCCGATGAACGACAGGCCGATCGCCAGGGCCGCCATCACGGCGCCCAGCGCCACGCCACGGGTGATCCGTCCGCGTAACGTTCCCGCGATGGCCCCGCCCCCGGTGTGCCATCCCATTTGGTCCCACGAGTGCTTGTTGAGCCGCAACCCGACCAACCACGTCGCGAGCAGGAATGCGAGCGCCTGGCCTCCGGAGTTGGCCGCGAGCCACCACGCCGACGTCGTGGGCACCGGGTTCAATGCGTTCAGAACGTATGCGGCGCCGATCGCGACCACGAAGAACACAGCGATCCAGCCCAGGGCGATCCCGAGCCGCTTGGCCCGGTCCATCAGAGGCGCGCGCGAACAGCGGGAGTGAGCTTCGTCAGGACGGCGGCGGCGACCACCAGCTTGGCAAGGTCGCCGACCAGGAACGGCAACGTCCCGAGTCGCGCGGCCGCGGAAACGTTGCCCGTGAGGATAGCGAGCTGTGCCAGGCCGCCAACATGAATGAGCACGAGCCCTACCAGGACTCCCAGCGCCACCCGCGCCCAATCCCTCCCATCACGCACCATGGCACCCACCACCCACGCCGCCACCGGGTACGCGAGCAGGTACCCACCCGTCGGCCCGAGCAAGCGCGCGATGCCCAGCAGCGGCACGGTCGGTGTGAACACCGGCAGGCCTGCGATGCCGAGCGCGAGATACAGCACCATGCTCGCCGCGCCGAGCCGGGCGCCGAGCAAACCGCCGACGAGCAGCACCGCGAGCGGTTGCAGGGTCATCGGCACCGGCGTCCCGGGAAGCGGGACCGAGATCTGGGCGGCGGCGGCGACGAAGACGGCTCCGAGCACGACGGCCGTGATCCGGGGGAGCGCCAGCGACCGATCCGAGACGGGGATTGCGCGTTCCATCACAGAGTCTCCACGCTGAGGGCAACCGCATTGCCGCCGCCGAGACACAAAGTGGCGAGGCCGGTGGACTTGCCGTACTGCTTCAAGGCATACAAGAGAGTGGTGAGCACGCGTGCGCCCGAGGCCCCGATCGGGTGGCCGAGCGCGATCGCGCCGCCGTGGACGTTGACGCGGCTCCAGTCCCAACCGAGGGCGCGGCCGTCGGCGATGGCTTGCACGGCGAACGCTTCATTGGCCTCGATCAGATCGTAGTGGCCTATGCTGGTTCCCGTTTTCTTCATGAGATTCTGCACGGCGACGATGGGCGCAAAGAACAGGTCCCGCGGTTCTCCGCCACCCGTCGCGTAGCCCGTGATTCGCGCCAACGGCGCGAGCCCATGAGCCTTGGCGAAGGCGAGCGAGGCCACGACGAGGGCGCTGGCCCCGTCGTTGAGGCTCGGGGCGTTGCCCGGCGTCACCGTGCCGTCCTTCTCGAACGACGGCTTCAGGGACGCGAGCTTCTCGAGCGACGTATCGGGGCGCGGGCCTTCGTCCTTTTCGATCTTCTCGACGGGCAACGTCTCGGCCTTGAAGTGACAGGCCGTCATCGCCGCGACCGCTTTCTGATGACTGCCGAGCGCGAACTCGTCCTGGTCCCTCCTCGACACGCCGGCCTTCCTGGCGGTGTACTCCGCGAGGTTGCCCATATGGGTGTTGGAGAAGGAATCCCACAACCCGTCCCGGATCAGTCCGTCCACGAGGGGCTGGTCGCCCACCTTGATCCCGCTGCGCATGCCGTAGACGTAATGCGGCGCGTTGGACATCGCTTCCATCCCGCCCGCCACGACGCACTGCGCGTCACCCGCTTTGATCGACTGGGCGGCGAGCATCACGGCCTTGAGCCCCGAGCCGCAGACCTTGTTGATCGTGAGCGATGGGATGATGCCGGGAAGCCCCGCGTGGATCGCCGCCTGACGCGCCGGCGCCTGACCCGCGCCGCCCTGTAACACGTTTCCCATGATGACTTCGTCGACGGCGCTATCGGCAATGGCAGCGCGGCGGACGGCGTCGCGGATCACCAGGGCACCGAGTTTCGGAGCCGCAAACGACGACAGCCCGCCGAGGTATCTGCCAATGGGCGTGCGGACGGCGGACAGGATTACGGGTGTGGTGGCGTCGTTGGCCATAGCCATGGAATCATGATCGGGATCGGTGCGTAGGGGCACGGCATTGCCGTGCCCCTACATAGCCCCGGGTTGAATCCGTAACACGATTCAAATTAACGGATTCAACGCCCGTGTGCGCACCTCGTCCTGCAATCGCGCCACGAACTCGGCAACGGGCAGCACGACCTGCTTGTTCCCCGCCCCTCGAACCCTCACCGCCGCCGCGCCCGATTCCGCCTCCCGTTGCCCCACCACCGCCATGTACGGCACCTTGTGCGTCTCGGCGTCGCGGATCTTGTAGTTCAGCGTCTCACTGCGCTCGTCCAGATGCACCCGCAACCCGGCCGCTTGCAGTGCGGCCGCCACACCGCGGGCGGCCTCGTTCTGTCCATCGGCGATCGGCAACACGCGCACCTGCTCGGGCGACAGCCACAACGGGAACGCCCCGGCGAAATGCTCGATCAGGATCCCCATGAAGCGTTCGAACGAGCCGCACACGGCGCGGTGAATCACCACCGGGCGATGCTCGGCGTTGTCCTCGCCCACGTAGATGAGGCTGAACAGCTCGGGCGCGGCGTAGTCGAGCTGAATCGTGCCCAGCTGCCAGGTCCGGCCGATGGAGTCGGCGACGTGAAAGTCGACTTTCGGACCGTAGAATGCGCCGTCTCCGGGGAAGGTCTTGTACGGCATGCCGGTCGCGTCCAGCGCCGCTTTGAGCCCGGCCTCGGCCCGGTCCCACATCGCGTCGTTGCCCACGCGGACCGGAGGGCGCGTGCAGAAGCGCAGCTCCGCCGCCAAGTTGAACGTCTTGTAGAAGCCGAGGATGAAGTCGGCGAGCCGCTTCACCTCGGTGGGGATCTGGCTCTCCATGAGGAAGATGTGGCAGTCGTCCTGCTGGAACTGGCGCACGCGAGTGAGACCGGCGAGCGCGCCCGAGACTTCGTTGCGGTGCAGCACGTCGAACGTGACCCAGCGCAGCGGCAGCTCGCGATAGGAATGCTTCCCCGCCAGGTACATCAGGTAGTGCGACGGGCAGTTCATCGGCTTGAGCGAGAAGTCGTGCTCGCCCGAATCCTTGTTCAGCACCAGGAACATGTTCTCCTGGTACTTCCCCCAATGGCCCGACTGCATCCAGAGGCCCTTGTTGTACATCAGGGGCGTCTTGACCTCGTGATACCCGTCGCGCTGCAGCTCGCGGAGGTACGCGTTCAGCTCGTTGATCATCGTGGTCCCGCGCGCGGTCCAGAACACGGCGCCCGGAGCCCAGTGATGGAACATGAAGAGGTCGAGCTCGCGCCCCACCCGGCGGTGATCGCGCTTCCTCGCCTCCTCCAGCCGGTGGAGGTACTGGTCCAGGTCCTGCTTCGAGAACCAGGCCGTGCCGTAGATGCGCTGCAGCATCTGGCGCCGCTCGTCCCCGCGCCAATAGGCGCCGGCGGCGTGTAGCAGTTTGAGGTGCTGGATCTTGCCGGTGCTGGGCACGTGCGGGCCGCGGCACAGGTCCACGAACGGGCCGTCCGTGTACACCGAGATGACCTCATCCTCTTTCAGGTCATCGATTCTCTCGAGCTTGAGCGGATCATCCCTGAAGCGCTTCTTGGCTTCAGCGCGCGATACCTCCTCGCGCACAAACGGGTAGTCGGCCTTCGCAACCTCCCCCATCTTCTTTTCAATCGCCTCCAGGTCCTCGGGCCCGAAGGGCCGGCCAATATCGAAGTCGTAGTAAAACCCATCCTCGATCGGCGGGCCGAAGCCGATTTGCGCCTGCGGGAACAGCTGCCGCACGGCGGTCGCCAGGACGTGCGCCGAGGAGTGACGCAGCACGTCGAGCGCCTCCGGGTCCTTGTTCGTGAGGATCGCGATGGCGGCGCCGTCGGGCACCGGGCGCGACAGGTCCTGGACACGGCCGTCGACCCGGATGGCGAGCGCGGCCTTCGCGAGGCCGGGTCCGATCGCCTTGGCGACATCGGCCCCGGTCGAACCGGCCGGCAGGGTTTTTTGGCTCTCGTCGGGGAGCGTGACGTGAATTTCGGAGGGAGCCAAGGTCAGCGAGTCTCGGTGGGGGCGCCCGCGGCGGCGGCACTCACGGGGGGGACCCGGGTCCCCCAACGGAAATACAGGCCCACGGCGAAGAGAATCACCGCGCCCAGGACCATCCAGCGCACGAGTCGGCTCGGTGGAAGTTCGTCGGCCATTGGACGGAATTCTAGCGGCCGCTTCTATATTAAGGAATGCCCGGGCCCGAGTTCGAGCTTCCCCCGCAGTACGATCCACACCGCGTCGAGCCGAGCCTGTACCAGCGCTGGCTCGCGCGCGACGTGTTTGTGCCGCGCGCCACCGGGGATCCCTACGTCATCGTCATTCCGCCCCCCAACCTCACGGCCGTGCTGCACGTCGGGCACGCGTTGAACAACATCATCCAGGATGTGCTGATCCGGTTCGAGCGGATGCGGGGCCGGGCCGCCGAGTGGCTGCCGGGGACGGATCACGCCGGCATCGCGACCCAGAACGTGGTGGAAAAACAGCTCGCCGCCGAGGGGAAGACCCGGTTCGACCTCGGCCGCGAGGCGTTCGTGGAGCGGGTCTGGACGTTCGTGCGCGAGACGGGCGACACCATCATCGAGCAGCTCAAGATCATCGGCTGCTCCTGCGACTGGAGCCGCACCCGGTTTACGCTCGACGCGGCGTACTCGCGCTCGGTGCGCGAGACGTTCGTGCGGCTGTGGGAGGAAGGGCTGATCTACCGCGGCCACCGCGTCATTCATTGGTGCCCGCACTGCCTCACGGCCCTCTCGGATGAAGAGGCCGAGCACCATGAGACGAACGGCAACCTGTACCACATCAAGTATCCGCTCGTGGACGGCTCGGGGTTTGTCACGGTCGCGACGACGCGGCCCGAGACGATGCTGGGCGACACCGCGGTGGCGGTGCATCCCAAGGACCCACGCGGCCGGCCGTACGTGGGGAAGCAGCTCCGCCTGCCGATCGCCAACGTGGAGATCCCGGTCATTGCCGACGACAGCGTGGACCAGGAGTTCGGGACAGGGTTCGTGAAGGTGACGCCGGCCCACGACCCGAACGACTTCGACATCGGGGTGCGGCACAAGCTCGCGATGCCGCTGATCATGACGGAGGATGGGAAGATGGGGGGGATGGGGGACGGGGGACGGGTGCCTCCGGACTACGTTGGTCTCGATCGCTTCGAAGCCCGCAAGCGCATCGTGAAGCAGCTCGAGAGCGACGGCCTCCTTGTCAAAACTGAGCCTCATCCTCACTCCGTGCGCCGCTGCTATCGCTGCGACACGGTGGTGGAGCCGCGGCTGTCCGATCAATGGTTCGCCAAGATGAAGCCGCTGGCGGAGCCGGTGCTCGCCGCGTATCGGCGCGGGGAGTTCCGGATTGTCCCCGAGCGCTGGCGCGCCACGTTCGAGAACTGGATGGAGCACATCCGCGACTGGAACATCTCGCGGCAGCTGTGGTGGGGCCACCGGATTCCGGTGTTCACCTGCACCGAGTGCAAACACCAGTGGGCCGACCGCGTGGACCCGAAGCAGTGTCCGAAATGCGGCGGTCGGGTCGAACAGGATCCCGACGTGCTGGACACCTGGTTCTCGTCGTGGCTGTGGCCGTTCGCGACGTTCGGCTGGCCCCAGCGCACCGACGATCTCGCGCGGTTTTATCCGGGACACACCCTCGTCACCGCGCCGGAGATCCTGCAGCTGTGGGTGTCGCGGATGCTGATGTCGGGCTACCACTTCATGGACCAGCGGCTGCCGTTCAAGACCGTGTACTTGACCGGCACCGTGCGCGACACGAAGCACCGCAAGATGTCGAAGTCGCTCGGCAACGGGATCGATCCGCGCGACGTGGTGCGGTTGTACGGCACCGACGCGCTGCGCTGGACCCTGATCGGCGGCGGCTCCCTCGGCGCCGACGTGATTGTGGACCCGGACGACCTGGAGACCACCTTCGCGCCCGGCCGCAACTTTGCCAACAAGCTCTGGAATATCGGCCGCTTCATGCTGTCGCAGCTCCCGCGCGACGTGGCCTCGATCGACGACGTCAAGCGGACAGACCTCACGCTGGCCGATCGCTGGATCTTGTCGCGCGCGCAGGCGACGATCCGCGAAGCCACCGCGTCGCTCGAGCAATTTCGCCTCGACGAGGCAGCCAAACGGTGCTTTGCGTTCGTGTGGAACGAGCTGGCAGACTGGTACGTCGAAGCCGTGAAACCCCGGCTCGCTGGTGCCCCGACGGAGGCCGCACAAGCAGTGCTGGCGTACTGCTTCGACGTGTCGCTCCGCCTGCTGCACCCCGTCGTGCCGTTTATTACCGAAGAGCTGTGGCAGAAGCTCCCGGGCCGCCGCGCGGACGATCTGATCGCCATGACCGATTGGCCCACGCCGCGGTCGGCGCTGGACGACACCGAGGCCGACGCGCAGTTCGCGCGGGTCAAAACGGCGATCGAGCGCATCCGTTCGATCCGCGCCGAGTATCGCATACCGCCCAAGACACGCCTCGCGGCGGCCATCGTGCTGCGCGGGAGCGACCGCCCAGCCACGTTCGAGGGTGAGCGGGACACGATCGTGAGGCTGGCCCAGCTCGAGAGCCTGCAGCTCGACGGCGCCCCCTCGCCCGCCGGCGGCGCCCACGCGGTGTTCGGGGACGGCAGCGAGGTCGTCGTCGCGCTCGCGGACACGATCGACGTGCAACAGGAGTGCCGGCGGCTCTCCGAAGAGCTGACGCGGCTCGACCGGCAGCTCGCCGCCCTCGCGGCGCGGCTCACCAACGAGAACTTCGTTTCCCGCGCACCGGCCGAGGTCGTGGTGCGGGAACGAGAGAAGGAGAAGACGTGGCGCGAGCAGCGCGACGTGCTGGCCGGCAAGCTCAGAGCCCTGGGCTGCTCCTAGCCGCGCTGCTCGCGGCCTGCGCAAATCAAGGCGCCCCGCCCGGCGGGCCGCCCGACACCGCTCCGCCCAGCATCGTCACGGTCCGCCCGGAATCGGGGGCGGTCGTCCCGGGCTGGAAGGACGACGCCGTCATCCAGTTCGATGAGGTGATCGACGAGATGTCGAGCGGCGGAGGGGGCGCCGGACTCTCGGGCCTCGCACGCCAGGTGCTTGTCTCTCCCGTCGAAGGCGCCGTCCAGGTGAGCTGGGGCCGCACGCGTATTCGCGTGAAGCCCAAGGAGGGCTGGAAGCCGGGTCGCGTCTACCATCTGGAGCTGCTGCCGGGGATCGTGGACCTGCGCCGCAACATCCTCAAGAAGGGCCGATTGATCGTGTTTTCCACGGGACCCGCGATCGGCCAGGCCACGCTCGCCGGCACCGCCCTGCAGTGGGTGGAGCAACGCGCCATGGTCGGCGCCCTGATCGAGGCGGTCCCCCTCCCGGACAGTGTCGGCTATCTCACCGTGGCGGATTCCGTCGGCCGGTTCCATCTCGACGCCCTGCCTGCGGGACGATACGTCGTGTATGCGACCGCCGACCAGAACAACAACCGGCGCCGCGACCCGCGCGAAGCGTACGACTCGGCAGCCGTGACACTCGACTCCGTGGCCGCCGTCCCCCTCTTCGCCTTCGTGCACGACACGTTGGGACCGCGGCTGCGCACCGCCACGGCGGTCGACTCATTGACCGTGCGGCTCGAGTTTTCCCAGGCGCTCGCCGCCGGCGCACCGCTCGACACGGCGCGCCTGCACGCGCTCCAGCTCCCCGATTCGACCCCGGTCACCATCGCCGCGATCTTCACACCGCGGCAGTATGACTCCGTCACGGCCGCGGAGCGCAAGGCGGCGCGGCCCGACAGCGGAGCCCGCCGCGACAGTGGTGCGGTGAGAGGACCAGATACGACGCGGGTGGGGCGTGCCCCCCCCCCGGGAGCAGCGGGCGCCCGCCGGGCTGCTGCGCCGGGGGCACCCCCCACGCGCGTCGACACCACCCCTGCGCGCGTCGATACGAGCGAGGTCAAGCGACTGCTGGCCCAACGCCCGGTGCCGTTTGACAAGGTTCTGGTCCGCTTCGCGCGTCCGTTGGCGCCCGAGACGCGCTACCTGTTCCTGGTGCACGGCGCGGTGAACCTGAACAGCGCCACGGGCGACGGGAAGCTCGGCTTGCTGACGCCCAAGCGGCCGGCGCCCTCCAAGGCGGACACGACCCACGCCCCACGCCCCGCGCCCCGCCCTCCGGAACGATGACCGACCCGCGCCGTAAGCTCCCAGCCGTCGACGCGCTGCTCGAGGCGCCCGGCGTCGCGTCGCTCCTCGCGGCGCACGCGCGCGGGCTCGTCGTGCGTGCGGTGCGCGAAACCGTGGACGCCGCGCGCGCGGATGGCGGAGCGCCGCCAGCCGATGGGTGGGACGCCGCGATCGCGGCGGCCGTGCAGCGCCTCGCCGCCCCGTCGCTGGCGCCGGTGATCAATGCCACCGGCGTCGTGCTGCATACCAACCTGGGCCGCGCGCCGCTCGCCCCAGCCGCGATCGCCGCGCTCACGAGCGTCGCGTCGGGCTACTCGGCGCTCGAGTACGACCTCGGCCGCGGCGCCCGCGGCTCGCGCCACGCCCACGGTCGCGACCTGCTCGTCGAGTTGACCGGCGCTCCCGATGCGCTCGTGGTGAACAATGCCGCCGGCGCCGTGCTGCTGGCACTCAGCGCGCTGGCGCGCGGCGGCGCAGCGATCGTGTCGCGCGGCGAGCTGGTCGAGATCGGCGGGGCATTCCGCATTCCCGACATCATGGCCCGCTCGGGCACGCAGCTGGTGGAAGTGGGCACGACGAATCGCACGCACCGCCAGGACTACGAGGCGGCGCTGACGGCTGACAGTCGACTGCTCTTGAAGGTCCATCGCTCCAACTTCCAGGTCACCGGATTCACCGCCGACGTGCCGGCGCGGGAGCTCGCCGCGCTGGCGCACGCGCGCAAGGTCCCCTTCCTCTATGACGTCGGCAGCGGGTTGCTGGTCGACCTCGCGCGCTGGGGCCTGACGGGCGAGCCCACTGTCGCCGCAGCGGTAGCCAGCGGCGCCGACCTCATCACGTTCAGCGGCGACAAGCTGCTCGGCGGGCCGCAGGCGGGCATCCTGCTCGGCAGCGCGGCCGCGATCGCCGCCTGCCGCGCCGATCCGATCGCCCGCGCGGTGCGGGCCGACAAACTCACGCTCGCCGCACTGGAAGCGACGCTCGCGTTGTATCGCGACCCCGAAACGGCGCGGCGCGAGATTCCGGTGCTGCGGATGCTTACCGAAAGCAAAGAGTCGTTGAAGAGTCGAGCGGATGCGTTGAAAAAAGGCGTAGGCCCTGCCGCCGAGGTGATCGAGGGGGAGTCCGAGGTGGGGGGCGGCTCGTTTCCTGGCGCCAAGCTCCCAACCTGGCTCGTTCGACTCACGGCTGACCGGCTGACGGCTGACGGCTTGGCCGCACACCTACGCTCGGCCGAGCCACCCGTGATCGCCCGCATCGTCGCTGACCGTGTCGTGCTCGATCCCCGGACCATCCTCCCCGATCAGGTCGACGCCACGGTCCGCGCCGTCGCCGCGGCACTGACGGCCGATGGCTGACGGCCGCCGCGCTGTTTTTCTGGACCGCGACGGCACCATCGTCGAGGACCCGGGATACCTGCACGAGCCCGAGCGCGTGAAGCTGCTGCCGGGCGCCGCCGACGCAATCCGCAGGCTCAACAGCGCGGGCTATCTCGTGGTCGTGGTGACGAACCAGTCGGGAATCGCGCGTGGCCTCTACACCGTCGCCGACTACCGCGCGGTCGAGAAGCGGCTGGACGAGCTGCTCGCGGCGGCCGGCGCCCGCATCGACGCGTCCTATTTCTGTCCCCACCATCCGCAGGCGCCGGAGCCGTGCGCGTGTCGCAAGCCCCGCACCAAGCTGTTCCTCGACGCGCAGTCGGCGCTGGGGATCGACTTCACGCGCTCCTGGTGGGTGGGAGATCGCTTGTCGGACGTCCAGCCGGCGCGCCCGCTGGGAGGCAAGGGAATTCTCGTCACGACGGGTCAGGGAAACCTCCAGCAGGGCCAGGCGCGGGCGCTGGGTGTGACGGTCGTCGCAGACCTGCGCACCGCCGCCTCCGAGATTGTTCGTCTGACTGTTCTTTGACCAGCCAATACTGCAAATTAGGCGTCAACCCAGCCTCACCCGGGAGTTCCTGTGCTCGCTCGACGCGTCGCCGCCCCTGCCCCCGCCCTCGCCGCCCTGTTCCTCGCCCTCCCGGCGGTCTTGCTGTGTCAGCAGCCGCGACCCGGGGCGGGAGGGCTCGACCTCGCCGCGGCGCGCAAGGCGGTGGTGACGATCCACGCCCTCGGCGCGAACGGGAGTCCGATCGCGAGCGGCACCGGGTTCTTCGTCACCGAAGGCTACGTGCTGACGGCCGCGCACGTGCTGGTCGGGGCGTCCGGCTGCACCCTCGAGCTCTCGGACGGGCAGACGCTCCGCTGCTCGGTCGCGGCGTCGGACACGTCGAAGGACGTCGTGATGTTGATGGTGCCCGGCACCGCGCCCGCCACATTGCGCTGGGGATCGAGCGAGGCGGCGAAGGACGGCGACGACGTGACGGTCATCAGCAATCCGCTCGGCGAGCTCCCCGGCACGATCTCGCGGGGGATCGTCTCCGCCTCGCGCGTCGTGAATGGGACGAAGCTGCTGCAGATCTCCGCGGCCATTTCCCACGGGTCGAGCGGCGCCCCCGTGCTCAATGCGCGCGGCCAGGTCATCGGCATCGTGCGGAGCACCATCGAGCGCGGCCAGGCGCTCAACTTCGCCACGGCCACCGACGCCGTGCGCAACCTCAACAACGACCCGACCGCCATGGCCGAGGCGCAGTCGCTGCTGGTCACCAAGGCCGCCGATGTCGCCACCGGCAACGCGCCGAGTAGCCGGTTGGGGAGCGCCGTCTCGGCGCAGTTCCCACAAATCGCCGTCGGCCAAACGATCACGGCGACGCTGACGAGCGCGGACTCGCTGTATTCCGATACGACCTACTACAAGATCTACCAGTTCGTGGCGACGCCGGGCCGCCCGCTCACCGTCGATCTCGCCTCGGACGACTTCGATCCCATGCTCATCATTCGCGGCGACGACCTGCCGGCGTCGATCATCAATGATGACGGGGGTCCCGGCTGCGCGTCTCGCGTGTCCCAGACGTTCCCGGGGCGCGGGCCGTACCGCATCCTGGTAAACACGACCCCATCCCCACACCGCCAGACCGGACGCTTCACCTTGTCGGTCACGGACGGCAGCCAGGCGGTGCAGCCGCGCGATACGCGCGATTGCCAGGCGCCGGCCGCGGCGGAGAGTCAGTCGATCCCGACGGTCCGCGTCGGGGAAACGGTGAACGGCACGCTCTCGACCGCCGACTCGCTCTATCCGGACAACACCTACTTCAAGCTCTATCAGTTCACGACCACGGCGGGACGGCCGATCACGATCGACCTCGCCTCGGACGATTTCGATCCGGTGCTGATCGTTCGCGGTGCCGATCTCGATGAGTCCATCATCAACAACAACGGCGGGCCGGGCTGCGCGGCCCGCGTCGCCCAGGTCTTCCCGGGCAACGGGCCATACCGCATCCTCGTCAACACGTCGGACACCCCGGAGCGGCAGACGGGTCGCTTCAGCCTGTCGATCACCGATGGCAGCAAGCTGATGCAGACCCGCGACGACGGCCCGTGCGGGTCGAGCGCGGCGCCGTCATCCGGGGGGGGCACGCCGACGGTACACCGCATCGCCGTCGGGCAGACCCAGCAGGGATCTCTGACGCGAAGCGACGTCCTCTCCACCGGCGACAGCACGTACGTCCAGCCCTGGACGATTCAGGGCAGCGCTGGTCAGACGGTGACGATCGACCTCGAGTCCGACGAGTTCGACGCGTACGTGTTGCTGCGGGGCCCGGGGGCCAGCGGCGGGAGCGCCTTCGAGGACGACGACTCAGCCGGGAACTGCAACGCGCGCCTCACGGTGACGTTCCCACAGACCGGGGAATACGAGATCGTGGTGAACACCGTGGGTAAGTACGCCACCGGCCAGTTCTCGGTGAGCGTCACCACCGGCTCGAAGCCCAAGTCCGTCGCGCGCTGCAGCCGGAGTCAGTGACGGCAGTCCGTGTCGCCGTCCTCGCGTCGGGCGGCGGCACGAACCTGCAGGCGTTGCTCGACGCCCTTACCGGGTCCCCGCTCGCCCGCATGGCACGGGTCATCACGAATCGCTCCGATGCCGGCGCGGTGGACCGGGCGCGGCGCGCCGGGGTCCCGACGACGATCCTGCACGACCCGAACGACCCCGCCGAGTTGCTCACCGCGCTAGGCGACGCACAGCTTGTGGTCCTGGCCGGCTACCTGAAGCTTATTCCATCGCCCGTGGTTGCGCGTTTCCGCGGCCGGATGATCAACGTTCATCCGGCGCTGCTCCCCGACTTTGGGGGCCCCGGGATGTACGGGCATCACGTACACGAGGCCGTGCTCGCGAGCGGCGCCAACGAGTCGGGCGTCACGGTCCACTTCGTGGATGAAGCCTTCGACCGTGGCGCGATCATCGCGCAGGAGCGGGTGCCCGTGGCACCTGGCGACACCCCCGAGACCCTTGCGGCTCGTGTGCTAGAAGCTGAACATCGGCTGTTGCCGAAGGTCGTCCTCGAACTTGCAAAGAGGATTCGCTGAGAGCGCTTCTGTCAGTCTCCGACAAACGTGGGCTCGTCGAGTTCGCACAGGGCCTCGTCGCGCTCGGCTGGGAGATCATCTCCACCGGCGGGACGGCGGAGGCGCTGCGGCGCGCCGGCGTGGCCGTGCTGCCGGTCGAGCAGGTGACGGGGTTCCCCGAAATGATGGACGGCCGCGTGAAGACCCTGCACCCCAAGGTGCACGGCGGTTTGCTCGCGCGCCGCGATCATCCCGGCGACGTCGCGTCGCTCAAGGAGCACGGCATCACACCGATCGACCTCGTGGCCGTCAACCTCTATCCGTTTCGCGAAACGGTGGCGAAACCGTCCACGACCTTCGAGCAGGCCATCGAGCAGATCGACATCGGCGGCCCCTCGATGCTCCGGTCGGCCGCGAAAAACCATAGCGACGTCATTGTGGTCGTGGACCCAACGGACTACCCGGTGGTCCTGGAAGCCCTCCAGGGTGGGTTAACCCCGGGCGCAGGCCCGGGGTTGCGCAGGAGTCTGGCCACCAAAGTCTTTGCCCACACCGCCGCCTACGACAGCGCGATCCTCGGCTACCTGTCGCGCTCGGACCAGGCATTGCCGGACCGGCTCGGCCTGGTGCTCGAGCGCCAGCAACCCTTGCGCTACGGCGAGAACCCCCATCAGCGCGCCGCCCTGTACGCGACCGACGAGCGCGGCATCCGCGACCTGCGCCAGCTGCACGGCAAGGAGCTGTCGTTCAACAACCTGCTCGACGTGGATGCGGGGATGAACGCCGTCGCGCCGTGGGGCGCCGAGGGCCGGCCCGCCTGTGTCATCATCAAGCACACGACACCCTGCGGCATCGCGCTCGGCCGCAACGCCGCCGACGCCTACCAACGCGCGCTCGCGACTGACCGCACCTCGGCGTTCGGGTCCGTGATCGCCTTCAACACGGTGGTCGACCGCGCCGCCGCGGAGGCGATGCGGGAGTTGTTCGTGGAGGTCGTCGTGGCGCCGCGGATCGACGCCGAGGCGGTGGCGGTGTTTCAGGCGAAGAAGAACCTGCGTGTCGTCGAGCTTCCCCGCCCCGCGGACGAGCCGACGTGGGACTGGAAGCGGATTCGCGGCGGCTTCCTCGTCCAGGACCGGTTCCGCTTCAGCGGGGTAGCCGACGAGGCCGGTTGGAAAGTGGCGACCGCGCGACGACCGACCGATGCGGAATGGAACGACTTACGGTTCGCGTGGGCCGCCGTCGGCTCCGTGAAATCCAACGCCATCCTCCTCGCCCGGGACGAAGCCGCGATCGGCATCGGTGCCGGGCAGATGAGCCGGGTGGACAGCTCGTTCCTCGCGGTCCACAAGGCGCGACAGCAGGGGCACGATCCCAAGGGGGCCGTGCTGGCCAGCGACGCATTCTTTCCGTTTCCTGACGGTGTGGACGAGGCAGCGGCGGCGGGGATCGTCGCTATCATTCAGCCGGGCGGCTCCGTAAAGGATGCCGAGGTAATCGCCGCCGCCGACCAGCACGGGCTGGCGATGGTGCTCACGGGCACGCGGCAGTTCCGTCACTAACCGACAACCAGACGAGCATGAGTCAGCCACAGCAGACCCTGAACGCGCCTCCCCCGGTCACTCCCGTCGGCAACAGGCCCCCGGTCTCCCTCGCCGTCGCGGAGCCCGAGCGGCCTCCGTATTGGATGGCGGCGGCCGTATTCGTGGGCGCCCTGGTGCTGTACGTCGTGACCCTGGCGCCGACGACACAATTCTGGGACACGTCGGAGTACATCGCCGCCGCGTACACGCTCGGCATCCCGCACCCGCCCGGCAACCCGTTCTTCGTCCTCGCCGCGCACGTGTGGGGCCTGATTCCCTGGGCCGCCGGGTACGCGCAGCGCATCAACCTGTTCGCCGCAGCCACCAGCGCCGTGTCGGCGGGGTGCTGGTTCCTGATCGGCGAGCGCTGGCTGCGGAATATCGTGCCCGCCGTGTGGCCCCGGCGGCTCGCGGCGCTCGCCGGAGCACTCCTCGCAGCAACCTCGTTCACCGTGTGGAACCAGTCGGTGGTCAACGAGAAAGTGTACACGCTGAGCCTCCTGTCGATCGCGCTGATCCTGTGGCTCATCGTCCGCTGGGATGACCAGCCCGCGGGCGGGGCCCACGATCACTATCTCCTCCTGATCGTGTACCTGCTGGCGCTCACGGCGACGAACCACATGATGGGCGTGCTGGTGGGGCCGGTCGTGATGGTGCTGCTCTTCCCTCCGCTCAAGAAGCAGCGCGCCAAGACCGAGGAGGAGCGCCTCATCGAGTGGTCTCAATTCCTGTTGTTCACCGGTGTGTGGGCGCTGTTGATCGCCCTCGGCCTCGAAGGCACGGGCCCCGTCTACGCCGCCGCCGCCCTGTACCTCCTGGCGTTGACGTTCGCGGTGGTGTACGCGGGCAACTGGCGATTCGCGCTGACCTTGCTCGGCGTGGCCGCCGTGGGACTCTCGGTGTACATCTTCCTGCCGATTCGCGCCGCGCATTTTCCCGCGATCAACGAGGGCGAGCCGACCAACTGGGAGGCGCTGTGGGCCGTCCTCACGCGCCAGCAGTACGGCAAGCCGTCGATCTTCGACAACCCGATGTATCCACCTGGGGGCGGCAACCCGGGCCACACCCTCGTCCTGTACGGCCAGCAGATCCTCAACTACTTCCAGTATTTTGGCTGGCAGTTCGGGCACGATTGGCCCGAGCGCGTGCAGCGCGGCCTCGCGGTGCTGTTCGGCGGCGTGGGCCTGCTCGGCGCATACCGCCACTGGCGCGCCGACCGGCGCACCGCCATCGCGATGACGCTGCTCGTCTTCACGTTCACCTTCGCGCTGATCTTCTACTTGAACTTCAAGTGGGGATTCTCGCAGCCGTACAGTGAGCCGGGGTTGCAGCACGAGGTGCGCGAGCGCGACTATTTCTTCATTTGCTCGTTCGCGATGTGGGGGATCTGGGTGGGGATGGGACTCGCGACGCTCATGGAGACGGCGCAGGAATGGTTCCGGCCCCGCCAGCCCGATGCCCGGCTCCGCTGGGCGGTGGCGACGCCCGTGCTGGCCCTGGCGCTCGTGCCGCTGCTCGGCAACCGGTTCACGGCATCCCGCGCCGGCGAAACGATCGCCCGTGATTTCGCCGTCGACCTGCTCCAAACCGTCGAGCCCTACGGCGTCCTCGTGACGGCCGGCGACAACGACACGTTCCCGCTCTGGTACGCCCAGGAGGTCGAGGGCGTCCGGCGCGACGTGACTGTGGTGAATCTGTCGCTCGCGAACACCGATTGGTATCTGCGCCAGATGCAGCGCCGTCCGATCGGGACCTTCGATTCCACGGCCGCCCCGGCGATCTACCGGGGCCGCGTCTGGCCCAAGCCTATGGGCCGCGTGATGAGCTTCACCAACGCGCAGCTCGCGGCGCTGGAGCAGTACTACGTCCTCCAAGAGAAGCGGACGGTGCGGCTGGGCCCGCTCGACGTGACCCTCGACCCGCAACAGCTCGGCCGGCCGTACATCGAGCGCGCCGACGTCGTGGTGCTGCAGATCATCAAGGATCAGCTCGGCAAGCGGCCGATCTATTTCTCACGCACGGTGGGCAGCTACGCCGATCAGTTCGGGCTCACGGCGCGCCTCGAGGGCCAGGGATTCGCGCGGGCGCTGCGGGAGAAGGAGGTGCAGCCCTCGGACAGCATCAAGGCCGTGGCGTCGCTCGGCTGGGTGAACTTGAAGCGCAGCCAGGCGCTGCTGTTCGACGTCTACCACGCGGAGAGCGCCGCGCGCTTGCGGCCGCGCGGCTGGGTCGACCAGCCCTCGGAGGGTATCCTGACGACCTACGGCGTCATCTATTACGCCTTGGCGCAGGAGCTGCAGGCGACCAATCCCACGCTCGCCACGCGAGCGCAGGTCGTGGCGCAGGCGGTGTTCCGCAACACGACGATCAACTTCCAGCCCCTCCCCGAGCGGGCGTCGTCGCCGCCGCCCTCCCTGATCCCGCGCTAGCGGGATCCGGCTGATCCCGCGCTAGCGCGTCTCGGCCACCGCCGCCGGGGCGCCGCGGTGGCGCTGGACAACCTGCGCCATCACGGTCGCGCCGGGAAATAGCCGCTCGAGGCCGCCGACCACGACCTGGTCGCCAGCTTCGACCCCACCGCCCACGATCTCCGCCCACCCCGCCGTGCGCACGCCCAGCGTCACCTGGCGGCGGTCGGCCTTGCCGTCCTTCACCACCCAGATGTACGTCGAGCCCTGCACCGGGAGGATCGCGTCTTCCGGCACGATGATCGCGTTGGGACGGATGTTGGTCGCCAGGCGCGCCTCGATGAACATCCCCGCCTGGAGCTGGTGCTGAGGATTCGGGACGCGCGCCTTGACCAGAATCGTGCGCCCCGGCAGCTCGACGACGGGATCGACGAACACGACTTCACCCGAGAAGTTCTTGCCGGGCAGCGCGGCGACCTGGAAGCTCACGAGCTGTCCGCGGCGCAGCTGGTCGGCGTAGCGCTCGGGCACCTGAAACGCCGCCTGCTGCGGGTTCACGGACTGCAGGGAGATCAGCGGCGTCTGGCTGTTGACGTAGGTGCCGACGCTCACGAGCCGGCGGCCGGTGACGCCGCTGAACGGCGCCCGCACCACGGTGCGATCGAGCCGGGTCTTCAGCAGATCGTACGCCGCATCCGCGCCGCGCGACGTCGCCTCGGCCCGCTCGAGGTCTGAGGTGGACGACGCATTCTGCGTGATGAGCTGCTTGGTCCGGTCCAGCGCTTGCCGCGCGAGCTGGCGGTCCGCGTCGGCACGCGCGACCTGCGCCTTGAGCTCAGCATCGTCGACCCTGAAGAGCCCCTCGCCCGCCCCGACCAGCTGCCCTTCGTTCGCCAGGATCTCTACGATCCGGCCCTCGACCTCGGGCCGCAGCTCGATCGACTGTACGGGCTCGATCTGTCCGGTGGCTTGAATGGCATCCACGACGGTATCGCGAATGACGGCGGAGACCTCGACGGGCATGGGCGGCATGCCGCCGCCGCCGCCGGGTGCCGCGGACTTACCCTTGCACGCGGCCGCGAGGACGAGCAGTACTGCAACGGAACGGTACGTCATCACGGGGTTCCCTTATCGGTAAAGAGTCGTGTGCCGAGGATGCTCTCGAGGCCCGCCAGCGCGAGCCGTGTGCCGTAGCGGGCCGCCACGAGATCCGCCTCGGCCTGCGACAGGTTCACTTCGGCATCGAGCAGTTCGAGAATCGTCGTCGCGCCGCTCGAGTAGCGCGTTTGCTGCACGCGGAAGCTCTCGCGCGCGACCGCCAGGCCTTGGGTCGCGAGCTCCGCGCTGGCGCGGGCAGTCACATACGCGTCGTACGCGGCCGTGACGTCATGCTGCACCGCGCGATCCATATCCTGCCGCCGTGCGCGGGCAACCTCTTTGTTCACGCGCGCCCGCGACAGCGCCAGCTCTCGTTGCCCGTTGTTCCAGATCGGGAACGAGATGCCGAGCGTGAGATTCGTCTGCTTGAACAGGTCGTTCGGGTAAAACGTCGTGCCCAACGAGAGCTTGCTGAAGGTCAGGATCGCGTGCGGCAGGTAGTTGCCCCACTCGGCGCGATACGCGGCGCTGGCGGCGCGCTCGTTGGCGGCCGCCGACCGATAATCGGGGCCCTGGCGGGCGGCTTGCGAGATCGCGTCGGCCAGCGTAACCGGGAGCTCCGGAGCAGCGACGGTGTCCAGCGGCGCGGCGTCGACCGGTCCAGCCGCGCCCACACGGCGACCCAGCTCGAGCCGCGCGATCCGCAACGCCGATTCCTGCTGCAACTGAGCCACCTGAGCGCGCGTCAGCTCGAGCCGGAGGGTGAGTGAATCGGTCGACACCGCCGCACCGGACGCGACTCGCGCCCGCGCCACGCCGAGCTGTTCGCGGGCGCGACGCAGCCGTTCACGCGCGACGCGATCCAGCTCGGCGTTCTGCAGCACCGCGTAATAGTCCGACTCGGTCAGCAGCGCGGTCGCAAAGCGCTGGCGCAGCTCGTCCGCGTGCGCTCCCTCCAGCGCGGCACCGGACCGGGCGAGCTCCGCGAACTTTTGACCGCCGGTGAACAGGTCGTACCGCACGTTGAGTTGCGCCGACCACGTGGTCTTGAGCCGGAGCAGCGAATCGGTGAAGAAGAAACCCGCCGGATCTGTGTGTTGCTTATTCACGTTCATCGTCACCGACGGCAGCACGAACACGGCGAACGCATTGCGCCGCGCCCAGGCCGCGTTGTCCACCTGGCCGAGGGCCGCCACGTAGTTCGGGTCCAGCTGCGCCGCCTGCTGCAACGCCTCCCGGAGGGTGATCTGCGGCAGGGAATCCGACGGCTG
>WNFL01326258.1_pt1 | contig 19520 bp, 18 predicted proteins | sample 5400361 | NCBI WGS metagenome assembly WNFL01 (sample SAMN13153351, study PRJNA577476) | soil metagenome | isolation source: 40 cm soil on Douglas fir-dominated hillslope | place: USA:California | collected 2013-09-17
TCGGGCTGCTGCCGCGCCGGCTCAACGTCCAGGACGTGCTGCGCGTGCGGGTGTTTCCGAGCTGCGTCCCGCTGCCCGCGCGCTGGGTCGACTACTACCACCGGTCGCTTCCCACTCGCCGGATCTCAAACGGCGCCGAGCACAGGCTCAAGTACGCCGCCTAACGCCTTGCTGCTTGACGGACGGCGCGTCGCTTCAACTCCGCTCGGCCCAATCTCCGGAACACAACCAATCTCTTTCGCGCATCTCGGCGTATAACCCATGGACCCAGGCGAAGAACCCCCGCGCGGCGCATCGGAGTATGATGCGCCCGTCCACGTCACCTTAGGGCGCGGCCAGTCACTACAAGCACGAACAATCGCGTGCCGATGGGGGTAGAGCGGTCGTCGATAGGGTGCGCAATGCGGGACTCTGATCGTTGCTGCGCTGCGCTCGCGGCGCTGGCGATCGCGTTCTGCGTCTCCGGCGGCAGTGCCCGGGCCGACGTCCTGCCGCCCTTCCAGGAAACGCCGGTGATCACCGGCCTCACGAATCCCACCGCGGTGCGCTTCGCACCCGACGGTCGCATCTTCGTCTCCGAGCAGAGCGGCTTGCTGAAGGTCTACAACGGGCTCAGCGACGCCACCCCGGACATCGCCGCCGACCTGCGCAACAACGTGATGGCCAACTGGGACCGCGGCTTCCTGGGGCTCGCGATCGATCCCCAGTTCCCGGCCCCGGGCCACGACTACGTATACGTGCTCTACACCGTCGATGCGCCGCCGGGCCAGACTCCGCCCGTCTGGAACGATGCATGCGCGGATCAGACGACACTCGGCTGCGTGACGCGCGGGCGCCTCTCACGGCTCGAGATCGGACCCGACAACGTCCAGATCGGCCCCGAGCACATCCTGGTGGACGACCGCTGGTGCTTCCAGTTCGTGACTCACTCGGTCGGCGATCTCCACTTCGGCCCGGAGGGCGCGCTGTACGTCACCGGCGGCGAAGGCGCGAGCTTCACCTTCGTCGACCACGGTCAGGCGGGAAACCCGTGCGGCGACCCGCCGAACGAGGGCGGGGCACTCCGCGCCCAGGACATGCTCACCTCGGGCGATCCACAGACCTGGGACGGAACGCTGCTGCGCCTCGACGTGAGCGGGCCGACTGCGGAACCCTGGCCCACGAATCCCCTGGTCGGCAGCGGGGCCCCCGACGACGACGCGATCCTCGCCCACGGCCTCCGCAATCCGTACCGGTTCACGATTCACCCCGGGCCCGGTCCACAGGCCGGCGAGGTCTGGATCGGCGACGTCGGCGAAGCGACCTGGGAGGAGATCAACCGCATTCCCGCACCGGGCGGACCCCTGTTGAACTACGGCTGGCCGTGCTACGAGGGTGGACCCGGCGGCTCCAGCACGCCGCACGCGGGCTACGCCGGTGCAAACCTCCCGATCTGTCAGGGCCTCTACAACGGCACCACCCCGAGCCTGCTCAGGCCGTCCTTCTATGCGTACAACCACGGCGACCAGGTCATCCCCGGCGAGCAATGCGGGACCGGCGGCGGATCGATCACCGGACTCGCGTTCTACGAGAATGGCACGTATCCGGCGGAGTACCGCGGCGCGCTCTTCTTCGAGGATTTCACGCGCAGGTGCCTGTGGGCGATGCTGCCCGACGTCCCGGGCGGTGTGCCGAATCCCGCAAATCGCCGCGCCATCGCCTGGGCCTCGCCCAGCGGTTCCGTCGACCTCCAGGTCGGGCCCGGGGGCGACCTCTACTACGCTGAGTACACGTCGGGTCAGATCACCCGGCTGCAATACTTCTCCACGAATCATCCGCCGGTGGCCGCGCTCCAGGCGCAGCCCTCGAGCGGCCCGACGCCTCTGGCCGTCTCCTTCGACGCATCGGCTTCGACGGACGCCGATCCCGGCGAGACGCTGACTTACGCTTGGGATCTCGATGGCGACACCCAGTTCGACGACACGCCAGACGCGGATCCGCGTTTCGCGCACCGCACCTACACGCAGGCGGGTCCAGTCACCGTCTCGTCAAACGGTGACGGTGGCGAACTCGCCGCCGGTGGCGACGATTCTCACCCCGCCGTCCACGCTGCTGTGGCGCGTCGGCGACGAGATCTTCTTCTCGGGCAAGGGAGACGATCCCGACGAAGGATTGCTGCCGCCGTCCGCGCTCACGTGGCGCACGCTGCTGCACCACTGCACCGCGGCGCTCGATTGCCACGTGCACATCCTGCAGACCTACACCGGAGTGGATCACGGCAGCTTGATCGCGCCCGATCATCCCTACCCGTCGTTCCTGGAGCTCGAGCTCACCGCGAAAGACTCCGGCATCGCCAGCTGGTTCAACACGGCCTGGAGCACGCGGCGCAGGCTCCAGTTCAACAACTCCACGCAGCTGACGAATCTCGTCGGCTTCCCGGTGCTCGTCAAACTAGACGCGAGCAACATCGACTACTCCAAGACCGCGAACGCGGGACAGGATCTTCGCTTCGTCGACACCAACGGGACGCTGTTGCCGCACCAGATCGAGAAGTGGGACGAGACGGGCACCTCCTTCGTGTGGGTGCGCGTGCCGCAGATCGACGCCGGATCGTCGTCGGACTTCATCTTCATGTACTACGGGAATCCCACGGCAGCTGATGCACAGAGTCCGGCGGCGGTGTGGGATTCGACTTACGCCGCGGTCTGGCACCTGGGCGCCGCGCTCGCGGACTCGACGTCGCACGCGAACGACGGAGTCGACAACGGGTCGGTGCTGGTGCCGGGCCTGATCGCGAGCGCGCGCAACTTCGACGGCGCGAGCTGGATCGCCGTCGCCTCGTCGCCCTCGCTGTCACTCAGCGCGACCACGACGCTCGAGGCGTGGATCAAGATCGCGAACCCGGCGCTGAACGTGCCGAGCCGAATCCTCGACAAGAAGCTCGCCTTCACCGACGCCGAGGGCTACGACCTCGAGTACCAGTCGCAGCTCAACTACGCGACGGTGCTCGGGAGCGGCGGCGATTGGGGTCGCGCGGACGCCGTCAACCTCGACACCCAGTGGCACTGGCTCTCGGCGACGATCAGCGGCATCACCGCGCGCGTCTACGTCGACGGCGTGGACCGGACCACGGACAGCGAGGTCTCGCCCCTGATCGCCGGCTCGGTGCCGCTGAACATCGCGCGCAATCCCACTGGCGCCTCGTACTTCCAGGGCGCGATCGACGAGCTGCGGATCTCGAACGTCGCGCGCTCGCCCGATTGGATGCGCGCGCAGTATCTCTCCATGACCGGCGCATTCACCACGGTTGGCCCCGAGGAGGGCTCTGGCGGACTCACGAACACGACCAGCGTCACCATCGACCCCGAGACCCGCGACATCGCCTTCGCGACGAACCCGCCGGGCCTGCAGATCACCGTGGGCGGCTTCACGCAGACCGCGCCGTTCAACCAGACGGTGATCACGAACTCGGTCAACTCACTCTCGACGAGCTCTCCGCAGCAAACCGGCGGCGTCGACCAGCTCTTCGCGAACTGGTCGGACGGCGGCGGGCAGAGTCACGACGTCGTGGCCACGCCGTCGTTCGCCGGCATCACCGCTACGTTCGCGTCCGCGCTGTGCGGCAACGGCGTGATCGACGCGGGCGAGCAGTGCGACGACCCCAACGACGCGAGCGGCGGCTGCTGCTCGGCGCTGTGTCACTTCGAGCCGAACGGCTCGACCTGCAGCGACGGCGACGCCTGCACCACGGCGGACACTTGCAGCGCGGGCACCTGCGTCGGCGGCAGCGCGGCCATCTGCAACGACTCGAACGCCTGCACGGCCGACAGCTGCAGCCCGGCGACTGGATGCGTGTGCAGCGCTGGAACCTGCGTGGGCGGCGGCACGGTCGTCTGCAACGACTCGAACCCGTGCACGGCGGACAGCTGCAACCCGGTCGGCGGCTGCGTCTTCGATCCCACGCCGCTGAACGGCGCGGCGTGCAACGACGCCGAGATGTGCACGCTCGGCGACGTCTGCAGCGCCGGCACTTGTGCCGGCGCGCCCGCCCCTGACGGCGACGCCGACGGCAAGTGCAACGCCAGCGACAACTGCCCGTACGTGGCGAACCCCGGCCAGGAGGACAGCGGCGGCATCACCTTGCTCGTTCCCGACGGCATCGGCGACGTCTGTCAGTGCGGTGACTTGACGGGCGAAGGCGTCGTCGACGAAGGCGACGCGCAGAGCTACCGAAACCACCTCGCGGATCCGGACGGCCTGCCGCTCGTTGGCGCCGCCGCCGCGAAGTGCAGCGTCGCCGGCGGAAATCCGGCGGTGTGCGACCTGCTCGACGTCGTCATCACCCGGCGCGCGCTCGTCGGCGCCGGCCCGGGCATCGCGCAGGAGTGCTCCGCAGCTCTCCCCCACTGAGTGGGCCCGCGCGCTCCTCTTCAGAAACCGCTGAGCGTCGCGAAGCGGGCGCGGTGGTACGCGGCGTCACCGAAGCTGAGCTCCGCGACGCGGGCGCGCTTCAGGAAGAGACCGATCTCCTCCTCGTCGGTGACTCCGATGCCGCCGAAGATCTGCACGGCCTCGTTGCCGACCAGGTGGGCGGTGTCGGAGACCCGCGCCTTGGCGATCGACGCGAGCAGCGGCACGTCCGGACGCCTCTCGTCGATCGCGCGCAGCGCGTCGAGCACGATCGAGCGCGAGAGCTCGACCTCGGTGAACATGTTCGCGGCGCGGTGCTTCAGCGCCTGGAAGCTGCCGATCGGGACGCCGAACTGCTTGCGCGTCTTGAGATAGTGGACCGCGCGCTCGAAGGCCTCCGTGATCGTTCCCAGCATCTCGGCCGCGAAGCCGATCGTGGCCCGGTCGAGCACGGGATCGAGCACGTCCGCGCCGCGGCCGGCCTGACCGACCACCGCGGACCTGTCGACCTCCACGCCATCGAGCTCGATCAGCGCGGAGTTCCGCCCGTCGACCATCACCGTGCGAGTCACTTTCAGCCCGCGCGCGTTCCTCGGCACGAGGAACAGGCCGAGCCCATCGCGTTCGCCTGCCTTCCCCGCGCTGCGCGCGACGACGACGATCTGATCCGCGACGTGCCCGTCCTGGACGAATGTCTTCCTGCCGCTGAGCCTGTAGCCGTCGCGCGTGGCCTCCGCGCGCGTCGCCACCTGGTAGGGCGCGTGGTGCCCGCCCTCCTGCAGCGCGAGCGCGAGCACGACGTCGCCCTTCGCCACGGCCGCGAGCACGTCCTTCTGCTGCGTGCCGTTCCCGGAGAGGAGCAGCGCGTTCCCGCCGAGCAACACCGTCGAGACGAGCGGCGTGGCTGCCAAGCTGCGGCCGCACTCCTCGAGCACGATGCCGAGCTCCGCGTAGCCGAGCTCCGCGCCGCCGAACTCCTCCGGGAGGACGATGCCCGCCCAGCCGAGCTCCGCCATCTGCCTCCACAGGTCACGCGAGAAGCCCACCGGATCGCTCGAATCGCGCAGCCGCCGCAGCTCCTTCACCGGCGAGTGTTCGCCGATGAATTCGCGCGCCGTGTTGCGCAGCAGCTCTTGTTCCTCGGTGAGGGCGAGTGACATTGCAGTTGTTTCCTTTGGCTCAGTCCGGAAGACCGAGGACTCTCTTGGCGATGATGTTGAGCTGCACCTCGCTGGTTCCGCCTTCGATCGAGTTGCCCTTCGAGCGCAGCCACTCGCGCGTCGTCGCGCGCTCGCGCGGCTTGAAGCCCGCCCCTTCCCAGCCCACCGCCTGGGTGCCCAGGATCTTCACCAGCAGCTCGTAGCGGCGCTTGTTCATCTCGGTGCCGTAGAGCTTGAACATCGACGAGGCGGCTCCCGGGCCCTGCCCCGCCTTCGCTTCTTCCGCCGAGCGGCGCACGGTCGTCATGAAGCAGCGCTGGTCCATCTGGTGTTGGGCGACCTGCTCGCGAATCAGGCCGTCGGCGATGCGCCCGCCTTCGTCGCCGCAGTATTCCTTAGCCATCTGGTCGATCGACCCGCCGCCGCTGGCCGCGAGCCCGAAGCCCATCCCGCCGATCATCTCGCGCTCGTGCTGCAGCAGCTTCTTCGCGATCGTCCAGCCGCCGTTCACCTTCCCGATCAGGTTCTGCTTCGGGACCTTCACGTCCTGGAAGAACGTCTGGCAGAACGGCGAGCTGCCGCTGATCAGCTTGATCGGCGCGACCGAGACACCGGGGCTCTCCATGTCGAACAGGAGGAACGAGATGCCGTCGTGCTTCGGCGCGTTCGCGTCGGTGCGCACGAGACAGAAGATCCAGTCCGCGTAGTTCGCGTACGACGTCCAGATCTTCTGGCCGTTCACGAGGTAGTGGTCGCCCTTGTCCTCGGCGCGCGTCTGCAGGCCCGCGAGGTCCGAGCCCGCGCCCGGCTCGCTGTAGCCCTGGCACCAGCGGATCTCACCGCGCGTGATCTTGGGCAGGTGCTCGCGCTTCTGCTGCTCGTTGCCGTACTCGAGCAGCACGGGCCCGAGCATCGTGATGCCGAAGCTGATCAGTGCCGGGCGCGCGTGAATTCGGCGCAGCTCCTCGGCGAGCACGCGGGCCTCGCCGTTCGAGAGACCGCCGCCGCCGTATTCCCTCGGCCAGGTCGGGCACGTGTAGCCCTTCGCGGCCATGCGCTCGAGCCACAGCTTCTCATCGGGGTTCTCGTACTTCTTGTGCCGGCCGCCCCAGTTCGTCTCCTCTTCCGAGGCCATCGGCTTGCGCATCGAGGCCGGGCAGTTTCCTTCGAGCCACTTGGCCACGTCGGCGCGGAAGGCGTCGAGATTCTCCACGTGCGGTTCCCTCCAGGGGCCGCGAACCAGCGCGGCGCGCGCGTATCGTATGCGCGGCAGGCACTCCCCAGCAACCGGGTCCGAGTTGCTCGCGCGACCGGCTTTGGTTCTCATACGGCCTCATGCGGGCACTGCGGCGGTTGGTGGGTCTGGGCGACGACGTTCCCGACGAGGCGCGCGACACGGCGACGGTGCGGCGGATCGCGCGCGAGCTCGATGCGCTCCCGGCCGCGGAAGCGCGCTTTCTCGCGGCGTTCGCCTACGTGCTCGCGCGCGTGGCGCGCGCGGACCTCGAGATCTCGGGCGAAGAGACGGACGAGATGGTGAAGCTGGTGCGCGAGTACTCGACCTTGACCGAGGCCCAGGGCCTGCTCGTCGTGACGATGGCCAAGACGCAGGCGACGGCGCTGGCCGGGACCGAGAACTACCTGGTGACGCGCCAGTTCAGGGAGATGTCCAATCGCGCGCAGCGCGTGGACCTCTTGCGCTGCTTGTTCGCGGTCGCCGCGGCGGACAACAACATCTCCGTGGTCGAGAGCAGCGAGATCACGCTGATCGGTCAGGAGCTCGGCTTCACGGCGACGGAGATCGCGAGCGTCCGCGCCGCCTACCGCGATCAGCTCTCGGTGCTGAAGGACCTGCCCGAGTGACTGCACGCGCGGTGCTCTTCGACTTCGGCGGCACGCTGTACGACTACCGCTGCTTCGCGCGCGCCGAGGCCGAGAGCCTGTTGCAGCTCGCGCGCTGGGCGGGGATCGACGCGCCGGTCGAGGCGGTCGCGCGCGTGCACCGCGAGGCGATGAAGCGCGTCTTCGAGGACTACCGCGAGCGCACGTTCTACCTCCACCGCGACCTGTTCGGCGACGCCGTGCGCGCGACGCTCGCGAGCTTCGGCCAGTCGACGGACGGGGAAACACTGGCGCGCTACCGCCGCCTGCAGTGGGAGCTGCACGCGCGCGACTTCGCGCTGCGGCCGGGAGTGCGCGAGACACTCGCCGAGCTGCGCGCGCGCGGCCTTCACCTCGGCATGGTCTCGAACATCGACGATGACCAGCTCGATCACCTGCTCGAGATCGCCGGGGTGCGCAGCGACTTCAACGCGGTGCTCTCCAGCGAGCGCGCGCGCTCCTGCAAGCCGGCGCCCGCCATCTTCGCGCAGGCGCTTGCGAGCGCCGGCTGCGGGCCGGGCGAGGCGATCTTCGTCGGCGACTCGCTGTTCCACGACATCGGCGGCGCGAGCGCGCTGGGTCTGCGCTCCGTGCTCATTTGGCACCGCGAGGACCGCGAGCCACCCGACGGCGGACCGAGGCCGGATCACGTGATTCGCCGTTTCGACGAGCTGCTCGAGATCGCGCGTTGAGCTCCGCGCCGCGCGCGACAGCGATCGACGTCGCCAGCGCCGGCGAGGACGTGCCGCTGCTCGAAGGCATCCGCACGGCGCGCGCGATCCGGCGCCTGCGGCCCGACCCGGTGCCGCGCGAGCTGATCCGCAAGGTCTGCGAGGCGGGCACGTTCGCGCCGAGCGGCGGGAACCGCCAGCCTTGGATCTTCGTCGCGGTCAGCGAGCCGGAACGCCGCGCCTGGGTCGCGGAGCGCTACCGCAACGCGTTTCGCGAGTACATCGCGCCCGCGCTCGAGGCCGCGAAGGACCCGAGTTACCCAGAGGCGGGCCGGCGCAACATGCGCGCCGCGATCCACCTCGCGGAGCACATGCACGAAGTGCCGGTGCACTTGTTCGTCGCGGGCTACAAGCGCCGCGGCGATCCACAGCTCCAGGCTTTGTATCCCTGCGTGCAAAATGTACTTCTCGCCTGCCGGGCCGTCGGGCTGGGCGCCTCACTCACGACCATGCACCGCTCCTTCGGGCGTGAGTGCGACGCTTTTCTCGCCCTGCCGGAAAATTGTCCCAGTGCTGCACTGATTCCGATCGGCTGGCCGGTCGGAAAGCACGGGCGGCCGCCGCGGCGCCCCGTGGACGCATCTCTTCATTGGGAGTCATTCACGAAGCCCCCATAGCCCTCGGCCCGGTTTATGCTGTAGAGGCTGAACCGGGAGGTCCCCGATGACTGCGGGTTCCGTGACTGGCCTCGAGCGCTGGATGGCGCACCGCATCCTCGAGACACACGGTCACCCGCGGATTCGCCTGGTGCTCTGGAACGGCGAGGAGCTGCGCTGCTCCGACGTACCGCCGGTCGGCCGGGTGGTATTTCGCGATCGCAGCCTGATGCTGCATCTCGCAATGCACCCCGACCTCGGACTGGCGAACGCCTACGCCGCCGGACGGCTCGAGATCGAGGGCGATCTGCCCACCGTGCTGAAGCTCGTCCTGGGCCGGCCCGAACGGCGCTCGGCTGCGAAGGTGCTGCGCGACGAGTGGGAGCTGCTGCGCCGGCGCAGCCGGTCACTCTCGAGATCGAAGGCGAACGTCCACCACCACTACGACCTGGGCAACGACTTCTACTCACTCTGGCTCGACGAGCGCATGGCATACACGTGCGCGTACTTTCCGACGCCCACCGCGTCGCTCGAGGAAGCGCAGCTCGCGAAGCTGGAGCACGTCGCTCGCAAGGTCTGGCTGCGCCCGGGCGAGCGCGTGGTCGAAGCGGGCTGCGGCTGGGGCGCGCTCGCGCTGCACATGGCCCGACACCATGGCGTGTACGTCACGGCCTACAACGTCTCGGCGGAGCAGGTCGCGTACGGACGCGAGAGAGCGCGCGCAGAGGGGCTCGAGCAGCGCGTCGAGTTCCGCCTCGCCGACTACCGCGAGATTTCAGGCACGTACGACGCATTCGTGTCGGTGGGCATGCTGGAGCACGTCGGCGACGAGAACTACGGCACGCTCGGGCGCGTGATCGAGCGCTGTCTCGCGCCGCACGGCCGCGGCTTGATTCACTCGATCGGACGCGTACAGCGCCGGCCGATGGACCCGTGGATCGTGCGGAACATCTTCCCGGGCTCCTACTCGCCGACGCTCGAGGAGATGGTCGGGATCCTCTCGCCGTTCGGCTTCGCGGTGATCGACGTCGAGGACTTGCGGCTGCACTACGAGAAGACGCTCGAACACTGGCTCGAGCGTTTCGAGAAACAGGCGGCCGCCGTCGAGAAACGCTTTGGCGCGAAGTTCGTGCGCACCTGGCGCCTGTATCTCGCGGGCTCGATCGCGTCGTTCCACGTCGGCAACCTGCAGCTCTGGCAGCTCGTGTTTCACCGCGGGAACGCGCGCGAGCTGCCCTGGAACCGCGCGCATCTGTACGCGGCCGGGCGCTAGCGTGGATCACTTCGACGTCCTGGTCGTCGGCGGCGGACCCGCCGGCTCCACCTGCGCGTGGCAGCTCGAGCGTCTGGGCCTGCGCGTCGCGCTGCTCGACGCGAAGCCGTTCCCGCGCGACAAGGTGTGCGCGGGCTGGATCACGCCGCAGATCCTCGCCGAGCTCGAGCTCGACGCGCGGGAGTACGCGGAGGGCGCGCGCGTGCTCCAGCCGATCCGCGGCTTCGAAGTGAGTCTCGCCGGCGGGAAGAGCGCGCGCGTCACATACCCCGAGGTCGTGAGCTACGGAATCTTGCGCTGCGAGTTCGACGCCCATCTTCTGGCGCGCTGCGGCGCGAAGCTGTTTCTCGCCGAGCCCCTGCGCGAGCTGACCCGCAGCGGGGACGCTTGGCTCGCGAATGGCAAGTTGCGGGCGCCCGTGCTCGTGGGCGCAGGCGGTCACTTCTGCCCGGTCGCCCGCCAGCTCGGCGGCGTCGCGCGCGCGGCGGAACCGCTGATCGCGGCGCAAGAGGTCGAGTTCGAGCTCGACGCCGAGCAGGCGCGTGCGTGCCCGGTCTCCGGCGAGGTCCCCGAGCTCTTCTTCGAGCGCGACCTGCGCGGCTACGCGTGGCTCGTGCGCAAGGGCCCGATGCTGAACGTCGGCATCGGGCGCCAGGACCCGCACGACCTCGCGGGCCACGCGGCGTGCTTCATCGCGCTCTGTGAGTCACTCGGCAAGCTGCCGCCGCGCACGCCGCCGAAGCGACACGGGCACGCGTACGTCCTCTACGGGCAGACGCGCCGGCCGCTCGCCGGCGAGGGCTTCGTACTGATCGGCGACAGCGCGGGGCTGGCGTGGCCGCAGAGCGGTGAGGGAATCCGACCCGCGGTCGAGTCGGGGCTCCTCGCGGCGCGCGCGATCGCCGCGCGGGATCTCGCGGGCTACGCGCGCTCCATGGCGGCGCGCTTCGGCACGCGCGACGCGAGCCCCGGGCCGGGCCTCTCGGACTTCGTCCCTGAACGCATTCGCCCCTGGCTCGCGGAGAAGCTGCTCGCGAATCAGACCTTCGCGCGCCGCGTCGTCGTCGACGGCTGGTTCCTGCACCGGAACCAGCCTCCACTCTGACTGACTTCGGGCGGCTCTGCCTTGCTGCGCGCGCTTGCAGCGCTTGCGGGCTCGGTTCGGGGGCGGCCCTCGCCTCACCCGTCGGTCGCCCGCCGCACTGTGATCTCCGTGATTTCTGCCGGGGCGAAGAGGCGCATCGGCGGGCCCCAGAAGCCTGTGCCGCGACTCACGTAGAGCTCCGCACCGCCGCGCGCGTAGCGCCCGGCGACGAACGGCACCGCGAGCCGCACCAGGTAGCGGAACGGCCAGATCTGCCCGCCGTGCGTGTGACCCGAGAGCTGCAGGTCTACACCGCTCTGTGACGCCTTCTTGAAGGTGTTCGGGTCGTGCGCGAGCAGCAAGACGGGGAGCCCGGGGTCGCGGCCCGCGAGCGCACGCGGCAGGTCTTCACGCTGGCCGTCGCCGAAGCCGCCGCGGTGGTCGTCGACCCCGGCGAGCGTGAAGGCGGCGCCGCCGCGCCGGATCTCGACGTGGCGGTTGCGCAGCGGCACGAGCCCGAGCCCTTCGATCACGCGCACCCACGAATCCGCGCCGGAGTAGTGATCGTGATTCCCGGTCACGAAGAAGACGCCGTGGCGCGCGCGCAGCTCGCCGAAGGGCGCGACTTCGTCGGCGAGCAGCCGCGCGCTGCCGTCGACGAGATCTCCGGTGACACAGATCAGGTCCGGCGCGAGCGCGTTCACCCGTGAGGTCAGATGGCGCGAGAAACGCCGATCGCGCAGCGGGCCGATGTGGATGTCGCTGATCTGCGCGATGCGGAAGCCGTCCAGCGCGCGCGGCCAGCGCGCGAGCGCGATCTCGAGCTTCACCAGGCGCGGCGGACGCAGCGCCTCCCTCAGCCCGGCCGCGCCCGCGACCGCGACCAGCGCCGCGGACAGCGCGGCCTGCAAGCGCGCGGAGGTCTCGAACGCGGGCATGTCGTTGCCGGCGGCATGGGCGACGCCGCCCGCGATCCAGCGCAGCGCATCGCCGGCGCCGAGCACGAGCAGAAACAGAAACGCGACCCCCATCCAGATCGACGCCGGCCAAGCGACCAGGCGATTCCACGGCGGCGCGACGAGTCGCTCCGCGAACGGCTGCAGCAGGAGACACGCGAAGCCCGAGCCGATCGCCGCCAGCGCGGCCAGGCGAGCCGCGCCCTCCAGATCCGGATCGAACACGAGCCGCTGCGCGATGTAGAAGTGCCCGCCAAAGAGAACGGTGGCGGCGACGACGAGGATCAGCATCCCGGCGAGAACTCGCTTCGCGAGGCTCATGCGCGCGAAGCTACTGAAGCGCGCGCGCGCCGTCCCGCGACGCCGAGCGCGACGAGCCACACGGCGAACGCGGCGCCCGAGAGCCAGAGTCCCGCGCGGCGCAGCAGCGGCGCCTCGAGCTGCGCGGTGACGAGCGCGTCGCCGGCGGGAACCTCGAGCTCGAGCGTGCCCCAGCGGCTCGGCGTCAAGGGCGCGGGCACGCCGTTCACCTCGACCCGCCAACCCGGGAACGCCCAGCGCGCCACGCGCAGGCGCACGGGCGCGGGCGAGTGAGTCGCGAGCTCGATGCGCGAGCCACGATCGACGCGTGTCTCCCAGCGCGCCGCTCCACTCGCGGCCACCACCGGGCCGTCGAGCGGCCGTTGGGCGTGCCAAACGTCGACGTCGGACGCGCGCGGCAGATACTCGTCGCCCGCGGTCACCGACTCGGGACTGTTGCGCACCACCTCGGGATGCACGAGCGCCGCCAGCTCCGCCGCGTTCCCGGGCGGAAGCGGCTCGTACTGCAGCAGGATCGGCACCGCGTTCAGGAACAGCAGGGCCGCGACACCGAGCTCCGCGAGCGCACGCGCGCGCGCAGGACGCCCGGCGAGCGCGAGCGCGGCCAGCAGCGCGGCGAGCGCGCTGGCGATCAGCGCCAGCGGCCCCATCATCCGCCAGGGGAACTGGAACAGCGGCAGCCAGGGCACGAGCGACCAGAGCGGCTGGCTCGCGGGGGTCTCGAGGAACAGGAGGCCCAGCGCCGCAGCGGCGAGCGCCACCAAAATGCGTCGCTGCTCGGGGAAGCGAACGGCCGCCGCGAGGGCCGCGAGGAGCACGGCCGGGGTCGCGAGACCGGTCGCGAAGAAGCGCTCGTACCAGAAGACCTTCGCGAGCGGCGGGAACTGGTTCCGATAGTCGAACTTCCCGCGCAGCAGCTCCTCGGGCCGGATCAGGTCGGTGAGCGCCAGCGCGGGCAGCCAGAAGAACGCGGAGAGCGCGAGCCCCGCGCCGACACCGCCGAGGATCACCCCCCAGAGCGCCCGGCTCCCGCGCCCGTAAAGCACGAACGCCAGCCCGAGTGTGAAAGTCACTGCGATCAGCGCCGTGAGATTGTGCGCCAGCACCACCAACGCGATGCCCGCCGAGATCAGCGCGAAGCCGCGCCGCGGCGCGCGCCCCGCAAGCGCGACGCCCGCGAGCGCGATCGGCACGAGACTCAACGCCAGAAACTCCGCGTCGGCGTTGCGCACCAGCTTGTTGCCGAGCAGATACGGGTGGAGCACGAAGAACACCGTGCCTGCGCGCGCCGCCGCCCGGTCGCGCAGGCCAGCGCGCTCGAGCAGCGCGCGGAGGAAGGCGTAGCTGAACGGCACCGACAGCGCCGACGCCGCGACCAGCGCGAACGCTGCGCCCCGCGCCACCGACCCCAGCAGCCAGCCGGCGAGCGACGCGGCCGCGGAGAACAGCGGCGCGTAGTACAGAAACACCGGCGAGCCATAGCCGGCGTACAGGTTCTCGCTCCAGTACGGCGGCAGCTGGCCAGCGATCAGCGCTGCCTGGTACTCGCTCACGCGCACCAGCTCGTACTGCCAGTCGTGGCCCAAGGGGAAGCCGCCGAACAGCAGCGGGGCGACGCCGACGAGACACATGAGCCACGGCAGGGCGCGCAGCCGGTCCGTGCACGTGTCCTCGGGCGCCATCGGATCTGCCGCTGTGTTGCGCATGAGCGCGAGATCTTAGCCGCCGCGCCGCGGGTCGCGGGGTGGTGATACGCTGCGCTCGAGGAGTCGCGCCGTGCCGCTCGTCGTAGAGACACGCACCGGTCGGGTCCGCGGTCGCGTCGACCGCGGCGTGACCGCGTTCCGCGCCGTACCGTTCGCGCGCGCCCCGATCGGAGAGCTGCGCTTCGCGGCGCCGCAGCGCGCCGAGCCGTGGAGGGGGGTGCGCGAGTGCGCAGAGCCGGCGCCCGCCGCGCCACAGAACGCGTCGCGCTTCGCGCCGGTGCTCGGCGAGCGCGCGGAGAAGCAGAGCGAGGACTGTCTCGCGCTCGACCTCTGGACGGCGGGCTTCGAGGGCGTGCCGCGGCCGGTGCTCGTGTTCGTGCACGGCGGGGATTTCGCCGAGGGGTCGACCGCGGAGTCGTGCGTGCGCGGGCGGCGGCTCGCACGCGGGGGAGACCTGGTCGTCGTGTCGCTCTCGTACCGACTCGGCGCGCTCGGCTTCTTCGCGCCGAACGTCGGCCTGCTCGATCTCGTCGCGGGGCTGGAGTGGGTGCGCGACGAGGTCGACGCGTTCGGCGGCGACTCCAGCCGAGTCACCGTCTTCGGTCACGGCGCGGGCGCGACGGCGGCCGCGTGCCTGCTCGCCATGCCGCGCGCGCGCGGGCTCTTCCAGCGCGCGATCCTCGCGAGCGGAAGCTACGCGGTCGACTCTCTCGAGACCGCGGAGCCGCGGCGCGCCGCGTTCCTCCGCAACCTGGATCTGTTGCCCCGCGACGCCGCGAAGCTCGCGGGGATTCCGCTCGAGGACCTGCTCTGCGCCCAAGCGCGCAGCGGCGGGTTCCGCCCGGTCGTCGACGCCGAGACATTGCCGCGGGCCCCGCTCTCGGCGGCGGAGGCAGGCCAGAGCGCGCTGCTGCCGCTCGTGATCGGCACGGCCCGCGACGAGACACGCGTGCTCGACCTGGTCGACCCGAGCCTGCGCGAGCTGCGCCGCGACGACCTGGCGGCGCGGCTCGTCGCCGAGGGAGTCACCCCCGAGGCCGCGGCCGCCGCGCTCGAGCGCGAACCAGCGGCGAGCCCGCACACGCTGTTCCACCGCATCGCGACGGAGCTCCGCTTCCGCGAGCCCGCGCGGCGCCTCGCCGACGCGCAGAGCGCGCGCGGCGCCCCGGTCTATCGCTACCGCTTCGACCTCGCCGGCACGTCCGCACGCGGCGACACCGGCGCGTTTCACGGCCTGGAGCTGCCGCTCGTCTTCGGCACGCGCCGAGTGACTCCGCTCGGCCGGTTCCTCGAGGACGTCCCGGAGGCGAAGCCCGTCGGCCGGCGCATGCGCGACGCGTTCACGGCGTTCGCGAGCACCGGCGCCCCCCGCTCTCCCCTGCTCCCCTCCTGGCCGCGCTACGGCGCGGCGGATCCGACTACGCTCCTGTTCAGCGGCGTCGAATGACTCGCATCGCGGAGATCACCCGCTGGCGGCAGAGCGCGCGAGGCCGAGCAGCGACGCCCAGCCGGCGATCAGCAGCACGCCACCAACCGGCGTCACCGGGCCGAGCACGCGCAGCTCGAAGAGCACGAGGCCGAAGATCGAGCCCGAGAACAGCGCAATCCCGGCGCTGAAGAGACTCGCGGGGATGGTCACGCTGCGGCCGGTCGCCGAGGCATAGAGCGCGAGCGCCAGGATCGCCGTGCTGTGAACGAGCGCGTAGTGAGATGCGGTGTGCCAGGCCGCGAGCCGCTCGGGCGTCACCGACTCGCGCAGCCCGTGCGCGCCGAAAGCGCCGGCGATCACGGAGATCGTCCCGAGCACCCCCGCGACGACGACCCAGCTCACAGGTCGCGATCCGTCACCGCGCCGAAGGTCGCGCTCGAAACGAGCTTTGCGTACTTCGCGAGCACGCCGCTCGTGTAACGCGGGGCCGGCTGCTTCCAGGCTGCGCGCCGCTTCGCGATCTCTGCATCCGGGATGTTCAAGGTCAGCACGCGCTGCTTCGCGTCGATCGTGATCGAGTCCCCTTCGCGCACGAGCGCGATCGGCCCGCCGACGAACGCCTCCGGCGAGACGTGACCGACCACCATGCCGTACGTGCCGCCCGAGAAGCGGCCGTCGGTGAGCAGGCCGACGGCGTTCCCGAGCCCCTTGCCGATCAGCGCCCCCGTCGGCGCGAGCATCTCGCGCATGCCCGGCCCGCCCTTGGGCCCCTCGTAGCGAATCACGAGCACGTCTCCGGCGCGGATGCGGTCGGACATGATCGCGTCCATGCAGGCCTCTTCGGAGTCGAAGACGCGAGCGGGGCCGGTGATCTCGTGGATCTCGATGCCACTCACTTTGGCGACCGCACCCTCGGGCGCGAGATTGCCGCGCAGGATCGAGAGGTGACCCTCGGCGTAGATCGGGTTGCTCCACGGGCGCACCACGTCCTGACCTGCCGGCGGTGCGGTCGCCACGCGCGCCAGATTCTCGGCGATCGTCTTACCGGTCACCGTGAGACATTGGCCGTGAATCAGACGCTTCTCGAGCAGCATCTTCATCACCAGCGGGATGCCGCCGACTCTGTGCAGGTCGGTCGCGACGTAGCGGCCGCTGGGCTTCAGGTCCGCGAGCACCGGCACGCGGGCGCGCATGCGCTCGAAGTCGTCGAGCTCGAGCGGCACGCCCGCCGAATGGGCGATCGCGAGCAGGTGCAGCACCGCGTTCGTCGAGCCGCCTACCGCCATCACCACGGCGATCGCGTTCTCGAACGCCTCGCGGGTCAGGATCTTGCGCGCCGTCAGGTTCTTCTCGACGCACGCGACGAGCGCCGCGCCGCTGTCTGCCGCGCTCGCGCGCTTCTCCTCGGAGTCCGCCGCCATCGTCGAGCTGCCGGGCAGTGACAGACCCAGCGCTTCGATCGCGCTCGACATCGTGTTCGCGGTGTACATGCCGCCGCACGAGCCCTTGCCCGGACACGCGCGGCGCTCGATTTCGACGAAGTCCGTGTCGTTCATCTTGCCCGCGCCGTGAGCGCCGACGGCCTCGAAGACCGACACGATCGTGAGATCGCTGCCGTGATATCGGCCCGGTCGGATGGTGCCGCCGTAGACGAACACGGAGGGCACGTCCAGACGCGCGAGCGCGATCATCGCGCCCGGCATGTTCTTGTCGCAGCCGCCGACCGTGAGGACGCCGTCGTGCCACTGACCGCGGGTCACCGTCTCGATCGAGTCCGCGATCACTTCGCGCGAGACGAGCGAGCACTTCATGCCCTCGGTGCCCATCGAGATCGCGTCGCTGATCGTGATCGTGCCGTAGGTCTGCGGCATGCCGCCGGCGCGCCGCACGCCTTCGGCCGCGGCGAGCGCGAGCTCGCCGAGACCCGCATTGCACGGCGTGATGTCGCTGGCCGCGTTCGCGATGCCGACGATCGGCTTACCGAAGTCCGCGTCCGAGAAACCCACCGCGCGCAGCATCGCGCGATTGGGCGCGCGGTTGTCGCCTTCGGTGGTGACCGCGCTGCGGGGATTGCGTTTGTTCGCCACGACCTGACCTCCGGTGCGGCCGCGATTGTAACGCGAGTCGGAGCTAGACTGGCAGCGAAGAGGAGAACCCAGGCATGGAACGCGCGCTGTCCGTGGCTGCGACGCCGAGCTCGCTCGACGATCCGAAGGTGAAGAGCGTGCTCGATCGCCTGCACGAGGCCGCGACGGGCGACATGTTCCGCATGTTGGGACGCCTGCCGACGTTCTTGGGTGCGCTCATGAATCGGAGCCTCCCGGCGGCGGAAATGAGTCGCCGCTTCAAGGACGTGTACATCCCGCTCTCGCGACCGCAGGGGAAGCTCCTGTATCTCGTCGCGCGAACGATCGACGCGCGGCGCATCGTCGAGTTCGGCACGTCGTTCGGCATCTCCACCCTCTACGCGGCCGCGGCCGCCCGCGACAACGGCACCGGCCGAGTCATCGGCTCGGAGCTCGAGCCCGGCAAGCGCGCGAAGGCGGTCGAGCACCTGAACGAAGCGGGCCTCGGCGGGGTCGCCGAAGTGCGCCTGGGCGACGCCCTGCAGACCCTGCGCGACCTGCCGCCGCCCGTCGACCTCGTGCTCCTGGACGGCTGGAAGGACCTCTACATGCCGATGCTCGAGTTACTCGCGCCGAAGCTGCGCCCCGGTGCGGTGGTGCTGGCCGACAACGTGCGCACCTTCAAGCGGGCGCTCGCGCCTTATCTCGACTACGTGCAATCGGGCAGGAACGGCTTCCAGTCGGTGACTCTGCCGTTCCCCTCCGGGTTCGAGTACTCCGTCCGCACCTGATCTTCACTCCTCCGCCAGCCGCGTACCGCGAAGCGCCGCCGGGTTCTCGGGCGACTTCGCCCCGAGTTCGGGACGTGCTTCGAGACGGGCCGGCCGGAGCAGGTTCCGAGGTCGATCGGCGAGGAGCTCTTCGAGTGGATCGACTTTCTCGAGGCCGTCGAGCAGGCCAACGGCACATTCCGCTTCGTGGAGCTGGGAGCGGGCTACGGCCGCTGGTCGGTGCGGGCGCTGAAGGCTGCGGAGCAGCGCGCCCTGCTCGACGCCAAGGCCATCGCGGTCGAGGCGGAGCCGATTCACTGCGAGTCGCTCGTTCGGACGTCCGCCCCGTTTCTCAAAGAGCGGGCGAAGCGCCTGCACATCGGCACACACAGTCACCAGATCGAAGCTCGGCTGCACCGGACCCTGCGTCGAACCGGTTGGTACTTCCCCCGCCAGAGCACGGTGAGGACGACGTTCGGCGTCGTGCGCTTCGGCGACGGCGTTCAGGGCTGGATCAATCCGCGCTGGAGCTAGGTTTTCAGCTCGACGAGGATCTCGCGGAACCGGGTGGAGCTGCGATTCACGGCCGTCTCGCGGCTGCCCGGCTCGACGAAGAACACCTTGCTGGGCGCGATCGCGAACGAGGCGGTCTTACCGTTCTCGAAGTCCGCGTCGATCGTCTCGCCTTCCACCACGCAAATCAGATAGGGCATCGTGTGCTCGTGAAAGTCGGACGACTCACCCGGGGCGAGGTCCATCTGCCAGACCTTCACGAGCTCGTTCTCGAACAGGAGCTTGTTCGCGACGTCTCCGAGCTTCTTCTTCTCCATCCGCGACAGTTTAGGTTGTGCTCCGAAGATTGTCCCTGGCACGAGCCGTGCTCGATGACGGGTCGTGCCGAAGCGGCCCACAGACTTCACGCCTCCCCGCTGCCCGAACCCGAGCTGTAAGTTCCATCTCGATCCGCGGGGTTGGCGCTGGAGGCGCAAAGGTTTCTTCACCCGAACGGCCGCGCCCTTCCGCATCCAGAGGTTTCTCTGTGTTCACTGCCGGCGGTCGTTCAGTTCACAGACCTTCTCGACCACCTACTGGCTGAAGCGCCCCGAGCTGCTCGCGCGGATCTTCATGCGCGCGCTCTCGTGCTCCGCCCATCGCCAG
>WNFL01449121.1_pt1 | contig 19512 bp, 17 predicted proteins | sample 5400361 | NCBI WGS metagenome assembly WNFL01 (sample SAMN13153351, study PRJNA577476) | soil metagenome | isolation source: 40 cm soil on Douglas fir-dominated hillslope | place: USA:California | collected 2013-09-17
GTCCACACGGCCGTGGGCGGCATCACCGAGTCGGACGTGAACCTGGCGCTCGCGTCCAAGGCGGTGGTGATCGGGTTCAATTCGCGCGCGGATGCCGCGGCTCGCAAGCTCGCCGAGAATTCCGGCGTGGACATCCGTTACTACAGCATCATCTACGACGCGGTCGACGAAGTGAAAGCCGCGATCAACGGCATGCTGGCGCCCGAGCGCAAGGAAACCGTCCTGGGCGTGGTCGAGGTGCGCAACGTCTTCAAGATCTCCAAGGTCGGCACGGTCGCCGGCTGCATGGTGACCGAGGGCTTGGTGAGGCGCGGGGCTTCGGTGCGCGTTTTGCGCGGCGGGGTCGTCGTGCACACCGGAGAGCTCGACTCGCTCAAGCGATTCAAGGAGGACGTGCGCGAGGTCAAGGCCGGGTTCGAGTGCGGCCTCAGCCTGAAGAATTTCAACGACGTCCAGGTGGGAGACCAGCTCGAAGTCTTCGAGGTGGTCGAGGTCGCGCGCACGCTCGCGTGAGCGCATGACCGCCCCTCGCCGCGCCCGCATCGCCGACCAGATCCAGCGCAGCCTGGCCGATGTGATCCGGCTCGAGCTGCGCGATCCGCGCGTGGGAATGGTGACGCTCACCGGCATCGAGATCTCGCGCGACCAGTCGCACGCCAAGATTTTCTTCACGGTCCTCGGTCCGCCGTCGGCCGCGGCCGACGCCCAGGAGGGCCTGCAGCGTGCCGCGGGGTTCCTGCGCTCGAGCCTCGCGCACCGCATGAGCACTCGCACCGTGCCCGAGCTGCATTTCGAATACGACGAATCGGTCGAGCGCGGCGTGCGGCTCTCGCGCCTCATCGATGAGGCGGTGAAACCCAAGGCTCCCGAGCGCCGCGCCCGCGGCACGCGACGCTGACCCGGGTGGTCGATCGTTCCGCGGGCCCCGACGGGGTCCTCCTCCTCGACAAGCCCGCGGGCATCACCTCGACGCGGGCCCTCGCCAAGGCGAAGCGTGTCCTGGGATCTCTCAAGGCCGGGCACACCGGCACCCTCGATCCGTTCGCCACCGGGCTGCTGCCGCTCGTCTTCGGGGAGGCGACGAAGTTTTCACGCTTCCTCATCGACTCGCACAAGTCCTATGAAGCCACGCTGCGGCTAGGACAGGAAACCGACACCGGCGACACCGAGAGCCCCGTCGTGCGTACACGTCCGATAGTCGTCGATACGGCGAAGATCGACGATGTTCTAAGGAGATTTATCGGGGTACAGGCCCAGATTCCGCCCATGCACTCGGCCGTTCACGTCGATGGCCGGCGCCTTTACGACTACGCCCGGGCGGGTGAAACGGTGGCGCGCGCTCCCCGGCAGGTCGAAATCCTGGAGCTCTGCCGCCTCGGATTTTCGGGCGGGGACCTCGCCGTCCGGGTCGCCTGCACCAAGGGAACGTACATCCGGACTCTCGGCCAGGACATCGGGCAGGCGCTCGGGTGCGGGGCCCACCTCGTGGCGCTCAGGCGCACGGGCGTGGGTGTCTTTCGCCTCGAGGACGCGTCGAGCTTCGCCGAGCTCGAGGCCGCCGGGCGCGATGCGGCGCGCGAGCGACTGATGGCCCCGGAAGTGCTGGTGGCGGCGCTGCCGCGCTTCGAGGCCACGGCCGACGAAGCCGACGATTTCGTGCACGGCCGGTGGGTGGGGCGTCGCGGCGGCGAGGAGCGCGAGGAAGTCGCGGTCTTTGCGCCGCAGGGCCGTTTTTTGGGGGTCGGGCGGTGCGAAAGCGAGGAGCGCATCGCCCCGTTGCGCCTCGTATCCGAGACGCATGCCAAGTCCCCTGATTTTGCTTGAGTTTGTGGCTCCTTACAGGCTAAAATAGAAGGCTCAATCGAGAAGACATGACCAGTAGCAGTTCACGGAGATTTTGCCCATGGCCGTTACCACCGCAGACAAGGCGCGCATCGTTTCGCAATACCAGCGCGCGAAGAGCGACACCGGTTCCCCCGAGGTCCAGGTTGCGCTCCTCACCGAGCGCATCAACATGCTCACCGATCACTTCAAGGCGCACGTCAAGGATTTCCATTCTCGCCGCGGTCTGCTGACCATGGTGAGCAATCGCCGCAGCCTCCTCGCATACCTGAAGCGCAGCAACATCGACAGTTACCGCTCGTTGATCGAGCGCCTCGGCCTGCGGAAGTAAGGACCACTCGCACCGATCCGGGCCCCGCGTCGCCTCCCTCGAGAGCGCCCGCGGGGCTTTTCGCTTCGGACCCATCGACTCCTCCGCGCCTCGCGTGGCGCGGAACCCGGCGAGCGATTCGCCAAGAACAGGATGACATCGTGAAATCGATCAAGAAGACCTTTTCATTCGGGCAACACCAGGTCACGCTCGAAACCGGCGAGATCGCGCGCCAGGCGGACGGCGCGGTGCTGGTGACTATGGACGACACCGTGGTCCTCGTGACCTGCGTGGGCCGTCGCGACGTGAAGATCGGGCAGGATTTCTTTCCGCTCACCGTCGACTACCAGGAGAAGACCTACGCTGCGGGGCGCATCCCGGGAGGCTTCTTCAAGCGCGAGGGACGTCCTTCGGAAAAGGAAATCCTCACCTCGCGCCTCATCGACCGTCCGCTGCGCCCGCTTTTCCCGGCCGGCTTCTACAACGAAGTGCAGGTGATCGCCACCGTGCTTTCGATCAACCCCGAGGTCGACTCCGACATTCCGGCGATGATCGGCGCCTCCGCCGCGGTCACCCTTTCCGGCATTCCGTTCGAAGGCCCGATCGGCGCGGCACGCGTGGGCTACATCGACGGCGAGTACATCCTGAACCCCACCAAGACCGAGCTCGAGGCTTCCAAGTTGAACCTCGTGGTCGCCGGCACCGAGACCGCGGTGCTGATGGTCGAGTCGGAAGCCAACGAGCTCTCCGAGGAGATCATGCTGGGCGCGGTCATGTTCGGCCACGAGCAGATGCAGGCGGCGATCCGCGCCATCAACGAGCTCGCCGACGAGGGCGGCAAGGACGACTGGGATTGGGAGCCGCACCTGCCCGACGCGTCGCTGCACGAGAAGATCCGTGCGCTCGCCGAGAACGACCTGAACGAGGCCTATCGCACCAAGTCGAAGTCGCAGCGCTCCGAGAAGCTCGACCTGGTCAAGGCGAAAGTCCTTACCGCGTGCGTGCTCGAGGCCGAAGTGCCGGCCGATTCCAACGTGGTGCGCGGAATCCTGAAGGAAATGGAAGCGAAGATCGTCCGCGGGCAGATCCTGAACGGCGAGCCGCGCATCGACGGGCGCAACACGCGCACCGTGCGCCCGATCTCGATCCGTCCCACGCTGCTGCCGCGCGTGCACGGCAGCGTACTCTTCACCCGCGGCGAGACCCAGGCCATCGTCACCACCACGCTGGGCACCGGCCAGGACGAGCAGAGGATCGACGCGCTGCAGGGCGAGTACACCGAGCGCTTCATGATGCATTACAACTTCCCGCCCTTTTCCACCGGCGAGACGGGGCGCGTGGGCTCGCCCAAGCGGCGTGAAATTGGCCACGGGCGCCTCGCCAAGCGCGCGCTGCTCGCGGTCCTTCCGAGCAAGGAAGAATTCGGCTACACGCTGCGCGTGGTCTCGGAGATCACCGAGTCGAACGGCTCGTCGTCGATGGCCACGGTGTGCGGCGGCTGCCTCGCTCTGATGGACGCGGGGGTCCCGATGAAGGGCCATGTGGCCGGCATCGCGATGGGCCTCATCAAGGACGGCGGGCGTTTCGCGGTACTCACCGACATATTGGGCGACGAGGACCACCTCGGCGACATGGATTTCAAGGTGGCCGGCACCGATCGCGGCATCACCGCGCTGCAGATGGACATCAAGATCACCGGAATCACGCGCGAGATCATGAAGGTCGCGCTCGACCAGGCGCGCGAGGGCCGCATGCATATCATCGGCATCATGAAGCAGGCCGTGCCCGGGCCGCGCCAGGAAATGTCGAACTACGCGCCGCGCATCATCAAGATGAAGATCAACCCCGACAAGATCCGCGAGGTGATCGGCAAGGGCGGCAGCGTGATCCAGGCGCTCACGCGCGAGACCGGCACCACGATCGACATCGAGGACGACGGCACCATCTCCATCGCCTGCCTCTCGGCCGAAGCGGGCGAGGCGGCGCAGGAGCGCATTCGCGCGATCACGGCAGAAGTGGAGGTCGGCCGCGTCTACGAAGGCCCCGTGTTGAGGCTTCTCGATTTCGGCGCGATCGTCCAGCTGCTGCCCGGCAAGGACGGCCTGCTGCACATCTCGCAGATCGCGCACGAGCGCGTCAACGCGGTCTCGGACTATTTGAAGGAAGGCCAGATCGTGAAGGTGAAGGTGCTCGAGGCCGACGACAAGGGCCGCGTGCGCCTGTCGAGAAAGGCACTCCTCGACCCGCCGCCGCGCCGCGAGGAAGCGCCACCAAGCGCTCCGGCCGAGTCCACGACCCCTCAGTAAGAGGGGTGGCGGTTATAATTCCGGCTCGCGGTCGAGCGCAGTCGGCGGGGTGTAGCGCAGCCTGGTAGCGCGCTTGCTTTGGGAGCAAGATGTCGGGGGTTCAAATCCCTCCACCCCGACCCCGCACTCGGTCGAATGCGCCCGTAGCTCATCTGGATAGAGCACCGGCCTTCTAAGCCGGTGGTAACAGGTTCGAATCCTGTCGGGCGCGCCAGGTCAACGAACGATGGTGGCTGTAGCTCAGCGGTAGAGTCCCGGATTGTGATTCCGGTTGTCGTGGGTTCGAACCCCATCAGCCACCCCAATCAAAAAAGCCCGTGGAAGCGGGCTTTTTTTCTTCAGGGGCGAAGGCGCGAGGCGCGAGAGAATTCGCCTAGGCCTTGCGGCGCAGGAGCTGCTGCTGCTCGCGCTGCCAGTCGCGCTCCTTCTCGACCGCGCGCTTGTCGTGCTGCTTCTTGCCCTTCGCAAGCCCGATCTCGAGCTTCACGCGCCCCCCCTTGTAGTGCAGGTTGATCGGCACCAGCGTGTAGCCGCGCTGCTCGACCTTGCCGATGAGCTTGCGGATCTCCTCGGAATTCAGGAGCAGCTTGCGCGAGCGCGTCGGATCCGGATTGACGTGCGTCGAGGCCGTGGGCAGCGCGCTCACGTGCATGCCGATCACGAACGGCTCGCTGCCCTTCAGGATCACGTACGCTTCCTTGAGCTGCACGCGCCCGGCGCGGATCGCCTTCACTTCCCAGCCCTCGAGGACCAGGCCCGCTTCATAGCGTTCCTCGACGAAGTAGTCGTGGAATGCCTTCTTGTTCTCGACAATACTCATGGGTTCATTCTACCGTCCGCACTCATGCCCACCGTCCTGAAGTCCGTGCACGTGCAGCGTCCCGCAGCCGCGATGTTCGCGCTGGTGGACGATGTCGAGCGCTACCCCGAGTTCCTGCCGTGGTGCTCGAAGGCCGTGGCGCACGAGCGCACGCCGGAGGTCACGCGCGCTTCTCTCGACATCGACTATCACGGCCTCATGAGCCGCATCACGACCCTCAATCGCAAGCATCCCCCGGGGCGCATGGACCTGGAGTTCGTCGAGGGGCCGTTCGACCAGTTCAAGGGCCAATGGCGCTTCAAGCCGCTGGGCGAGGGCGGCTGCCGGGTCGAGTTCGCGCTCGACTATGCGTTCTCGAATCCGGCCCTGGAGGCCCTGCTGGGGCCGGTGTTCGGGCACATCATGGAAACGCTCGTGGATCGATTCGTCGCGCGCGCCGAGCAATCGGGATGATCCACGTCACGGTCGCCTTCGCCTTGCCGCAGCGCCAGGAAGTCGTCGCCCTCGAGCTTCCCGAAGGCAGCACCGTCGCCGATGCGATCGCGGCCGCGCGCGTAGCCGAACGGTTTCCCGGGCTGGATATGGCCGCGCTCAAGACAGGAATCTGGTCGCGCGAGGCAAGCCTCGCGACGGCACTCCGGGATGCGGACCGGGTGGAGGTCTACCGGCCGCTCGCGGCCGACCCCAAGGAGACGCGGCGCTCGCGCGCGCTCAAGTCTTCGACTCGATCTCGAAACGAGCCTTGATCCAGTCCGCGCCCTTGCGAATGATGCGGTTCAGGCGCACGCGATACTGCGAGCCCGCCAGGCCGATGGAAAGGTTCTGGTCGGCGCGAAAATCCCCGGCGCGCACGAGAATCGCATCGAGCTTGCCGTTCGCATCGGTCCCGGGAAGGTAGAGCGCCTGCAGGCCCGCGCTGGCGGCGGAGGAGGCGAGGTCGACGGGGATCGGGCGATAGGAGAGAACCTCGACGCCGATCAGGATCTCGCCGCGGATGCGGTTGGCGAGCTTGCGCACGATGGTGCCGAGGATCCATCCGCCGGTCTCGTGGTTGCGCAGCGCGATGACGCCGTTCAGCAGGACCAGGTCTCCCGCGGCGCGATCGACCAGCAACCCGTAGCCCTTCGAGCTCAGGTCGAAGACGCGCCAGCGCTCGATGTCGGGATCCGCGGGGCCCTCCTCGGGCGCCGCCGCGCTCGTTGCCGTGGGCATGAGGGACATTCCCGAGGGCGTGATCTCGACCGTCTCGGTGAGCGCCGGCACCTCGATGGCGCGCGCCGTGGTGGCGCGCGACGGCGCTTCGCGAACCTTGCGCAGCACGCGATCGATGCCGAGCACCACGTCGACCTCGCGATCCTCGAAATGGGTGCGCTCCTCGATGCGGTTCTCGCTCCCCGCGAGGATCGACTGGTAGAGCTTCTCGATGATGGCGAGCAGCGCCACGTGCTCTTCGAGCGGAAAGAGCGCCCCGGCACCGTGGCCGGCGTAAAGCTGGCCCTGGCGCAGGCCTGCCTGGACTTCCTCGATCTGCGCCTTCAGGCCGTCGGTGCGCACGTAGCGCATGGACTCCCCGTGGCTCTCCTTGCGGATCAGGTGCATCCCGGATTCCGACATGAGGTCGACGAAGAAGAGGTGGTGCCGCGTCGAGAATTCGCTATCGAGCGCGTAGTCGTTGCACCACGAGGAGAACCAGCCGTCGGCGATCTCGATCTGGATCTTGGAGAGGTTGCCGGTGTTGAGCATGTCGAGGAGGAGCGTGCGCAGATACAGCGACTGCACCGAGGGCTTGAAGCTCGGCTGCGACGGGTGCAGCGCGAAGGGGACCTGCGAGTACCCGTCGCTTTCGGCGAGCGTATAGAGCGCGTGCACCTGCTTCCACGGCACGGTGCGGCCGCCTTCGCTCAGGAAGTAGCCCCACTTCACGAAGGCGTGGATCGCGTTCAACGCGAGGCCGGTGACGCGGAACATCACGTCGAGCGCCTCGCGCGTGGTCGCCCACGCGTTGCGGTTGCGCAGGAACCGTTGGAAGCCGTTCGCCGCCTCCAGGCAGATGCGCTGGATGTTCTGCGCGAAGTCGCGGTCGACCTCCGAAATCGCCGCCGGCTGGCGCAGGAACTCGATCTGGTCGTAGAGGATCAGCGCCTGGAAATGCTCCTCGACGCGCATGAGGTCCTGCAGCCGCTCGAGCGTGAAGTCGCCGGCGTCCTTTCCCAGGTCGCGAATGGTCGCGAGAAACAGGGTGCGCGCATCCGCGTCGCGGACGCTCTTGGTGGCCAGGGCGCGCTCGACATCGACGTCGCTCGTGGCCATCGTCAGGCGACCGTGAACATCTCGACGTTGCGCAGCGCCGGCATCGGGTTGGGCACGAGGTCCTGCTCGGTGATTCCCGCCTTCGCCATGAGCGCCTTGCGCAGCTCGTTGGCGAGCACCTCGTTCTGGAAGTCCATCGGCGCGTTGAGCCAGTTCTCGGCCACCGGATCGAATTCCTGGGCGATCTTGCGCGCCTCGCGCGGGCCGATGGTCTCGAAGCTCTTGATGCTCTCGTCCTGGTAGAGCGTATTGCCGGGATCGATCTCGCGGCCGAAGAACTGCACCTTGCGCCAGTAATCGCTCTTGCCGTGCTCCTCCTTGAAGCGGAACGCGAGGTCCGCGAACTGGCCGCTCAGGCGCTCGAGGCGGAAGATCTCGAAGAGCGCCAGCCACGTCCTCACCTCCTCGGGGCGGCGCTCGACGGCGAAGTGCAGCAGCTCGATGGCGCGCGCGAGCGCGCCGTCCTCGTAGAAGAGGCGCGCGCCCTTGATCACCGAGTCGGCATCGTCGAGGACGATGGTGCGGTTGAGGATCTCGGGGAAGCGTTCCTCGATATACCTGCGGCGCAAGTCATCGGCGCCTTCGGTGGGCAGCCGCGTGGCGAGCGAAGCATCGGATTCCATGGAGCGGCGCTCGAGCTCCTCGGCGACACTCTCGTCGGCAGGAATCGGCTCCTCTCGCTCGAATTCCTCGGCCACCACGATCGGTTCCTCGGCGACCTCTTCCTCCATTTCGTAAGCCGTCTCTGCCCGGCGCCGCGCGAGGCGCCAGACGAGGATCACGATGACCAGGACGACTACGCCGAAAAGCCCCCACAGCCAGTACTCCTGGATCGCAGACTCGAATTCGCCCGGCTTGGCAGTGGCTTTTGGCGCGGGGCTGGGCGTACTTGGCGTGGAGGCCACCGGCGCAGGAGGCCTGACCGGGGGTTCCACCACCGCGACTTTGGGTGGCTCGACCGGCGCGGGCTTGGGAGGCACGATGGCGACCGCTTTCGGCGGCTCGACCACGACGGGCTTGGGCGGCGGCTCGACCACGACCGGCTTGGGCGGCTCGACTTTCGGCGGCGCCTTCTCGACCGCCGCCGGCTTCGGGAGCTCGACGATCCTGGGTGCCGGCGGCGCGGGTTCCGCTTTCGCGGGCGGGAACGACGACGGCATGCCCGCGAGCTTCAGCTGCAGCTCCGCCACGCGGGTCTCGAGCTGCTTCACGCTGTTGCGCAGCGCCAGCACCGCGGCGACTTGGTCATCGGCATCGAGCATGAGCTGCCGGTCGCGCAGCTGCGCGCGCATGCGATCGTCGATCGCGCGGCTGCGCGTGAGATCGACCTCGCCCGACGAGAGCTTGAGCTGGTATCCGGGCGTGCTCTTGCCGCGGGCGGTACGGTGTGGAGGAAGAATGACCGGCGGCGGACGCTCGCTGCGCACCCGAGGCTCGATCACCGGGGGAGCGACGGGCTTCTCGCGCGGCGCGGCCGCCACTCGCGGCGGCGCCGGTTTCACGGCGGGACGCTCAACGTCGCGGCGCGGCGGCGGTGCGGCGGGCTCGGCGCGCAGCGCCGAAGCGACCTGCGTTTCCACCGGCGGTCGGGCGCGGGCGAAAGTGCGCAGGTCGGGAAGCGCGATCGGCGTATCGAGCGGAATCGGATCGCCATCCGCGAGAGAGGCGAGCGGAGGATTGCTCGCGCGCAGGGCCTCGATGTAGGACTTCTTCACGCTGCGGTTACTCGGAAAAACCGCACTCGCGATCGATTCCAGCGTATCGCCGACGCGTGCCATGAGTGTGGCGACGATGGAAAGGGGCGCGGCACTCGGGCCCGCCGTCGCGACCGGCCGTTTGCCGACGAGGATCGAATAATCGCGCCGGTATGGATTCGCCAATCCGGCGCACGTTGCGACAATGCCGACCATCAGCGCCGGGTCGTCCGTCGGCGTGCTCGAGCGAATGCGCAGCAGCGTTCCCTGCGCTGATCTCTCGATCGAAATACTCGCCGCGCCCAGGCGGGGAATCTCGGTGGCGGGTTCGCGGGCGAGCGTGAAACAAGACGGCTCGATCGATTCCCCGCGTTCCATCATGACCGGGATGCGCACGTCGAGGTTCTCGCCCAGCGCCGAGCGCACCAGGGCATCGCCCAGCGCGATCGCGCCCGAATCGGACGCGAACGACGCAAGCCCTGCCGCCAACAGGATCGCTAGCGGACGCGATCCCGTCCGCCAAGAGTGCGCCACAGGTTCTCCCTATCGTCCATTTCCCGGGACGTTGCGGGTATCACGCCTTCTTGCAGGCCTCGTCGGCATCGCGCTGGGCCTTCCCGCGCGCGGCATCGATCTCGTTCTCCTCCATGAAGGTCCGTTCGCCTTTCTCGTTGTACTTGTAGATGCGCCCGCCGTCGGAGTAGGTCTGCAGGGCCTGGCGCGCCTGGGCGCAGCGCTCCACGTTCTGCTCGGCGCGGCGCGCCGTCTCCTCGGACTTCTTGGCCTTCTCGCGGTTCTCGACGCGGGTTTTCTCGAGCTCCTTGTCGCGCTCGAGGAAGCTCTTCGGCCCGGCGGCGGCGGCCGGGGACGACGGCCCGGAAATCTGCTTGCTCTCGACGTTCATCGGCGGCTGGTCGGAGTAGACCGTCTTGCCGTCCTTGTCGACGTACTTGTAGAGCTGGGCGCCGGCGAAGGGCGCAAATAGGGCGCAGGCGCAGATGAGGACGGTGAGGCGCTTCATGAAAGACTCCTTCCCTGACATTGATGATGGCGGCTTCATTTGACCGCCGGATAAGCAAGCTGCTCCAGGCCCAGCTGCGCGAGCTCGCTGGCTCGCCGCGCATGACGGATCGCCGTCCCGTGGTCCTTCGAGGCGACGGCCTGCCGGGCTGACAACAAATCCTCCCATGCCTTGAGCCACAACGCGCGTTTGGCGCGTGCGCGCTGGACGTCGGTTTCGGCCTGCGCAAGCAACGCTTTTGCCTCCTCCGCAAGCGCTGTGTCATCTCGAATCGGCGCCGATGCGGCCGCCTGAGACTGCTGGGCAGGCGGCGCGTTGACCTCGCTCGAAGGAGTCGCGCAGCCAGCCAGCAGGAGCCCGAAAGCGACTTGGCAAAGGCGTGAAGTTTCAAGCATTTACGATACCTTATCGAGAAATGACTCGAGCGTCAATGAGGAGCCTCACATCAACGGCCCAGAAGCCCCCGCGGTTGTCCGGGCAGGGGTCGATCTGTATAATTTCGTTTTGCAGCGAAGGGTTTGAAGATGCGCGTCATACAAAAAGCGCTCACATTTGACGACGTCCTCCTGGTTCCCGCCCACTCGACCGTCCTGCCCCGCGAAGTCAGCCTCGCCACCCGCCTCACCCGCTCGATCCAACTGAACATCCCGCTGCTGTCCGCCGCCATGGACACGGTGACCGAGTCGCGCCTGGCGATCGCGCTTGCCCAGGAGGGCGGGATCGGCATCGTCCACAAGAACATGCCGCCCGCCGCACAGGCCGCCGAGGTCGCGAAGGTGAAGCGCTTCGAGAGCGGGGTCGTGAAGGAACCGATCACGATTTCGCCCGGAATGAGCGTGCGCGAAGTCCTCGAGATCACCCGGCGGCACCGCATCTCGGGCCTGCCGGTCCTCGAAGGCAAGCGGGTGGTGGGCATCGTCACCAACCGCGACCTGCGCTTCGAGGAGAACCTCGACCAGCCGGTGAAGAACATCATGACCCCGCGCGACAAGCTGATCACGGTGAAGGAGGGCGCCAGCCTCGAGGAGGCGCGAGCCCTCATGCACCGCCATCGCCTCGAGCGGGTGCTGGTGATCAACGGCGACTGGGAGCTGCGCGGCCTCATGACCGTGAAGGACATCCTCAAGTCCTCCGAGCACCCCAACGCTTGCAAGGACCAGCTCGGCCGCTTGAGGGTCGGGGCCGCGGTCGGCGTGGGCGAAGGCACCGAGGAGCGTGTCGCGGCACTCGTCGAGGCGGGTGCCGACGTGATCGTCGTGGATACCGCGCACGGCCACGCCCAGGCGGTGCTCGACCGCGTGAAGTGGGTCAAGAAGACCTTTGCGCAAATGCAGGTGGTAGGCGGCAACATCGCCACGCGCGATGCGGCGAAGGCGCTCGTCGACCACGGAGCCGACGGGGTGAAGGTCGGCATCGGCCCGGGCTCCATCTGCACCACGCGCATCGTCGCCGGCGTGGGCGTGCCGCAGATCACCGCGATCCAGCACGTCGCCGAGGCGCTCAAGGGGACCGGGATCCCGTGCATCGCCGACGGTGGAATCCGCTACTCGGGAGACATCGCCAAGGCGGTGGCCGCGGGCGCGGCAAGCGTGATGCTGGGAAGCCTCTTCGCAGGCAGCGAGGAGGCCCCCGGGGAAATCGAATTGTTCCAGGGGCGCTCCTACAAGTCATATCGCGGCATGGGCTCGCTCGCTGCAATGCAGAAGGGCTCGAGCGATCGCTACTTCCAGGACGCCGAGATGAACGCCGACAAGCTCGTCCCCGAGGGCGTCGAGGGACGCATCCCCTACAAGGGACCGGCCACCGCGATCGTGGACCAGCTGATGGGCGGGCTGCGCGCGAGCATGGGCTACACCGGTTGCCGCACCATCGAGGAGATGTGCACCAAGGCCGAGTTCGTCGAGATCACCGCCGCCGGAATGCGCGAGTCGCACGTGCACGACGTCCAGATCACCAAAGAGGCGCCCAATTACCACGTCGATTGAGTCCGTCGCGGCCAGGCCCGCCGTTCGAGCGTCACTGGACAAGATCCTCATCCTCGATTTCGGCTCCCAGGTCGCGCAGTTGATCGCCCGTCGCGTGCGCGAGGCCGGCGTCTATTGCGAGCTGCATCCCCACGACGTGGACGCCGAGTTCGTGCGCGCCTTCAATCCGCGCGGCGTGATCCTCTCCGGCAGCCACGCTTCCGTCACCGAGGAAGAGACCGCGAGGGCGCCGCAAGCGGTCTTTGAGCTTGGAGTGCCGGTCCTCGGAATCTGCTACGGCATGCAGACGATGGCCGCGCAGCTCGGCGGCGCGGTGGAGCCCGGGAAGGTGCGCGAGTTCGGCTACGCGGAAGTGCGCGTGCGCGGGCATTCGCGGCTTCTCGAGGGCATCCAGGACCGCGTCAACGAGCGCGGCGAGGCCTTCCTCGAGGTCTGGATGAGCCATGGCGACAAGGTCACCGCGCTTCCGCCGGGCTTCAAGGTGATCGCATCCAACGATGCTTGCCCCCTGGCGGGGATGGCCGACGAGACGCGGCGCTTCTACGCGGTGCAGTTCCATCCCGAGGTCACGCACACGCGGCAGGGCAAGGCGATCTACACGCGCTTCGTGCACGATATCTGCGGCTGCGGCGCGCAGTGGAACATGCCGCAGTTCGTCCCGCAGGCGATCGCGCGCATCCGCGAGCAGGTGGGCAAGGACGAAGTGATCCTGGGCCTGTCGGGTGGCGTGGATTCCGCGGTCGCGGCGGCACTCATCCACAAGGCAATCGGAGATCAGCTCGCCTGCATCTTCGTCGACACGGGACTCCTGCGCCTGGGCGAGGGCGACCAGGTGATGCAGGCCTTCGCAAAGCACCTGGGGGTGAAAGTCGACCGCGTGAACGCGGCCGGCGAGTTCTTCGCGGCGCTGAAAGGCGTGGCCGACCCCGAGGAGAAGCGCAAGATCATCGGGCGGCTTTTCGTCGAGGTCTTCCAGCGCGAGGCCAAACGGCTGCCGAAGGCGAAATGGCTCGCGCAAGGCACGATCTATCCCGACGTCATCGAGAGCGCCGGCGCCAAGACCAAGAAGGCGGTCTCCATCAAGTCGCACCACAACGTGGGCGGGCTGCCCGAGTCGCTGCACCTGAAGCTCCTCGAGCCGCTGCGCGAGCTCTTCAAGGACGAAGTGCGCTTGCTGGGCCTGGAGCTGGGATTGCCGCGCGAGATGGTTTTCCGCCACCCGTTCCCCGGGCCCGGGCTGGGCGTGCGCATCCTGGGAGAAGTGAAACCGGAATACGCCGAGCTGCTGCGGCGCGCCGACGCGATCTTCATCGAGGAGCTGCGCCGCGCCACGACCTCGGAAGGCGTCACGTGGTACGACCAGGTGGCGCAGGCGTTCGCGGTGTTCCTGCCGGTGCGCTCCGTGGGCGTGATGGGGGACGGCCGGACCTACGAATACGTCGTGGCGCTGCGCGCCGTGGCGACCACCGATTTCATGACCGCCGACTGGGCCGAGCTGCCGCACGCGCTGCTGGCGAAGGTCTCGGGCCGCATCATCAACGAGGTGCGAGGGATCAATCGGGTGGTCTACGACGTCTCGTCGAAGCCGCCGGCCACCATTGAATGGGAATAGCGCGCCCGGGCCACGCGAGCGCGGACGCGCGCTTCATGCGCGCGGCGCTGGACCTCGCGGCCGAAGCCGCCGCCAAGGGCGAGGTCCCGGTCGGCGCGGTGGTCGTGAAGGACGGCGCCATCATCGGGCGCGGCTTCAACCGCCCCATCACCACTTCCGATCCCACGGCCCACGCGGAGATCGTCGCCCTGCGGGAAGCCGCCGCAACGCTCGGGAACTATCGCCTCATAGGCTGTGAGCTCTACGTGACGCTCGAGCCGTGCGCGATGTGCGTGGGTGCCATGGTCCACGCGCGCCTCGCCCGGATCGTTTACGGGGCATCGGATCCCAAGACCGGCGCCTGCGGCAGCCTCGTCGACCTGCCGAGCGTGGCGAACTTCAATCCGCACGGGAGGTTCGAGGGGGGAATCCTGGCCGAGGAATGCGGCGGGGTCCTCACGCGTTTCTTCGCCGAACGCCGGTAGACTTCCAGCATGGCCGCGAGTCGTTTCGTTCACCTTCGCCTGCACACCGAATATTCGATCGTGGACGGCATGGCGCGCGTGGACGAGGCCGTGGCCGCCGCGGCAGCCGATGGCATGCCCGCGCTCGCGATCACCGACGCCTCCAACGTGTTCGGGGCGATCAAGTTCTTCGAGGCCGCGCGCGGCAGCGGCGTGCAGCCCATCGTGGGCTGCGACGTGTGGATCACCAACGAGCGCAACCGCGACGCGCCCTACCGGCTGGCGGTCCTGTGCCGCGATCGCCACGGCTATCTCGCGCTTTGCGAGCTGCTCACCCGGGCGCACGCCGAGAACCATTGGCGCGGGCGCGCCGAGGTGCGGCGCGAGTGGCTTCGCAACCTGAACGGCCTCATCGTCCTTTCGGGAGCGGAGGCGGGAGACGTGGGTGCCGCGGTCCTGTCCGGGCATCGCGAGCAGGCCGACGAGCTGGCGCGGCAATGGGCGCGCGATTTTCCCGACTCCTTCTATATCGAGGTCCAGCGCATCGACCCGGTGCGCAGCGCCGCGTTCGTGCACGCCTCGGTCGCCCTCGCCGAGCGCGTCCAGCTGCCGGTGGTCGCTACCCATCCGATCCAGTTCGTCCGGCGCGAGCAATATCGCGCCCACGAGGCGCGGGTATGCATCGCGCAGGGCTACGTGCTGGGCGACTCGCGCCGTCCGCGGGATTTCAGCCCGGCGCAATATTTCAAGACCCAGGCCGAGATGGCGCAGCTGTTTGCGGATCTGCCGGCGGCATTGGAGAACTCGGTGGAGATCGCGCGCCGCTGCAGCTTCGAGTTCTCGCTGGGCAAGAGCCGCCTGCCGGACTTTCCGACGCCGCGCGGCGAGACGATCGAGGAGTTCCTTCGCTCCGAGGCGAGGCGGGGGCTGGAGAGGCGCCTGGCGCAGCTTTATCCGCAGGAGGATGCGAGGCGCGAGGCGCGGGATCAATACGACAAGCGCCTCGAGTTCGAGACCCGCACCATCATCCAGATGGGGTTCGCGGGCTACTTCCTGATCGTCGCCGACTTCATCAACTGGGCCAAGACGCACGGCGTTCCGGTCGGGCCGGGCAGGGGCTCGGGCGCGGGGTCGCTCGTGGCCTACTCGCTCGGCATCACGGATCTGGATCCGCTGCGCTACGCGCTGCTCTTCGAGCGCTTCCTGAATCCCGAGAGAGTCTCGATGCCGGACTTCGACATCGACTTCTGCCAGGACGGACGCGATCGCGTCATCGACTACGTGAAGGACAAGTACGGCGCGCAATGCGTCTCGCAGATCGTCACCTTCGGCACCATGGCGGCGAAGGCGGTGGTGCGCGACGTGGGCCGCGTGCTCTCGATGCCGTACGGGGAGGTCGACCGCATCGCCAAGCTCATCCCTTTCGAGCTCGGCATGACGCTCGAGAGGGCGCTTTCTGTCGAGCCGCAGCTGAAGGCCCTGATGCACGGCGAGGAAGAAGTGGCCGAGCTCATCACGCTCGCAAGATCGCTCGAGGGCCTCGCCCGCAACGTCGGCATGCACGCGGGGGGCGTGATCATCGCTCCCGGCAAGCTCACCGACTTCACCGCGCTCTACTGCGCCGAGAATTCGAGCGCGATGGTGAGCCAGTTCGACAAGGACGACGTCGAGAAGGCGGGCCTGGTCAAGTTCGATTTCCTCGGGCTCACCACGCTCACGATTCTCGACTGGGCGGTGCGTTACGTCCACGCCCTGGGACGGCCCGACTTCCGGCTCGAGGACATTTCCCTCGACGATCCCGCGAGCTACGCGCTGCTCAAGCGCGCCGATGCGACCGCGGTGTTCCAGCTCGAATCCCGCGGCATGAGGGAGCTCCTCAAGCAGGCGCCCCCGACCCGTTTCGAGGACGTGATCGCGCTGGTGGCGCTTTATCGCCCGGGCCCGATGGAGCTGATCCCCGAGTACGTGAAGTGCAAGAAGGGCGATCAACGCGTCGAATACGTGGACCCGCGGCTGGAGCCGATTCTCAGCTCCACTTACGGCGTGATGGTGTACCAGGAGCAGGTGATGCAGATCGCGCAGGTGATCGGCGGCTACTCGCTGGGCGGCGCGGACCTGCTGCGGCGCGCGATGGGCAAGAAGAAGCCCGAAGAAATGGCCGCCCAGCGCGCCATCTTCAAGGCGGGCGCGGCCAAGAACGGACTCAACGCGATCAAGGCCGACCAGATCTTCGACCTGATGGAGAAGTTCGCGGGCTACGGGTTCAACCGCTCGCATGCCGCCGCTTACGCGCTGCTCGCTTACCAGACGGCCTACATGAAGGCGAATCACCTCGCCGCGTTCATGGCGGCGAACCTCTCGGCGGTGATGGACGACACCGACAAGGTCCAGGTGCTCTACGACGACGCGCGCGCCCACGGCCTGGAGATCCTCCCGCCGGACGTGAACGAGTCGGGCTATCGCTTCCTCCCGCTCGACGCGAAGCGGATCCGTTACGGGCTGGGCGCGGTGAAGGGAACCGGCGAGCAAGCGATCCAGAGCATCGTCGCGGCGCGCGAGGCGTCGGGGCCGTTCGCCGACCTCGCCGATTTCTGCCGCCGCGTCGACCGGCGCATCGTCAACCGCCGCGCGATGGAAGCGCTCATCCGCGCCGGCGCCTTCGACCGCATCGAGGCCCACCGCGCGCGCCTGCTGGCCTCGCTCGGCGCGGCGATCGACTCGGCCGAGCACAGCGCGCAGTTCGCCCAGCAGACCAATCTCTTCGGCGGCGCTGGAGACGCGCCGGAACCGTTCGCGCTCGCCCAGGCGTCCCTGTGGGGGGAGCGCGAGCGCCTGCAGAACGAGAAGCAAAGCCTCGGCTTCTACCTGAGCGGCCACCCGTTCAACGCCTATCGCGAAGAGCTGCGCCGCTTCGCGCGCACGCCGCTCGCCAGCCTCGCCCCGCAAATCGAGCCGGTGATGCTCGCGGGCGTGATCTACGGCGTCCAGGTGCGCAACTCGCGGCGCGGGCGCATGGCGATCCTCACGCTCGACGACGGCAGCGCTCGCGTCGAGGTCGTCGTGTTCGGCGAGCTCTTCCAGGAGAAGCGCGCGATCATCCAGGAAGACCAGGTGGTGGTCGTCAAGGGACGCGTCTTCAACGACGAGTACTCTGGCGGGCTGCGCATCACGGCCGACCAGCTGATGGACCTGTCGGAAGTCCGCGGAGCCTACGCGCGGGTGCTGCGCCTGTGCATCAACGGCCAGGCCGACTCCGCGCGCCTGAAGGCGCTCCTCGCGCAGTACGCGGGCGGGCAGTGCCACGTCGCGATCCGCTATCGCAACGCGAGCGGTGAGTGCGACATCCGCCTCCCCGAGAGCTGCCGGGTGAAGGTTTCCGGTCCCTTGCTCGATTCGCTCGCGGAGTGGCTGGACGAGAAGAACGTCGAGGTCGTGTACTAGAAGCCAGACGCGAGACGCGAGACGCGAGACGCGAGAGACGAGAGGGGAGGAGGCTTCAATGGACCTGCAGCTTCAGGGCCGCGGCGCACTCGTGACGGGCGCCAGCGCGGGAATCGGGCGCGCGATCGCCCGCCAGCTGGCGCGCGAAGGCGTACGCGTGGCGGTCACCGGACGCCGCCTGGAGCAGCTCGAGTCGCTCGCGGCTGAAATCGCCTCGGAAGGGGGAGCGAAACCGGTCGTCATCGTCCACGACGCGTTGACCGGGGACTATGTCGAGAAGGTTGCGGCGCGGGCGAGCGAGGGGCTGGGCAGCGTCGAGATCCTGGTGAACAACGCCGGCGGCAGCCGCGCTTTCGGCAAGGACGCCACCGAGGAGCAATGGAGCGAGGCGATGACGCTCAACTTCACGCGCCACCGGCAGCTCACACAACGCCTGCTTCCCGCGATGATCGCCAAGGGGTGGGGAAGGATCATCAACATCACCGGCAAGTCGGAGCCGGAAGGAATCAACGGGGCGTTCTGCGCGAAAGCGGGAATCGCGGCGTGGTCCAAGGGATTGTCGCGCGAGGTCGGCAAGCACGGCATCACCGCGAACTGCATCGCCCCCGGCCGCATCATGAGCGACCAGATCCGCCGCAACTACACGCCCGAATATCGCGAGTGGCAGTCGGAGCACGAGATCCCGATGGGCAGGTACGGCGAGCCCGAAGAGCTCGCCGATCTCGCCGTGTTCCTCGCCTCGCCGCGCGCCGGCTACATCACCGGCGCCGTCTATCCCGTCGACGGCGGGCTGCGCCGCTATCAGTACTGACTTGGAGGAGATTGCGATGACGCTCGAATCGCTCGTCCGGCGCGCGGCGCTGGCGCTCGCCATGATTCCGCTCATGGCCGCGGCGCAATACCCCGCGAAGCCGATTCGCTTCGTCGTGCCGTTCGCTCCCGGCGGCAGCTCGGAGATCATCGCGAGGTCGGTGGCGCAGGAGCTCACCACGCAGCTGGGGGTATCGGTCTACGTCGAGAACAAGGCGGGAGGGGCCAGCACCATCGCCATGGGCGACGTGAAGAACGCGCCGCCCGACGGCTACACCATCATCCTCGGGCACGTCGGCTCGCTCGCCGTGAATCCCTATGCGATGAAGAACCATCCGTACGACGTCGACAAGGACTTCCTTCCCGTGGCGCTTCTCGCGCGGGTGCCCAACCTCTTCGTGATCAACGCCGAAACCGTGCCCGCGAAGGACTTCAGGGAATTCATCGCGCTCGCGAAAGCGAAGCCCGGCGTGCTGAACTACGGCTCGGCGGGCAACGGCAGCGCCGGCCATCTCGCCTTCGAATACCTGAAGATGGTGACCGGCACCAACATCCAGCACGTTCCCTACAAGGGCACCGGGCCGCAGCTGCAGGACCTTCTCGGCGGGCGCATCGAGGCGACCTCGGCCGGTGCGCCGGCGTTGATGGCGCACATCAAGAGCGGCAAGCTGCGCCCGATCGCCGTGGGCACCCCGAAGCGCATCGCCGCACTCCCGGACACGCCGACCGTGGCGGAGCTGGGTTACCCCGATTTCGAGACCTCGCAGTGGTATGGCGTGCTCGTTCCCGCCGGCACGCCGCGCGAGATCGTTCTCAAGTTGAACGCCGAGATCAACAAGGCCCTGCAGTCGAGCCACGTGACGCAGCGCTATGCGGCGGACAACGCGGTGGCCGAGATCGGCTCTCCGGAGCAGTTCG
>WNFL01109061.1_pt1 | contig 19509 bp, 16 predicted proteins | sample 5400361 | NCBI WGS metagenome assembly WNFL01 (sample SAMN13153351, study PRJNA577476) | soil metagenome | isolation source: 40 cm soil on Douglas fir-dominated hillslope | place: USA:California | collected 2013-09-17
TAGGACCGATATGACCTGTTGGACCTATTCCCTGGTTGAAACTTTCACATTAGCCGCAACGTAAAACCGGAGCAATTGCAACAATGAGCGCAGCGATTTCCATAGCAAACCCGGGCGCGCTCGCTGACGGCGACCTGGTGCAGAGCGCCCTGGCCGGACGCGAAGCTTCGTTTGAAGAGCTGGTGCGCAGGTACCAGCGACCGATCGCGGCCTACGTGTATCGCATGGTCGGCGACTATGACGCGGCGCTCGATCTGACTCAGGAAGTCTTTATCAAGGTCTATAACTCGCTCACGCGCTATCGGCCGGAGTTTAAGTTCTCTACCTGGATCTATAAGATTGCGCACAACGCTGCGATAGATCACCTGCGCCGGCACGCCGTGCGCGAGCAGTCTCTGACGATAGGAATTGACGGCGAGCGCAGAGAGATTGCAATCGAAAGCCGCCGCCTTACGCCCGAACAGGAAAGCGAAAGAAAAGAGAAACGTTCCGAAATCGAATGCGTGGTGCAATTGCTGCCGGCAGCTTATCGTGAGTTGATCGTGCTGAGACATTCGCAGGATTTAAGCTATGACGAAATTGCGGAAGTTACAGGTCTCCCCCTCGGCACTGTCAAGAATCGTTTGTTCCGCGCCCGTGAGGCCATGCGCGATCATTTGCTCGAGCGAGGCATCAGCAGTCCTTAGGATGTTCGGCAAACGAGAGATTTGTCGGGCATAGCGCGAGCGAAGAAAATTCTATGAACGCCCCTACCAGTGAGCAGCAGAACTGCCAACTCGAAGATGTGGCCGCTTATCTCGACGGCGAGTTAGGCGGGGTCTCTCTGGAGGCTTTCGAAGCGCACTTAAAGACGTGTCCGGATTGTGCGACGGAACTGAGAGAGCAGCGCCAGTTGCTTTGCACTCTGGACTTCGCTTTTAACGAAGCGCGCCCTTTCGAGTTGCCGCATAATTTCACCCGCGTGGTGGCAGCGCATGCCGAGAATGATCTGAGCGGGATGCGCAGGAAAAGCGAGCGTCGCCGCGCGGTTCAATTGTGTGCAATTCTCGCGCTGGTTTCTTTCGCTTTGCTGGGCGCCGCTGCGCGAACACTGGTCTTTGACCCAATTCGGTCCTTTCTCCGCGTCATGGGAAGTCTGCTCGGACTTTTGGGGCAGGCGGTTTACGATGCCGGCACCGGCATTGCTGTTATCGTTCGGGTCGTCGGGCGCGCGGCGGTTCTTGGTCCGCACGGCTGGTGGTTGTCCCTGACCCTGGCTTTCATAATCTCGCTTTTGCTCCTGCCTTTTCTAATCGCCAAATATCATCGCGCGCAAATCACTGAATAGGAGACTTAAATTCTATTCAAATGACGGCGAACGGGCTCTCTCGAGAGAATCAAATCAGCGCCTGCGCTGTGCAGGCTTTCTGCAAAGCAATTGCCCTTCTCGGAGCGCTCCTCGTGTGGATGATTGTGGCCCAGGCACAGGCCGTGTCTGACGAACATCCGGGGGACCCGCGGGCAAAAGTGATCGACGGGGTTGTTAACAACACTGTGTTCGGTCTCGGCCAGTCCATTAGAATTACAGGTTCGGTTAAACAAGGGGCCATTGCATTCGGCGGCGACGTGATTGTCGAAGGCTCGGTCGACGGTGACGTTGCGGCTATCGGCGGTTCAGTAATCCAGCGCGAGGGCTCACGAATTGGTGGCGACGTAATAGTGCTCGGTGGCATTTATCATCACGGCAAGGCCGCGCCCGGACGCGATCCGCAAAGCGTGACGATTATGTATGCCGGTTATGAAGACGAGTTACGACAAGTAATGCGCGATCCCTTTAGTCTCCTGCGTCCGCAATTGACCGCGGCATTTCTGGGGACTCGGTTGCTCGCCGTCCTGGTCTGGTTCATTATTTCCCTGGCTCTGACCGCAGTGATGCCGAACACAGTCAGTAGAGCGGTGACTCGTTTGCAGTTAAGCAGTTTGCGCGTGGCGATCATAGCCCTGATTGGATCGATCGTGATTGGGCTGGGTGTGCCGCTGCTCTTGCTCGTGCTCCCGTCAATTATTGGAGCGCCGATCTTGATCATGGCACTGCTTCTGGTTCTGGTTTCGAGCTTGTTTGGCCGCGTTGTGATCTTTGCGGCAACTGGGGTTTGGTTGCGCCGTCGCTTTTTCCCCGGGATACAATCGGACTCGGTGGCTCTCCTGCTGGGCGTGGTGTTCTGGGTGACGCTTGAGTCTCTGCCGTACGTTTGGCCGTTCGTCATCGCCGGTTTGATTGCTGTCAGTTTGGGTCTGGCCTTAACCGCTCGGTATCGCATAAGTTGGAGGAAGCCGCGGTCGGCTGAGCCTTGATGACTGCGGAATAAACTGCATTGCTGTTTGTGTGCAAGATTGGTAAAGGTTGTTGCCTTCATTCGCAGAGTGGACAGATGACGGGTTGGTCGTTGCGGCGGGCGCGGGCGACGAAGCGGCTTTCGAGCAATTGTTCGAACGTCACCGCCGTCAGGTAGCTCGCATCGCGGGCCGCTATTTCTCTCAACGCGAACAGATAGAAGAGATCATCCAGGACAGCTTTACCAAGGCTTACTTCGCGCTCAAGACTTATCATGGCACCCACGAGGCATCTTTCCGAGCCTGGCTGACACAGATTGCGGTCAACACATGCTACGACCAACTGCGGCGGGCGCGGCGCCGGCCGGAACATGCTGTCGAGGACTTTAATGACAACGAAGCACATGAATTTGCCGGGCAGCTTCGTGGGGCTGCCAGCGATGTCGAAAGCGCTTTGGTCTCGCGTGATCTGGCCGTGAAACTTCTGGCGCGGCTCAGTGCCGATGATCGGTTGGTTCTGACCCTGCTGGATGTCGAAGGCTTCTCGGTCGCTGAGATTTCAGAAATGACCAGTTGGTCGGTTTCAAAGGTCAAAGTGCGCGCGCATCGAGCCCGCGCGCATTTGCGCCGAGTGATGAAGCGGTTCTTGTAGCCATCGTCAGCAGTCGGTTTTCCAAGTGCCCCCGGGCGAGAATTCATGTAACTTATATTGGTTCCGTGTCGTCTTTCTTGAGGAAGCGCGGAATTAGCAGGCGCTGTTGGATCTCAAAATGTTCAGAGTAAATCGACAAAATGACGACCAATTGGACTGTGCGGGTCGTCTGGTGTTGCTTGCCGCAGCCCGAAATGATGATGAGGTTGAGGCGGCAGCGTCTTCACCATTTTTGTACACACGACTGCGCGCCCGAATATCGGAGGAGGCACGCCGGCGACAGGACGCGGGTAGTTGGGGTTCTGTGCTCTTTGTGGCCCGGCGCGCCATCCCGGCGATGGCCCTGGTTGCCATCCTGGCTGCGATACTGACGATATGGCCAATGCAGCCCGGTGCTCCAGCCGTGGGGTACGGACTTGAGGACGAAGCGCTGACAGACACGCGAGACCCGGGAGTCGAGCAGACGATCCTTACCAGGAACGCTCTGTCGCGTGATGAAGTATTCAGCATCGTGCTGGATCGGAATGCACGTTAATCCGAAACGTCGAGAGAAGTAATAGATGACTTTGACGGGCCGCACAACTTTGAAAATCTGGCTGGTATTGCTGGCGGTTTTCGTGCTGGGGAGCGTGACCGGGGCGGCGCTGACCGGACTATATCGATCGCGCGCAGCCGGCGGTGGTGCTGAAGCGCATGAGCGCGCAATGCACGAGCGCTTCGAAAAGATGCGCAGTGAATTGAACCTGACTGATCAGCAGACCACTTCCGTCCGGGCCATCCTCGATGAAACGCGCAACGAGTATCGCGCGCTCCGCACTGAATTAAGACCGCGCTTTGAAGAACCGCGAATGAAGGCTCGATCACGAATTCGCGCCTTGCTGACTCCAGAGCAGCAACAGAAGTTTGACGCGCTGGTCGCGCAGCAGGATGCGCAACGCGACGAAGAACAGAAATCTCGTCGTTGAATGAGTTTATCGCCCGGACTCCTGCTTTCGGCATCCAGTCTATTGCTCCCAAATACACGAATTTGGAGCTTGAATTCTAAACTTTTGCAACTATCAGACTTTGCGAGGCGTAGATAATGCATAACTTCCTGTTGATCGAGAGAAACTTTGTGAAAAGACAATCGATATTGTGGTTGGCAGTTATTTTCGTACTGAGCTTGCTCCCCACTATCTACGCGCAAGTTCCAGGGGTGGTAAGTGTGATCGGCGAGGTCAAGGCGATCGATGGCACGGCAAACCAGATGGTGGTCAGGGCAGATAGCGGCGTCCTTTTTAACGTCACACTCAGTGATAAGACGCAGTATCTCAGAGTGGCGCCGGGGGAAACCTCGCTCGCAAAAGCGACCAAGATCACTTTGGCTGATGTGGGTGCCGGCGATCGAGTGCTGGCCCGCGGCCGAGGTTCAGCGGAACAGAAGACCGTGCCGGCGCTGCAGGTAGTCGTAATGAGCAAGGCGGACCTGGCGAAAAAGCAGGAACAGGAACGTGCCGAATGGCGCCGGCGCGGAGTCAGTGGCATCGTTGCTTCGCTCAACCCTTCGACTCAGGAGATCACAGTTTCCAGCCGGACAATGGCGGGGGCTCCTCAAAAAGGTAATGATGAGGCGTTATCCTCCAGACACGATCCCCAAGTACAGCGAAGCCAGGCCGAGTAAGTTTGAAGAAGTCAAAGTTGGCGATCAATTGCGCGCTCTGGGCGACAAGACCGCGGATGGTACTCACCTAACAGCCGAGGAGGTTGTGTTTGGGACGTTCAAGATCGCCGGCGGGACTGTAACTGCTATCGACGCCGCGGCTAATCAAATCAAAATTAACAATCTGCAAACCAAGAAACCGCTGACGATTATTCTTAAACCGGAAACAGTCCTTCGCCGTTTCCCCGAAGGTGGTATGTTCGGCGGCGGTGGTATGGGACCGGGCGGTCCCGGCGCTGCCAACGGCGCGGGACAAGGACAGGGGCAGGCCCAACAGAGACCGCAGGGCGCTGGTGCTGGTGGAGCGCAGGGTGCAGGACCGGGCCGGGGTGGGATGAACATGGCGGACATGCTTGAGAGATTGCCGATCATTTCGATCAATGATTTGAAAGTCGGTGACATGATCATCATGTCGAGTTTGCAGGGTGCAGACCCATCTCAATTGACCGCCATCTCGCTGGTAACCGGGATCGAGCCACTTTTGACAATAATGGCAGCCCGGCAACAGACCGGTGGTCAGACGGGGCGGCCCCAGGGTGTTGATCTTAACGGCAGTTTTGGCGGTATGTTCGGTGGCGTCGGCGTGCCGTAAACTAATCCTCTGATCTTGCAGTTTTTGACGTCAGAGACAACCGCGCACAGCGAAGGATTCCATCCAGATCGCCCGCGGTTGCTTTTCTAATCAGAAGAGTTCAATGATGAAAAATCGAAGATTACTAATCTGTGTGGCGTCTGTGGTGCTGGTTGTCGCCTTCTCGACCGCGAGCTTTGCACAAAGCAGAGCAAATCTGCGTGGTCAAATCAGCGATGAATTTGGCGCTTCAATTGTGGGCGCGACCGTAACCTTAACCGATCCATCCGGCGCACAGAAAACAACCACTACAAATGCGGACGGTGTCTATAGCTTCAATGGATTGGCGCCGGGCAAATACAAGGTTCACGCTAACGCTGTGGGATTCGCGACCTCTGAAGACGCCGAGATCGACCTTACCGCCGCGCGTCGCGATCCCCTTAACATTAGTTTGAAAATTGCTGCCATTGAATCGCAGGTCAAAATTAACTCCGAAACTCCACTGAGCACTGAATCCTCGAACAATGCCAACCAGACGGTCATCTCGGGCCGGGATCTTGATGCTTTGCCGGACGATCCGACCGAACTCGCCGCGGCGTTGCAAGCGCTGGCCGGACCATCAATTGGGCCGAATGGCGGTCAGATATTCATCGATGGGTTTTCCGGCGGCAACATGCCGCCCAAGGAATCAATTCGCGAGATTCGCATTAATCAGAATCCGTTTGCGGCAGAGAATGACCAGCCCTCAGCTCGTATTGAAATTCTTACCCGGCCGGGTTCTGACAAGATGCGTGGCAGCGCCTCGTTTAATTTCAACGACGAGAGCTTGAATTCGCGTAATCCTTTCCAGGTTAACTCGAGCAAACGCACGCCGTTTCAAATACGCCAGATGGGCGGTAATCTTAGCGGGCCGTTGAAAAAAGGAAAGGCTTCGTTTTTCCTGGAAGTGAACCGAAACGAGGTGGACGACAATGGGATTGTCAGAGCGACAATTCTGGATCCCTCCTACAACATCGTGCAGATTGGCCAGGGCGTCGTGTTGCCCACGCGTTTCACCGGTTTCAGCCCTCGCATCGACTACGCGATAAACCCCCGCAACACTCTGGTAACCAGGTACAACTTCAATCACAGCGTATCCAGGAACAGCGGCGTGAATGGCTTTTCGCTGCCAGAGCGCGCTTTCGACTCTAGTTTCACCTCGCACGTCTTTCAGGTTACCGAGACGGCCGTGCTCAACGCGACCACCATCAACGAGACGCGATTTCAGTTCTCGCATAACCGCTCAGAGCAGTTGGGCAACAACACGATACCTGTGCTGAATGTCAGCGGCTCGTTTATTGGCGGTGGTTCGCAGATTGGCCACGCGAGCAGCACCACCAACCGCTGGGAATTACAGAATTTCACGCAGATTCAGAAAGGCATGCACACCATCAAGTTCGGTGGGCGCATCCGTGACGTCAGCATTAGCGACATCAGCCCCAACAACTTTGGCGGGCAGTGGATGGCTGACAAGTATTCAGCGCTATCAGAGAACGCTGCAGTTGATGCAACAGGGACAGACGCCGGCCCAGATTCGCGCGGCTGGCGGAGGAGCGGCGCAGTTCAGCATCAGTACCGGCAATCCCCTGGCAACCGTCAGCCAGTTTGATATTGAACCGTATGTGCAGGACGATTGGCGCTATAAGCCAAATCTGACTTTTAGCTTCGGCCTGCGCTATGAAATACAAAACCATGCGGCAACCAAATTTGGATTCGCGCCGCGGTTTGCGACCGCCTGGTCGCCGGGAGCTGCCGATAGCACGCATCCACCCAAGACGGTCATTCGCGCCGGCGCGGGAGTTTTCTATAACCGGTTCAGTGAGAGCTCGACCCTGACCGCAAACCGCTTTAATGGTGTGAACATACAACAGTTCATCTTTGCTGAATCGGCTAATCCGCTGGTACCTACCGATTCGGCAACTCTGACGCTGCTCAATTCCTACCGTTGCGCTGATGGATCCTTTACGCCGGACTGTGTTAGCACTGTGCCCTCGATCGCCGGTGCCTCTTCATTACAGCAAAGCATCTGGCGAGTGCAGACGGATTTGCGAGTTCCGACGGTCTATGTGGCCGGGGCGCAGGTGGAACGTCAGTTACCGCATAATTTCACCGTGAGCGTGGGCGCCTATGCTATTCGCATCCTGCACGTAATCCGCGCTCGGGATATTAACGCGCCAATACCTGGAACCATCACGACAGCGAACCCAGGCGGCATCCGGCCGAACCCCGGCGGTGAAATCGATCAATTCGAAGCGACCGGCCGCTTTCACCAGGAACAAATGTTCGTCGGTTTCAACAGCCGGCTTAATCCGCAGTTTTCGATTAGCGGCAATTACGTTTTGAGCAAGACCATGAACGACACGGATGGCCAGGGCGGATCGTTGTTTCCCAGAGATTCTTACGATGTCTCCGGAGAATGGGGACGCGGCGGCTTCGACGTGCGGCACCGGTTCTCAGTCTTCGGTACTTACAACAATCCAAAATTGTGGAAGCTGACCTTCAGTCCTTTCATCGTCGCCAGCTCAGCTCCACCTTTTAATATCACTACCGGCATCGATTCGAATCTGGATCGGCAGTTCACCGATCGGCCCAGCCTTGCCGGCACGAACGCCAATTGCTCTTCTCCGTTTATTAAGTGCACCCGCTTTGGTAATTTCAATCTGTTACCGTTGCCGGGTGAAACGATCATCCCGCGCAACTATGGTCATGCGACTGGTTCGTTCACTGCGAACTTGCGTATTAGCCGCAGCTTCGGCTTTGGCGATCTGCACAAGGCCTCGGCGTCGAACCAAAAGAGTGGCACAAATACCGGCGGCGATAAGCGCGGCCCCGGTGGTCCAGGCGCACGCGGCCCTATGATTATGGGTGGCGGCGGCGGTGGTGGTGGTGGCGGTGAAGTGCGTGGCGGCGGCGGCGGCATGGGTGGCGCCTTTGGCGGCGGCGCTTCGTCGGAAAAGAAATACAATTTGACGGTGTCGCTCTTTGTCCAGAACATTTTGAATAATGTTAACTTCGCGGCGCCGATCGGCAATCTGTCTTCTCCGCTGTTTGGGCAACCGCAGAGCGTTGCCGGCAGTTTCGGCGGCTTCGGCGGCGGCGGTGGAAGCGCCAACGCCGGCAATCGACGGATCTATGTAAACCTCAGGCTTAATTTCTGAACCTTGGCAGCGTCGGGGCGTATAAGAGAAGGACCGCAGTCTCGATCCTGGTTCTCGGAAGGAAGCCCGCCATGAAGAAATACGCACCGACGCTTGTTTTGCTTCTCTTGAGCGCTGCCGCGATGGCTCAGGTGCCTGATGCGGCAAAATCCAGCGGTGTTGCTGCCGTTGGATCGAACTCAATTCCCGCGGCCCCCAGTATCAACCCCAATTCCACCCCGATCGAGTTGGCCCACGCGGCGCTGGCGGCGCAGGGCGGCGAGAAATTCAAAAACCTGAAGAGCATGATGTTGATTGGCTCGGCCGATCTATATGCGCCGAACAGCGCCTCATCGATTCCAGGTAAGTTTGTGATGGTCACGGCTGGTGACAAGGTGCGTATCGAAATTGACGCTCGTCCCATATTCAATTTTAAGCAGGTCTATGATGGTCAGCAGTCGTACAGCTCAATGCCAGGCGTACAACTGCCGCCGGCCAGCAAGTTCGGCCTGCCGGTGTTGGCGAAATTCGATCAACCCGGCTATACCGTTTCCGCGTTACCGGACAAGAAGAAACTGAGGGGCTTTCGCATAGTCGATTCCGAGGGCAACACCACCGACTTTTACGTCGACCCGGCCACCGCTCGAGTGATGCAGTACCTGACTCCCTACAACGGCTACACCTGTGGCACTGAGAACTCAAAGTTTAAGGAAGTCGAAGGAGTGCTCATACCTTTCAATTTTTCGCAGCGGCTGGAAATGCAGCAGGGGGCTTTCTTTGCCGAATACAAGGTCAAAGAGGTTAAGCTGAATCAGCCCATCGGTGATGACGTGTTCATTATTCAATAAGCGATTTTAGAGTCTCGCAGAATGAAGCAGGCCGCCCTTTTTAGAGAGGCGGCCTTTTCTGTGGGCGCTGGATTGTTCTCAAGTGGCAGCCCTTGCGAAACACCTCAGGACGCCGGCGGGCTCTGATATCTAGCCTTGCTTCACGTCCACTCTGAGCACTCGAGATATAGTGGACGGGAGGTCCTTAACCTGCTGCGGCTTTTTCAAAAACGCATCCACGCCGGCGCGCCAGGCTTCCGTCTCACAATCATTGCCTGAGAGCATAACGATGGGCGTGCGGCGGCGATGAGTCATCTTGCGCGTGCGCTTCACCAGATCCAGACCACTCAACCCCGGCAGTTCGTTATCGACCAGCAGCAGATCAATACGCTCGTCGCTGGTAAGGTTTCTGAGCGCGCTGTCACCATCGACGCAAAGCTCTACTCGCCACCCTTCGACGGACAACATTTCATTGATCAGATTGGCCAGAGGCTCGTTATCTTCCGCGTGGAGAATTGAGATCTGGGTTGAGCCTGGCTCCGGGAGACCGACCGGACGGTACTTGATCTTCCGCGGCTTCGAGAATATATGACGACGGCGCTTACGCACGGCCGTCCTGGTCTTGAGCAGTTCCTTATGGCGGCTGTTTATCAAAGAGATGAGGCTCTGATGGTGCTTGAAGCCAAGTAGTCGCGCGGCCCTGGTAACCGAGCCGTTTGAGTCTCTCAGCGCGCGTTCGATCAGCGCTCGCTCACATTCAAGGATCTTTTCCTTGAATGAAAATCCTTCCCATGAATTTTCCGGCCGTTCCCGATCATTTCCCTCAGAGTCAGCTAATGCTTCAATCACCTTGCGGGCGCACGAGATCAACCGTTTACCGACCGAAGGATCCTGGGAGCGTTGCAAGAGACCGGCTGCGGCTTGATAGATCGAGGCTAGCTCAGTAGCCGCAGTCTGTTCGCCCATCTCTTCGATCAGGCTCAAATGCGCGCGCCCCGCCCCTTCCAAGTCGCCCGACGTCTCGGCAACCTCGGCCGCACGTTGCAGGAGTACTCGCGCGCGCGGATGATTTCCCAAACGCGCCAGAGCGATCCCGTGCGTCGTCAATGCTTCAGCCAACAGCGCCTGCTCGTCACCTTTTTCAAGCGTCTGCACCGCCGAACGCGCGAACCGTTCCGCCTCGAGGAGCCGGCCTTCAGCGAGGAGGGTGCGTGCGCGGGTGTCGTTTACCTGAGCAAGATGCACATCGTCGCGTACCTCATTAAAAAGGCTACGTGCGCGATCTAGGTGCTTGTGAGCTTCGGAGTATCGGTCAAGACTGAAGAGAAGGAAGGCGAGATTATTCTCAACACAGGCTTGATAGCGCGTATGGCCAGCTTCTTCAAAATTAAAACTGGCAGCGGCGTATTCAATCAATGCGCGATCAATATAGTCATTGCTCCGCTCTCCGGTAGCAAGATTCTTGTACAGATTAGCCAATTGATTATGGAATGCTCCCTTCAGAGCAGAATCCCCGCTTCGCTCTACCAAAGGACCGGACTCGTCGTAGAATCGCAAGGCCTGATTCAGGCGCCTTGCCCATACTTCAACCATGCCAGCACGAATCAAGACGACTGCTCTGAGATCGCTAGCATCGTTCTTTAAGCATTTTAGAGCGTTTGCTAGATTGATTCTCGCTTCATCAAATGATCCTTCGCGCCAATAACAGAGGGCGACTTCGGTGTGCGCTTCGGCAACTTCTTCCGACAAACCAAGCTCTTGAAAGATTTCGATGCTCTGCGTGATTAGATCCTTAGCGGCTTCTTGATCGCCCTCTGACTGATCCGTGCTGCCGAGCCATCCGGCTAGAGCACCCACTCGCAACAAGAGCCTCCCGCGAGTGGCCCGATCAAGACCATCCAATTTTGGCGGTTCTCGACGCTCAGGCCAAAACTCCATCAGCGCTTCACACGCCGCTTCATATTCACCCGCCTTTTCAAGTTGCTTGGCTAATCGGCAAGAAAGCTCGGCTCGCTCCGGCAGGGTCACGCTCTGACTCTGCTCCTTGTATGCTGCCAACTGAGACTGTAAGTTCATGTGAGGCTTTCCTTTCTGTATACTTGATAAAAAGATTGCGTGTGAACGGACTGATTAATTCGGTCTGTAAAACGTGACCTCGTTGAAACAGGCTTTGTCTTGTTCGTTTCGAGAAAGACGCATCACCAACTCAACAAGCTAAGGAGAAGACATGAGAATGCTACGAAAACTCGGCGCGGCCGTGGTCATGATGTTCGTCCTGGCCCTTACCGCTCTTGCCGGCGAGCCGCCTACGCCGCCTTGCGCACCCGGACAAATTGATACACCGCCGTGTGCGGCAGTCTTCGGTAATATGGAGGTACCAACTGTGACTTCAACTACCCTCGGCGACATCGGCACGCCAGCAGTGGCGAGCGAAACGTCGGTTACTCGAATGGCGGCAGACGTACTGCTGATTTTCCTGCCGCTCTTTTAGTTAGTACCGCCTAGTAAGCACTGCTCAATCGAATAAGAGCGTACTCTGCCAGTGAGCAAGTCGCACTGGCAGAAGGTTATAAGTGTGCGAGGTTAACGATTCTCAAAGAGCGAAAGAGCCGCGACCAAACACTGCTTAGGGAGGGCCCCGACCGTCGCGTAGCTTAACCCTGCCTTTAGCGGAATGCAAGCGTCTTCTTCAAATTCCGGTAACAACCTGATCGGCATCTGGTTGGGTTCAGTTGCAAATGTTTTCGCAACAATCAGGCTTTACATTCTTGGCAATTCGACATTGGTTTCGCCGCAACTTGGATGACGAGCGCGCAGAATCGATTCCGGCAGCACCTCGCATCATCGATTACAAAAAAGACGCACAATCAAATTATTGAAATGAAAGTGCGAAGCCGCCCGCACTACGCGTCTGGCTATCGTATGCGAACCGTGAACGAAAGAGTTCCGCTGGCGCTAATCGCCAGGTTGCCCGCGAGACTCCAGCGAATATTCGTGACTGTTCGATCATAGCCCGAAGGCGCGCCGCCTGCTCCGCTCACGGGAACATAGGTCCAAGTCGCGCCGCCGTCGTTCGAGAACTCGATCGTCGCAGTCCAGGGGGAAGAAATGGAAGCCGAGGAGAGCTTATAATCAATATTTACGAAAACCCTCTGCGCGGGGTCTACGTTACTCGGGTTGGGATCAGTGATGACGAGGCTTTGCGCGGCCGTACTGCCCGAGTTCGTGAAAGTCACAGTGTAAGCCAGATCGGTGCCCGGTTCCTGAGTGCCCGAAGGAGTGACATCCTTGACAAGACCAACGCTCGGCGTACCGGCTTCGCCGAGTTGAAAATCGCCTAATGCCGTAAGCCCAGTTGCCTGCGTACTGTTGGAAGTTCTCGTCCCCGTAGTGGGATAACTCCAGGTCGCCGACACGAACCTGCCCACGACAAGGGCGTTCGTATTTGCGCCAGCATCGAGATCTCCGGAGACAAAAGTGAACGTCGCACTATAGTTCGTAAACAGGGTCCCGCTGTTGGTCAACGTCCAATATCGATTCACCGTCTTCGCCGCATTGAAGGTAGAGCTGGCGATATTGGGATGGTCACCCGACGTTGTGCTTACGGCGAGATCGCCGGCGGTCGTGACGCTGGAAAATGAAATGTCGACCGGCGTGTAGTTGCTCGCGTCGCCTACTTCGAACGTTCTTGAGGGCGCGCCCGTCGCGATGTTCTTCTGCAGGTTTCCGACCACGTGACCAGCGGTCCGTGACACTATACCAGTCGAGCCGATCATGACCGTGTTTGAGGTAGTAATAATGTTCCCGCTGGCGAGCGTCAGAATTCCATTCACGGTAATGCTTCCGCTCAGCGTTACTCCGCTGGAGTTGTTAATCTTCAGACTGCCGAAAGTATTGGCTCCGTTACCTTGAACCGTGGCGCCGGCGAATTCGACCGTAAGACTCGTTAAGGTCTTATTTGTTATCGTGTATTGGCCAACAAAATCCGTCGCAGCCGTGGCTCGAGTTACTCGAACTGTTCCACTGCCCGTTAGAGTGCCTGCTCCATTAATCATAACGGCCGATCCAGGCGCGAAGGTGGCGTTTGCATTTATCGTGAAATTTCCAGCGACGCTGAAGCTCGTGCTCGCGGTTACGGCAGAAGTGGTGTTTGAAATCGTCAGGTTGTCATAGGTGCTGTTTCCCGCAACCAGGGGAGACAGTGCTGTGACTGATTGTGACCCAGTCCCGTTGTAGGCTACGGTGCTTCCCGTTGTCACGAATCCGCGGCCGGCATTAAAGGTGGCGGTGTCACTTAATGATCCGGCTATACCAATCGTCCCACTGTTTGCGAATGTCACATTGTTCGCAGTCCTGGATCCACTAATCGTCAAGTTGTTGTAATTGAAAGTCGGAATGGTCTGCGCACTCGCACCATTGATGTCGATTGTGCTGCCTATGATCGTATAGGCGTTAGTGCCGGGAGTGAAAATTCCAGCCACACCAATCGTGCCGCTGTTTGCCAGCGTGCGGGCGCCGGTGGAGCTACTCGTCAGATTGTTATAGTTGAAAGCCGGAATGGTCTGCGCGCTCGCACCATTGAAATCGATTGTGCTGCCTGTGATTGTATAGGCGCTAGTGCCGGGAGTGAAACTTCCAGCCACACCAATCGTGCCGCTGTTTGCCAGCGTGCGGGCGCCGGTGGAGCTACTCGTTAGATTGTTATAGTTGAAAGCCGGGATGGTCTGGGCGGCGCTGCCATTAAAATCGATGGTGCTGGCGGTGATTGTGTAGGAGTTAGTGCCGGGAGTGAAACTTCCAGCCACACCAATCGTGCCGCTGTTTGCCAGAGTGCGGGCGCCGGTGGAACTGCTTGTCAGGTTGCCGTAGTTTTGCGCGACAAGCGTCTGCGCGCCGGTGCCACTGTAATCAACTGTACTCGTGACTCCTAACGTGAAGGTTCCAAATCCGGTAGGAAAAGCACTCGTCGTTCCTGCCACTTTGAAAATGGCACCATTTGCAACTTCAAGAGTTTTTGCCGCATTGCCCGCAATTGCGAAGCCACCATTGCTGAACGTCCCACTCAGGACTCGAAGATTCCCGGTCACGTTGGAGGTTGTGATTGAGGCGCTGAGCGCTGCTCCACTGGCACTCGTATTATTGAGATGGAGATTGTGGTAGGCCCCGGCAGTGAAGAAGTTTACCGTCTGTGCGGCGGTATCAGCGTAGTTAAAAATACTTCCCAATGTTCCAGCAGTGAGCGTTGATGAAAGAGCCGGAACGGTCAGTGCACCCTTCAGATTAAGCGTGCCCGCTCCAGCGGACATATCGATGACCTTCGTGGCGGCGGCCGAGCCAACAAACGTGATGCCCGCATTTGCATTCAAGGTTCCGGTGGTTATCGCGATCTTCCCCACCCGAGTGGCAGTTGCATTCGCGCCGGCGAAAGTAATAAGCCCCGAGACTGTGGCAGTGCCGGCGTTGATGTTCCATGCGACGGTCACTGCCGCAGTCGGCTGGTTCAGGGTAAGAGCATTCGTCACGGAGAGTGCATTCGTGCCACTGTGCGTAAGTGAGTTGGCGACACCCGTGGCAGTAAAGGTAAGCGAGTTCACGGTTGCAGAGGCAACATCTAATGTGATCGCCACTGCCGGCGAAGTGAGGTTCGTATTCCCGATTACCACGTCGTCAGATGCCCCGGGGACTTGCTGTCTTCCGTAAGCACCGTTTGCGTTTGCTGAAGCGTTCGCAACCAGGGTGAGCTGAGTATTACTGGTGATTGAAGCAATGGTGCCCCTCACAGTGCCGGGAGTCGCTTGCAGCATCAGCACATCTCCGACCGACAACTCGGTAAGAAACAAGGTGCCTACGCCGGTCACATTCTTGCTGCCGTTGGAGAAAGTAACGGTGCCGGTTCGGTTCTGGATCCAATTGGCCGCAGTGTTCCAGTTGGCAGCTCCGGTGACTCGGTTTGTTACTGTGGCGGCAGGTGCCTCTGTAGATGAGAAAAGGCCAATCGCACAGACACAGAAACCCAGCTTGAGAGCAGTCTTCATCAAAAACGAAACGGACGTACCCACTCCACTCTCCCGAAGGATGTGGTTTGTGGGCGCGACGTGAAGAGGCGATTTCACTTGGCTTGAATCTTTCAGTGCTTATTTTGTCTTGTGCCTGGTTACCTCAATGAGATGGCAAGTCGAAAACGCACGCTAGCGAATGCGCACTGTGAAACTCAGGTTGCTGCTGCCCCCACTTGCAAGGCTACTGGTGACGCTCCAACGAATATTCGTTACCGCTCGGTCATAGCCCGACGGCGCTCCACCGCCGCCGCTCGCGGGTGTGTACGTCCAGCTCGTTCCATTGTCATTTGAATACCCGACGCTGGCCGCCAGGCTGTGCGCCTCTGAGCCTACTTTAAAATCAGTGTTCGCCGGCACAGGATCCGTGATAGTGAGATTGGAAGCGCCCGCCGTGCCCGTGTTACTGACGTCAATCGTGTAAGTCAAATCGGCGCCAGGTATGAGCTGGGGCGCGCTCGCCGGCGCTACGGATTTCAAAAGTTTCACGACTGGAGTTGGCGGATTGAAAGCAGTGACGGTAATAGCGTTGATCCCCGTACCATAATCACTGTTGTAGTGATAGCTGCTGCCGGAAAAATCTGTAATTAAGGTTGACGCGGTCGTTCCGCCCGTCGATAAGACCTTGACGGTGTAAGTCGTGCTAATCGTGCCGCCGGCTTTGCCGCCAGCATAGTTCGCCGGCCCGATGCAACTTCGGTATGACGCGCTCAAAGGATTATTGTCCCAACCGCAAGCGTCAGCGTAGAACTTGTCGTTGGTTCCACCCGACGGTGAAGTATACGTGGTCGAGATTGCTAAGACTTGAAAAATAATATTAGGCAAGTTTAGAAAGGCTTCGAGTTGGGCGTAGCCCTGAGTTGCGGTACTGGCATTCACCGTATAGTTATAAGTCTGCCCGACATATACCGTGGTGGGGCCGACGATGGACTGCACGGAATTACGGTTTTGAGAAATGAGGTGTTCGACATAAAGTTCACGCGGAGTCGGCGTGCTGATAGTTGAAACGCCGGTAGCGCTGACCGTGATGTGATAACGGCGAGTGGCGTCGTACGCCGATGCGGTGCGGGTCACCGTCACAGGATAGTAGAGATCAATACACGCGCCTGCATTAAGAGAGCTTACCGTAAGCGGACTGGTACCGCTGAGATTGAGGTACGAATTTGAGCTGTCCCAGACGAAATTGCCGACGATATTCGAGACGGCAGTCCCGCCCGTGTTACATACTCGCGCGCCAACTTGAAAGGTGTCCGGACCGGAATTGGGGTTGTTGCTATCAAGACCGACAACATTCCAGGAAGTGGGCGTAATGGTGAGACCGGCGTAGGCAGTTTGCAACCCCCACGCGCCAAAACAGACCACCAACAAACACGCGCGCAGAAGAAGTACGTTTAAGCTGGGGCGGAGCTGTGAAACTCCGACTGTTGTGTTCATGACCTTCGTTAAACTTCGAATGATGTTGAGTATTGCGGCACAATCATTTCCTGGCAGCAAACGATTCAATGAGAGGTTGTGCTGCTCTCATTTTGATCCGCTGAGGTGGAAACCAATCCCGCTTTCGCCGTACCGAACAGATTGAAGAGGTTCGACAGCTTAGAAGAGATCGTAAAGTAAAACCCGCGACGAGTGGGCAGGGCTTGCGCGGCCGGTTCCCTGGCTGCTGTGAAATTATATCCGGCGCCCAGCCTGAGGTCGGGTAGGATCCAAAATCCGGCTTCGGTGGCATAAACCGAACGCATTGTGCTTGACGATGGTTGAAACAGCAGGCGCGTCTCAACTGCCCAATCCAGCCGCCGGGTCAGAAGATATTGTGCGCGAGCCTGCGTCAGGAGAGTCAAGGTCGAGACAAAAGGAAGCTCGGGCTGTCCGTTAGCGCTAAAGCGAAGCGCGAATCTTCCGTAAAGTTCCAGGCGCTTCGTTAATTGATTGTAGCCATCGGCAGAAAGAGAGTCGATGCGATTCCTGGTAGGCGTTGCGGAGGTCGAATCCTGAATCAGCGCATGATGCGTGAAGCTGAAGAGCACGCCAATGCGATCTGAGTTCAGCGGACGAATCGCCAGCGCGGCTGACGCTTCGAGCGATGAGTTGCTTTTACCGCCAAAAACGCCGCGCGCCCACTGCACCCGCGATAGGGCAGTGATGCCCTCCCGCAGTTTGCCGGCCGCGCCGGCGGCGATCACTTGTCCGATACCTCCACGGTCGCGATACTCGTAATGTGCCGAGGCGCGAAAGTCTGAGTTAGGCTGCCAGCCGAAGCCGACCGTCGCGCTGTTAAAGCTACTGTTCGGTCCCTGCAAATGGAAACCGCGCTCGAAACCGAGCTCGAGCGAAAGCTGTTTCGTTACCGGAAGACGATCCTGCAAACCAATCACGGCAAAGCTATCCGTCCCGTTGATCCCATTTTCCAGTTGATAACGACCCGTCATCGAGGTGTATTTGCCAAAACGAGTTTCGACACCGAAAGCCGTTTCGCGCCGCGATGAAACCGCGGCGAAGCCGGTACCGGAATAATCCCCAATAGGCGTAATCGGCGCGGCGGCCAGCCTCTGAGTGAAAAATACTTTTGTCAGCGCGCTCAGTTGATAGGTAGCACCAAGTGTTGTTTGCGTCGGATAGGTCGGATCCGCCGCGTTCAGGTTCTGCTCCCGCTTGACCGACAATTGCAGCTTGTCGGTTAATTTCACATCGGCGCCTGCCGTAACCAGGTTCGAATCAGTTTGCTTGTCGTTGAGGTCATCGGTGAAAGCTCGATGATCGAAGCCGAGATGAAATTTAATGCGTTCGTTCAGAATCTGATCCCACGCCGCAGAGAAAGTCAGCCGCCCATTATCCACGTTCGCGGTATGGTTGCGTTCGCTGGTAACGCCGAAATGCAAGGTTGAGTTTGCCCGCGGCTTCATTTCCAAAGTTACTTCGCCGCGCCGCGAACCCGGCGTCACGGTTCCACCGAACGGATTGAAGAAGCCGGCCGAGGAATTCACGTAGCGCGCCCGGACCGTCGCGGCATAAAACGGAAGCGGTTGGGCCAAAGTGAGCTGATACGCCATGCCGTCGTGCTTCGTATCATCGGTACCGAAGCTGTTACCGCTTCCCATGATCTCGCCCTGGCTACCGGCCCAGGCCAGCTGCAACGAACCGCCCCGCGGCAGAGTCTTCTCGGCATCGAAGCCTCCCAAAAGAAAGTCACTCTGGTCCGTTTGTCTTTGCAGCACGGCCGACAGGCCGAGCTTGAGACCGATTCCCTTGAAATTTTTTCGCGCGCGCCCAGTATAAACGCCAGAGTTCAAGCCAGCCGCGCGATGCTCATAAGTCACGACAAGCTGGCTCAGGTTCAGCGCACTGTCGAACGTCGAAATGTAACGCATGAAAAACATCTGGCCGCTGGCCGCGTCGAGATTGTAGTCAACTGAGCGCGCCAGTGTTTCATGCGAGATGATGACCTCGGGATTGCGCCGGTCACGTATTTCCAGCACGACTGTTTCCGAACCCGCCAGAATCTCTCCGTTTGAAAGCTGTAGGATTCCGAGCGAGCCTGAGGGGAAAACATCGCGGGCAAACGCCGTGTCCGGCCGCGCGCCAGTCACAGTTACAAAATCTCCCTGCGAGTTTTCCAGATGTGCCTTGACACCCGTCAGCTTGCGCGCATAGCCGGCCAGCGGAGCTTCCATGTCCGCTTCAAAGTCTCCGAACATCGCGTATGAGCGTTTATGATCGATCCGCGCGTACAGTTTTGAGTTGGATTGCGCTGCTTCGTATCGCGTCGAAGAATCGCCAAACAGCGGATACACGCGATCGAGGGGATCGAGTTGAAAGATCCGATCACGGCCGGCGGTGCGATTGATGGGACGCTGCGTATCGTAGGAGAGCGTTAGCATGCTGTTCCCCGGGACCCGGCCGCTGTAGAAAAAGCTCAGACGGCGGCGGAACTGGCCCTGCTCGTCCCGCAATCCGACCTCGGGAATGCTCTTGCCAAAACTCATTTCGGCCAAACCAACCAGCACTGTGGGCCGCATTTCTGAAGTGACGCGCACCTGTTCATTGGCTTCGATCTCGCCAGTCTGCGCATGCAGATGCGCTTCGCCCGGCGTGCCGGAACTCGTTAGTTTCAGCACCGCCTCGCCGCCTTCAAACTGAACCGCCAGTTGCTTGCTGGTCTGGTCAGTCTGCTGGTTCAATCGATCGCTTAAGGGGTTGGTCGTGTCCGGTGGTGTCGAA
>WNFL01039233.1_pt1 | contig 19508 bp, 19 predicted proteins | sample 5400361 | NCBI WGS metagenome assembly WNFL01 (sample SAMN13153351, study PRJNA577476) | soil metagenome | isolation source: 40 cm soil on Douglas fir-dominated hillslope | place: USA:California | collected 2013-09-17
ATTTCCGCGCGCCGCTGCCGATGCCCATGAGGCTGCGCCTGCCGAACGGCGTGCCCTGCCATGCGAGCGCACGGTTCGACGGGATGGGCCGGCGTGCCTTCGGCGCACTGCCGGAAGGCTTCGATGTCGCATCGACACCGGCTGCGCCGACGGCGGACCGCAGCGCCGCTGCAGCGCACGCCGCCGCGCCGCCGCGCCCGTCGGGCCTGCAGTCCCTGCAGACCGGCGATGCGCAGATCGACAGCGTGGTGCACAAGCTGCGCCGCATCCTGAACCGCGACATCCCGCTGCTGATCCTCGGCGAGACCGGCACCGGCAAGGAGCTGCTCGCCCGCGCGCTGCACTACGGCGGCCCCCGCGCCGACGCGCCGTTCGTGGAGGTGAACTGCGCCGCGATTCCCGCGAACCTGCTCGAGAGTGAGCTGTTCGGCTATGAGCGTGGAGCATTCACCGATGCGAAGACCGCCAAGCCGGGACTGTTCGAGACGGCCGAGGGTGGCTCGCTCTTCCTCGACGAGGTCGATCGGCTGGCGCTCGAGCTGCAATCGAAGCTGCTCCGAACGCTGGAGCAGAAGACGACACGCCGGCTCGGGTCCACGACGAGCCGGCGTTTTGATGTCCGGCTCATCGCCGCCACCAACGCGGACCTCGAAACCGAGGTCCGTGCCGGGCGGTTCCGCGAAGATCTCTTCTATCGACTCAATGTGGTGAGCCTCGAGCTGCCGCCGCTCCGGGCGCGCGGTGACGATGTGATCCGCCTCGCCGAGTTCTTCCTCAGGAAGTTCGCCGTCCAGTACGCCTTACCCGAGCCTGCGTTGAGCCCGACCGTGCGCTCGGCGCTGTCGGCGCATGCCTGGCCCGGCAACGTTCGCGAGCTGCGAAACGTGATCGAACGCACGCTCCTGCTCTCGGCCCCGGGGACGCTCGAGCTGAGCGAAGTGGAGTCCCGCGCCCCGCGCCCACCCACCGACGGGGCGTTGCCCTTCCCGGCCCGCCTCTCGGAGGTGGTCGCAGCGGCGGCGCGGGCGATGCTCGACCTCACCCTGGGGAATCGCTCGGAAGCGGCCCGGCGCTTAGGGATCTCGCGATCCCGCCTCCAGCGCCTGCTGCGCGGCGAGGATGGCGAGGGGGAGGAGCCTGATGCGGAGTGAGTCATCTGCTCCATCGCGCTCCAGGGGTCGCGCGGCCAGATGGCTGGCCGGCAACGACTTGCCTGGGGCGCGGGATATGCGCCGAGTGTCGGCAATCCTCATCTAAGAGGCGTATTCATGCGGCGTAAGACGGTCATGGCCGGTGCGCTGGGGCTGGTCCTGCTCGGCTGCGGGGACAATACCGGCCCCGTGGGCGTGCCGGCGGCGCAGCTCACCATCGTACGGCAAGACACGCTGGCCCCAGCCCTGCTCACGACTCAAGCGAGCTTCTGGGCAAAGGTCGGGGACGGGCGTGAGGTGCGTCTCTTCTATCAAGGCGCCGCGCCCGGCGACACGGGCGAGGAGTACCTGCGCTTCGAAGTACCCGGTGACGCCCTGTACCGGAAGCCCGACGGCACGGCGTTCTTGCCGGGCGATTCCATCCTGATCACGGTCACCGTCCTCGACCCGGCGCGCTTTCACTACCAATTCGAGCCGTCGGGGTTGCGGTTCTCGCCGGACCACCCGGCACGCCTCAAGATCGAGTACTTCGATTGCGACCACGACTTCAATGGGGACGGCGTGATAGACGCGGAGGATGCGCGGATCGAAGGCCTCCTCGGCATCTGGGAGCGCAGCGGCCCAGGGGCGGCGTGGTTCCGCCTCGGCGGTGTCCAGTTCGAAGAACTCGACGAGCTCGACGCCAATATCCCGTCGTTCACGGAGCACGCCGTGGCGTGGTGATGCCTTCCCTCGCGGACGAATCAGCCCTGCTGCGGGAGCTCGACGGCCTCGCGGCCACCGGCCGCTATCAGGAGGTTCTGAAGCGCGTGGCAGCGCTTCCGGCCGCGATTGCCGCCGCGCGGACACCGATCGCGCTGCGCGCCGCCGAGGCCCACGGTCGCCTGGGGGCGCTGGCCGAGGCGGAGCGCTGGACGACCCTCGCCCTCGAGTTGTCGCGCGCGCGCGGCGAACAGCACGCCGAGCTGCGTGCCCGGAACTATCAGGCGGCGATCGCCCTCAATCGTGGGAATCTGGACGCGGCCGAAGGGCACTTCGCGGCGGCCGTAGACATGGCCCGCGCCCTGGGGGATCCGGGAGCCGAGGCACGCTGCTTCAATAACCTGGGGATCATCGCCTTCCTGCGCGGCGACGCTACAGCCGCGTTGGCGAGCTACCAGCCGGCGCTCGCGGCGTATCAGCGCGCCGGACTGCTGCGCGGCCTCGCGGAAACCCACCACAACATCGCCATCAGCCGGCGGCACCTGGGTGACTTCCCGGGTGCGCTCGCCGCGGCGGAGCAGGCCGACCGGCTTGCCCGGCAGCTCAACGACGACAGTCTGCTGGGCCTCGTTCTCACTGGCCGCGCCGAAATCCATCTGACGATGGGCGACGGCGCCCTCGCCGAGGCGGAGCTGCAGACGGCGGAGCAGGCGTATCAACGCGTCCAGTTCCGCAGCGGCCTGTCCGAGGTGTGGCGGCTGCGGGCTGGCGTCGCCCGCGCCCGCAACGATCTGTCAGCGTCCGTGCAGCTGCTCAAGGAAGCCGCGGAGCTGGCGAGGACGCAAGGAACCGCTGAGGTGCTTTCGGCCACCGAACGCGATCTCGGCGCAGCGCTGGACGCCGCGGGCGATGCGGCAGGCGCACGCGCGGCCAGGGAGCGGGCCCTCGCGATCTTCCGGCGGCTCGGTGCCGTCCAGGAGATCGAAGCCCTGGTAGCGCTGCTGCCGTAGCTGCACCATTTCGAGCCAGGCAGCAGCGCCCTGGTACAGGTCGAAGGCCCGCTCACGCTGGCTTCGCCACGTCCCCACCAGGTACGCGTCTTGCCCTTGAAGGGGGCGAACCCTTTGACGTGTGGAGGCTCTATGAGGACGCGTCTGCTACCGCTGAGCATCCCGTTACTGCTGCTCGCGATGGCCGCTTGTTCGGACAGCACGACGGGGGCTGTCAGCCTCGCCTTGACCACGGTTCGGCCCTTGGGGGTTCCGCTCGGATCAGCCCCTGCCGGCATCGTGCGGGCGCCCCAGGTCACGACGGCAGGCGACAGCACCGTCATCGTGCTGGCCGGCGACACAATTACCCTGCGCAGCGTGGAGCTCGTGCTGCGGAAGATCGAGCTCAAGGCCGTTGAGGATGCAGCATGCGACACCATCGCGGACAATGATGACTGCGAGGAGTTCGAGACCGGGCCGGTCCTCGTGTCGCTGCCGCTCGGCACCACCGCGACGGAGACGATGATCAGCGTCAGCGCTCCGCCCGGACAGTACGACAAGCTCGAGTTCAAGATCCACAAGCCCGGTGACTCGGGCGACGCCGCCTTCATCGCGGCGCATCCTGACTTCAACGGCGTGTCGATCCGCGTGACCGGTACATACAGCCAGGCCGGGACCCGAAGCGCCTTCGTGTTCACGTCTGACCTGGACGCCGAGCAGGAGGTGGAACTGCAGCCGCCGCTCACGGTGAGTGCCGGGACCGGCACCGACGTGACCTTGCGCGTGGACGTGGCCACCTGGTTCCTGAACGCGGGTGGAACGGCCCTGGTGGACCCCGCGTCGGCCAACAAAGGTCAGCCGAATGAGGGCGTGGTTGGGGATCGGATTGAGGCCTCGTTCGACGCCTTCCGTGACGAGGATCACGACGGCCACGACGACGACCACGAGGGCGAGGGCTCGTAACGCTCGATTTGGGCAGTTGTCAGGGGAGGGCATCGGAGGCAAATTGCCCCGATGCCTTCTTCTATATGGATCGACGGCAAATGGCACGACCGCGCCACCGCGGTCGTTTCCGTATTCGATCACGGTCTCCTCTACGGCGACGGCGTGTTCGAGGGGATCCGGGCGTACGGCGGCCGCATCTTCCGGCTCGGGGAGCATCTCGACCGCTTGTACGCGTCCGCCAAGGCGATTTGGCTCGACGTACCCCTCGGAAAGCCTGAGATGGCGCGGATCGTCGAGGAGGGCGTGACCAAGAGCGGGCTGAAGGACGCCTACATCCGGCTGGTCGTGACGCGCGGCGTGGGAGACCTCGGCCTCGATCCCCGGAAGTGCCCGAAGGCCTCGGTTATCTGCATTACCGACACGATTCGGCTGTGGCCCGCCGCCAGCTATGAGCAGGGCCTGACCGCCATCACTGCCGCTACGCCGATCAATCACCGAGAGAGCCTCTCCCCCCGCGTCAAGTCGCTCAACTACCTCACCCACATCCTCGCGAAGCTCGAGGGCATCGCCGCGTCGGTGGATGAAGTCATCATGCTCGACTCGGGGGGGCACGTGGCGGAGGCGAGCGGCATGAACCTGTTCGCGGTGACCCGTGGGGTCGTGCGCACGCCGCCCCCGTACTCGGGCATCCTGCGCGGCGTCACGCGCGACACCGTGATCGAGTTGGCGCGCGAGGCGGGGTATGCCACCGAAGAGCTGCCGCTCAACCGCTACGACCTTTACACAGCGGACGAGGTCTTCCTCACGGGCACGGCCGCCGAAGTGGTCGGCATCTCGAAGCTCGACGGCCGGTCGATCGGATCGGGCGTCGCCGGTCCAGTCACCAAGGACCTAGCCGCCCGCTTCAGGGCTTACGTCACTCGAGGCGACTAAAACTCTCCTATTGGGCTCCTGTGCGGGGGCTCAAATATTGACCAGACTTGAAGTTAGCCCCATATTGGGAGCCCTTTTGGGCGGCCCAGGTCGAGGTGACGTATGCCATGGCGAGTGATCGCACACGGAGACCAGGTTTGGCATGTCGACGCGGTAGCCGAGCGGCGCGCGCCGAGCCGAGCCGGCGGCAATCGTTTTGGATGCCGTACCCATTGGAGGCCACCTCGAAATCGTCGCTGTTCATCCAGGCCGAGCGGATTCCTGACGCTGCGCTATCGCGAGTACTCTCCGAGCGCGGCCTCGCGTGAGCCCGGTCGACCTGCAGGACTTGCGGCGCATTGTGGTCGCCGTGGCGCGCCTGCGTGGGGAGACAGTGCGAGACCTGACCGTCCGGTCCGACGTGCGACACGTCAAGGTGGAGTTCGAGAGTGGGCTGATCCTGGTTATCTCGGCGGAGCGCGATGCGCAGGGCCGTCCGCGGCTCGAGGTGGACGTCGTGGAGGCGCCGCAGGACGCCGCCTTGAAACATCAGATCGAAGTGCGTTTCGATTGAGGCGGGCGCGTGGGTGAGGGACGGCTCCGGTTCGAGGACTTCACGTTCCAGCGGCTCCCCAACGGTCGCTGCCGCGCCAAGGTTGTGCTGGCGTGGGCGGACGGGCGGCGTTTCGAGGGCGCTGCGGACGGGGTGACGTCCCAGACGGGCGAGCTGCGCTGCTGCGCGGCGGCGGCGGTGCAGGCACTGGAGCGGTCCGTGGAAACGAAGCTGACCTTCGAGCTGCTGGGGGTGAAGGCGGTGCGTGCGTTCGATGCGACGGTTGTGATCGTTTCGCTGTCAGCGCGCGCGCCGGAGGAGGCGACGCGCCTGGTGGGCTCGTGCTTGACTGAAAACGACCCGCCTCGCGGCGCAGCCCTTGCTGTACTCAATGCCACGAACCGTTTACTCGGGAATTTCCTGGCGACACGATGACACGACCCACGGTGAGATCGACGAGCTGGATATGGATGATGGGCGCCGCGCTGCTGGCCACCGGCTGCGCCTCGGGCGGCGCGCGCTCGTCGGGTCGTGTTCCCGGGGCCACAGTCGTGCCTGTCGCGGGTGTTCCGGGCGACACAGCCGCGCTCGGTCAGGTGGGCGCCGCGCTCGCGGGCGTGCAACACGATTCCGCGGCCGATCAATCGGCGCTAGACAGTCTGCACGGCCACGCCACACAGTCGCCCCCGACGTCTCTGGCCCCCGCCGTCACCGCAGCGCCTGCCCCTCGGCCCGACACCACGGTGCGCGGTGAGGACGTGCAGCGCGAGGCGGAGCGGCTCTTCGGGTCCGAGGCGAAGACGATTCTCGGTGCAACCGATGACGCCGGGGCCGTCTTCGACATCGACGTCACGACCTTCTCGGCGAACCGGCGCGTGCTCGAGTACCTCGAGTTCTTTCAGCTGGACGCGCGCGACCGCTTCGAGATCTGGCTGTCGCGCCTGGGCCGGTACGAGGGGATGATCCGCGAGCGGTTGCGGGCGCGCGGCCTGCCGGAGGATCTGACCTATCTCACGCTGATCGAAAGCGGCCTGTCCAACACCGCCGTGAGCCGCGCCCGCGCGGTGGGCATGTGGCAATTCATGACCAGTACGGGGCGCATGTACGGTCTGCAGATCGACCCGTGGGTCGATGAGCGGCGCGACCCGTTCAAGGCGACCGACGCTGCAGTGAGCCACCTCGCCGATCTGGTCGAGCGTCTCGGTAGCGTCTACCTTGCGGCGGCCGCCTACAACGCGGGCGCCGGCCGCATCGAGCGCGGCATCCGCCGGCTGCCCGGCGAGCCGGACTCCGTCAGCGATCAGACGTTCTTTCAGATCGCCGATCGCCGTTACCTGCGGCGCGAAACGCGCGACTACGTCCCCAAGCTCATCGCCGCGGCGCTCATCGCCAAGCAGCCGGCGCGCTACGGCTTCACGGAGATCCAGCCGCTCCCGCCCCTCGTCTTCGACGAGGTGACGATTCCCGATGCGACGGGACTCGACGTCCTGGCGCGCCTCGCCGACACCACGGTTGCCGCCCTGCTCGAGCTGAACCCGCAGTTCGTCCGCGGGATCACGCCGCCGGGGCGGGCGGTCCTGGTCAGGGTGCCCCGCGGCGCGGGCGTGCGCGTCGCCGAGCGCTTCGCAGAGCTGCCAGTGAACGATCGTGTCACCTTCGTGGACCACTACGTTTCGCAGGGCCAGACGCTGTCCGAGATCGCGCAACGCTATCGCGTCAGTGTCGCGATGCTGCGCGGCGCCAACCCTCACCTGAGCAGCAAGGCGCTCCGGATCGGCCAGCGCATCATCGTGCCGATGAGCGGGCGGGTCGTGCCGGCATCGGCCTGGAGTGTTCCTCCCGAGCCGCGCTATCGCCGCGTGCGGGGCGGAGGCAGTGCGGCGGGCCGGCACCGGGTGGTGGCCGGCGAGACGCCGAGCACGATCGCGCGCCGGTACGGCGTCGGTCTGACGGCGCTGCTCAACGCGAATGGGATGACGATGGGGAGCGTGATTCGGCCTGGCGAATGGCTCAGAATACCAGGCAAATAGGGACGTAAACGCACGTAGGGGCACGGCATTGCCGTGCCCCTACACGCATCTGGGCGGCAAGTCTGTCGTCCTAGCGGTGCCTAAACCCCTTCATCACTGAAGTCGCGTACCCATTCTGCGGGTCGCGTCCGGCGCCGAGCAGCTCTTCGACTTTACCCGGCCCCCGGTTATAGGCCAACAGCGCCAGGGACATGTTGGACGGGTAGCGGTCGAGCAAGTCCCGCAGATAGCGGAAGCCGATCCGCAGGTTCGTATCGCGGTCGAACAATTGCTCGGTGGTCAAGCCCGGCTCGTACAGCCTCGCCGTGCTGGGCAATACCTGCGTGAACCCAACGGCGCCGGCACGGCTCTTGGCCCGTTGCGTGAAGCCCGACTCGACCTTGACCAGCCGGAAGGCCAGCCCCGGGTCGATCCCCTCGCTCAACGCCACGTCGTAGATCGCGGTCGCGAGGTCGGCGGGGATCCGGTAGTGCGCCGAATACTGCATGATGGCGTTGGCGCGGTCGAGCTGCAGCCGGGCGACGTCCAACTCGCCCTGCTTGGCGTCGAGCTGCTGGCGTAATTCGCGCAGCTCGCCGAGCAGCTCGGGGCCGGTGGCCGGGACGCGCTCGGCATCCGCCGACGCGCCGCGGGCCCATCCCCCGACGGTGCTCACCAGCAGGGCGCCGATCAGAATCATGCCGCCCCGCAGCATCAGACGTTGAGTTTTCGTATGCATACCCCTCTCTTGTGAGTCCTATCTGCCCGCACCAAGCTGCGGCGCGGTCATCAAGCGCCGCTCAAGCGTCGAGCGGTGCCTTTTGCTTCTCCACCAAATGCACGTCCGCTATCACCATCTTCGCGTCTGCGGCCTTCACCATGTCGTAGACCGTGAGCAGCGCGACGGACACCGCGGTCAGTGCTTCCATCTCGACCCCAGTCCGGCCCACTGCCTTCACCGCTGCCCGGATCCGCACCCCCGGCAGCCCCGCGTCGAGGCTTGCGTCGACCTCGACGTGGTCGAGACCGAGGGGGGGGCACAGCGGGATCAACTCCGCCGTCCGTTTCGCCGCCAGCGTTCCGGCCACCTCGCTCACCGCCAGCACGTCGCCTTTGGCGATGGTCTGATCGGCGACCAGCTGGAACGCGTCGCTCGACATCCGGATCGCTCCCGCGGCCACTGCCGTTCGCGCGCTGATCGGCTTGTCGCCGACATCCACCATCCGGGCTCGGCCTGCCAGATCTACGTGCGACAGCTTCATGTGCGCTCCGCCCCCGCCAGGTCCTCGGCCAATACGGCCATCACGAGCTGCGGGTTCACGTTGCCTTGGGCCAGCTCCCGCGCGTCCATCACGCGGGCGATTGCTTGGACCAGCTTCTGCGTCTCGCCACCGGTCTTCGCGTGGGCACGCAGGCGACTCGCCAGCGCGTCCAGCATCTCCGTAAAGCCGCCCCGTGCCTGGAAGGGCATCTGGCTCAGCGCGAGCGCGTAGAGCGTCGCTGCGCCCTTGCGGCCCGCTTCGAGCAGTTCGCCGGCTCGCCGGCTTGCCGCTCCCGAGTCCCCCTCTGTGGCAAGGAGCCTGCCAATGCACCCCTCCGCTGAGCTAACTCGTTCTGCCAGTTCGGTCTTACTCTCTATGCCGAGCACCAGCTGCGCGAAGGCTGTCACGACACTGTCGGCGTTTCGTGCGATACGAACACGCACAACGCGGGACAAGATCGTCGGCAGCAGCCCTTCAGGATCCGCCGCCGTCAGCACGATGACCGAGTCGGCGGGCGGCTCCTCGAGTGCTTTGAGCAGCGCGTTCGGCGCGTCCTCCATGCCGCGCTGGGGAATCAACCGCTCAGCGTCACCGACAATGAACACCTTGCGGCGTCCGACGACCGGCGTCAGTGACAGGCGTCGCAGCAGTAACCGCACGGCTGCAATCCCGTGGCTCGCCAAGCCTCCAGGCGCCTGGTACAACGGCTGCTCGCGCCGGGCCGTCATTTCCTCAGCCAGCGCTTCCGCAACGAGATCCACCTGCTTGTCGGCGTCCGCGCCCTTCTTGGCCAGCTCGAGCGGGACGAACCAATGCACGTCCGGGTGCTGCAGTGTGGCGACGAGGCGACACCCCCGGCATTCGCCGCACGCCCCCCCCTTCTCGCAGACCAGACACTGAGCCAACCACAGCGCCAGACGCTGCTTGCCGACCCCCCGCGGACCCTCGAGGAGCAGGGCCTGCGGTAACCGGCCAGCGCCAACGGCGTCTGCTAGGCGCTTTTTGACCCCGTCATGCCCAAAGAGGGGGGGTAAAGGCATGGGCAAATCTAGTGGGAGGGTAGTTAACGGTGGCCGTGTAACAACGTAAGTCGTTTGCTAGACGATTATTACGACGTTACATCTGGTCTTGCGCCATACTAACGCCATATTTATCAATGATATATCGTATTAAGTGAGCACACACTCGCGAGATAGTGCTTGAATTATCGATGTTTTCGGGTGTTTTTCGGGGTCGCTCCTAGGTGTGTCGGTTCAACACCTCGCGCACCTTCCGCACGAGGGCGTCGGGTCGGAACGGCTTCTGGAGATACGCGAGTCCCGGTTCTAGCATGCCGTGCCGCACGATCGCGTCGTCCGTGTAGCCCGACATGAACAACACGCGCAGCCCGGGGCAGCGGGTGGCGAGTCGATCCGCCAGGCCGCGGCCGCTCATCCCCGGCATCACGACGTCGGTGAGGACGAGATCCACGCTGGGGCCGCCGCCGTCGACCATCGCGAGGGCCGTCTGGCCATCCGGCGCTTCGAGTACGACGTATCCCTGGCGCGCCAGGATTTGGCGCGCCACAGCCCGAACGGCCGGCTCGTCCTCGACGAGCAGAATCGTTTCCGTACCCCGCAGGCTCGCCGCGTCGACGGGGGCGGAGCTGCCGAGCGGCTCCGCCAGCTGGTCCACGCGGGGCAAGTAGACCTTGATCGTCGTGCCGTGCCCCAGTTCCGAATAGACCCAGATGCTACCGCCGCTCTGCTTCACGATGCCATAGACCGTCGCAAGGCCAAGCCCGGTGCCCTTCCCGACCTCCTTGGTCGTGAAGAATGGCTCGAACATGTGAGACTGGACGTCGGCGCTCATCCCGGTGCCGGTGTCGCTCACGGCAATCACCACGTACGGCCCCGGCACCACCGAGCGGTGCTCGGCCGCGTACGCGGCGTCGAGATCCACGTTGCGGGTTTCGAGGGTCAGGCGCCCTCCGGCGGGCATCGCGTCGCGTGCGTTTACGGCGAGGTTGACGATCACCTGCTCCAGTTGGCCGGGGTCGGCGCGCACACGTCCCACGTCCCCCGCGAGCGCCGTGGCCAGCAGCACGTCCTCTCCGAGGAGCCGCCGCAACAGCTTCTCGACGTTCGACACCAAGGCGTTGAGGTCGATCACCTTGGGTTGGAGAACCTGGCGGCGGCTGAACGCGAGCAGCTGCTGGGTGAGGGCGGCGGCGCGGTCGGCGGCGCGATGGATCTCGTCCACGTCCTCACGGCGCGGGTCGTCGAGCGGCAGGTCAGCGAGGAGGAGGTCCGTGTAGCCGCCGATAGCGGTGAGGATGTTGTTGAAGTCGTGCGCGACGCCACCCGCCAGCCGGCCGACCGCCTCCATTTTTTGTGCTTGAATGACCTGCTGCTCGAGGCTGCGTCGCTCGGTGGCGTCGCGATAGTTATTGACGATGGCGCCGACGCTCGGATCGTCGAGCAGGTTGGTCAAGACGCCCTCGAGGTAGCGCCAGGAGCCGTCCTTGTGACGGACGCGCGCCGCGACGTCCACCCTACCGCCGGGGTTCGCCATCGCTTCCGTGAGACGGCCCACCACGGCGTCGCGGTCGTCATCGTGGATCATCTCCAGGGCGTTACGCCCGACGAACTCGGACAGGTCGTAGCCGAGAATCCGGGTGGTGGCGGGGCTGCCGTACAGGATGGCGCCATCGGGGCCGAACAGCGCGATGGCATCCCAGCTATGCTCGACGAGGGCGCGAAACCGCTGCTCGTTCGTGCGCAGCGCCGCTTCGGCAGTGGCGCGCTCCGCCCGGCTGTTGCGCATCTCCAGGGCGCTGCGGACGGCGGGGCCGAGGCGCGCCAGATGCGTCTTGAGCACGTAGTCCGCGGCGCCAGCCTTGATGCACGCGGCGGCGGTCTCTTCGTCGATACTGCCCGTCACGACGATCAGCGGGACCAGCGGGGCCTCACGCCGGAGGATTTCCAGGGCGGGCATGCCGCCGAATCCCGGAATCGAGTAGTCGGCCAGCACGACGTCGGGGGCGAAATCGCGCAGCTCGCGGCGGAAGTCTTTCTCGGTGTCGACGCGGCGGGTGCGGCACTCGATCTCCGCCCGCTGCAACTCCCGCTGCACGAGCTCGGCGTCGACGTCGCGATCTTCGACGAGGAGGACGTGGAGCGAGCCGGGGGCGGAAGCCGTCACCGCGTCAGCGGGGTGGGTGATTCAGCAGCAGCCAATACAGGCCGACGTCGGAGACGGCGCGGGCGAACGCCTCGAAATCGACCGGTTTGACGATGTAGCTATTGGCGCCCAGGCGGTAGGCGCGCGCGATGTCGGGCTCCTCGCGCGATGACGTGAGCACCACGACGGGGATGCTCTTGGTTCGCGCCTCCTCCTTGAGGCGGCGCAGCACTTCCAGGCCGTCGACCTTGGGGAGCTTCAAGTCGAGCAGGATCACCTTGGGGACGACGCCGATCTCCCGCAGCGCGTGCGAGCCATCCCCGAAAAAGAATTCCAGCGCCTCGGCGCCGTCGCGACACACGAACACTTGATTGGCGAGGTTCCGCTGCTTGAGCGCGCGGAGCGTCAGCTCCGCGTCGCTCGGGTTGTCTTCCACCAGCAGGATCTCGACCTCGTGCGGTTGCGTCATGCGTCCGATGCTCCTCGCAGCGTGAAGAAGAACGTGGCGCCGGCGTCGGGTTGGCCCTCGGCCCACACCCGCCCGCCATGGCGCAGCACGATGCGCTGGACGATCGCCAGGCCGACCCCCGTGCCCTCGAACTCCTCCGCCCGGTGCAGCCGCTGGAACACGCCGAAGAGTTTGCCCGCGTATCGCGGATCGAACCCGGCGCCGTTGTCTTTCACATAATACACACTCTCGGCGCCGTCGGCGCGGTGACCTACCTCGATGTGCCCCGGCGTCCGGTGCCGCGTGAACTTCGCCGCATTGTCGAGCAGGTTGGTGACCGCCTGACGCAGCATGTCGCGGTCGCCCCGCGCCGGGGGCAGGGGACCGATCGCGATGTCGAGGGGCCGGTCGCCGACGCTGCGGCGGACTTCCGCCGCGACGACGCGCACCAGGTCCGCCATGTCCACGGATACCGTCTCGAGCTCTTTCCGTCCCAGGCGAGAGAAGGCAAGCAAGTCATCGATCAGATGGCCCATGCGCCGCGTATTCTCGTCGATGACGCCGAGCACGCGCTTCGCCTCGGGGTCGAGACTCGCGCCGTGGTCCTCGAGAAGGATGCGCGAGAACCCGTGGATCGCCCGGAGCGGCGCCCGCAAATCGTGCGACACCGAATACGAGAACGCTTCGAGCTCGGCGTTGGTCTCGCGCAGCGCCCGGGTGCGCTCGACGACCTGGCCTTCGAGATCGCTCCGGGCTCGTTGTACTTCACCCGCCATGGCGTTGAAGGAGTGTCCCAGCCGGCCGAGCTCGTCCGTCCCCGGGACGTCCACGCGCTGCCCGAGGTCCCCGGCCGCGATCGCCGCGGCGGCGGTGGTGAGACGGTTCAAAGGACTGGTGATGCGGTGGCTCACCCACCAGGCTCCCAGGGCACCGACGAGCACGATGACGGCCGCGATCAAGGACATGCGGCGCAGGTAAACTTGGGACGGAGTGAAGACCCGACGGCGTGACAGCTCGGAAATGAACATCCATGGCGTTCCCGGGACCTGCAACGCGGCGCCGATCTTTGGCTCGTCGCTTTGGTACGTCCTGGCGGTTGTGGAATCGGGGTGGCTGCGCGCCGCGGCGGGCGGGGCGGGGATCGACTTCTCCAGGTCCGTCCAGGGAGCGCCGTCCGCGTTCCCGACCATCAGATCGATGTCGCCGCCCGCGATCCCCGTCAGGATCTCCCGTTGCGCGGCCGACACGTTGAGCCGTGCGACCTGGACCACGCGTCCGATCACGCTGCCCTCGGGCCCGTGACGCACAACGGTCCCGACTTGGTAGTACATCAATGTGTCGTGCCGCAGGCGCCACGGACCCACCACCGCTGAGTCCGAGGTCGGCAGCGGCGCGGGGTCCGATACGAGCGCGGAGTCGCCGCGCAACAGCAGGCGACGCCCGGCCGTGTCCCAAATCTCGACGGCGGTATTGCGCGCGCCGTCGGGCACGACGCGGCGAGCAGCGGCAAGCGCCCAATCGCGGCCGCGCCGGCCCCCGGAGGCGACAAAGTCGCGGACGCCCTGGTCCGCGGCCAGCGTCGCGCCTTGAGTCCGCTGCGCCGTGACACTACGTGCCAACAGCGACACCCACGCCTTGTTGGAACGGAGCACCCGTTGGGACGCGAACGTCAGGGCCGCGGACCGCACTTCTCCATACGCCGCGCCGAGCAGGACGAGCACGACAACCACGAGTAGGACGCTGAACAGCAGGGGCAACTTCCGTTCGATCGACCAGTTCCACGGCAGTCGCGTCAAGCGGGCCTGCTCCGATGGGGGGGAGGTGGCGCGTCGATCACCTCACGCACTTTACGCGCCAGCGCATCAGCCGTGAAGGGCTTCGGGAGGTACGCGACCCCCGGGTCGAGCACGCCCTGATGCACGATGGCCTCGTTGGCGTAGCCGGAAACGAAGAGCACCCGAAGACCGGGCTGGGCCTGCTCGAGACGGCGCGCCAGTTCGGGGCCGTCCATACCGGGCAGGACCACGTCGGTGACGGCCAGGTGAATCGGCGCCGCGTGGCGCTCGACCAGCGCCAGGGCGTCGGCCGGGGCCGCTGCGGTCAGGACGGTGTACCCCTTGGCTTCGAGCATCCGGCGCGTCAGCTCGCGTACCGGCGCCTCGTTCTCGACCACCAGAATGGTCTCGTTGCCCTGGAGGGTCGTTGGGGCCGTGGCGGCGCCGACGCCCTCCACCGCCTCGGTTACCCGGGGCAGGTAGATCTTGAAGGCCGTGCCCCGGCCGGGCTCGGAATACACCCACACATGCCCACCCGACTGCTTCACGATCCCGTACACGGTGGCGAGACCCAGGCCTGTCCCCTTGCCGACCTCCTTGGTCGTGAAGAAGGGCTCGAAGATGTGCGCCAGGGTCTGAGGGTCCATGCCGGTCCCGGTGTCGCTCACCGCGATCATCACCGCCGACCCGGGGCGTACCGTCACGTGCTCGCGGGCGTACGCTTCGTCGAGCTCAGCGTTCGCCGTCTCGATCGTGAGCTTGCCCCCGCGCGGCATCGCGTCACGCGCGTTGACGGCGAGGTTCATGATCACCTGCTCGAGCTGCCCGGCGTCGGCGCGGACGGGACCGAGATCGGTGGCCAGGACCGTACGAAACTCGATGTCCTCCCCGATCAAGCGGCGCAGCAGCCGGTCCATCTCGGCCACGAGCGCGTTCACGTCGATCACGCGGGGCGTCAGCGGCTGCCGGCGACTGAACGCGAGCAGCTGGTGGGTGAGCTGCGCGGCTCGATCGCCGGCGCGGCGAATCTCGGTGACGTCATCGCGCGCAGGGCTGGACGGATCGAGGTCCTCGAGCAGCAGGTCGGCGGAGCCGATAATCGCCGTGAGCAGATTATTGAAGTCGTGGGCGATGCCACCGGCGAGGCGGCCGACGGCCTCCATCTTGACGGCCTGGCGCAGCTGCTCTTCCAGCTGGCGGCGCTCAGTGATGTCCGTGGTGAGCACGAGTACGTGGGGGACGCCGTCGAGCTCGATCAGCTCGGCCGAATAGAGCAGCGTCCGCTTCGCACTCTCCTTGGTGCGGGCCTCGATCTCGATGGTCTGAACGCGGCCCAGCGTTTGCGCGGCCTGAATGGCGCGGGCCCGGTCGTCCGGGCTGCGCCACAGTCCCAGCTCGACCGTCGTGCGGCCAACCGCCTCGTCCCGCGTGTATCCCAGCGTGCGGAGGAATGCCTCGTTGACGTCGACCACGCGCCCCTCGAGCGTGGTGATCGCCATGCCCGAGGGGTTGGCGTTGAACGCCCTGGCGAACTTGGCCTCCGAGCCGAGCAGCGCTCGGTGGGCGGCCTCCGTGGCCACCAAGGCGCGGCGGCGCTCGAGCGCACCGACCAGAGCCGCGGGCAGGCGCGCGAGATGGGTCTTGAGGACGTAGTCGGACGCGCCGTCCTTGATGTAGTCGGCGGCGGTTTCCTCGTCGAGGCTCCCGGTCACGACGATCACGGGCGTTTGGGGCCGCGTATCGCGCGCAATTTTGAGGGCGTCGCGGGCGGTGAACTGAGGCATCGAGTGATCGGTGAGCACGATATCCGGATCGACCTCGTCCAACGCCAGGCGGAAGGCGGCCGCCGAGTCGACGCGCCGGATCGTGACATCGACTCCCGACAGCCGCAGCTCCCGCTGGATCAGGACGGCGTCGTCGGGATTGTCCTCGGCGAGCAGGATCCGGATCGTCATCGCACGCGCTCCTGCGAGTGTCGCGGCAGCGACGACAGGATTTCGGGGACCCGGAGGAACTCCGTGGATTTGTCGAGAAACCAGTCGGCCCCGGCCGCGAGTCCCCGCGCCTGGAGCTGCGGGTAGGCGTAGCTCGTGAGCACGACGATGACCGGGGCGGGGGTCAGGGCCTTCGCGGCGCGGATGACGTCGAAGCCATCCCCGTCGGGGAGCCGCAGATCAACGAGCACGGCGTCGGGGCGACCGCTCGGAAGGCGCGCCAGCGCGTCGGCCACACTGGCCGCCTCGCCGGTGACCTCCACGCCGCGAGTCTCGGCCAGCATCGCCACGAGCCTGGTGCGAACGATGTCCGAGTCTTCGACGACGAAGACCCGAAGCCTGCGGGATCGCCTCACGCCCCTAAGGTGTCGTGCGGAGACGCGAGTCGCGCTGTAAGAAGATGGTGACGGGCCTGTCGGTGCTGTCTGACAACTCAACCGATGAGGGCGTGCTCCAGCGCGTACCGCACGAGGTCGGCGTTGGTGCGCAGCCGCAATTTGCGCAGGATCCGGGCTCGGTAGGTGCTGATGGTTTTCGGGCTCACGCCGGACATCGCGGCGACCTCCTTGTTGCTCTTGCCGGCGCCGAGCAGCCGGAGGACCTCGTGCTCGCGTACCGACAGGCCGTCGCGGAGACGATGGACGTGGCCGGCGGTCAGCTCCGCGGCGATCCGCTCGGCGAGCGACGGCGTGACGTAGGTCCCGCCGGCGTACACCTTGCGAATGGCCGCGACTAGCTCCGCCCCGGTCCGCGTCTTATTGACGTAGCCCGCCGCCCCCGCTTGCAGCGCACCCAGCGCCATGTTGCCCTCCGGGTGGACGCTGACGACGAGCACGCGCAATGTCGGGTGCTCCGCTTTCAAGCGGGCGAGGAGCGGCAGAAACCCGGGGCCGGGCATGGTGACGTCCAGAATCACCACGTCGGCAGGTGTGGACGGGAGGCGCGCGAGCAGGTCGTGGCCGTCGACGGCTTCGCCCACGACCTGGATGTCCGCCTCCTCGGTCACGAGCTGGTGGACGCCGGCGCGGACCAGTGGGTGGTCGTCGGCGATGAGGAGGCGGATCACCTGGTGCTCGCCGTCGTGGCGACCCGGTCCATCGGCATGAACACGCGCACGGTCGTGCCGTGCCCCGACGCGCCGTGAACGGTGACGCGGCCGTGCCAGGTCAGGGCGCGCTCGCGCATGCCGAGGATGCCCAGCGTCCCGGTTGCCTCGAGCTCCTCCGCGGTGATGCCGCGCCCGTCGTCGGTGACCACCAGCTCGAACGCGGTTGGCAGGGAGTGTAGCCGGATCTCGACGTGCCGGGCCTGGGCGTGGCGCGCGACGTTGGTGAGGGCTTCCTGGAGGATGCGGAACACGGCGGTCGCCTGACCGCTGTCGAGGGGTGGATCGCCGCCCGTCACCTGGACGGTGCAGGTGATCTCGGTGCGCCGCTTGAACTCATCGGCGAGCCAGCGAATCGCCGCCGGCAGACCCAGGTCGTCGAGCACACCGGGGCGGAGCTCGGCGAGGATGCGGTGCAGCGCGTCCATCGTGGCATCGATCACGCCCTCCATGTCGCTGAGCTTTTGGCGCACGGGCGTGCCGCGGGGCGGGACCTTCTTGCCGAGCCACGCGAGGTCCATTTTCAGTGCCGTCAGCGCCTGGCCGACCTCGTCGTGAATCTCGCGCGCGATGCGGGTCCGCTCCTCTTCGCGGATCGCCTCGAGGCGGGCGGCGAGATTGCGCAGCTGCGCCTCGGTGCGCTTGCGGTCCGAGACCTCCATCATCGAGCCGACCATGCGGACGGGACGACGGTTGGCGTCGTGAATCACGTAGCCGCGATCGTAGATCTCCGCGTAGCCGCCGTCCCGCCGCTGAAAGCGGTATTCATCGCTCCAGAAAGCCTCCCCGCCGTCGATCGCCGCTCGGATTCCCGTGAACACCCGATCGCGATCGTCGGGGTGAAGGCGGCTCTGCCAAAACTCGAGGCTAGGCTTGATGTCAGTGAGCGTGTACCCGAACAGCGCGTGAAAGGCCTCCCCCCACCACACCGTGTTGGTGACGAGGTCCCAGTCCCACACGGCATCGTTTGTCGCGCGGGTGACGAGCTGCAAGCGTTCTTGCGACTCGCGCAGCGCCTGCTCGGCGTACTTGCGCTGGGTGATGTCACGCGTGATCCCCAGCACCGAATGGATTTCGCCCTGCGGACCACGCAGCGGCACCGCGTGCGTCTCGAGCCTGCGCCGTGTCCCCTTGAACCCGATGATCTCGAACTCGAGCGTGCCGGTCGCGCCGGCGAAGACGCGCTTCGAGAGATCGGAGAACGCCTTGTGGTACTCCGGCGCCACCACGCGCAACACATCCTGCCCCACGATCTGCTCAGGGGCGTCGGCCTCGACCATCGCGAGACCTGCGGGGTTCATCGTGAGGACGTGACCGGATCCGTCGAGGACCTTCACGCACTCGGGTTCGGTGTCGATGATCGCTCGCAACCGCGTTTCGTTCTCCACCAGCCGTTCCTGCGCCGCCTTGCGGTCCGTGATGTCCAATGCGACACCCATGCCGTAGATGACCGCTCCCGTTGCGTCGCGTATCGGCAGGAGGTGCACGGCGTGGGTGCGACCGCCGAACGTTTCCTCGAACTCGACCACCTCGCCCGCCAGGGCAGCGCGGCGGTGCCTGGCGAGGCGCTCCGCCGTACCGGCGGGGAGGACGTCCCAGATTGTCCGTCCCTCGAGGGCCTCCTTGGACATGCCCACCGCTTTCAGGGTCGATCCGTCGACGAGCACGTAGCGGAGGTCATGGTCGTACAGGAACACGGATATGTCGGGCAGGTTCGTCGCCAGCGCGCGATAGCGCGCCTCGCTGAGACGCAGTGCATCCACGGACCGGCGGCGCTCCGTGACGTCCTGCACGAAGGCCTCGAAGTACTGCGCCCGGCCGGCGTCGTCGGGGACCGTGTGCGCGCTGATCTGCACCCACAGGGGCGTGCCGTCGCGTTTGCGCCACTCCACCTCGATGGTCCACGGCCCTGCCGAGCGCTCGTAGCGGGCGACGAGAATGGCACGCTCTTCCGCGCGCAGGTAGATGTCGCGCGCGAGATCCAGCTCCCGCAGCTCATCGGGGCCGTCGTAGCCGAGCATGGCGGCGAGCGCCGGATTGGCGAGCAGGATGCGTCCCTCAGGTGTGGATCGGAAGATGCCGACCGACGCGAGCTCGAAGATCTCACGATACTGGCGCTGCGATTCGCGGAGAGCCCCCTCCGCGCGCTCCAAGGCCGCCCGAAGCTCGTCGCTCACGCGTCCAGAGTCTCGCGCACCTTGCGGGCCAAGCCGTCGGGGGAGAACGGCTTCTGGAGGAAGGCGCTGCCACGCACCAGGGTGCCGTGGTGCACGGCGGCGTCGCCCGGGTACCCCGACATATACAGGATCCGGATCCCGGCACGGCGCGCCGCCATCTGGTCGGCCAGCTCGCGTCCGCTCATTCCGGGCATCACGACGTCCGTGAGGAGCAGATGGATCTCGCCGCCGTGCCGTTCGACGATGCGGAGCGCGTCAGCGCCGTCGGACGCGCACAGGATGGTATAGCCTTCGGCCTCGAGGGCGCGGCTGCTCAACGACAGC
>WNFL01388580.1_pt2 | contig 19502 bp, 28 predicted proteins | sample 5400361 | NCBI WGS metagenome assembly WNFL01 (sample SAMN13153351, study PRJNA577476) | soil metagenome | isolation source: 40 cm soil on Douglas fir-dominated hillslope | place: USA:California | collected 2013-09-17
CTCTAATTGGTCATTGACTTGTAAAGTCGACGCCACGAGATCACAGCACGCATCCTGCACAGCAGAGGGGTAGATTCAGCGTTCATGTCTACGATGGTGGAGAGGCGGGCTTGTGATCACGAAGAGGCGGGCGCATGAGCAATCAATCGGGCACACCTTGTAGACCTTCATAGCATCAGCGAAACTGAGTGCTTTGTGTAGAAGCTGGTCATGTTCCATTTCCAACGGGCGTGGGGTTGTGTGGCGATAAGCGAAATGCTGGAAAATGCGACCACGCGAACCGAGGAGTGAACGTCCACGGCTCTAATATACAGGTTGAAATACACGGTCACAGTCCTTTCTCGCTACTGGTATGGTTAGGTCGAAGGTGTGCATGTTCAGAGATCGGCGCTAGTGCGGTAGTGACTGTAAATCCGGAGGAGAGACGTCATATTCCGAATGCGAGAAAGTATTTGGATGGCTCCGCAGTGCGTGTTGGAAAGAGTTACCAGAATGAATAAAGAATGCAGATCCCATTGCAAAAGTCAGACGAACGGGGTGACCAACAGGCGGCCCCATGAGAGAGTGACCCCCGGTGCGAGCTAAAGGAAGGGTGAATACAAGATATGCCAACAATTGATTTGTGTGGATGTTGCATGCTGCCTTTCCGGTCGGAGGGAAGCAAAATATCCTCATTCTTGAAACCGTCCTGCGTCCCCGAAGGAATGTCATAACGAAAGACTTTGCAATTCGTAGTATATCTAGTTTATGTGAGCGAGGGCAACAGACTCAAAACTACTGAGAAGTCAGAAGAGGTTCAAGGTGTTACGGCAATTACCGGGGGCTTTGGCCCAAATTTTCTCTATGCTGTTGAACTCTTTGAAAAATGAAATATTGATTTCGGAGAGCCTGCCTGGAGAAAGATATTGCCGTACACGCTTCACCTGTCTGCAATCTGCACCAGACGAGGTCACATCCACACCCTTCGCCAAGTCATAGCTGCCTCATTATTCATTCTTTGTTCATAATCATGGCACAGAAGGACGAAAGCGTTGCACGAGACGGTCACCTTCGCGCGTTTCGATCACCGAGTCAAGAGACGTTCGACCTATGGAGTTCGTAAGTGCCCTCCGGATCAGTGTTTATCTCGATGTATGTAACTGGTGTGCACAGAGGGAGGGGCCATCGAGAATTCAAAAGGAAAGAATCGAAAGATCAGGTCACCATGAAGGGTCAGATGCTATTGAATCACAGAATCCACTTGCTTGTCCTTTGTTGGTTCACTTGGGATGACGGAGTGAGTCGCTTCGTATGACGAACAGATGCCCAGTCTTACTGCATGCAGCTTGGCGCTGAATGTCGATAATATAACCAAGGGGGGAATGTAGTACCATGTTATCTTTTCTATAAGAAGGGACAAGTTCCTGAGTGGCTATCGAAATTGTGGATGAACGATCGCGGCCCGCATCCAATAAGTACGAATATGGGTATTGGGAAATGGTACAGGAAGTCTTCAAGCCGGCCATTGTCGAAGTCCCGACTCTATTTAATTGAGGGTGTGAAGTTGGTGGCGAGAAAGCAGGGAGAACAATCGAGTCGGCCTTTCTCCACTTATTTATTTCGAAGCAGTACTGTCGATCGTGCCCTCGTACCACCCGTCAAACTGGCAGTACGAGGACCAGCATAGCACCACAATGGGTGTGGTTCATAGGGGCGATCCAAGACATCTCGGTCAATCTCGGCCCAGCTGCACTAAGCCCCAGTCGTCTTCGCGAATCGCAAGAGTCTCGACGGGCCGAAAGCGACGAAAGGTGCTTCGTATCTTCTCTAGAATGAGTTAACGGGTTACCCAAGACAGCGTGTGGCGCAAACGCGTCGAGCGAGGAGACCGCGCGCCACTGCTCAAATCGGAGGGTGCGGGCATCGGCTAGAATGACTAACTCTATAGGACTTACGAGTAGAGACAATATGCAACGCACCTGTACCCAGCCGTTGGGGACGCGTTTAACGCGTGTTTTGCCCCGAGACTCCCGGTTTCTCGGTTTCTTACGCGTGCAATCTGCTGGTTGCGACCCAAGACATGCACTGAGAGAGATGCTAGTTTGCCCCAAATCTCAAATCTTAAAAGCCACAATGACGTCCTAGTGGGCGTAATTCCAGCTTACTCTCCACCCTTACCTCGACCTGCAAAATGTTCACTGTAATGAGATTTGTTGCTCTAATCACTTCCTGTTTTACGGTCGCTGTCCTCGCCATCGATGCGTCGCTCGATGATGTCCACAAAGCCTTCTACGACAACAACATTTTCGGAGATGTGATGCCAGCCACAAACTTCAGTTGCATCCTTGGGCTGCAGTACACCCCTGAGGGAGAGACCAATCTAGATACATTCTCCGGTATTCATCTAATAAAAGCCAGTCAGTTGCCCATAGCAGCGTTACTCTGCAACTCTTTGACCAAGTTTGTTCACGCAGCCGTTGAGAGCCAGCCATCACTCCATCTCAATATGACTGGCCAAGAGGTCGATCCAAACCGCAAGCTCGTTCTTCTCACTGTGGGTTAGGTCGTAAGGGGGTTGTACAGGAACCACTCAACCCGTATTCTACCAGATTGACCCGGATGCACCCACGCCTAAAAAAGCGAAATGGGCAAATGTCCTGCATTGGATGCAAGGCGATCTCCACATGGCCAATGGCGAGGGCGACGAGGACAGCCTTCGTCTGCTCCCTCAATCACCCCCTATATTCCCTTACCTTGGTCCAGCACCGCCCAGGAAATCCACCGCACACCGGTATGCAGGACTGCTCCTCACCGCCATGCACCGCTGCCTTAGTCGTTCGTGTGACCATAAATTGATTGACCACCCTCCGCAGCTACGTGTTCTTGCTGTACGACAGCACACCGGAGTTTGAGGGCCTCAAGAGCGATAACGGAAAGCTGTCCCACCGCAAGCACTTCGACCTCGCACGTTTCATGCGCAAGGTCAGGTTCGAATCACCCATTGCGGGCACTTTCTTCTGGGTGTCGCAGAACCCAGCCGAGATACCGACTATGACCACCGAAGCTCCCCTGCCTACCAGCACCGGAGACGATCCTTCCGAGGAGCCATTGCCAGAGAAACCAAAGAAGGCTAAGGAGCCGAGACCGTTGGTTATGCAACGTGGGACCGTCAATCGATTGTAGCTGCATTGATTACGATATCCACTCTGAGTTGGCAGTGCAGTGCTTACACACCCCTTACGCTCCTTTAAGGATTAGGCTTCTGCACTCTTGAGTGATATGTATACTCCATCTGTTGATTACGATATCCACTCTGAGTTGGCAGTGCAGCGCTTACACACTTCTCACGCTCCTTTAAGGATTAGGCTTCTGCACTCTTGAGTGATATGTATAATCCATCTGCATCTTGATTGAATGTAGTGTATTTTTTCTTGTCACTATGTAAATTGTGAGACAACCACTGTGCGGTTTAAATATAGATATCATCCAAGTACTGTGGTCCTTTCTTGGGCGGGCGGTCAAGTGGTTTTAGTAAGGGAAAGAGCAAATAGGAACAGGCGAAGCACATATAAACCCATTTTTGTGTTCTGTTATGCGCATGGGTTTGTCGCTGCTTGTTGGCCGGGCATTAAAGCCGCCCAATTGAGAACCGCCTGGAGACAGTCAGAGATGATTTTGTTGTGTTAGTAATGAAGAGTCATGAATAGTTATAACTTATTAAGGATTGCTAAGCATCGGTATTCCGCCAAGCGGGTCGACGGGAGCAAGCGGGAGAAGTCCTGATGACCGACATCACTATAAACATATAAACAACGATGGAGAACATGGTTTTTTTCGATCCCAAAGCTCTTCCTTCTTCCATCGACTCCGACTCCTTGATAATTATCAATGAAGTCCATGCTCTCCATCGCGCTTGCTCTGGCTATTACCAGCTCCGTGAATGCCATTACCCAGAATATCACCGAGGTCGAAAACTCTTTCAAGGCCTCGGGCCTCGTCCCAGATGTTTTGTCGAGTGCCAACTTCAGGCTCTTGCTAGACATCGAATTCCCCGTCAGTGGAAGCGGCGCCGTAACAAGCACAGGCCTCAACTTCACCCAACCAGGTCAGTCCAGCCCTCGAAGGATGCAAACATCGCACTTACTCAGTTGCGCAGTGACCTCCTTCTTACCATCCTTTTCCATTCACGATCCCGAGGCTAGCGTGAATTTGAACTCTACTTTCGTCCTTGTCAGCGTCGACCCCGATGCACCGACCCCTCAGAACAGAAGCGTGTCGGAGGTCTTGCACTTCATGGGTGGCGGCTACAAGGTGTCCGGTAATATCGCCGACCATGGCTTTACGTTGGCGTCGAATGTGACAGCTGTGATGCCTTATTTTCCTCCTAGCCCTCCAAACACCTCTGATCCTCATCGGTGAGTCTTGTCAACCGAACGCCTGATTGATGTCGCCCTAATCCACCGGAACAGGTATGCGTGGCTCATATACCAGTCGACCGACGCGTTTTCCAGCCAAACACTTGTGAACCCAAACACCACGCGCTTAGGGTTCAATCTTCAGTCGTTCGCAAGTAGCGTCGGCTTTGGAGGTCCACTTGGCGGCACATTCTTCTTTCTCTCTACGAACCCTGCGCAAGTTGGAACGTCGACTGGAATCCTCTCTGCCACCCCAACAACCACCCCTACCACAGCTCGCGCCAGTGCCAGCACACTCACCAGCGTTGGCACACTCACTGGCGCTGGTAGTGCTCGTGGTGCTAGCCGCAATCACTTGACTGCTTGCATGTTGGTTGTGCCACTAGTTGCACTGCTCCTATAGACCTTGAAAGTTCTCAAATGACTAGTTTGCGGACCAGTTTGCGTGTTCTTGCACACTGTTCGCTTGCGTGCGCTCTGGTACTGGCTCATATAGAGACCAATCTTGTACATCGTGATCTCCATTGTTGGGTCAAATAGCAGGAATCTGTCCCATATGCCAACCAAAAGTGCGATGGTTAGTCAGAGTTTGAGCGCGTTTCGATCAAATTTGGTCCTTCCCACAAAAAACCCTCTTTCTGCACCCTTCTCCAGAATGGCCGAGGCGGGCGACTCGAAGATCATAAATGGCTCTGAGAGTATATCTCTTGCTGATATTCTCGATAATGAAGCTGAGGAAATTGGGTCGCGTAATCTTTTCGTCATGGAGGACGAACACATTGACGATGATGAAAATGCGCTTCCCGCGAAGCCAGAAGGAGAGGGATTTTGCGTAGAATGCGAAGGTGCGTTGTTTCTCCCTCGTTCTACTTTGCCAGAGATCCTATCCGCGCCATATGGGGTTGACTGAAGGCTCATTCTCATCGCATGATACCACCAAGTCATTGACAGATGTTTGTAGATCAACCTGCTGAACTGCTGTGCGAAACATGCGCGGACACCTACTGCTCTGTGTGCTACCATTCTCAGCATCGGAAAGGGAATCGGAAACGGCATGTCACCAAATCCCTGAACGAGGGCCCACCACGCAAAAGGCAAAAACACGAGGATGCTGCACACCCCAAAGATGTCCATATAACGGCCCCGCAGCTCTCCCAAAGTTCGGATATGGACGTCGTTCCAGAAACCCAATCGGACGTGCTCAATGCGGTTGAAGATGGCAGTGATGACGACGACGGTTCTGAAAAGGGTGGAGAATTAGGGAGGATCATCAAGCCAGAACCCTCGAGGATTGATGACTACGTTCACCGTGCAAAGTTTATTCCGCTGCGACTCACGCTAAAGGAGCGCAAGTACTTGCGACTGCTCGAGGCGGCCCTGACGGTCAGCGAGTACACCGACAAAGTAGACATCCTACTCCCGTACGGAAAGTCTAAAGTCAAGAGAATAGTCTCACAAATCAAAGAGATTTGTGCCGTCCTTTCCGGCTTGCTGCTTGCTGCAGATTACAAGGCTGGTCAAGGGCTCTTCGGTATGTCCTCTTGTTCCAGCGAAGCCCCTCTATTGGTACTATTTATATATTTTAGAGAATCGCGACTTCGCACAGAATGAAGCTTTTTTCCAAATGATCTTCGAACTTGGAAGGCGACACAAGATCATGAACCCTGACAAGATGAGAACGACCTACGGGAAGCTTGTGTACCTTCTGATGGATACGCAGAGGCCCGAGGTTAAGGATATGCTGGGCTTCTCCGCCGTCTCACCGATTCGAACCGTCTACGAGACGCTCGAAAAAGGCGGCGCTCTTGGCTTGCTCAAGGAAGACCTCATCCGTACAGCCACACAAGAAATCCATTCTGAAGGTCGTTCGCGACGCGAGGTTCAGTCCGATATCAAGGCCAAGGAACGCGCCATCGAGAGACTGTCCGCGAAATACGCAAGATTAAGTGAACTGGATGAGGGCGTAATCAAACAATGTGTCTATTCCATTGGAGACAACAGCGCCTTCTTACGCGTTAATCGGGATCCTTGCGACCAGCTGATCGGGTGGCTTACAAAGTATTTCCACCCTACCCAAGCCACGCCTGGGTGCAATCTATCTATTCGCTATGGACGCGGGGGAGCGAGGTTGACGCACGGACATGCACAGCAGTATTCGTATTGCTTGCAAAGTTTAACGCTCTGGCGAGAGATACTCGGAGGTAAGTTTCTAGCGCTTCCAGGGATGATACGAGAGACTAACTTGTGGCTCGCCAGATATGTTCGAGCTCTGGCATCTTGCGGAATCTGACCTCCTTTCCGACGACGTAGGATACCGTCTACGTGATACTGGTCAGGGCTTGAACCGCGTTCAGCCCGCCCCGAAGACATCGCGCAAGATGCACGCGGTCCTCCATCGTGCGCAGAGTAATGTCGGGTATTGGGTTGGCAGCTCTGTCATCCATATGGGTACGTCAATTTGTCCCTGCCATCAGGGACAGGAGTAATGGTCAAACGTAGGTGATCATAATGTACCGAATGCGCATTTCTTCCTCGACAAGTACACGCAGGTGTACCGGATTTGTTTGCCAATCTGCAACGTCCTCAATCATATCCCTGTGGTAATGGCTAAACCTACTCTCGCAAAATACATCGAAGTACGTTCATTCCGCCTCTTGAATTCCAATTCTCATGGGGATGGATCATGCAGAACGAGTTTGGCTCGATGGACGATCTATACAAAGAGATCCTCGGCGACTTTTTCCGACATGCCTTTGATGGCAGCGGAGCAGACAACTTCTACGATGCTGGCAGCTGCATAGACGGTGAGTGGAATGTTGGATCGGTGGCTGTGAACTATTTAACAAATCTGTAGGTCGTTTAACATCTGCATGGGAGTGGTGCAGCAAGATTGAGAAGAAGAGGTACTGGCACGTATTCCAGTTATGTGGTTTCCATTCGTTTGACGGTGATTGGTGAAAAGTGTCGTGTCATAGACGTGGAGGATCGTCACCCTTGTCGTGTACCTCTCGGTTTTGTGTACGTTCGTAGGACTGTCGATCACATAGAGTCGTGTTTGTCGCGTCAACGTGTTGCGTGAATCTGCCTCCCAGCCTCCAACCTTACTTGCTACCCACCACGTAGATCAAAGCCCAATGTCCTTCCTCCGCGGCGGCGGGGGCAACCCTCCTCCTCAGCAGCCGTTTTCTGGTGGCATCCCTTCTGGGCCCCGCGCTGGACGCGTACCACCGCCTGATCCATCTCGCGCGTTGTTCGAACGACGGCCCGTTGGGGGCGGCGCTCCTGCTCCTCCACAATCGAACTACCGACCTCAGGACTATGGGGGCGCGCCTCCGGGTGGATACTCTTCCCGAGGGGGCAGAGGAAGCTCACGGTTGGTTGGAACTACTGAGTTCGTTCTACAAGTAGCTTACTACCTTCCTATGGTCATGCAGTGTATTTGGAGTCACTCCTTCACCCACAGATGCGGATTCCTGGAGTAATCGTCTGATTGTCTTTCCGGGTGATTTCCCGCAAGGTGTTCATGTCCTCGTCAAGGGCTCATTCGCCGTTACTACCCGGTAAGTCTGCTGAAATATCTATATATCACCGCTTCTTGGGCCCACACTAATCTGCTGTCGTGTCACAGGCATGATACCTCGGGCACGCTTCGGCAAGGGATGATTGCCGCCAATAATCCGCAGCGGCAGTGGATAGGACTCAATGCATCAGGAGATGAAGTCGAAGTGGACCAACTCGACCTGAATCAATACGGCCAGGATGTGTACCTCACTGGTCTTGACATCGAACTCGGTACTATGAAGCCCCGTGCAGTTGTGGATGAAGAACTATCGACAGATGACGTTATGAAAAGCTTCCTGAAAAGCTTTGGAGGCATGTTGTTCAGCCCCAGGCAAATACTACTATTCGAATACCACGGCTATTTCCTCAAGGCAACCATTAAATGTATGCCATAACATCTTCCTATACACTTGTGTCTACCGAGCGCTGATTATTATTCCTGTAGCAATTTCCAACGTGGGGATGGCGGCGACCGATGGCCGTCCTGGCCCACCATTTGGAGTTCTCATCCCAGAAACTGACGTCACTTTCGTAAAGGCGCCGGATGCAAACCTCAAGCTGAAAGGATCATCTAAAAAGGCTCCTCCCAACGCGATTCTTGCACCGAACTTCAAGTTCGAAGACGTAGGCATTGGTGGCCTTGATACGGAGTTCTCTGCTATCTTCCGACGAGCTTTTGCATCTCGTGTATTCCCTCCTGGTCTCGTGGACAAGCTTGGAATTCAACACGTTAGAGGGCTGCTCCTCTACGGTCCACCTGGGACGGGCAAGACCCTCATGGCAAGACAGATCGGCAAGATGCTCAACGCTAGAGAACCGAAGGTAGTCAATGGGCCTGAAATTCTTAGCAAGTATGTTGGGGCGAGTGAAGAGAATATTCGAAAGCTGTTCGCGGATGCGGAGAAAGAGGTGTGTTCTCAGTCGCTTTGATTCTTGCTGCACGCTAATGATATTCTCTCCAATAGTACAAGGAAAAGGGAGATGAGAGTGGGTTGCACATCATCATCTTCGATGAGCTGGATGCAATTTGTAAACAGCGAGGCTCGACGAACAGCGGAACCGGTGTGGGAGACACCGTCGTCAACCAGCTACTTTCTAAGGTACCACCACCCTTCATCTCTCAACCTACAAATCAACTTAATCTTTCCAGATGGATGGTGTCGACCAACTGAACAATATCCTCATCATCGGCATGACAAACCGAATGGACATGATCGACGAAGCACTTCTACGACCAGGCCGTCTTGAAGTCCACATGGAGATCTCATTGCCAGATGAGAAGGGGCGTCTCCAAATTCTGACTATTCACACGGCAAAGATGAGACAGAACAATGTCATGGATCGTGGTGTGGACTTGTTGGAACTCGCAGCTCTTACTAAGAACTTCAGTGGAGCAGAAATTGGTGGCTTGATCAAGAGCGCAACAAGCTTCGCGTTTCAACGACACGTAAAGGCAAGTTGTTACAATTCTGGAAGCGTCGAGGCCTTCCAATTGTTAACATGGCCGGGAACAGGTCGGCACTATGGCTGGTATCTCGAGCGATGTCGATAACCTTCGAGTCAACCGCGACGACTTCATGCTGGCCCTTGCGGAAGTACAACCTGCCTTTGGTGTCTCTGAAGAGGAACTGCAAGGTGTCATCCAAAATGGTATCATTCACTATGATGACCAAGTCGAGGTGTGCCCAGGTTCTTGTTTACCGGCCTTGGTATTCAGAAGACATCTTCTAGTCAATCCTGCAACGCGGAAGATTGCTGGTAGAACAAGTTCGAACATCGACGCGAACACCACTTGTTTCGCTTTTGCTACACGGTGAGCGACTTGTTTTCTTGGAACTTTCATATTATCTAACGACGTCCGCAGGCCTACCTGGATCCGGCAAGACAGCGCTTGCTGCAACAATTGCTGTACAATCTGAATACCCGTTCATCAAGTTGCTCTCTCCAGAAACTATGGTCGGCTTCTCTGAAGCACAAAAAGTCCAGGCCATCAACAAGGTTTTTACTGATAGCTACAAGTCACCCCTGAGCGTAATTGTCATCGACAATATCGAGCGGTTAATAGACTGGGTCAAGATTGGATCGCGGTTCTCCAATGGCGTCGTCCAAGCTTTGATGGTCTTATTGGGGCGAAGACCGCCCAAGGTGTGTATCTATTGTCCTCAGGAAAATATGTGGACTTATAACTCTATCTGTACAGGGCCGTCGCTTGCTCATCATTGCGACAACCTCAAACTCTGCGGTGCTTTCGGAATTGGAAGTCACCGAGCTGTTCGACACGGAACTGCGAGTCGCACCAATCACATCCCTCCTTTCGCTTGAATACGTCCTCAAGGAGGTACAGCTCTTCCCCACGAGCGACGAGCGACGTTGGGTCATGCAAGAAATCGAGCAGGCGTTCCGACCGCGAGATCAAGAGCAGTATGACACTGGAGAGACAACACTGAGCATTGGTGTCAAGAAACTGCTTAGCTTGACCGAAATGGCGCGACAGGACCCCACGGGAGCGGGCAAGAGTCTTGTTTCCTCTCTGAGAGAACAGGCTATGGGATACAATGGTCCGCCCCCACAAGGTGGACGGCCAAGAAGAATAAAGGCTGAGGAGACACCCAGCGCAAAGGACTATTCTGGCGTTTAAGGGCTGCTTGGAAATGTTGGATTGGGCTGGAATAGAGACTGGTTCCACTGGCTGATCGCTTTAATATTCCGGAACTCCTGGCGAATTTGATTGGGCCTTCTGCGCATTTGCAACATTATTATTGACTGATGAAAGTCGCGATCGAAATCTGGAGCGATACCCCACTATTGGGAATCGTCAATCCCTCACCAATGGTACGTATAGTAAACGTTTGAGTCCCAACCCGCTCAACTATGCGAGTTCCGCATCATTACCTTTGACCAAGGAGGTGATGCCTACACTGGTGATCTCCCAAAATAGTGATACCTCATCATGTCCAATTGTTGGAAACTGATTCTCCATAATTGAAGTTATCGGGAGAAGGGACAAGGGAAAGAAATGACCAGTAACGACAGTACGGATAGTTGGATATAAAAATAATACATCAGAGTTCTATTGCTCTGTCCATAGCTGGCAATAAATCGGTTCAGCACGAGCGCTTAAGCGGAAGAGATTTGGTTTTGACATGGGTACGTGCACGCAACGATGCACTGCACAGGAGTACGTTGTAACGCCGGGGGTGTGTTGGGTGGTTAATACTGATGCACAGGCAGAGGAAGACCATTGGAGTCTACATCCTCGACCCGAATGACAGGGATAATCCTAGTGGCGATAGGCTTCTCCTCCTTCCAAAGTGGCTGTCCTTCGGCGTGGAGCAATAGACCATCCCATTCACCAGCAAAGGATTCGACCGTTCCCCAGCGGGAGTCGAATTCGTCCCACTGGGCTTCTTCATCAAGGCCTTCGGCGAAGTTGTTGTTGATCTTGCCGAAGCAGAGGACGAAGAACATCCAAAAGGCGAAGGCTTGGACGACACCCGCGGTGAAGGCGATCAAGTCAACGGTGTGTTCTTGGTTGTAGCTATAGATAGACCCGGCATCAACGGAATGTACGGAAGTTCTAAGAATAGCACGTACCGAATGATCCAATGAGGGATGTAGAAGACTCTGAACATCGCCGTGAGGAACATGTTGGCCATCAAGTACCAGTCTATAGAAGTACGTGACCCGAGATAGTCGTAGTAGGCGACATATTGCGGAACATCGGCGATGGCAGAGAGGTAGATAGAGAACGACCAAGCTACATCAATGAGTTCCCACCGATCCATCAGGAAGAGGTCTGCCGGGGAAAAGAACTCAATCGCCGATTTGAACCACCCAAAGACGTGTTCAAGGCCCTCGGTTCGCGTGCTGGGCTCGAACGAAGTAGGAGCAGCAAATGGTGTGTGCAGGTAGGAGTGTTGGCCGTAATGGAATCGATATGCGAGCAGGGCTGCTGGGATCATATATACGACAAAGTTCTTGAGCGAAGAGAAGAAGTTGGATTTTAACTCGTTGACTATGTATTTGCGAGTCGGTAGGTTGTCGCGAACGTGAGCGTACGCGAATACGATGAGAACGACGCTAGCAGCGTGGATCAAGTACAACTTGAGGAATGGGTTGTACCAGGTGATGAGCCATTGCTCCCATGTTTCAGTTGGCGGGAAATTGGTGACAGTCCACAGGTCCAGGTAACGAGCAAGGAAGATGATCAAATGGAGTCCTACCAAATGGGTCGTGTAAGCATTCGAGGACCCGGGTGGGGGGCGATCACGAACCGTGCGTGGTTACGGAGACGCCAGCGACTCCCTTTCGCAGGATCCTGGAAATAAGAATCGGAAAGGAAGCCACAAGGGACAAGTCGCCTGCATTGACGCGGGGGAGGTGTTAGTGTGACTACACTTGACGAGCGGTGGGCGGTTGTGGTGGATAGAGGCGGAAGGCGAATGACTCACCGGCGAGACGAACAGGGCAGTGACTCCAGCTCATGTTGCACCGATGAGCACCGTTTGCCTTGGTCTAGGGACACAGAGACGTATTTCCTGCAGACGATTTGGGCTGGTGAACCCGTCCGTTGGGAGTGATTGGAAGTCAAGTAGCGGCACAACGGTTCCCAATGACAGCCCCATCGCCTTCTTCGTCCCGCGCCCTTCAACTCACCCATGTGCGGCCGCACAGCCCAGCATTTATTCCCCACAAACACATCACTAAGTCTAGGCTTTAATTATGGTCGGATCGGGGTGAATGGCTTGACTTTTCTAGGCCTTGGTGTTTCCACTTCCCTACTCATAGAAATCTAAAACATCAATCAAGCCCTTAAAGCGAGCGTCAGACTACAAGTGTGCTTCCAATCAATCAAGTCCGAGCAGGCCTTATGGTTGTCCAACGTGGATACCATCTCGGGGATTGGGACGACGGGATGGGACGGGATGGCATGTAGCGGGACAGGATGGGACGGGATGGGATGGGACCCCGGAGAGGGATTCCTAGCAATCCTCGAGATTCTTTAATACTGTCACGTCGAATTGATTGTGTCCAGGTGGGTTCAGGGAGAGCAGTGGGCATTGAACTCGGGGAATCAAAACAAGGCTCCGTAGCAGGTATATCATGAGATGATCGATGACCTGGCGCTTCCTATGGATGCGGAACTGAATGATAAAACGCTGCCCGAGAATGCGACAAGGGTAAGGAGCCCAGTTTCACCATCGACTGCAGAGTATTGAATACACACTTTCAGGTCAAAGGCCCTATTAGATTCGCTCTCAACTCAAAGGTCTGTCTAGCTCTTCGAGCGCTCAAACCCTGGACGAGAGGCTGTTTCTCAACTCAATTCCAGACCGAATACACACGTATTCACCTTTATACATCTGCGGAGCTTGGACCTGTGGGGTCTGGAGTGAGGGCATCGGCAAAAACCTCTCTAAAAGCGTTCGCCATATGTTCGTCTGTGATGGCGAATACAACCTGTTCCACTCCCTTCCACTCCTCTTTGCGTCTTCCTCTGTTACCCAGAAGTACGATTCGCCAAGCACGAGCGATTTCCTTGACAGGGTTACCGTACGCGCCGCAGCCCCAAGCTCCAAGGACAACTCGCGGTATACCATTGCTAGAAACCGCTCTCATGACAATCCTCATTTTTTCCAGCACTAGTTCGAGGTCTTGTTCGTTTGCCCATGTTGACTTAGGCCCATCCTTCCCGCTTTTCAACTCCGGGAAACGCAGCATGGAGGCAGTGACGACGTCGACATAGAAGCGATCCACCTTTGAGAGGTTGTTCCCCTCGGCGTCTCGAAAGACAAGGCAGTCAGACGTCCGTACGGCGCCAAGTTCAGGGAGGCGATAAAATTTATCCTTGAGCGATGGTAAAAGGGTAGTTCGGGTGCACAGGAACTCCTCTTGACTGGTTGCCCCTGTAAGAACACCGCCTCCAGGGCGCAAAGGTGAAGCCATGTTGAGGATGGCTATCTTCGTGTTTGGGGCCAATAGGTGCAATTCGCGAGCGGCGGAGATCGTGTCTGTTTGCAAGATACGGATATTATAGACAATTGGGGCATCAGGTGGTGAAGGATTCGGGAGTGGTTGAAGATTGACCAACAGCGTTGAGGATTGAACGCTGTGACGAGCTCTAGTGTCCGAAGAGAGAATAGAGGGGATTTCCTTGTTAATTGTAGTTCGGGCATCTTTTGCTCGGTTTTTGCGACCCGCTTGTTTCTTGTTGGAGTTGGAGGTGCTGGCCATGGTGCTGGCCATCGCAGTGAGGAGTGGAGCTTCCATGAAACGACTATATAAAGAAACCTATGATGAATGACTTGGATGCGGTACCGGATTTAATACGGCATGAAATTCCAATGCTGTTTGGCAGACAGTGTCATGTTCTGTGCATGTGGTCCGAGTCAGTTCTTGGATTCCCTTCTCGCGTATTTGGAATGCATAGAAGCCTTCCTGGCAGCGAAATGATTTTCGATGGAGGCTGTTTTTCATCCCTTTGGTGCGCGTCTTAATTGGTCTTCTTGCATGAGAGTATTCTCTGCTATCGCTGGCTCGTCTTCCTCATCGCAGCCAGTAAAATCATCGTCCAGTTCTGAAAGAACGCACTGTCCTTGTTCATCTCGTGGAGGCGCCTTTGAGCACATCTCCTTCTTTATTGCCTGTGCTCGGGGGCTCCTTTCTTTCACTCTTCCACTTACTGGGTGCCAAAAGCATTGGATCTGTTGGGAGCTCACTCAAACGGATTCGAAGGATGGTGAGAAAACGGGTCTCGTTCGATGTACGCAATACTCCGAGTTCAGAGACAAAGAAAGGCATGAATACTACAGTATATCAACCACTTCGCGATAACACAACTAGATGAGGCTATTTATTTACTTTATCCGTCCCCATAATATCAGCCCCATAGGGGTCACAGCACTCGCGAGTCACCACTCCGTCAATGACCCAAAATTGACGGTCAGGTAGTCGCGCTGTGCTCTCCTTCACCACCCACCCAATGCTGACACCCGACCACACTCTCGTACACTCAAATTCTAACCGTAAGGAGCCTATAACCGATATTCGGATATCGCAGGATAGATTCGCGATCCACAGATTGGGGCACAATGTGGGCAATCGTGCGAGAAATACGCTGAATAATTTATGGCGGACGACCTCTGAGGTTAATCCCACCCTGCGAGGGACCAGGACACCGGATTTGGGACGGATAGTCAAGGATCGCAAGTTCCTCGGGAGCGTCTCAATGTTCAGTCCAAGCTGCTCCTTCGTGAGGCGTCAGCGTGAGCGAGGTTACTCTGCAAGGCCAACACACCGAGTATGGGGACAATAGTATCGAGAGGTCCAACGAACGAACCCCAGTAGATTGTGCGATTACCTCTGCCGCTCTATGCAGTTGTACCTCGTTGAGAGTGAGGTTCAAAGTCTCTACTCTTTCGTCAAATCGGATCGCCTTGCCTCTTATCTTTAACTGAAAGGGTGAATAAATGGATATTGATCGAACAGGACGGCCTTCCTTTAGCTGCACCATGAGATCGAAGTTATTGAGGCTGATCCGTTGCAGATGGGGCACGAGCGCAGGTTCCAGAAGTTGATAAGGATAGGAACTATGGGAATGGACGGTGAGGTCTGTGAGATGAGGTGAACTCTTCAATAGATCCTTGAGTAGACCCCAATTGCCTATGTTCCCCGCAACCTCGAGATTGACCGACAGACAGGTAAGCCAGGGCGGAGGATATGCTATGAAGAACTGTATCGATGGATTACTTTGGAGATTGACACTCGTGACCAAGAATGGACGAGTGCCTCGTGGGTGGGCGGAACAAAACCCGGATATAGACATAGAATCCGATCCGCGAAGCTTCCCAAGTTCATCCCAGAAGTTCAGAGGCACAATGGCCAATTCTCTTAGCCTCAGTTGTTGAATACTACTTTTACCAGCAATGTTCCGAAAGAGCACCCGTGATGGACTCTCTCCGTCGTAGAAAAAGTCTACGGTTTCGAGGTTCGGCATGCGAAGGAGATAGAAGCCGACCAGTCGGTCGTAAAAGGCGCCCGAGAGCAGAAGCTTGCTCCATTCGAATATTAAGACCCGGAACCGAGTGATCCGCAAACTGCGGACAAAATGCAAGAGATCGTGGTGATAGAGATGGTGGAGGCCCCTGATCGACCGCCTGGTTTGACGGACCTTCCAGTCCCTGAAAATGAGGGGTCGCGCGAAGGCACGAAACCATTGGTTGAGAGTGGATAGCGAAAGATGGTCTATGCGTTTGAGATAGTCACATATATGAAGCCAGAGCTCCGGAGGTAGAGAAACAGTTGGCGCCTAACAAAACAAATATCAATCCACCTGTGCAACATGGGAGATTGAATAGAGGGGACACCTACTATTTGTGACTGTTTCATGCGCTGTGTCGCCCTACTCTCTTTGTGACTAGGAAGAGACGATTGCAGTAGGTGCGTCGCGTTAAGTCCGGTGCGGGCAATTGTGTTTTATGGATCACCCTAAAGCTGTATTTGTGCTCTTGCGCTCCGGTTTCCTCACTGCTGCCGGCCGGTAGAAACTACTGTGGGTGCAAAGGCTCCAAGGCTCCAAGTGTGTTGAGCCTCTGCTGAGTTACGACTAAGTTACGAGTCGAATCCCCGCCGAATGATGGATGGAATCGAACTCAATCACTTACACTAAATACCGTGGAAGTGGAAGGGGAAAGATGGCTGGTGACCAACTTTGAACCGTATTTGGTCCACTGTGTTCTTCTGCGACGGCCGCAATTTATTTCTAGAGCGCCAAATTGGGTAGACCAACTCTATCCACTCTCAAGGAGGGTCCGAGCACTCTTGATATCCACCCTTCGCCGTTCCTGCCAACCGGTGTCTCCGCATCGACGCGTTTTTCGACCAAGGTTTTGTCCAACACTTCCAACGATTCGCTCTACCATATTGCCGCCTTCTGTGCGTACTTGGACGCGTTGGGTGACTCTGTGGTCATCCAACGTGGGGGATACTCTCGTTTGTGTGCTCACATGCTTCATTCAACATCCGCGTAGCATAATCACAGTACCATGCGACTAAAGGGCGCTGTGAAGTGCCCTATATGCAACGACCATTTCTCTCGAAATATCTGGGCGTTGGCCTGTGGTGCGTTTTCAAGCGAACGGCTCTATGGCATGGCCTTGACTTGTGAATAGGCCATACCTACTGTGATACATGCGTTCATCGTCGGTTCATCTCTCTTTCCCTGCCGACGTCGTCTGAACATCGACGATTGCAGGCCTATTGAACTACTCAGCAGTATGCGGGATATGTCGGGTGTCCCACCAAGGCGAAGCGATTGAACTCTTTATGGACGTGGAAACTGTAGAAGATACGATGGATGCCACCATTTCTAACCTTGTCCACCAAATTCCCCCGGCTCTTGACAACTTGAATGTGCATAGCAGCCGTGACGAGTTCCAGTCGGTAATAAATCTTTCCGAAGGGGCTATTAATGCCATTACTGACGTAGCTGGGGGCTCTGGTCATGCTCAAACCGATGTACGCACCCTTCATTCTGACCGACGAAATATTTACTCTATTCTCAGGAGCTCATTGGACTTTTGAAGAAGCAAAGTAGACTTCTGAACAATAAACTCAAATATAAGCTTCAACTGGATGACCTACAAGAGAAACTCCAGCAGCAGGAACAAAGCCATGCAATGGCTCTTGTTCAGTCTAAGCGAAAGGCCAATGATCGTCTTCTCTCTTTGAAATTTGATCTAGAGAAGAGGATACAGGAATATCAAGGAGCAGCTACTGAAGCACGTCGCAACCTTCGCGCGGAGCGGGATCGCATAGCGAAGAAGGAGGGGCGCCAGAGAGAAAGGGAGCTCGAGTTGCAGGAGGTGGAACGCAAAGCGAACGAGAGTTGTGCCAAAGCGGCGCAGGTCGCGGAAGAAAACACTACACTCCGCAATCAGTTGTACAACCTCCGTACTGAGGTAGGCTAATCACTCGACTGTTACCTCGTTTTGACTGATCCTCATAGAACAATGCCTTACGAGCGGACAACAAGAAGCTCAAGCAAAGCTTCAAAGACATGAAGAAGGAAGTGAAACGTGAAGCAGGACCTTCCCTCTCGCGGAAGCCTCGTTGCGACGATCCATTCTCTGAACCACTGGTCGTTGTCCCGGACCACAACGATCGCGAGGTCATCGACCTCTGCAACTCTTCTAGTTCCCAGCCTCGGCTCTCCCTTTTCTCCCCGAATCACTCATCACCCATTTCGTCCCCTCTCAAGCGTCGACGGCGTGAAGACGAGAATCACTATGTCCCTGAAGATCTGTTCGAGGTTGAAGCGCTTGACTTCGGGGTTCTGCGGCCCAATCTCAACCATTCGAGCACCTCACAAAGCCGAAGGAACGAAATCCTCGAGGAGGTTAAGCTAAAGAAAAGACCGGCCTCTTTACCCTCCGCCAATCTTGTCCCCTCCGGGTTGAGTAAGGACAAATCGACGGGTCAACCAGTCGTCAAGAAGAGCAAGACTGTAAACGACAACATTGTCCCAAAGCTTGCAGCTCGCAAGGAGGGTAAGGCGACCAATGGATTCAAGCAAGCAACTTTACCTTTCCAGGTTCAGCAAGGCGTCCCTCTCGCCACAGGACCAAAAAAGACACTGAGATACCGGGAGAAGTAAGGTCTCTGGCAAATTGTTAACTCTACGGACACTTTTTGGACCGGATTTTTCGTCGCAAAGAAATCGAGTCTGTCTCGTGTAGTTTTACTTGCATGACAACCAAATTGCAGTCACTGATATTAATCGGTACACCGTAATTTGAAATGAACTCGAGGTCATTATAAAACAAACAAAAAATTGGAAATTCTCCCTTTCCTTTCAACCGTATCCATCCATACATTTCTTGAACATCCTCCGAAGCGTGAGCAGCTTGAAAGGATAAGGATGCTCACGCAGGGACGCCATGACAAAGGCAGTTCCAACGTCTCTGACGGTCTCCACCTATGCCGGACGACTCGAAGAACTGCTGCAACTCACGCTCGTGGGATCCGACGGCCATACGCCTACCTCGGCCAACCATGGTGACGAGAGCCTTGGTTCCGGGAGAAGGTGCTCCTGAAGTCCCAGCAGTAAGTCTGTACGCGGTAAGTGTCTGCTCTCGTCCGGGGTGAGTGTTTGTGCTTCAAGGGAGAACAATAAGGTCCGTGTTCACATTATTGGCGCGGGTGAAATACTGCTGAGAGTTCAGCAAACATTTCGTTGCATCACAAGGAGGGGACGTACAACAGGGAGGAACAGAAATGAAACGAGATCTTAAAGCTTCTCTACAAGGGCGGTAGCAAAACCACTCTCGTGTGGGATTATGAGTCCTGCGAGGATGCCACCAGAGACAGGGTAGACTAGAAGATGGGTCAGAAAACTATCTCCATGGTCGTGAGTCGTGACAAGTAGAGGTCCACAAGTCGCACGATCAAATATCCTTTCCTGGGTAGGAGCTGCCCCGCGTAGGATATGAGCCACAGTGGAGGCGATCTCAATCAGCGGCTCTGAGAACCCAAAGCTCGGCGTGGAGT
>WNFL01310213.1_pt1 | contig 19490 bp, 18 predicted proteins | sample 5400361 | NCBI WGS metagenome assembly WNFL01 (sample SAMN13153351, study PRJNA577476) | soil metagenome | isolation source: 40 cm soil on Douglas fir-dominated hillslope | place: USA:California | collected 2013-09-17
CTGGCCTTCCTTGACGTCCACCTCCGAAACGATGCCGGAGACATCGGTGGACACCATCAGCTTGTTGGCGTCGACAAACGCATCATCCGTGCTGACATAACGCCCACCGGTCAGCCACCAAAGGAGACCGCCCACGACGACGATGAAGACTCCGCCCAGCATCAGCACGCGCCGCCACCAAAGCCGGCGCTCCGGCGCTTTGGATTTCAACGCATTCCGACGATTTTCAACAATGGCGTCCATGACAATTCCCTATGCGCTTCTCACGTTCGAACGCGGATCGGCAGTCAAATTCGCCTTCATTGCCAAAAGACAATCGATGGCGGCGTCCAAGCTCTTTGCCGGTATGCCGTCAACGAGCAGCGAATTCAGCTGGCCCCGCGCTTTGTCGATCTCTTTCAGCATGGGCAGATCCGGCGATCGGACGCGTCAGGCCGCCTCTCCACAAAACCGCGTGTCTCAAGCCGATCCACGAGCCGGCCGACCGTGATCGGTTCGACCTCAATCAGCGCGGCGAGTTCGTTCTGGGACATGCCTGGCTGACGCTCCAAGCGCACCAGGATCATCCATTGCGCACGGGTCATGCCGTGGGTCCGGGCGAGCGCATCAGCGCGCGTCCGCATCAGCCGAGCCACATCGGAGAGAACACAGATGGGATCGCGATCGAGAGACTGTTTCATAGCACGAGAGAATATAAGCCACGTTATTATATCCGCAAGGGGCCAAGCGGTGGCTTGACGGCGGAAAATCGAGAAAATTTCACCGTGGCCGGGCTTGACCCGGCCCGTCACAGTGCCTGCGTAGTGACGTCCGGCCGGCCTTGAGGCTCAAGAACGCATGAAGCGGTTGTTGTTCAGGATTGGCGTCGGGTTTGTGGCCTTGCTGATAATCGCGGGGCTGCTTGGGCTCGACTTTGTCCGGTCGTTCCAGCGCTCGGTCCCATCCTATGACGGCACACGCAATGTGGCCGGCCTTGCCGCGCCAGCGCGGATCCTGCGCGACCGCTATGCCGTCCCGCACATCATCGCCACGTCATTTCCGGACGCCGCATTCGCGCTGGGTTACGCGCATGCCCAGGACCGGCTGTGGCAGATGGAGACGGCGCGGCGGTTCATCCAAGGTCGTCTTGCGGAGCTGTTCGGCGCCTCCGCGGTGAACACCGACACCATGACGCGCGCGATGGGGCTTTATGGGGCGGCGCAGGAAGCGGTGAAGCATCTTTCGCCCGATACCCAATGCGTGCTGCAGGCCTATGCCGCTGGGGTGAACGCTTATCTCAGAGATCATAAGGGGCCCTGGCCGATCCAATTTGTGCTCGCCGGCGACACGCCGCCCGAATTGTGGACACCGGCCGATAGCGTCGCGGTGCTCAAAGGCATGGCGATGCAGCTATCGGGGAACGCGTTCACGGAAGCGGCCCGCGCAGAGCTGATCCGGGTGCTGGGACGCAGAAGCGTCGAAGATTTCTTCGCGCCGTTTTCCGCGGCGCCCTTACCGAGTTATCTCGACAGCCTCTACAGCACCACGCAGACCGGCCAAGCCTATGGCGTCCCCGACATCACCGCCTCGGACAATTGGGCGGTCGACGGCGCGCATAGCGTGACGGGAAAGCCGCTTCTCGCCAATGATCCACACTTGGGATTCACGATTCCCTCGGTCTGGTATCTCGCGCATCTGTCCTTTGGGGATGAAGACATTGTGGGCGGGACGCTTGCCGGTATCCCCGCGATCATTGCCGGGCGCAATCGCCACGTTGCCTGGGGTGAGACGAATACCGGGCCGGACACCGAAGATCTCTATCTCGAGCGCATCAATCCCGACAATCGGCGCGAATATCAGGTGCCGGGTGGCTGGGCGGAATTCGACACAAGACTTGAGATCATCAAAGTGCGTTTCGGCGCCGACCGCCGGGTGCTCGTGCGTTCCACCCGCCACGGTCCGGTCATGCCGGAAAGCACCACGCTCGGCGGCGCCGTGCCACCGGGCTATGTGGCGGCCCTCGCCTGGACGGCGCTTGCGCCTGACGACACCTCGCTGGACGCGGTGATCGGCATCGACCGAGCCAAAACGGCCGCCGAAGCGAAAGCCGCGGCTAAGGCTTTCGTCGCCCCGATGCAGAATTTCGTCTATGCGGACGATTCGGGACATATCGGCCTGATGCTGCCGGGGCGCGTGCCGATCAGGTCGGACAAGAACGATTCCCTCGGCCTCGTACCGGCGCCCGGTTGGGATGGCCGCTATGATTGGCAAGGGTTCATTCCGGCGGAAGAGATGGTCACTGTCGACGATCCCCCCTCGGGGCGAATCGCGACGGCCAATAACGACATCCAGCCTGAGGGTTATCGCTATTCGCTTACGCGCGAATGGGAAGCCCCCTACCGGTTCAAGCGCATCGACGCGCTGCTGGGGGAAAAAGCGAAACATTCTCCCGCGAGCTTTAAGGCCATTCAGACCGATATCGTCGATGGTTACGCGCTCGACCTCAAGCGGCGCCTCATCGCGGCGGGACCTTTTGAAGGACAGGATGGCGAAGCAGCGCGGCTGGTGGCGCAATGGGACGGCGCGATGGTTGCTGCGCGCCCGGAACCCCTAATCTTCGCCGCGTGGGCGCGCGCTCTCGCCCGCCGCATCTATGCCGACGAACTGGGTTCGCAATTTCTCAATTTCTGGGGCTACCGGACGGAATTCACACTGCGCGTGCTCGACAATGTCGAGAACGAGGGGCGCTGGTGCGATGACCGCGCCACGCCGGCCACCGAGGATTGTCCCTCGCGCATCCGTCTCGCGCTTCATGACGCCGTGAGCGAGCTGAGCGCCCAATACGGCTCCGATCTCGCGCGCTGGCGCTGGGGTGATGCTCACAAGGCCATCCACAAAGACCAGGTCTTCGGTGGGTTCCCCATCATCGGCGGGTTTTTCAATCGCGAGGTGGAAATGGACGGAGGGCCGTTCACGCTTCTGCGGGCGGATCATTCGATGCGGAGCGAGCGACCCTATGCGGCGATCCACGGTGCCGGCTATCGCGGCATTTACGATCTCGCCGATCCGGATCGCTCGCTTTATGTCATCTCGACGGGGCAATCCGGAAACCTGTTTTCGCCACATTATGACGATCTTCTCGGGGTGTGGGCGAAGGGGGATTACATCGCGATCCCTACGGGCGCGGATGGGGTCGCCGGCGGCGCGGTGAACCGCCTGAGCCTTTTGCCAGCGAAATCGGCACCTGCGCCCTAGCGCGGTTCGCGCGCGAATCGGCCGGAAAACCGCCAAAACGAACGCCCTAGGTCTGGCTCTCCTCAACAGATCCTTAAGGGCTCTCCTTCATTCTCGCGACCATAAGATCAAGCGAGCGCGGGGATCACACAAGCCGCGCCGAGCCAATGGGTGGGTGCTGAAAATGGCCGCGGACGGCCCAGTCGTCATCAAACGGATCAAGAAATCGGGCGGCCACGGCCATCATGGCGGCGCTTGGAAGGTGGCGTACGCCGATTTCGTCACCGCGATGATGGCATTCTTCCTGCTGATGTGGCTGATCAATACGACCACGCCTGAGCAGAAGCGCGGCATCGCCGATTATTTCGCGGCGCAAAACATCTCCAAATCGACTTCAGGCGCCGGTGGCGTGCTGGGGGGCACGGTGTTCGGTCAAGAGGGCGCGCGCTCGGGCGGCACCATGTCGCCGGTGAACAAGATGACCCCGCCCAAACCCAGGGAAGAAACGCTGTCGAAAACCGCGGGGCCAGCCAAAGGCGGCTCGACGGAAGCCCAGGGCGAAGCCACGCAGAATCAAGAAAAGAGCGACGACCATATGGAGCGCCAGATGCCCTCCGAGGAGCATCGGCTGTTCGAGCAAGCGCAAATTTCCCTGCGTCAGGCGATGCAGCAAATGCCGGACATTGCGGAATTGTCGCGCAACATCATCATGACGGAGACACCGGAAGGCCTGAACATCCAGCTTGTGGACGAAGCGGGCCAAGCGATGTTCCAGCCGGGGACGGCGAATCTGTACCCCAAGACCCGTATCCTGCTGCAGCAAGTGGCCAAGATCGTCGACCGGATGCCCAACCGCATTTCGATCACCGGCCATACGGACGCCGCCAAATTTGTCGGGCCGAATGGACTGACCAATTGGGAGCTTTCGGCGGGGAGGGCGAACGCGGCCCGCGCCGTGCTGGCGACCGAAGGAATCGACTCCGACCGGGTGTTTGAGGTCTCAGGCAAGGCCGGCTCCGACCCCCTCCTCCCCGACGACCCCTATGCCTCGTCGAACCGCCGAATCAGCATCCTTTTGATGCGCGAGGCGCCCGTGGTCCCGCCCGGTCATAAACTCTAGCCGCAAATTTGCTTGGCGCGCGACGCGCTTCCCGTTCATAATTCGCCTTATTCGCGGACCAGCGCCCAGGCGCCCCTGGCGAGGCGGGGACTTTGACCGAACACTATTTGTCGCGTTTGCCGCAGTTTTTCCTAACCCCCGGAGGGGCTTGCCCTTATCTGCCGGGTAAGGTCGAGCGCAAGGTGTTCGCGCGCTTGATGGGACCACACGCGGCGGGGCTGAACGACGCGTTAACCCATTCCGGTTTTCGCCGCAGCCAGATGATTGCTTACCGTCCGGCCTGCGACGGCTGCGCGGCCTGTGTGTCGGTACGCGTGGTGTCGCAGGAATTCGTCGCCAACCGCACCATGCGCCGCATGGATCGGATCAACGCCAATCTCATCCGCACCGTCGTGCCGCCCGAGGCGACGCGTGAGCAATTTGCGTTGCTGCAACCTATCTGGCGAGCCGCCACGCCGGCGGAGGCATGTCGGATATGGGATTGTTCGACTATGTCGCCATGGTCGAAGAGACACCCGTCGAAACCATGCTGATCGAGTACCGCGTCAGAGAGCGCAATGGAGACGCCGGCACGCTCGTCGCTTGCGCGCTCACCGACGTGCTCCAAGATGGACTCTCGATGGTCTACAGCTTCTTCGATCCCGCGCTCGCCTATCGCAGTCTCGGCACCTACATGATTTTGGATCACGTGCGCGCCGCAAAAACGAAACGCGTACCCTATGTCTATCTCGGCTATTGGGTGCGCGGCAGCCGAAAGATGGATTACAAAGCGCGGTTCCAGCCTTTGGAAGCGCTCGGTTCGTCGGGCTGGAAGCGCCTGCCGCCAGACGCGGTTTAGCGCCCTCGCCTCATCATTTATTCCGGACCGCCGAAGCGCGCCTCCCAGGCCGCGGTTTGTTCGTCGGTGATCTTGGCGAACAACACATCGGGCGGATGGATCAACTGCCCCGGTGTAAGCCCATCCAGGAATTGCGCCATCGGCTCGTCTGGCCAGGGAATGAGATCGGGCGCGTCCATCACCGCCTGGTGGATCTTCTTCGCCGAGTCCGGAATGAAGGGCCAAGACAGATGGCCGAAGAGATGCACGAGGTTCAACCCCATGCGCACGCACGCCGCGGCGCGGTCCCGATCGGTCTTGATCGTGGTCCAGGGCGCGGCCTTGGTCAGATATTCGTTTCCCAAAACCCAGATCGCGCGCAGCTCGGCCACGGATTTGCGGAACTCCATGTCTTCCATATAGTCTGTATACTGAGTGATACGCCGGTCCAGCTCGGCTGACAATGCTTCCTCTTCGGCGCCGTAGGAGCCGCCTTCGGGTACCTTGCTCTCGAAGCGCGCCGCGCAGAAGCGCGTCACCCGATTGACGAAATTGCCCAGCACATCGGCGAGATCCTTGTTCACCACACCGGCGAAATGGGGCCAAGCAAAATTGGAGTCCGAGCCTTCCGGCGCGTTCGCCATCAAATAATAGCGCCAGTAGTCGGCAGGGAGGATTTCCAGCGCGGTGTCCATGAAGACACCACGCTTGCCGCTGGTCGAAAATTTTCCACCGTAATAGTTGATATAGTTGAACCCCTTCAGCTCATCGACCAGTTTCCAGGGCTCGCCCGAACCGAAAATCGTTACCGGAAAGCCAACCGTGTGAAAGGGCACGTTGTCCTTGCCCATGAATTCGACGTAGCGGACGTCGGTCGTATCAAACCACCAGTCGCGCCATTCATCGCCTTTGCCATGGGCGATCGCCCATTCCCAGGTTGCTCCGATATATTCGATCGGCGCATCGAACCAGACGTAGAACACTTTGCCCCTAAGCTGGCCGCCCGCGATATCGTCGGGCACGGGCACACCCCAAGACAGATCGCGCGTGATGCCGCGATCTTGCAGGCCCTCATCCAGCCATTTGTAGGCGATCGAAGTGACCAGCGTCGGCCATTCGTTTTTCTTGCTGTCGATCCATTCGCGCAGGCGTCCGGCAAAAGCGGACTGCTTCAGGAACAGATGCGCGCTGTCGCGAATCTCGATTTCGGCGGATCCCGAAAGCGCCGAGCGCGGCTGAATAAGGTCGGTCGGATCCAGCACGCGCGTGCAATTCTCGCATTGATCGCCGCGCGCACGCTCATAACCGCAATGTGGACAGATGCCGATGACGTAGCGGTCGGGAAGAAACCGCCCGTCGGCGCGCGAATAAACCTGCCGGGTGGTGCGAACTTCCAAATGGCCGTTGCGCCACAGCGCGCGCGCAAAATCCTGAGTCAGCCGATGATTCTCCGCGCTCGACGAGCGGCCGAAGAAATCCCAGGAGAGGCCGAAGCGGCTCCCCACATCCTCCTGAATGGCGTGCTGCTCGCGGCAATAGACATCGACGGGCTGCCCGGCTTCGAGCGCGGCAAGCTCGGCCGGCGTGCCATGCTCGTCCGTGGCGCAGATGAAGAGTGTGTCCCGGCCCCTAGCCCTTTGAAACCGCGCATAAATATCTGCCGGCAGCATCGAGCCTACGAGGTTCCCGAGATGCTTGACGCCATTGATGTAGGGAAGCGCGCTGGTGATGAGGACGCGGGATGCTGAGGAACTTGCAGGCATTCGAAAACCGCCGCTTGCATGATGACCAAGGAGCCGGGACATTAAACCAAGCAAGCCTTCGCTTGCATCTTTAAACGCGCGCGCCCCGGGGACCATCGGTTGAGCGACCTAAAGCGAACCAGCAGGACGATCCGGTCGAACCTGATCGCCGGCGTTTTCACCGTCATTCCCCTGTTGGTGGTGTGGCTGGTTCTGGATTTCGTTTTTGCCTTTCTCTTTGCCGTGGGCTCCCCTGTCGCCGCCGTCGTCACCATGTTCGTCACCGACCGAATGCCCAATGCGGCGCCCCTTCTGAACGATGCGCTGTTCCAATGGCTGGTCGCGATCATCATGGCGCTGTTGCTGCTCTACACCATTGGAGCGATCACATCGCGCGTGGTCGGCAAGAAGGTGATCGGCGCCGTCGAAGGATTGATCGGACGCATTCCGGTTGTCGAGACGGTCTATTCCGCCTCCAAGAAACTCATCAACGTCCTGCAACAGAAGCCGGACGGTGCGGCGCGGGTGGTGCTGATCGAATTTCCGCATGCGGGCATGAAGGCGATCGGACTGGTCATGCGCGTGTTCACCGATGCCGTCACGGGCGAGGAGCTTGCAGCGGTCTTCGTGCCGACGACGCCCAACCCGACATCGGGCTATCTCGAGATAGTGCCTCTCCGCGCGCTGATCCCCACGACGATGACCATGGAGCAGGCCATGACCATGATCGTGTCGGGCGGCGCCGTGGCGCCGGAAAACTTCAGCATCGCGCCTTGGCCGCGCCGCTCGCATTAGCGTGAACTCCCGGCGCCGCGATCGCAGGAGCTAACAGCGATTTCACAATTCCGCATGGTGCAGAGACGGTCCTCCCGGATCGACTTGCGGCTTCCGGTTGGGGTAAATTTCCCATGGCGGACAGGGAAGATTTGAGCCCGGAGGATTTCTGATGTTCAAAGAGGCTTGGAGAAGCGGAGCAGTCGTCTTGGCGGTCACGCTTCTGACCGTGTCTGCCGCGCCCGCGTCCGAGGGAAAATCCGGCGTTCCGAATTTTCTGGGCCCATGGCTTAGCGGCAACAATTTCAAGCTCATCCCGGCGCCGGAAGGACCCAAACCGATCGACGATCTTGCCGGTTATGTCCATCACGAGCGCGGCGTCGATGCCAATGGCAATGATTTCAGTACCAACGCCTATATTGGCAATTACAAAAGCCCGCTGCTTACGCCATGGGGCTCGGCAAATATGCAAAAACAGGCGGAGAACGCCATCAAGGGACTCGACCCGTTTTGGCCGGCGACGTTTTGCTATCCCTTTGGGCCAACCGCCTTGCTGCAGCCGGAACCGGTCGCATTCCTTCAGACGCCGAAGGAGATCACCATCGAATATCAGCGCGATCATCAGGTCCGGCGTGTCTATCTGAACGTGCCGCATTCGAAAAACCCCAAGCCGTCCTGGTACGGCGAATCGGTGGGGCATTACGAAGGCGACACGCTCGTCGTCGACACGATCGGGTTCAACGGCAAAGCTTTCGTCGATCGCTACGGCACGCCCTACAGCGAGCAGTTGCACATGATCGAGCGCTATCGCATGAGCCCAGACGGCAAATCGATGCAGGCCGAAGTCACTTATGACGATCCCAAGGCATACAGCACAGAGTGGAAGGCGCTGATCAGATATCGGCTCGGCCGCGATCTGCCGGTGGAAGTCGTTTGTGCGGAATCGCCCGTCGATCCGGTAAGCGGCAAGCTGTATGAGATTCCGATCGCCGACAAACCCGACTTCTGACCGCGAAATCCGGATCAACGCACAAAACAAAACACAGCAGGCGGGCGACCGCCTGCTGTGTTTCTTAAACTCTTACGCCTTGAGGTATATCGCTTCGACTGAGAACCGAATTGGAGACGAACACCCGCGCATCGACGACGCGCGGGTGTTCAAGTCCTAAAACGCCAGGTTCGTTCCAAGGCCGGGCAGCCACGGATTGAGGTTGCCGTTGCGATGGTGGTCCACCAACGAGCCGCCACCCATGTACCAGCGCAATCCCACGTGCCAAACATTGTCGTGGCTGTCTAAACTGATGAATTTGTTGTCCTGGTAGGTGTAGCCGGCGTAAGCGGAAATCCCGAGATCCTCGACGAAGAGGTACTCGACCGCGATCTCCCATGCCGTGCCCCTGTTATCACCGCGGCCGCAAATCTGGCAGCCTCTGCCGGTGACGAGATCGGCCCATTCCAGGCCGCCGGTGATGGCGAGGTCCGGAATGAAATATCCGGCCACCGCAGCGCCCAGATAGTTTCCATGACCGCCAAAGCTAGCGCCGCCGCTGCTAAGCCAGCCACCTTTTCCCATCACGGTCAAAGGCCCGAAATACCATTCGGCGAACGCGCCGCCATTGGTGAGGTGGCCGAGACCGTTATAGTTCGAATAGCTGCCATTGATGCCGATGCGGCCGTCCATCCCTGCCCAGAAGGCGCTTCCCCCAAAGTTCCAATCCTCCCGGCTGAAATGGTCCAACCAATTGTGTTTGTAGCTGGCGTCCACCTGCGCGTTCAGCTGCATAATATCGCTGAGCGGCGCCGCGGCGGATCCACCGATCAGCCATCCATTGAGGCTATCGCCTCCCAGGCTGTTATCATCGGAACTGTAGGCCGTCGACAGCACTCCTGCGAAATCGGTTAGCGTCGCCGCCGACGCCGGGCCTGCCGTAAGCGCCGCCGCAGCGAGAACGCAAGCCGTCCCCATCATTGTTGTACGTTTTTGCATTGCAATCTCCTTCGTTTCCATGCGGAACCGTTCTCTCTTATTTTGGAAAAACGGCCGCGTTGGCGGCGTCGAAGCGACTCCCCCAAGCGCGCTATTATCATATTTCACCTAGTGGCTGTAGCCCCTGAGCCGCCGGTTTCGCGCTGGAAACCGGGCAAAAGGCAATTCGTCCCCAGGCGTCACCTTCGAGCAACAGGAAGGGACGGGCTGTCGCCTCGTATCCTCGAACGGGAAACGTCCGGGAGATCGGATTACCACCTCTGCGCGCAACGCCATCAGAACGTGCGGGAGCGTGGCGCCAATGCAGGGATCACCGTGCTCCGTTCCAAAAGGCTCGGAGCAATCGACGGAGTCTTGGTCAGGCAGATGCCCGAGAGCCTCGAGCTCAGAGGTCCCGCACCGAGATGCGGGCGCATGGGAGTAAATCGACGTCAAATCAGAGAGTTGTGGAGTTCCAGGGGGCTCCTTTTGAACTGGCCCACCGGATCGAGTGTTTGCGAGCGCTATTGACAATCATTCGCATCTAGGCCATCTATCAGAGGCAGCTTGGTACCGGTCTTCTTTGATGATCGTTTGTGTGTGCAATAGGCTGAGTGAAGCAAAGATTCGCGGCGCGATCGCGTGTGGCGCATCTTCGCCCGATCAGGTTTATGCGCATAACGGCGTCAGAAGGGTCTGCGGCACATGCCAAGAAACAATCGCAACAATGCTCCACCAGGAGCGCGAACCACAGGAACTGCTGCAGGCCGCGGAGTAGGTTCTCAGAAATCCGCGAATGGCGATGCCAAGACGGTCGAATTCCTGAACCTGATCCTCAAAAACGAACTCACCGCGATCAACCAATATTTCCTGCATTCGCGGATGCTGGCGAATTGGGGAATCTCGGAACTGTCCAAAAAGGAATACGAAGAATCCATCGACGAGATGAAACACGCCGATTCGCTGGTGCAGCGAATCCTGTTTCTCGGTGGCCTACCCAACCTGCAATATCTCGACAAGCTCTTGATCGGCGAGAACGCCGAAGAGGTCATCGCCTGCGATCTCAAATTCGAAGAGAAGGCGATCGCCGATCTGCGCAATGCCATTGCGCATGCCGAACAAGTGAGGGATTACGGCTCGCGCACGCTCTATGAAAGCATCCTAAAGAGCGAGGAAGAGCACATCGATTATCTGCGCACTCAGCAAAGGCTGATCGCGGCGATCGGGATTGCCGATTACATCCAGGTCCAAACGCAGGCCAACGCGGCGTACGCGCTCGATCCCCCCGGGGATTGAACCGGCCCTAAATATGCAGCGGCCGGCCATCAGCGGCCAACACCGCCTCGTGCATCATCTCGGACAGCGTGGGATGCGGGAAGACGCTCACCTGCAGCTCGGCATCGGTGGCTTCGAGGGTGCGGGCGATGGTGTAGCCCTGGATCAATTCGGTGACCTCCGCGCCGATCATGTGTGCACCTAGGAGCTCGCCGGTTTCGGCATCGAACACGGTCTTCACGAAGCCCTCGACTTCACCAAGAGCGATGGCCTTGCCGTTGCCGATGAAGGGGAACTTGCCGGTCTTGATCTTGCGCCCGCCCTCTTTGGCCTTGGCCTCGGTGAGGCCAACACTCGCCACTTGCGGCCAGCAATAGGTGCAGCCGGGAACCTTTGAGACGTCGAGGGGATGCACGCCCTTCACGCCGGCGATGCGCTCGGCGACAATAACGCCCTCATGCATCGCCTTATGGGCGAGCCATGGCGCGCCAACCAGATCGCCGATGGCGTAGATTCCAGGAACCCCGGTCTCGCACCATTGGTTGACGACGACATGGGTCTTTTCGACCTTGATGCCCGCCTGTTCCAGTCCGATGTTCTCGACATTGCCGACAATGCCGACGGCGAGGATGACGCGATCCACGGTGAGGGTTTCGATTCTGCCGTCTTTCGATTTCAGGGTGGCGGTGACGTTGTTCGCGCCCTTCTGCAGGTTTTCCACGGCTGTCCCGGTCTTGATGACCATGCCCTGCTTCTGAAACGCCTTGGCGGCGAAGGCAGATATTTCCTCGTCCTCGACGGGAAGAACGCGATCCAAGACTTCGACCACCGTGACCTCGGCGCCGAGCGTGCGATAGAAGCTCGCGAACTCGATGCCGATGGCGCCCGAACCCACCACGAGCAGCGATTTGGGAAATTCCTTCGGCACCATGGCGTGGCGATAGGTCCAGACCAACGTCCCGTCCGCCTCCAGGCCTGGGAACTCGCGCGCGCGCGCGCCGGTGGCGAGCACGATGTTTTTGGCGGAATATTCCGTAACCTGACCATTCTTGGCGACGGTGATCGTGCCCCTGCTCTTCAGCGTCGCCTCGCCGTCGATGACCGTGACCTTGTTTTTCTTCATCAGGCCCTTGACGCCATTGCTGAGCTGAGCCGCCACCTTGCGCGAGCGTTCCACGATTTTGGCGAGGTCGAATGTGATGTCGCCCGCGGAAAAACCGAATTCGTTCAGCCGATGCAACAGATGCCAGATTTCGGATGAGCGCAGCAGCGCCTTGGTCGGAATGCAGCCCCAATTCAAACAAATGCCGCCGAGGTTCTCGCGCTCCACGACAGCGGTCTTCAGGCCGAGCTGACCGCAGCGGATGGCGCAGACATAGCCTCCGGGACCGCCTCCGATAATGATCACGTCGAAAGATTCAGCCATGGAAAGACACCATAACCCCTCCGCGGATTACGTAATGCAATTCGACACTCCTTCAAGGGAGGATGAGGTTCCCGTCTATAGGAGCATCGAAGCCGGTTCTTCGATGAAGATCTTGAGCGTCTGCAGGAAGCGCGCGCCTGTCGCGCCGTCGATCACACGATGGTCGCAGGACATCGTCACCGTCATGATCGCGGCCGAAACGATCTTTCCCTCGCGCGCCACGGCGCGCTCGTCGCCCGCGCCGACCGCGAGAATTGCGCTCTGCGGGGGATTGATGATGGCGGTGAATTCCTTGATCCCGAACATCCCCAGATTGGAGATGGAGAAAGCTCCGCCTTCATATTCCTGTGGCTTCAGCTTCTTCGCTTTGGCGCGTTCGGCGAGGGATTTGACCTCGTTGGAGATCTCGATGAGGCCCCTGGTCTCGGCTTTGAACACGATAGGCGTGATAAGCCCGGGATTGAGATCGACGGCGATGCCGATGTCGGCATGCTTATGTTTCAGGATGGCCGCATCGGTCCAGCTCGCATTGACGTCGGGATGTTTCATCAATGCCATAGCGGCGGCTTTGATCACGAAGTCGTTGATCGAGAGCTTATAGGCGCCTTCGGCTTTCGGAGATTTCTCGTTGAGCCGGGCGCGGAGCTGCATGAGCGCCCCGATATCGCAATCGATGGTGAGATAATAATGCGGGATCAGCGCTTTTGCCGACGTGAGCCGGCGCGCGATCGCCTTGCGCATGGAATCGTTCGGCGCCGCATCGTACTCGCCTTCCTTGTAGAAGAGGCGGGCATCGGGCAAAGGCGCGAGGCCGGCGGCGGGCGCCCCATGAACATCCGGTGCGGCGGCAGGTTTCGCGCGTGCCTGTTCTTCGCGGGGCTGCGCGGGTTTCGGAGCGCCGCCCTTGGCGGCGGCTTCGACATCGGCCTTGACGATGCGTCCGCGCGGGCCGGAGCCATGCAGGGAGGCGATATCGAGGCCGGAGCGTTGCGCGATCCTTTTCGCCAGAGGGGAGGCAAAGATGCGCTGCTCCGTATGCGGAGCAGCAGCGCCATTGCCGCTTCGAGCCGGGGCAGGAACTGGAACGGATACTGGAGCCGCAGTCTTCGGCGCAGCTTCCCCCGCCGGGGGCGAGGGAATTTTCTGGGGAGGCGATACCGGCGCTAGCGCCTCACGTATGGCCTGCATGGTCGCGGGAATATCCTGAGGACTGGATCCACCGTCCTCGGTTTCCAGCACCGCGATGGGGACGTTGATCTTCACCCCTTCGGCGCCTTCGGGAATCAGGATCTTGCCGATGCGCCCTTCATCGATGGCTTCGAACTCCATCGTCGCCTTGTCGGTTTCGATCTCCGCGAGAATATCGCCGGCCTTTACGGCATCGCCTTCCTTGACGTGCCATTTGGCAAGCTTGCCCTCCTCCATGGTGGGCGACAGGGCGGGCATCAGGATCTGGGTCGACATGATCTACCGGTAGCAAACGGCTTTCGCCGCCGCGACGACGTCTTCGACCGTGGGCAGCGCCAGTCTTTCCAGATTGGCGGCATAAGGCATCGGCACGTCTTTGCCGGCGATGCGCATCGGCGGCGCATCGAGATAATCGAAGGCTTCATCCACCACCACGGCAGAAATTTCGGCGCCGATGGAGCAAACCGGCCAACCCTGCTCCACGGTCACGATGCGATTGGTCTTCTTCACCGATTCGATGATCGTTGCCGTGTCGAGCGGGCGCAGCGTGCGCAGATCGATCAGTTCCGCTTCTATGCCCTCTTTTGCCAGTGCCTCGGCGGCATCCATGATCAAACCCACGGAAATCGAATGCGAAACCAGCGTCACATCGGCTCCTTCGCGCACGATCCGCGCTTTGCCGATAGGAAGGACAAAATCGTCCAGCTTCGGCACCGGGAAGGAACGGCCATAGACAATTTCGTTTTCCAGGAAAATCACCGGATTGGGATCGCGGATCGCCGCTTTCAGCAAGCCTTTCGCGTCGGCGGCGAAATAGGGCGAGATCACCTTCAATCCCGGAATATGGGCGTACCAAGACGCGTAATCCTGGCTGTGCTGTGCGGCCACGCGTGCCGCCGGCCCGTTGGGACCGCGAAAGACGATCGAACAGCCCATCTGGCCGCCCGACATATAGAGCGTCTTGGCCGCGGAATTGACCAGCTGATCCATCGCCTGCATGGCGAAATTGAAAGTCATGAATTCGACAATCGGTTTCAATCCGCCGAAGGCCGCGCCGATGCCGAGCCCCGCGAAACCCTGTTCGGTGATCGGCGTATCGATGACGCGGCGCTCGCCGAATTCCTCCAGCAAGCCTTGGCTCACCTTATAGGCGCCCTGATATTGTGCGACTTCCTCGCCCATGAGGAACACGGTCTCGTCGCGGCGCATTTCTTCGGCCATGGCATCGCGCAATGCATCGCGCACGGTCATGGTGACGAGCTCGGTGCCAAGCGGAATCTCGGAAAGCGCCGCGGAGCCATTGCCGGTACGCACGGGAGGCGGTTCCGGGCGCGCCTTCGGCGCAGCCTCAACCGGAGAGGGAGCTTGTTTAGGTGGCGGAGGAGTGGTTGCGCGGGCCGGCGCCGCGGCAGTCTCCTCGCCGTCCATTGCGAGCTCTGCAATGGGCGCATTGACCTTCACGGCCTCCGCGCCTTCGGGAACGAGAAGCTTGGCGATGCGCCCCGAATCGATCGATTCGAACTCCATCGTCGCCTTGTCGGTTTCGATCTCCGCCAGAATATCGCCGGCCTTCACGGCATCGCCTTCTTTGACGTGCCATTTGGCAAGCTTGCCCTCCTCCATGGTGGGGGACAGTGCGGGCATCAGGATTTGTGTCATTACTTCAGGATGTCCGTGTAGAGTTCTTCCAGCGCGGGCTCGGGCGATTCGGTGGCGAATTCTGCGGCGTGGTTGATGACCTGGCGCACTTCGCGGTCGTAATTTTTGAGCTCGTCTTCCTTGACGATTCCCTCTTGCACCAAGCGCGCGCCGAAGGTGTCGATCGGATCGTGCTTCTCGCGCATCTGCTGTACTTCCTCGCGCGTGCGGTACTTGGCTGGGTCCGACATCGAGTGGCCGCGATAGCGATAGGTCTTCATCTCGAGGATATACGGCCCCTTGCCTTCGCGGGCCCAGGCGACAGCCTTCTGGCCGGCCTCATAGACGGCCTCAACGTCCATACCGTCTACCGATTCGCCCAGTATATTCTGCGCCGCACCGCGCTTGTAGAGATGAGTTTCGGCGGTGGATCGGTCGACCGCCGTGCCCATCGCATATTGGTTGTTTTCGATGATGTAGACGACGGGAAGCTTCCAGAGCTCCGCCATGTTGAAGGATTCGAACACTTGCCCCTGGTTGGCGGCGCCGTCACCGAAATAGGTGAGGCAGACTGCGCCGTTCCGACGATAGCGGTTGGCGAAGGCAAGGCCCGTGCCGATCGGCACATTGGCGCCGACGATGCCGTGTCCCCCGAAGAAATTCTTCTCGCGGCTGAACATATGCATGGAGCCGCCCTTGCCCTTGGAATAGCCGCTTGCGCGACCGGTGAGTTCGGCCATCACGCCTGACGGCTCCATCCCGCTGGCGAGCATGTGTCCATGATCGCGATAGGTGGTGATCACCTGATCGGCCGGCTGCAACGTCGCCTGCATGCCGACGACGACGGCTTCCTGACCGATATAAAGGTGACAGAATCCGCCGATCAGGCCCATGCCGTACAATTGTCCGGCTTTCTCTTCGAAGCGCCGAATCAGCAGCATGTCGCGATAGAATTTCTTCAGACGCTCGAGAGCGGCCGGGTCCATGAGCTTCCCGTCCGCTAGCCCGAGTTCGCTTTCACTCCCTGCGGCCGCCGTCGCTTCCGCACGCGCCATATCTCACCCTGTGGCTTTGCTCCTCCGGCCGCGACCGGACGCCGCTTATGGCAAGGGTGAATTGCCCTTGGCAAGGCCGAACTTAACTCCCGGGAATCCTAACGCTTTTCGCGCGGCACCGCTACCTCGTCCGAGCGCGACTCGAGCAGCACGCCGCGGGCCACCTCTTCCAGAAGATCGGGATCGATAGCCTTGCCGTCGAGGAGCGAGATGCGATGCTGCAGCGCTTCACGTTTGGCGTGCACGGCCGCGAGATCGCGGCTGGCCACCGCCAGCTCGTCCTGAGTCTGGCGCCACGCCAAGAGACCGCGTTCGCCGAAGAAGAAGCTATAGCCGAAATAGCCGCTGACCGCGCAGCAGATCGCAGGAAGCAGGATGAATTGGACGTTTCGGCCGATGCGTCGATGCATTCGCATGATCATCACGGAATCATATTCGGATTCTGCGAGCAAGCAAATTCGTATGCCGATGGAGCGTTCAGTAAGGAGTTCCATCCTTGTGGGTGAATCGGCGCGTGCCGTCCGGTGTTTTCACCGCCACGATGTCGTCATCGGGATAGGAGGCTTCATCGCCCAGCGTCCGATCGCCGATCTCCAAATAGACTACATCGCTTTCGCTTCGGTTCACGAGATGGTGTGCATCGCCGGTGCCCGCCTTGAAGCCTGCGCACATGCCGGGCTTCAGCATCGTCTCGCCCGAATCCGTGATGAGCGTGGGCGCACCTTCGAGAATATAGATGAACTCATCCTGGCGGGTGTGGGCGTGCCGAAGGGCAGACATCGCGCCCGGCGGCAGGGTCGTGAGATTCACTCCGAAAATCGTGAGGTCGAAACGGTCGCCCAGCGGGCGCTTCGCGCGGCCTCCCAGCCGGGGGACAAAATTTTCGGGATACGCACTCTTCGCTTTGCGAAGGTCGACCTCTGCCGCCACAAGTGCCGCAGGACGCGTTGACACGATGAAGCGCTCCTCTCAGTAAAAAGCCAGGGTGCGTTGGCGCCCTGGCCCTTCGCAAAACCGGCGCAAGCGCCGTTATTTGGCATCCGCACGCTGTTGCGGGGTGGGATGCAGCGTGAGCTTCTGCACGCGCCAATTCAGCAACTCGCCGACATAGAGCGTGTTCTCGTTCGGGCAAGCGATCTCGTGGATCCAGCCGAATTTGCCCTGGATGCGCCCGCCGCCGCCGATCATGCCCAGCACCTTGCCGTCGAGCGTGAGCTTGTAAATGCGGCCCGGGAAAGCATCGGAGCTGTAGAGCACCTGGTTGGGGCCCGGCGTGATGCAGAGTGCCCAGGGTGAGCCCGGCGCCTGGGTTTGAACATTGCCGTAGCCGCCCGAGCTGTTGGGCGTCGGCGTGTTCCCGATGCCGATGAGCGCTTTGCTACCCGGAGGCGCCGTCACGTCGATCTTCATGACGCGCAGCACTTTGCCGGTGCCGTCGAACACTTGGATGCGGCCATTCCCGCGGTCGCCGACATAGATGTTGCCCTGGGCGTCCGAAGCGATGGTGTGAGGGGTATTCATCTTACCGGGCTCGGTGCCGCGCTCGCCCCACTGCATCAGCCAATTGCCGTCCTTGTCGTATTTTGCGACGCGCGAATTGATGTAGCCGTCGCTGATATAGATGTTGCCGGCCGGATCCCAGGTCATATCGGTGACCTGACGGAACAGTCCGTCGACGGCGGGAAGCGGAGGATTGGGATGCTCAAGCGGGTGAGCACCCTCGTCCGATGCTTCGGGTTTACGGCCGAGCATCATCACGGGGCGGCCCTGTGGGGTGAACTTCACCACCATGTCCGAGCCCTTATCGGCGATCCAGATATTGTCCTGCCGGTCGACGCGAACGGTGTGGGCGTAGGACCATGCGTAAAGGTTCTTGCCGATCTCGCGGACGAAACCACCATTTTGGTCGAATTCCAGAAGCTGCGCCGCGCGCGCCCCATAAGCGGGCCCGTCCGTGGTGCCGCGGTGGAAGACGAACACATGTCCCTGAGAATTAACGGCGACGCCTGACACCTCACCCAGATTGAGGTCGTTCGGCATCTTCAGGAAGTTTACGTCTCCGTCGAAGGGGATATTCGGCGGATTTTCCGCTGCCAGCGCGGCCGGCGCGGCGCCAAGCATAAGCAATCCGATCAGAGCATATTTCATGTGAACCCTCCTCAGAGTCTTTGATGCGTGTCGTTCACCCGACCGCAATTGGCCTTGAGCATAAGTCCCCGGGGAAAGAATGACAATTGCGCGGCCCACCGTCAGGCGCCGCACGACGCCGGGCATTGTTCAGCTAGGTGTAACACATAGCGGCCGCGATCTATTCCGCGGTGTCGAGGTCCAGAATTTCGCCGGTTTCCGCACTCAACTGGACGACAACAGCCCGTTTGTTTCCGGAACCCTCTTTGGGCGGCAATATCGGTTGCGAAATCACGAGCCAAATATCGCCATGTCCTGTCGCCCTGAAGGGCCGCGCCGCAGCAAGTTTATCCGCGCCACCGATCAAAGGGATCGCAGCCTTTTCCGCCAGCGCGATTGCCGCTTTTTCATCGGGTGCGACTTTCGCCTTTTGGGCATTGATCTGCGCGAAGGAATGGCCCCCGATGGCGGTCGCCGCAGAAAGAGCGGCGGCAAAAAGTGCAATACGAGCGGCATTTCTCATCGACGACTCCAATCGAAAGGGCTGTACGCGCCTCATTATCCAAATGAATTCTAACACAAGGGATTTACGCTGGGAATTCACGCCCGTAGCACCGAGCGACCCGCATAGACAGCCTGATCCCCCAGCTCTTCCTCAATGCGCAGAAGCTGGTTGTATTTCGCCAGCCGGTCAGACCGCGACAGCGAGCCGGTCTTGATCTGCCCGCAATTGGTGGCGACGGCGAGGTCGGCGATCGTGGCGTCCTCGGTTTCTCCCGAACGATGCGACATCACCGCGCGATAGGCGGCGCGATGGGCGGTCTCAACCGCATCGAGCGTCTCGGAGAGCGTGCCGATCTGGTTGACCTTCACCAGGATCGCATTGGCGATGCCCTTGGCGATACCTTCCTTCAACCGCTTGGTGTTGGTGACGAAGAGATCATCGCCAACAAGTTGCACGTTCTTGCCGAGAGCCTTGGTCAGCTGAGCCCAACCGTCCCAATCGTCCTCGGCCATGCCGTCCTCGATGGAGACGATTGGATAGCGCGCACAGAGATCCTGATAGAACTTCACCATACCCGCGGCATCGAGCGTCCTTCCCTCGCCCTCGAGAACATAGCGGTCCTTCTTGAAGAATTCCGTGGACGC
>WNFL01452167.1_pt1 | contig 19488 bp, 25 predicted proteins | sample 5400361 | NCBI WGS metagenome assembly WNFL01 (sample SAMN13153351, study PRJNA577476) | soil metagenome | isolation source: 40 cm soil on Douglas fir-dominated hillslope | place: USA:California | collected 2013-09-17
CGTCATTGGCGTTCAGACCGAAGAGAATACGAATAAGGAAATGGATGAGAAACGAACGCACTCCGAACCATATAACTCATCAGCTCTTGCGGGTCACCACCGACATCAAAGAATTCGAGCTTGGCATCCACAACGAACTGACGAAATGTCCCATGCGTGGCGACCCGAACTCTATGGCCATGCTTGAGGAGCTCTTGTCCCAGGGCGAGGTAAGGTTGGACGTCCCCTAGGCTTATCATACGTTCCTCAGATTATCTGTGTTAAATCGAACGACCGACCTCGACTACCAACGATCATAAGCACTATGCTCAAGCGGGGTATTTTCCCTCCTTCAGTGAGGCCGGAAGGCGTCTCCTCAGTCCTTCCTTTGAGCTGGGGATCTATAGCAAACTCCCGCACGCTATTCGCATACCCGCTCGGCAAGTCCGGCAATGCCTGCTTGAGATCGAGCGCGACGGTGATCCGCCCGTCCTCTGTGATACGTGCCGAAGAATCGAGACCTCGTCCGGACAATTCATATTGCGAGTAGTCTATGGAGAGTGAGTGGAAGGGGGCGCGAACGCTTTGGGGGGTGGACCGACTGCGACGGGGTTTGCGCGAGAACAATGGCTGTGTGCCCTCATCTGAGGAGTCCTCCATGTGATCCCGTATTGTGGACGTTCCTTGTGCAGGATATGCGTCTCGATCCATAGTGGTTTGGTTCAAGCGAGCTGTTTGCTCGAGAATGTGTGGAACGGTATCAGACATGACGTCGTAAGTCCGTTGTTCGCCTGAGGGTTTTTGTAGCGTGTGGGTGGCCCCTCCGGGCCGGGAGCCATCAATTATTAATCTCACCTGAGGCACTCAAATCTGGGCGCTCTCAGGCCTTGCTAAGCACAGTAAAAGAACCCCCCTCAGGCTCAGGATTGCCCCTCAATCTAGAGTCAACTCATCACGGAGCCCCACGAATCAAATTTCGCGCGGCCGGTTTTCCCCGTATACCGTCTTCTTGGGATCCACCACAACGGCCTGGAATAAATGCCATGCAAAGAGATTCCGTTATATAATAGAAACGATACTGTGCATATGGCTTTCGCGGCGTGCCCCGGGCTATGGCCCCCGGGGGCAACTCGCACTCCGTTCCAAATCCTGACATCTAGAAGCGAGCAAAGGCACTGCAACTTTCGACGTTCATTCTGGTCGACGCAATGGCGAATCTGGTGATTATGGCATCCTCGCATCCTTACGGCTTAATTGAGGTTCGTGTCTGGCCAGGCGCTTCCACGAGCAGTGAAGCGTACTCGCAAGCTAGCAGCTAGTAGAAGTGCTTCCTATTCAAAATCAGCTGCCGTAGGTTGTTCCAATCGTCGCCAAATCGAATCCTTCTTTTCTTGAGGAATAAAAAGTCCATAGATACGCCCATGTTCGTAATATACACACCCTACAACGCATCAAAGTTAATATGATGCAGTGCCCTCCTCCGTTCCATTTCATCCTTCTGCTTCTCATTCCACTTCAACACGCCAACAATAACCGCCAATATCACAGTAGCGACGACAAGTGTCACAGTGACCCAGGGGATCCATTCCCCTGGCCTCAAATACAGCTCCCTCCTCCAGCTTTGGTCCAAATCGGGCGTAATTACTACCCGCGAGTTCGGTATGACGCCTTCCATATTGATATAGTGCAGCCGAGTGAGGTGCCGCAGTGTCGAGCCCACAAACAGGTTCTCGATATAGTTGTTTGTCCGGCCGAGTCCGAAAAATGAGTACGGCGTCTGGAGCGCGTGATAGGATGTCTGTGGTAGCTGGGAGACCTGTGCCGCAGAGCGGGCACCTGTTGTGTCGAGTATGGTGTATTTGTAGGTTGCACCTGAGTAGGAGACACCGAAGGGCTATGGGTGGACTAAGCGCGAGGCTAAGGAATGGTAGGGATAGAGACACGTACGTGATAGGACGGTTCACTTGCGTTCTTAGGTGTGCAGTATCCGTTGCAGGCGCCGTTAAGCACTGCGAACGAATGGGTTAGAGAGAACAGGGCGCGGGTTGAAGGACGCACCGATCGCTTTGAGGAAGAATGCATCATGGAACACATTATTCTGCACGAACGTGCTGGTACCCTGACCCTGCCTACCAGTCCTTTGCACAAGGATATCGAGTGTTCCCTGTATCAACACCCGTCAGCACTAGCACTAGCCGCCTTACAGCAGGGACAAACCGACTTACATCTTCATCCAAATCAACCCAAACTACCCCTCTGGCATCCCTCATTTCCTCAAGCAACTCAATCGCATTGCCGCTTGCAGTCTTGAACCCCCTCCTGCCCTTGCCATCAGCGCCACATCCAGGAACGCCGCTCGAACATTCAACATTCGAAAGAAGCCGTGGTATGTGCGCGTCTCCATCATTATCTACGACGATGGCGAGGAGATCAGGAAAGCCATCGAGGTCCGCATCACCTGGTTTAAGGCCGATCGGGATGGGCGGTGTGAATGTCACGTCGGAGAGAAGGAGGGAGGACATGTTGGGGATTATTTCCGAGAGCGGGATGCTGACGAATGTCTGCAGGTCAAATCCTCGTCAGTACGCCTGAGGCTTTCAACCACGCAGACGGGGGAAAAAAGAAAGAAAGTAAATACATCGTCTTCATGAGAACTCTGGAAATTTAACTTGAAATCTGGATCAGCGACGCATAGCGCGTCGGGCGATCGGCAGTTCTTCTCGCCCCCTGCACCAGGGGAGGTGGACGCACAGAGGGGTTTTTGCTTGTTGTACGCAATATTAATGCTGCAACCATGTCCTACACCCGTCGAAGTGGAGAAGGACTCGCAGGTCGGGAAGATTAGGTCAAGCGTGCCGTCCCGATCTGCGCAAGGAGGATAAGAGATAAAGGATCCAAGGAGGACGAATGGGAAAGAGAGGACTTGCCCATATCTGCGAAGGTGATCGGCCCTGCCCCACGAGGAAGGGTCCCGCTCTGCTTGAGCTTAAAGGACCCGGTGGCGCGGTCATTCAGCCACACTTGGAAGGATTGCAGTTTCGTACCCGGGTCTTCGCAAACTAGGAATAGGTCTATCCATTGCGTTAGGTACACTACGAGTGAGACAATTGTATTCGGAAGAGTTACAAACCTGGTAGACAGTCCCCGTCCAAGTCGAGGACTGCATTGCTATGTGGATTTACAACGGAGCATGCAGAACCTGGCAAATCTGCGTCGATCCTGAAACGAAGTGAGAACGAGGCTGTCGGAAGAACGGGAAGGACATACGTGTCGTATAGGATTGTACCGTTGGACTTTTCCCATACATTATTCCATACGTAAAGATTCCCTTCGTCGTCTGGTATGTTTCCTAATAAGTCTATTCGCATGTCGCCGTTGAAATCTAGCGAAATGGGCTGGGAGAGTGAAGAGGGCGGTATTGATACAGGGCTCGATTCTGTAACGAGATTAATTTATTGATTTTGGGTGCGGTCAGAGGACGCACCGAAGCCAGTTCGAGCGGAGCCGATATGGAGCACAAGCTCGAGAGCTTTTGACGAGCGAGAGGGCATGCTCATTACGAGCAGGTCTGGTTTTCCATCCCTGGTGTAGTCTCCCGGTACCACATTGACTACTGGGTCGGGGCTCTGGATCGTGACGTTCTTGCGGAAGAGGAATTGGTCTTCGAGGACGGTCAGTAGGCGTTAGCTTGGGGTAAATGAGCGCACTTACCGTGGTCCCATACGTATACAGTTAATAGGCTCTGGTCCTTGTTCAAGGTCACAACATCTAAACTGGATGCATGGAGTCAAGGCATGCGGGAGAGTGCAAGGTCGCAATCGTCCTCACAATTGGTCCCCATCGAAATCTCCAAGTGCCACTACACGTTCGGCATCCTGCAGTCCTAAAGGACCAGCTGTGATAAAGCGATTGGCGGTGAACCGTTTCTTAGGAAATGGCCAGAGAGCTGCTGTGTCGTCGAGGAAGAGAAACGTGAGTAGGAGCGAACTCCATGGTGATAACCAGATCATTTGAGGTGGTTGGGTCTACAGCTCAGAGTGGAAGAGTCCAAGTCAACATTTGGAGCTGAACACGTCTGGCGCTGGAATTGGGATTCCCTTTGCCAGACCTGTATCATCTTTAACCATGGCTGACGGCTTCCCCAGTCTGTTCCGTACGTCCAAGGTATTATTTTTAAGCGAGTTGCGTGCTGATAATGGCGGTTCGTAGGTTCGGAGCAGATGAGCCTTGTGCAGTTGTATATCCCAACAGAAGTAGCACACGACACAGTTGCCGAGCTTGGTGAACTCAGCAATGTCCAGTTCAAAGACGTGCGTGTCACTCCGACCTCGCCTCGAACGATGCTAATCGATGTTTAGCTCAACTCCGAAGTGAACTCCTTCCAGCGTTCCTTCGTTGGTGAAATACGCAGAATAGACGAAATGGCTCGCCGCGTCCGCTTCTTTGCTACCCAAGTCCAGAAGAACAATATCCCCGTCCGACCTCTCTTCGACTCGGCTCCCCTTACTGTCGTTGGCCCACGCGTGCAGCAGATACGAGATGAACTCGATGTCAAGCTTTCTGAGCATGAGACCCGCGTGCTCCAGATGAACGAGAGCTATGAGACCCTTTCTGTCCGTCGCAGAGAGCTGATTGAAGCGAGGCACGTTCTCCGCGAGACGTCCGTCTTCTTCAATAGGGTAAGTCCTTTGTGTTTTTGTTCCGGACTTTTTACCAATATACCGTAGGCTGAGACCCACCAAGCCGACATCCGCCAGTCCTTCGACGATGGCACTCAGCCTCTACTGGCCGCTGACGACCACGAGAACCAGCTTGCAGGCGGGGGCCTCCAATTCGACTTAGAGTTCGTGCCCTCTTCCCTATCCCTGCTTGCGAAATTGACCCATGAGTAGGTTCGTCGCAGGAACAATCGACCGCACGCGCCTGCCAACCTTCGAACGCATCCTCTGGCGTGTGCTACGTGGTAACCTCTACATGAACCATACGGACATCGTCGAGCCATTTGTGAACGCCGCGACTGGCGAAGAAACTCGCAAAAACGTGTTCATCATCTTCGCGCACGGCGAAACGCTCCTTGCCAAAATCCGCAAAGTTGCAGAGTCGATGGGTGGCACACTCTACCCAATTGACGCAAACTCCGACAAGCGCGACGAGGCGCTACGCGAGGTCAATTCGCGCCTCGAGGACCTCAACAATGTCATCCATAAGACCGAGACCACGCGCCAGGGCGAGCTGGCGAAGATCGCGGAGAATCTCGCCAGCTGGCAGGACGTGGTGCGCAAGGAGAAGATCATATATGAGACGCTTAACTTGTTCAATTATGATGCGCGCCGAAAGACGCTTATTGCCGAGGGGTGGGCGCCCACGAGGGACATTACCATTATCCAAGGTGCACTGCGTCGAGCCACGGTGAGCTAGTCCATCCCTCACGATAATTGTCTGTGTCTGACAATCGTTGTAGGAGGACTCGGGGACAAACGTCCCGCCAATCTTGCACGAGCTGCGCACACACAAGCAACCGCCGACGTACCACCGCACGAATAAGCTCACTGAGGGCTTCCAGGCAATGATCGATGCGTACGGCGTCGCGTCCTACCAGGAGGTCAATCCAGCGCTCTACGCCGCTTGTTCGCTGTCATGTTCGGTGATTTGGGTCATGCGATTATAATTCTTACGGCGGTGATGCTTATGATCATCAACGAGAAGAAGATGGCCAAGTCAGATTTGGGCGAGATCCTTGAAATATTTTTCTTGTGAGTCCGTTTGTGGCCTACAGCACGGAGCAGCATGTTGATTGGAGTTCTGAAGTGGGCGCTACATCATCCTACTCATGGCCATCTTCTCGATGTTCACGGGAATGATTTACAACGATGTCTTCTCCAAGGGCATGCATCTCTTCCATACCGGCTGGGATTGGCCGTCAGTTGTGGGTAACTCGACAGTCGAGGCAATCGCCAATGGCCACACCTATCCGTTCGGTATCGACCCAACATGGCACGGGGCAGAGAATTCTCTGGTGTTCATCAACTCATACAAAATGAAGATGTCCATTGTCCTTGGCGTCATTCACGTATGTCCCCTCCAACTGACTATACTGGTGCTAACTGCTTTACAGATGACCTTCGCTATCTGCCTCCAACTGCCCAACCACCTCCACTTCAAGAACACGCTCTCGATATGGTCAGAGTTCATCCCGCAAATCATATTTTTCCACTCGATTTTCGGCTACATAGTGATCATGATTATTGCAAAATGGTCAACAGACTGCACCAACGCAACGACTCAGCCGCCGAACTTGCTTAACATGCTCATCTACATGTTCCTCCAGCCCGGAGAAGTGGAGCCGAGCGAGCAGATGTACGCAGGACAGGGTGGTGTACAGAAAGTGCTGCTTTATCTCGCGTTGGTGTGCGTGCCGTGGATGCTGCTCGTCAAGCCGTACATCCTTTGGCGAGAACACAAGAAGATTACGAAGGCCGGGTACCAGGGCGTCGCGGGCGGCGAACATGAGCCCCTTGCGAGAGGGGCGGACGATGCAATGCTGGAGGGTGAGGAAGAGGGTGAAGGCCATGCACTTACTGAGGACATGGCCGAGGAGCACGTGAGTCCCTTTTCCCATTGTACCAGCCGCTAAGAGTCAAAGCTGAGGCGAATTGCAGCAGTTTGAAATGGGCGAGGTGGCGATCCACCAGGTCATCCACACCATCGAGTTCTGCCTCGGATGTATATCGAACACAGCATCATACCTCCGTCTTTGGGCGCTGTCGCTCGCGCACGCGCAGCTCTCCGAGGTGCTGTGGGATATGGCGCTCGCTAGCGGGTTTAGTGATTCAGGCGGAATCGGCGCCGTTTTCTGGCTCTGTTTCATGTTCATTATGTGGTTCCAGTCCACCGTGGGCATCCTTTGCATTATGGAGGGCTTGTCAGCGTTCCTGCACGCGCTCCGTTTGCACTGGTGAGTTGCGATTTTTTGGTCGGCTGTGTTATATAGGTACTAATACGCTTGATAGGGTGGAGGCGAATGGCAAGCACTATCAGGCGGGAGGATATCCGTTCGTCCCGCTCAGTTTCCATAACGTTGAGAATGCCGAGTAGAGCCAGCTTGAGTTCTGAGATTTGTAATTACTCTCCTTCTCACGAATGAGCGAATGGATGCAGTTTGGTTGCACTTTTGGTGACCCATTCCGGTGCTGTTGGATTCAAGTGCCCGTGAGTGCCGTGCCGGTGCCAACGGTGTCCAAGGTGGTCAAAGCAAAAGAAAGCGACTTGACCCCGACGTCTCCCTTCCTGGTGTTTCATTTGACTATTTGTCCGTATCTTCTCCCTCCCAGTAGCCCGCCTATACACCGCTATCGAGTCCATATCCTGTAATGGCCGAGTCGAGCAACTACGATTACCTCTTCAAGGTCCGTGTGACCTCTGAAACCCAGGAGATCTTCACTTCAGGCGACTTACGTCCATTCACAGGTCGTTCTGATTGGAGACTCTGGAGTCGGGAAATCGTACGTGGTCGCTTGTTTGCTGCCCAATCCGAGAGACGTTGAATGACTTTGCAGTAATCGTACGTTGCAAGCTTGACTCACTCGACTGCTCCTCTCAGTATCACATCAGCAGTAATACTTATCCATGTCTACAAACCGCAGTTCTTTCGCGATTCACCCGCAACGAGTTCAACCTCGACTCAAAGTCGACTATTGGCGTTGAATTTGCCACTCGTTCCATCAATGTAGACGGAAAGACGGTCAAAGCGCAAATCTGGGACACTGGTGCGTCTGTGTTTCTGCTCACCCGCCATCGGGGCCAAGCCATTCCGGTACATGTGCTGACGTGCCCTTCGCACTAACAAAGCCGGTCAAGAACGCTATAGGGCAATCACCTCCGCGTGCGTACTCTATGTGGTTTAGCCCGTACTATCCCATCGATGCCGCCCGATTGACTGACAGATCAAGCAGCTACTACCGCGGCGCAGTAGGCGCTCTCCTGGTCTATGACATTGCTAAACACACGACGTATACCAACGTTACCCGCTGGCTCAAGGAACTCCGCGACCACGCCGATTCGAACATCGTCATTATGCTCGTGGGCAACAAGAGTGACTTGAAGCACTTGAGGGCCGTGCCTACTGAGGAGGCAAAAACGTTTTCTTGTGAGTACTGCGTGGTGATATCTCACGTTGTTGGCCTGACGTATTTGGTCGCGTGTGTAGCCGACAACGGACTATCGTTCATTGAAACGTCGGCGTTGGACGCTTCGAATGTGGAAGCTGCCTTCCAGAACATTTTGACTGGTATGCATGTCAAACCACAAAACGGCCAATGAGTGACCAACCCACCCAGATATTTACCGAATCATGTCAAATAAGGCGCTAGAGGCATCAGCAGACGTCATCAAGCCCTCAGGGGGCGAGGCAATCAACATCACCCCTACCACAGGAGCCACCGAAAGCAAGCAGAGCAACTGCTGCTGAGCTTCCTCCCAAGCCAACGGTTCCGTGTTTGTTGCTCGGCAGGGCCGAAAGCGTTGGTACCCTTCAAGACAATAGTTTATATTCTCGTGTAGATTCTTCTCCTCTACAGTTTTATATGTTTGTGCAACGACGATTATGCCAACCCCGAAAACCATAATCTTCGTGGGGGATTTCGCAATAAATCATGCTGAAACCTTCAATGGGACTGCTCAAAAAAGCCGCAATCAAAATTTCCTGGAAAACCTGTTGATTCACACATGTTGTTATCAGAAGCGTGCCGTGTGATATTGGCGACTTGGCAACGATCAGGACTTGTATTTGAATGAGACAACAACAACTGAACACGGCTTACACTACTTTTGAATAAGGAGTGCAAGGTGCAACCTTGAAGCCTTGAGAGGCAGTTCGCCGTATCTGAGGAAATGTCCATAGTCACGTTGTAGACAACGTACTGCATAAAGACTCAAAGGCACCGAGTCGCTACCGCCCGAGTCACTCCCCAGGTCGAATACTTTGACCTCTTCACAGCAAATGTTGGCGTCGTGGAAGGGGATGGAACGTGGGTTCTTCGTCGCTATCACTCAGACGAATTGCTCCATTCGCTCTTGTTTGCGAGACCTGGGACATGGCTCAAGGCTCAAGGCTCAAGTTGCGTGTCTTTGTTGCAAGCGCGTTCCTCCAGCTTAGACCCTTCCACGATCTTGGGCGCTCATCACGCTCATCACGCGTCAAAGCGTGACATGTCAGGCTGGACAGCAGATTCCAATGAAGCTTTGTGTCTACAACTCGGTTTGTCGCAGTTCTCAGGTCTACAGGTTTCTGATAGTCTTGTTAGTGAGGGCGGACGTGGACTTTGATGCCCTGTCAGCACGCGAGAAACTTGTATCAAATGTCTTTCATCCAAGGTTCACGTACCCAGTGCGTCCCCAGGCACCCCGCCCACTCTTCGGGTACCACAAACTTACGCCTCGTATGCAGATATTCGGCGAGCAGGAGAAACTGTACGGATATGAGAACCTTCGTGTAAATGTGAGCTCTCAACTGCCTTCCTACCTGCCGAGCGTGTTTTTGATGCTTCAGTGCAGCTGCGCTTTGCTTCTGGCTCTCTACGACAGTATTTGGCTATTGAATACACTGCCAAACTTACTGATTCTACCATCGACAACCCTGAAAAGCAACTATATGACTTCGTTCCGCCTGGTAGTTTGATCAGTTTAGGTTGTTGTGGCGAACACTGACCACCAACGAAGATTATTTCAAAGACCCAACAACCTTCAAGCAGCAGGTTGAAAAGGATGCGATCACGTTCAAGCCGATGGGCAAGAAGATTTACGCCTACTCGCGTCGAGCAAGCGCGCGATCCGATGTAGAGAGACGAGGGGAAGTAGATACCTCAGTTAACGAAGAGGACAAGGACGCGGCCGTATTTGAGGTCTATCATGTGAGATGTTCGACATACTGTGAAGCCTCTAGCTGACAACCTCGTAGGCAACCTGGGAAACCCCTGGCTTTTTGGAATACCACAGGCGAATGCAATTATTCATATTGCTATACATCGAAGCTGGTAGCTATCTTCAAGAGGATGAAGACCAATGGGAATTTGTTGTCTTGTATGTTAGCCTCAATTCGCTGTTCATTCCTCACACTCTGCTAGATTTGAGAGACGCAAGCGGAAAGAAGGCCAATATGTATACCATTTCGTGGGGTACTCCTCCCTGTATCCCTTCTATTATTATCCCGACAGCACACGGATGCGACTGAGGTGCTCCTCTCCATTCTGGCAACTTCTGGTCTCTAATCCCTCCGCAGTCAGTTTGTAATAATCGGCCCATATCAAAAGCAAGGTCATGGAGGTATGCATCTGTCACCTTCATGATGTATTATTGTAACGGCTTTTCAGCTGGCTTATATCGTGCCATTTATGACTATGTTATCAAATCACCCGACATCTCGGAATTGACTGTGGAAGATCCTAGCGAAGACTTTGAAGACCTCCGGGATCGATGCGACCTCCGCATGCTCCTATGCCACCAGAAGTTCATGAAAGGAGCCTATGCGGACCAGAAGATCCTCTCCAGTGAGGGGGCGAGACGTAAGAAACCGCTCACGGGTATGTTGATCTAGTATTGGAGGCGAAGCTCTGACTATTTTACATCAGACACCAACGCCGCTACCACGGGCCGGAGGGAAACGTCCCAACCCGTACCCAAACTTGGGCCGCCAGTAAAAAGGGCATGGGCAAAGAAGTGGAAGGTGGAGCTGAAATTGGCTCAACGACAATATGACCGTCTGATCGAAATGATGATCCTACGAGCGTTGGATCCAAAAGACGAGAAAAGCCAGCGAGTATTTCGCTTGCAGGTCAAGTCACGCTTAAAGGTCTTCAATTTTGTGCGTTTTCTCCGATCCCTACCCGCATCAAAGCTGACAAGTCCGTCGCTAGGAAACCTTGGCCCAGCTTGAATTAGACGAGCAGTGGGAGAAACTAGAAGAGACTTACGAAAATGTCAAGGAAGGTTATGTTCGTATCCTCAAGATGATCAGTTAGGTTGCGCCTCAATAAAATATCTTTCCCAACCTATCGCATCTCGCACTCTTTCGGATTTGTCAATCATCTTGGCGAGTCTGCTATCGTCGCCCCCATATTCCAGAGACTTCATTGATTAGATGAGTAATCTCTGACGCGTGGCGCTGCTTCGCTCGTCCAGATGCACAGCAACCAACGCTATATCCCAAGGTAACACCCTACGGACTGGATTTGATATTTGGCTCTTGGAGGTTGTACAGCTTCCTCTTCTCGTAGCGGAAAAGTCTCTCTTGGCTGGTGACCCTGCGATCCTTCGCTAATCCGTCGACGACATGCTTGGCTGATAGCTAATGGAACTGGCTTCGGTGACTTTCCGGATTGGACAGCTACCGCGCGCTCAACAAGCCTCAAGAGGAACAAATTCGCAGCCGTTTTCTCGTATGAAGTAGATTGTTTCTTCATTCGGAGACACCGTTCGTCCTTGGTCCACACGACGAAGACGACGTGAACCGCCATCATAGATGCCCTGCCGCAAGCCTACTCCACTCCGTATGTGACACCGATAAGATCATCATTCAGTGCATCACCTACACCGGATGTCAACCTTGCGTGGTCCACCACATGAGCCGTCCACCGCACGAGTTTGCAATTGCAACGCTCCCCAAGTCAGTTCGCCGAACGAGCTTTTAATGAGAGAACATTCCGTTCAACTTCTGGAGACGGACAAGACTCTTATTAACGTTCAATGTTGGTGTCCTAGTTCGCTACGCTACCCCCATTGACACTGAAGTGTAATATTCGGTTTTAAGGAACGGTAGTGGCCTGAGCCTGCTCGATTGTTTGCACCCGGAATCCACAAGTCCTAAATGCAAACGAACGAAATCAGGAGATATAAACGCCAATCTGCAAGTTAAACGAGTACCTGTTCTGACGAGATAGTAGCGTATGACCCAAGGCATGTGAACGGACTGCCGGGATCCCGCGAGCATGCAGATCGGAAACAGTACAACAAGAAACACTAGTATCATGACATACACATAACAAGGTTGATGATCTCCGCAACGATTATACAGTGTACTAACGATCCTTTCCAATGTAGGAATTATGCAAGCCGTGGGAGCTATCCCCTAGCGTTGACGCGACGAGGCACGTCTGTGATAGTTAATGGCACAGTTAATGTGCTATTGATGAGGGAACTAGAGGTCCCTCCTGGTTCACGCCGTCGACCTCGAAATTGATGAAGAGAAACCCGAAGGAGCAAAACCGTCAAAAACCCAGAGCCCAATGGCCACCGACCAAAGAAACGGGTTAAGAGTAAGGCATTCCCGGTCGGGACAACGAAACCGGCGTTTTCTGACCAATATAAAGAATCTGGACTGCATCCACCAGGTCAATCCTTGCAGCTGACAAAGAGAGCACGTTGCCATTCTCGCTGTCGCTCTCTCACACTTATCCTCACGCCCTTTCCTCTCTCTTGACCCCAAATATTTGTTGCCAGGCGCCACCGGTCCTCTTCAGGACTGTGCTGGGCGGCTGGCGGTCAGCTGGTGCTGGTCATGAGAATGTAACTTGATCCTGTGAAACTTGGATAATCTTCTCACCAGGGCATTGCCGCCTTCCGGGTACCCCTTTTCTGAAACGATCGACTGCTCTTCGGGGCCGCTCAAGGAATCGTACCGTGGGCCTTGACCCTATTAGTCCTCTTTTAAGCGTTATTTTGGTATAGGTGGGTCTATCTCATACTGCTTCTCTACCTCAATTGTCAGCGTGATACTTTGTTGTGCCAGTCCCTCGCCTCCAAGTCTTCCTCACCTCTGCCCACGGTGTGGACCAACTCTTACTGAATGACATAGGCTGCAATGAAGCCATAGACTCAGTATAAACATGATCCTCAAGTACGAAGGGTGAAGATGGCCCCGGACATGGACCACCGCCCTTCTGGGGCTGGACCTGACCTCGTCTGCTGTCTGCTTCCTCCAAAGATAAATGGGAGAAGCCACTACTGCATCGCTCATAAGTTCCAGGAAACGTCGAGGGGTGGAAGTTAACTGAATGTGCTTCGGGTCGAACCGCTTTCAACTTCGCCCCGGTTTCTCTCAGACTGCGTCTCTGTTCCGCGATCAGCGCAGATCGCAGGTGTCGGAGCCAGCCATCTGCTCGGATCTGCTCGAGCCACTGCAATAATCAGTCTCCTTTGTCCAATTTGACGAACTCCTCCTTATCCTGGTAACGCCGGTTATCCCAAATTCCCTCAGCTGCGCGCCTATCTATCACTCTACACGCTGCTCGATTTCACTACCACGCCTACTCACAGAATCCCGGCTCGATCAAGTTGCTGCCACGATGCTTTTCCCTGTCGTCCCACCACGTCCGACTGATGATGACTCCGGATCAATCAATTCAACCAATCTGACACCCTCAACGTCTACCATGTCCCTCGGTACATCAACTCCTGGTAGCACCTCCGCCTCCCAGAGCTCTTTACCACTTACCCCCTCTCACCGTGGTGGTTCGCTTGTCCCACATAACTCAGCAACCAATCAGCATCTTCCATTGACCACCATGCAAGGATACCCTCAGCATCAGGCGCAGTACTTCCCGCAATATCAAGCTGCCGTTCCAGTCATGCAGACCGTTCAATATGTCCAGGTGCCACAGTACCAGCCGGGGTTTGCTACAACGCCGATACTCCATCCACAACAAGGGTTACCTGGAATGATGACGACCCAGATGCAGAGTGTTCCCCTTCCAATGGCTGTCCAGCCGGCCATGCCTATTTTTCAGCAAAACCCCTCATATCTATCACGGCCGGCGCAAAGATCGGAGCAAATGCCTACATTAAGCAAGTGGACTGCAGGGTTAGACTGTATGTTGGCATTATCTAATGAAGCGCTTTACGGGTGATTGACCGATACGCTCATCATATAGACGGACCAGTCTACAACGTGCGAATGGCCACGCTTCTCGATACTACATTCGAGGTTAACCCGATCCTACGGCACCTACCTCCTCAGTCAGATGAAAATCGGTTGGAGTACAATGTATTATTCTCCCTCAGCACCGCATCGCTCTTTAAAGACAAGCAGGAGATCTCTTGGGTTGATGGGAGGGACGAACCTGCTGTGCTCCCTCGTCTCGAAACATTGACACTCATTTCGGAGCACTTCCCTTGGATGATTAACGTTAGAGCCAGTGATGCAGATGTTGGTGTAACCTGCGCCGACGTGATGGAGGCCCTGAACAAGGACCTCCACAAAAGCTTCAGCAAGGATGAGGTCGACAGGTGGTCCAAAGGGCGGCTGGAGAAGATCAGCGCCGTATATCACTACAATAGGAAAGCGAAGGAGGGGGTACCAGGCGGAGCACTAGGGAAGGGGTTCCGGCGGGTCGACTACTTGAACGAATACACCGTCTTCGATGGAATCGAGTACGACGATGCCATGGCGAGAGAACGCTTCGGATTTTCACCAATCAAGAACGACGACGCGAACAAGGGCAAGTTGGGACTACGCAGTAGGCGTATCCAAGCAGTGTTCAAAGTGCGACTTGCACATAATAACGCTGGGAAGGATGTACATGCTCCGAGGTTGGCGAAGGATTGGAGATTCCCGGATGGAGAGCCGTCGAAGCTCCTAGGGGCTGGTGCACCTGCCATCGTCGTGGCTGGTTCAACACACATGCCGCCTATGGGCCAACCTTCGCCCTTACGCATGCATATGGGGTTGCCTCCTCCGCAGCCTGTGTACCAGGCTCCGCATTTCCCCCCTCCACAACCCCAGGCCCAGTACTTGCTCAACGCCCCGGATCCCTACGCACAACACCAGCAGAACCAGTACTATGCTACTCCTGCCCCTATTATGAACCAACAACTGCAGATGCAAGCTACCTCAATGCCCGTAGGATATGCCCCTAATCCTGCCGCACATTTACAGGCCTATGGGCAACCTGTGCAGGCTCCGATGTCTCCACAGCAGCCAGTGATCCCGAATCATAAACGAAAAACCTCTGGGGGGATGTTTGGCTGGAGACCATAGTAGAAGGTCAGACCGTTGTCTTCTGTGTGTATGGGACCGGATTTATTGGCGCGAATGGCCGAGACTCATGGATTTCTCGTTTGGCTTGTATAGTTAAAGCGGTGCTTACTAATGTCTCTGAACGCACACGACCTGAACTCTTCCCCCAATTAGAAGAATCTCTCAATACACACGACGATATACTACGCACCACGTCTCTATACTCTGTGAACCTTGACGTCGTCATTTGAGGATGTTCAGCTGGCTTGTAACTGGGTAAGTAGAGGGGCGCCTACACCCCTAAGCCTCATCTTCCATCCTTCAGTGCATCCCGTGGGATCGGTTTAGAACTCGTTCGCCACTTGCTCGCTGATGAGGCGAATGTGGTCTTCGCCACCTGCCGAGATCCGGTGAAAGCAAAGTCACTGCAAGAAGTGGTCAAGCCAGGCTTTGGAAGAGGACACATTATCCAGCTTGATGTAGGCAAGGACGAAAGTATCGATGCTTCTGCGAGGGAGGTCACAAAACTCCTGGACGGAAAGGGGTTGAATTATCTGCTTAACAATGCGGGAATCGTAGTGCGTATTCCACACCCCCTGCACGTGATACATTAGAAGGGGAATGAGTACCGATACATTCTTGTCGCTTTAGCCACCAAACATTCCCACTTGGCCACGCGGAGGGGGGGATCGTCTTGCTATTTCCACTCGTACGACATTCATGGACACGATCTCGACCAATGTACTTGGTCCTGCACTTATTGTTCAAAAGTTCATGCCCCTGCTGGAACGAGCGCAGGACAGAAGAGTCGTGATGAATATGTCGAGTGGATTGGGGAGTCTGGCACAGGTCAGTAGTCCTGGTTGGGCTGTTTACTCGATTAGCAAAGCTGCCATTGTGATGTTGGTGCGTAGGCATTTGTTCAGTTGTGGGGAATGGATGCACTGATAGATTATGGTCCCCTAGACGAGACAACAAGCGGTTGAGTACAAGCATATCACATTCGTAACCATGGATCCAGGCTGGGTCCAGACTGGTGAGTTCAGGGCGGTTAGAGTCATCATCGTTCACTAAATCAGGACCTGTACCAGACATGGGAGGTCCAAACGCATCTACCACGGCACTTGATTGTACCAAGGCAATCGTCGAGGTGCTCAAAGCGGTCCCCAAAGAGAAGAGTGGGGCGTTCATAAACCGCCGTGGCAAGGACGTACCCTTCTAACAATACGATCATGTTGTTCATAATGTGAACTCTAATTATTGGTTACCAGACTCTTTGGGTCATGGTACTCTCATGTCTGCTTACCCATTATTTGTTCCAATGTATCTCCCGACTTTTCTGGCTCTTTTCTGGCCGTCTCCCTCTCAGCGACCTCTGGACCTGCCAAAGCCGCAAGAAATCGAAGTCAGGCTACGGCATATACACGCACACAGTGGGGGACGCGTCGTCTTCAAAGATGTCAATAGAAATCACTTGCAGGCATTTGGCGCAGTCGCAGAGACGTCTTATTCCTTCACTCCGATAAGGCAGAGGACCTATAGACCACGTTCTCAGAGTGATTTTTTTCGTGCGCGAGAAGTCGGTAAAAGGCGGACGCGCCAGCGCAATTATAACGATGAAGACGACATTGTGGTCACATGGGACGAATGGGATGTCCCAGGACCTAATCACGGTAGTCGAGATACCTTGACTGCGCTTGCAAAGATGACGTGGAACGCGTATTTGACCCCTGACGACGGGACATGGTACGACCTCGGGGATCCATGGCCAAATGTAGGTATTTAATATATATACGAATCCACTTGTGTTTGACTGACAGGGGACGCGGATGGCTTTCGTGGTCACGTCTTTGCAACAGACGACAACTCGACAGTTATCGTCTCTATCAAAGGGACTTCCGCAGGGGTGTTTGGTGGTGGTGGACCTACAGTGCGCAAGGACAAACTCAACGATAATCTCCTCTTTTCGTGCTGCTGCGCACGGATTGACTGGAGCTGGACCACCGTATGTGGCTGTTATGGCGGCGGATGGAAGTGCGATAAGGATTGCGTGCAAGAATCCCTTGTGGAGGATAGTTTATTTTATCCTGTGGGCACGGTGAGATGTTACAATGCGTTCCTTCACTAATATAGCGAACTGATGCCCGCCCAGAATTTGTATAACAACCTAACATACATGTTCCCTGATGCAAATATCTGGATAACGGGCCACTCGCTTGGTGGGGCGTTGGCCGGACTCTTAGGGATCACGTTTGGGGCCCCAGTCATCGCATTTGAAACTCCAGGAGACAGAATGGCAAGCAGGAGGTTACATCTTCCGCAACCGGTAAGCCCAACCGGATTATCCTCTAGTCCATGCCATCCGACCACTGACCATTGATCTGCAGCCCGACGTCCAACATGTAACGCATATTTTTCACACTGCTGACCCGATCCCTATGGGCGCATGCACTGGCGTCCTTTCCTCATGTGCGATCGCTGGCTACGCGATGGAGAGTCGTTGTCATCTAGGGCGGAAGCGAGTCTACGACACTGTGACGCGGTACGGATGGAGCGTAGATGTGCGGACGCATCGTATCGGGGTCATGATTGATAAATTGCTCGTGGAAGACTGGGACAAGCCAGGAGACGATGGTTCTCCTGGGCGGGAAGTACCTGAGTTGACATGGGACGATGAGGAATGCGACGTAGGTGCCCTTATCTACTCCTTTAAACTTAATCACTCAGTCAATACTTCCCTATCCGGATTACCTATGCTGACTTGCGTACTTCAATAGCAAGAGGAATGCTACTCTTGGGAGTATGGCCACTTCAAGAACGCCTCCGACTCCTTTCTATGTCGGACGTCATGATCGAGACTAAGCATATGTCGGAGGTTCGACGACCTCCACCCCTTGTTGACCTGGCTTGCTCGCGAGCATTGATGCGTACTGACAATACACATCCACCGGAATACAATCTCTATTACATTCTCAAAGGCCGACATCCATGTTCTCAAGCCTTAGAAGTCATTTGTATTATGGCTGTAGAAATTGCTCAGGGCGCTCGCTGGTGGATGCTTGCACCTTCTCTGCGATAACAGAATTCCAGATCAGCCTTTTGATTTTCTCAAGGGAACCAATCGTGGTCACGATATGCCAACAATATCGTCTCCTCCCTTCGAGAATTGCCGAAGATGGTGGAGGGTCCAAATACAAGAGCCGTGCATGCCATGCTCGTATGCTCGCCAGACGAGCTTTGAAATGGCCCGTACGATGACTTCGGGATGTACCCCGACCCTGGTGGAGGTGCGCGACTAGTTTGGCGGCGCAGTAATTGCGAGACTCCTTCCCAGTCTGAACTCTCCGCTTATACCTCTTGTCGTAGAATGAGAGATGAAACTTTCATAGACTACAGAGAAGGAACACAGGACAGAACCAAGCATCAGAAAAGAAAAGACAGCCCCGGTATCGTGGGTCCAGACCGCCTGAAATGAACGTGAGCTGCGCAGGCTACCTGGCCTGGCTGGCGTTAGGGAAGGTATGTGGCGTTCAAATAGTCGCTGCCCAGGCGACCAAGTCGACCTGTGTCTTCTCCGTTGTCAACATCCATGGGAAATTCTGAGGATTACGATCAGCACTCCATTGTGAACGCGGTAAAGAGTACCTTGAGCACGTACCAACAACTCCTTGGGTGTGGGCCTTGCATCAGGGTCTTTCAAAAGGCATGAATCGACGAACTGCTCCGCCTCGGCGGAAAACCGTCCCTCCGGTGTAAGCCTAGGCGCCGGTTCGTTCACGATGTGTTGCAAGAGCTCGAGAATGCTCATCGTCATTCCGCCTCCTTGGAGACTGACCCCTTTGGACTTGCGCTTTTCCTTTTTGTCTGTCTTCTTCCTTGATATAGCGGAAATCGCGGGGAGGTGGTTGCCCGGTTTGGAGGGCGAAAGAGTTCCCTCCAGATCAGAGAGGTCCGAGTCGTCTGAATCCGAATCGGCGAAGGGGAATCGACCGAGGGCAAGCTCGATCAAGCTAATGCCCAACGACCACACATCTGACTTCACCGTGTACTGTGCACCTTGTATGCGTTCAGGCTAACGAGATGGTCAGAAGTCAGTACAGGTACAGGCAGGCAATGCTGGTGATGACTGACACTCATGTATGTCGAGGTCCCAACAAATGTATCGGCAACTGAGTTTATCAGCTCCCCTGAGACACCAAAGTCGCATACTTTGATCTCTCCAGCGGAGTTGCATAGTATATTTGAGGGTTTGATATCTGCAGACAAGTAGTCAGGTGTGGGACCAGAGCAGTGCGGAATGTGTACCTCGATGGATGATGCGATGCACATCATATAGGTATGTCAAGCCTTTAAGCACAGCCCAAGCAATCTTCCCGACCACTTCTATTGGTATAGGACCGTTTCGCTTGTAAATACCGTCCAAAGATCCTTTGTCCATAGCCTCCATGCAAATACATACGTTCGGATCGGCGACGAATGCGCCATAGAAGGAGATGATATGC
>WNFL01413364.1_pt1 | contig 19485 bp, 24 predicted proteins | sample 5400361 | NCBI WGS metagenome assembly WNFL01 (sample SAMN13153351, study PRJNA577476) | soil metagenome | isolation source: 40 cm soil on Douglas fir-dominated hillslope | place: USA:California | collected 2013-09-17
TCAGTCTTGACACGGATCAAAACGGGCAAGCGGTTATCACACCCCTTCCTGTGAGGTTGGATGTGGTTGCTGGGACTAATACCACCAACACGAACGCGAGGAGGCACTGGAGTGACATACTCATGCTCAAGAGACAGGCTCGGAAGGACACGCTCCCTAGTGCTACGCCTTCTCCCGCACCTGCCGTCCTCGCCGGTTCATTCTGGACGAACACGACGAACGCGAAGGAGGTTCTCGTTCTTGGTGGCAACTTTTCGATCCCCTCCCCTGATGGGGACGTTGCGCTTGCGATTTACGATCCAGACTCGAAGACGATCAAGGGTCTCAAGGGAGAGCAAGTGCAGGGCGTTGTCCGTGCGCTGCTTGTTGTGGGTAACAAACTGTTCGTCGGTGGGGAGTTTACGGTGAAGGGTGTCTCTGGGTCTGGGTTTGCTGTGTATGATTTGCAGATCCAGGCGTGGATTAGTTCTATCCCTGGCTTCCAAGGTGCGTGCTTTCTCGAAGGCCAGTAAGCTAGGAGCGGTGCTAACCATTGTTGTTGGGTTTGTAGCCTCCTCTGGTCGCGTCGTTGTCCGCTCGATCACTACTATGTCCAGCCAACCCAATACTGTTGTCGTAGCCGGGACCTTCTCCTCTGCTGGATCGACGCAGTGTCAGGGTATTTGCGCGTTGAATTCAGTCGATCAGGCCAATCCAAGCTGGTCGGCTCTTGGTACGGATGTGCAGGGCGAGGTGTCTACTGTTACCTACGCCGGCGTATGTCACCACTCTCATCATCTTAAAGCACTGCTAATACTTTTCTTTTCTGAGCAGGACAAGGGCGAGATCCTCCTCGCTGCTGGTGCACTCACCATCACGAATAAGGAGATCCAGGTTGCTATGTATTCGATCACCAACCAGACCTGGACGGCCGTTGGGACCCTTCCCGGACCGGTCACAGCCCTCAGCGCCAACGACTTCAATCAGGCAAGCCTATTCGCGGCCGGTAAGACCTCAGCCAATAATGCACCGTTCCTCTCCCATTGGGATGGCGCACAGTGGACCACGCTTGACGTCTCTCTCGGCTCCGAAAGCAACATAAAACAACTTGAATTTGTACCCTTGTCCGAGGAACACGACGTTCAGGGTATTATCCAGACGAACCGAATGCTCTGGCTCTCCGGCACCTTTTCCTCCAGCAACATGGGCAATTTCTCCTCTGCTCTCTATGATGGCCGGAACTTACACCCTTACCTCCTTACCTCGACTGCTTCTGGTGATCCTGGTGCTGTTTCGTCCTTCTTTCACTCTTATTCTACTTTTAGCTTTGACCTTCGTCGTGAGTATTGCTTACTACCCATCGCTGCATGGAGTGTGCTGATGTTTGGGCCTCAGATTATCTCGCTCGTGGTGTCGTCATTCTCATTTCTATTGCTCTTGGAGCCGCCGTCGTCTTCCTCATGGGTCTCCTTGGCGTTTTGTGGGCTTTGTTCCGTCGCAGAGACGAGAGAAACTACGGCCAGGACACCGGCACCGACGACAAGGACTACGACGACGATATGGACAGCCTCCAGCGTCCTTCCTCGCTCCTTGCCCATATCAACGCCGCCACGCGTAATACTATCTTCATGCCCAAAGACATGGACATCTCATCCAACGCAGAGGCCTCAGGACACAAGGCCGAAGAGACTGCCTTTGATCCCACCGACCAGACGCATGCCCTGCGCGGTGATTCGATAAGCCACGAAGGAACGTTGGCTGGCGGGGCGGGTTGTGAACCGACCTGCTCAGGCGCGGCATTCGTTCGAGGGCGGTGGTCAGGGGGAACTTCCCTTGAAGACCGGTCAAAATGTTATTGTACTGAATGATCAGGATCCTATGTGAGTATTCGTTGCGTCAATGTAGAGCAAGCACTGATGTTCCTTCCAGGTGGTGGTATGTGCGAGACAAGACCACACTTAAAGAAGGAATTGTACCCGCATCTTAGTACGCCTCCTGTCTATGCTCGTGTACCCTACGCTGACTGTGTCTCTTCTATAGCCTTGCTGGTGCTTAAGCCTCTGCTGGAAAATCACGCTTGGACTGCTCTTGATCCCTCATTAAGAATCCATAGATTTGTGGTTGTCGTTCACAGTCTCCTCGTGTGTCATATAGGTCCCCTTCGTTTTTTTGTACATGGAGTACTCCTGTTGGTCAACCTACATCTCTTCCGAACTCGCAAACTCGCCAAACAAGTCCTCTCGTATGCCATGGTAAACCTCTTTCACAACTTCAAAATGAGGAAGGATTTCCTAATGCAATAAAATATGTTAAACGGAAGACCAGCCCGTGAAACAATGACCGGCTCACCTCAAACGCGACCAACAACTTCACGTCAAATGGTTCTCCATCTCTCTGTATCCGTTCACCTCGTTCAAATTGAGGAGTCCGTGTGAGAATAACAAGGTAGTAATGCCAGTTCCATCTCCAAAGACCCTCGTTCACAAGGACGTCCTGGATCGTGTCCGTCGAGATAAAACGCCGATTAGTGGAAAGTGATATGGTGATGTTGCTGAATGGAACGCTCAAACCCCGGTGCGACTCTAATTGCAAGCCATATGCTGGTAGCACGAGGACCGATTCTATATTGGAGAAGTGAATATGGCATATAAAGGTTGCAGAATATTAGATAGAGTACCCCATAGAAGCTGAGATGTCTTATTTCGAATATATATTAGGCTCGCTAGGACCGTGACGGCGAAATGAACCTAAAAACAAAAGATAAGAGCAAGAAAAGAACGGTGATGAAGGAGAAAGCCACCTACAGAAGGGTGATTAATCAAATATACCAACGCTGCAAGGATCATTATATCCCAGAAAGACCAGCCAAATCCGCGTCGCACACGACCGGTCCCATCCCTCGCCAGGCGCCAATTATTGACGCGATATTCAACGTAGAGAGGCCAGCTAGGACGTATCTCGAGTTCCGGGTACGTCCTTGGCAGGGGTCGACGCATGCATGGACAACCCGTTGTCGATGTGGTTGTCCAAAGTTGCTTTTGACCACTTGCGACCTCCCTGATGGCCCTCCCACCCCAGTTACGACCATCGCCCACGCCACAGGAGCTGGAGTATATCACCGGCGAATACATTGTCTCCATCGAGCCTCTGTTTCGTATGGAGCGCATCCGACTGGTGTCTGTTAGTTGACTTTTGCGGCGGACTTACGCGTCAATACGTGTCTGACGCCGGTGGTCTATCTACTCGAACCTATTCTAGGGTATTTATGGCCCGTTTCGACCACCCTCAAAGACGCGCGTCCCGCTCTGGTTGGCACAGGCACTCAAGGTGAAGCGCAAATGCCGAATCGTACCCCCCGATTGGATGTCTGTAGGTAAGGGATATTGAGCGTTTGATATAAGTTGTGTCCTCGAACCACGTCTCTGTGACTTGTTACCAGACTACTTCAGTGAGAGGCTCGGAGAGGAAACCTCTCAGAAAGAATTCTCGAGACTACCGTTTCGGTACGCGGAAATATCCAAGATCCTACTTGACATGTGCGCACCTCGTCACCAAACATCGAGTGCCACTCCTCATACCTTCACCGATATACACAGAGCCCCAGATGACATTTACGACCCTGACCGAATACGAATACTACTGAAGGATATTAGAGAAGCCCGTCAGGCAAAAATACGAACCTTATTCCCTAATTTGGGGCCGTATCATTTGGAGGTGCGCTCCAGTTTCTAGTAAACGGCCCTAACGCATGGAACTGACGTTAAATGTGGTTTGATTCATAGACACCAAATATATGCTCTATGGAAATCAATGAGATACGATCGTTCTTCACCAAGGCGATGGGAATGACCGGGAAGCTGACTGTGGAAGCGGCCCCACCAAACGAGGACGACATATACGGTTTTTGAACTACTTCATGTATCGTACCAGGCATGTGAGTAAAACCATCTCGCTATGCCCGTTGGATGCCAAGATGCTATTCTGTCTTTCAAAACTTGTGAACACCTGGAGTTTAGGCCTTGAACGGCTCCTGACACGTCGCAATACCATTCTGGATTACTGGCGGCATGCCTGTTGCTTTCAGAATCCCAGGGATGGGCCTTGCGAGCTTGCGATCACTCCCGCCTTGCCAATTAATCAATTTTCGATCTGTGGCGAATTCTTCCGATTCTCATGTTTGCCCCCACCTTCCTCCTAAGCTCGAGTTGATACTAGTAAGAGATGACCCGTCTGTACCAGCACTTTCGACGCACACTAACATTGTACACGATCTAAACCCGGTGCGTGGTCGGAAGTCTTTGTGAAGTTCATCTAATTCGTAACTTAGTTGATATCCACTTCTCGTCGAGCGCTTCGCCTGTACGTATGGCTTGTGGCTTGAAACTACAAGAGAAGGCACCGAAACGGTCTCATCGAGTATGTGTCTTAGAAATCATCTGCGCATATCGAAAGCTCCGAGGATGATATGCTGTCGGCGAGTTTGGAACACATAGGACATCATGGCTCATCGACTTGGAAATATCTCTCTATCCATTCATATCCAATATCACCGCGTTTTAGTCGCGTTTACGGTCTGTGTTGGGATCAAGGGCAAAGTCGGGCACGTGAAGAGGAAGAATAGAAATCTGACCCACTGTAGTGGTAAGGAAGGATGGTACCGCCTTCGCATCCGTTCTCCAAAACAAGATCGCTTCTAGGCATCTAAAGACGTGGCTCCTTTGCACCTGTCTTTAATTCCAACACTCACAGAGTCTCCTTTATTTGTTCACACCCCCACAACCCTGTGTTCACACCGTCGTCGAGATTGTCGACGGAGTGCTATCTCCTAATTGATTGAGGTGACTTGGTCTCATCAAAGATCCTTCCACCAGTCAGCTATGTGAGGTAACACATCTTGAAGTTGGGATATTATTAATAAGCGCATAATATTCTCAATCTTTTTGCAATCCTGGCGAGTCTTGTGGTACACAAAGGAGCTGTCCCTCTCATTATGACGAATGGCTTTTTGTTTGATTCACTGTCCTCAAGAACTTCCTTATCGTACCGACAGGAAATATTTAGAACAGTCTACGATATCCTCCATCTATCTCTACTTAGACGAGACCTTCTACGTGCCAGAAAGGCTTGGGCGATCTTGATCCGGTGTCCAGAATTTGAGAAGGATGCCATAGAGGTGCACTGGAGAATTGGTCTGGATTTGATGGTTTGGGAACAAGACGACCCTGCCTCAAAGGAACGACAACGGATCGAGTACTTGCGGGGAGTTATGGTCCATACGCGAACGCAAGTATGCCAGAACCTGTATTATTGTAAGGGTAGCCTACGTGTCTCATTGATCTGCTTTTAAATAGAAACAGCAAGTACTACTCGAGATCTCGTTACAATTCATTAAGGCCGGCCGCTTCCATGATGCCCTAGACGAACTCGACCTGTATGTAGACGCACTCTCATTTTATCATTTTATCACGTGCAGCGAGAAAATCGGATTGCTCTGACCAGTACTCATACTTCGTCTAGATACTTGCCGCAGTTTCCGTTTCAGGAGAACCCAATCCTGCATTCATATGCCGCCATGCTGAAGCTATACCTTGGCCAGATCCCAAATACCAGTGATGCTAATCCCATCAAAGACCACCGCCAGATGGATTCGCACCATCGTGGTGAGTGTAACTCAGATCGAGACCCATCGTAGTCCAACAATAACCCAATGATTAGGAATGCCTGCCGTGGACAGTTTCGATCCAGTTTCAGTGCGAGAAGCGACGGAACACTTGCGTCGTGCCCTGGAGCTCGACCCGGATAATCCGGCATCTGAACGTATGCTCAACTGGGTAATTATCTCGAGTATATATCATATGCTCTCTATCGCCATCCTAACGTGGTGCATCCCCGATCTCCCTGCAGCTCAATTGCTCGCCTCAGAACAGGATGGAACCTTTTGCCTCAGAAGATGTCCCCTTCGGGGGTCACCATCACCCAAAAAGAATGCGCTTCGGATCTAAATTATCTCCATAATAGATCCATCTAGTACCCAATTTCCAGAATGCCACGTTCGGTATGGTCCCGAATTGGTGTGGTCTCAATGCGGTAACTGGTAGTAGAAGAGTTATCCCAAAGGTAAGAAGACAGGATGGAGAGCAGGTTTGGAGTCCAATAGCCTGGAAAGCAGCACTTCAGTCGAGTGGGTGGTTTATTTGTTATTCAAACTCTTGACCCTGGACCCCACAATGTCCGACTCTTCAGCGCGAGAAGAACCTGAAAGACCCGCACGGCACCAACTGCTACTCCCAGAAGTGAGTTTAACTAGCGAACTACACGATGACGCGTCGTCAGTCCGATTGGCGCGCGCACCTGACGAAAATTTTCGAAGAATGCTTCCGTTACATTGCGAGAACGAGAGATGTTACTTAAGGACCATCCATATTACGCAAATGTACGACCTTCGTGCTTCATTCTTATATATTGTGTAATTTTTAATCCATTGCTAAATGTTGATTTGGGCAATCCCATTTTGGTCTTGCAAAGGGTGATTGTGAGTACCTCTTTCGATTGATTTGCACCTGAAGCTAACTGGAACGTAGACGCAACGGTCATACACCGCGAGAGCGGTCGTCAAGGAGTGGAACGCCCGTTGACTTCGAACGCTGCAAGCGGCAGTACAGGAAATGTGGCCTCTCTTTCAGCGTACAAGGTCTGTACCCTATTGTGCTTTGATAAGGGCACTGTACTCAGTATTACTCAGCTTCATGCCCTGCACCACCCGACTCATGCCACGAGTCGGGACGAACGGAGTCTGGCAGAGGTGAACCATTATTCCGTACTCCCACAACCAGTACTCATTCTGCGTACGACGGTAGTCTCCTGGACGACCCGAGCACCGCCTTGAACCAGTGCCACGACGCTTCATTCAAGGTGCCAGCGGTGGTCTTTCGGTAGCAGCGGGACCATCATTCTGGCGACATCCTTCGTTGGCTACTTCGCTCCAAGAAGCAAGACAACCTGTCATTCCAAGGAAGCGCAACAGTGAAGTTGCACTCATCGAGCTTAGTGATTCAGACTCCGACGCCCCTCGCCCAAAGAAACCGAGGCTGGATCTTCAGCAAAAACACCCACTTTTGGCAGTCAACTCCAATTTGCCACCCTACATAACTACACAGCGGACCGTGGTCGTACCAAACCCTCCTGTTATGACGGCTCCTGCAGCCAGTCCCAGTTCAGTAATGCCACAGCCCACACCGATGCGCGGACCATTCCTGCCTCAGGGTCCAGTGCAGTCGATCAATGAAATTCTAGACGAACACACTCGGGTTGCGAATGCTGTGTCCCAAATGCGCGCTTCCTTGAGCACTCGACCAGAAATCGATAGGAACTTGGCTAATGATCAGTTTAACGCCTGGCAGCAACGCCTCTCCGTCGTCGACAACAAAATCGCCGATATGCAAACGGCCGCCGCTCCTGGGAGGTTCGCCGTTATTCCCAACCCTCATACTCCTTTCCTTGTGCCACCCTCCTCCGGTTATGCAAGCGTTACTCCCGAGTTGGCCCCCCCAGAGACCACACGTGATGCCCACCCAATGTATGTAGAGAGTGAGGGTGAAACGAGCAACGCAGAGAATGCCCAACCAAATGGCCACCCATCTCTACCAATGTCGAATCATGCTATTTCCACCGCTGCTCTCTCCCAACCGGCCAAGTACGTAGGCGCCACTGAATGTCCTCAACATCCTCTCATTATTCCTATAGTTTACAGAAATTCCTTCAAGACTGCAATAGAGACTTTTTTGACGCTAATGCTACCGTTCAAAAAGGTCTCGAAAAGCTCGGACTGCGTGATCTAGAGGATACCCTCCCTGGAATGGAGCTGCCACTTATGCCTCACCAAATACTGGGAGTAGCTTTTATGTTGGATAGAGAACGAAGCTCCTTCAAAGGTGGCATACTTGCCGATGAGATGGGAGTCAGTCACTCGCTTACACTGTGCGCGCGGCACTCAACTAACAAGTGGATAGCTCGGCAAGACGGTGCAGGCAATCGCCACAATGACGCAGAATCAAGGCGACGTCCCGACCATGAAAACTAACCTCATTGGTAAGTCGCTCTGACGACCTTGATGATGGTTGATACTAGTCATTCCCTTAGTCGTACCTCTGGCTCTTCTTGAACAATGGAAGAGGGAATTCGAGACATTCGTAGAGCCTGATGTCTTCCAAGTTCTGATTTACCATGGCCCTGGCCGCACGAAGGACAAGTCGGTCATCCAAAAGGCAGATGTGGTCATTACTACCTATCAAGTGTGTTTATTTGGCGCTGTATTAGCCCATTATTTACATTGCTTCAGACCCTCGCTCTAGAATGGCCCGACGAACTGAAAGAAGCGAAGAAGGCTAGGCAGAAAGCCTCAAAGAAGGCACTCGGGCAATGTAGTAGCAATGCAACGAGTGAAGATGAAAGAGGCGGCCGACCGAAATATGGTCCACTGATGGAAGTAACGTGAGTAGAGTGGAATCCGTGACCAAGCCAAAATGCTGACATATCTTTGGTGGTTCAGGTTTTGGAGAGTGATACTAGACGAGGCGCAATCAATTAGAGTTCGTATATTTATGATATACAAATTCTCCTCTGATCATTTCGCATAGAACCCGTCCACTCGAGTCTCCTCTGCGGTGACCCATCTTCTGGCAGAACACAGGTGGTGCTTGACTGGAACACCTATTGTCAACACCCTTAAGGACGCTTTTGGATTATTGCGGTTCCTGAAGCATCGACCGTTTGGTGTAAGTAAGATTCCACCTCCCGGAGGGCCCTTCTGATGGTGAATCAAGGAATGGAGCGAGTTCCACCAACATATCTCCAAACACGAAAACAGAAATTGTATGAATCCTGATGTCCCAGCATTCGATCGACTGAAAAATTACCAGCCACTCTTGCAAGTCGCCGCGTCCAAGCCATATTGTGGGTTGTAGTATCGCAATCCATTCCACATTTTGACAATGCCTTCGGTAGCGCCACCGTCCTGCTTCGGCGAAATAAGGAAACTACCCTTGATGGCCAGAAGCTGATTGAACTCCCGCCAAAAACGACAAAATTTGAGGACCTGGATTTTGGAGAGGAAGAGCGCGAGATCTATGAATTTGTCCAGCAGAAAAGCGCCGCAGTCTTCAATCGTTACTTGCGGGTCCGTGTCCACGCCCGCCTGAGGGATTATACCTAATATAAAACTTCCCAAATAGGCTGGGACAGTTCTGAAGAACTATATGCATGTGCTCGTGCTCCTCCTTCGCCTGCGACAGATAACAGTCCACCCTTGTCTCATCATGGAGGGCGCAAAAGCTTTTGAAGTCATCGATGGTCGTTCGCCTGAAGACCGAAGAGTTCTTGATAAAGCGACCAGCGAGGGTATGCATTGCCTTTATCTAGGATCCAAATGATTCTGAACTTTTTCAGCATCCAAGGAGTTTGTCGAACTTGTCAAGAAGCGCTTACTCGAACATGCGAAAACTCTTATCGAAAAAGAAAAGGCCGAAGGAGAGGACGCCACCATCGAAGAGGAGGAATGTCCAATCTGTACTGAACCCTTGGGAGATGACGCGGTCGTCACAGCTCCGTGTGCTCATTACTTTTGTAGAGGTGGGGCGTTTCATTTGGTCATGACGAGATTGTATTTCATATGACCATTGTGTAGAGTGCATCTCAACCCACATCACCAAGGTCCGAAACGAAGACGATGGGCGATTTGCAGAGGATGAAAGGGAATGCCCAATGTGTCGGTAAGTATACTCAGTCATCGAGAGTCAACCTCCGACCTTACATAACTCGATACCAGCACCACCATCAAGCTTGGACGCCTCTATACGCGCAAAGCCTTTCAGCCAACGGACGAGGAATTGAACCCCAACGAGCAAGGAATAGACGAGGATCTCGACTTCCATTGGGAGATGAAGGGCTCGTCTCGACGCGAGCAGGATAACGGTGATGATTTGCGGGATTTCATTGGTGAGCTTTTGATACTCTCCCCATGACCCCTCCCGTCTGATCTTTGGCTAGTGGATGACGATGAAGAATCTGAGGAAGAGAAACCACAGAAGAACGGTAAAATGAGGAAGTTCATCGAATCCAGCGACGAGGAAGATGGCGTGGCAGAACTGTCGGACAGTGACAGCGACACTGAAGCGTTCAGCATGCTTTCTTTTACCAAGGTTGGGAGGGTACAATCTGCCACAAAGGCTAGAACGAAGGGAAAGGGTAAGGCTTCAGCAAAGAGAGCCACCAAGCAGGCTTGGAATGAATTGTCGCCACCCAAAAGGAGAGATACTGGCGCTGTACAAGATACCCTCCAGCCCCGGCCTCAACCCAAAATGCTTGAAAGATTTATCCCATCGGCGAAGATGAAGTGGATAATGAAACAACTGATGGAGTGGCAGGAGACCCATCCGAGTGATAAGGTAAATATGGTCTAGCCCATAGTAGAGTGTCCTGATGACTGACGGCTATTGATAGTGCATCATCCGTGAGTGTGTCCACATTTGAAATGATTGCGTCGGGAGATGAGATCTTGCTCCAGTTTCCCAATGGACAAGTGCGCTCGAGCTTCTGAGTAGCTATCTAGATGAGAATTTCATAGAGCATGTTGTGAGTATGTGGGATTCATTTCAGATTCAAGAGTTGACGCTGCCTTCAGAGGTACCAAGGAGACATGAGTCAGCGAGAACGAGTTGAAGCGCTCCACGTATTCAAGACGAAGAAAAGCGCCAAGGTTTTGCTTCTGTCGCTCAAAGCGAGTCTTCCGCTGTTGACCGTCTACCCCCCTTTTACTGATGAGCACCACAGGCCGGTGGTGTCGGACTTAACCTTGTGGCAGCCAATAGAGTGATCTCCCTCGACCTTGCGTGGAATAGCGCCACAGAATTCCAGGTATAGCAACTTCCTGATCGAACCCGGTGTCACTCTAACGTTCACGAATAGGCCTTCGACCGTGCTCACAGAGTTGGCCAAAGGAGTAAGAATGGTATTTGGTGGTCCCTGGGCCATATTACTCACTATCTACTAGAGGAAGTCAGCATCCATCGCCTCGTCATCAATGACACCGTTGAGCAACGATTGATTGCAGTGAGCATGCGTTATTTTTTGTCCAGAATGAATCAATCCGACCTCCGCATACAGATTCAAGAGAAGAAACAGGGCTTGGCGGACGGATCTCTCGGGGAAAGAACTGGGAAGAAGATGGCCCGCCTGTCTGTTAGGGAGTTAGCAAGCTGTAAGTTTACACGCATGTCATTCTAAGGTGCAGGCGACCTCCTGACCCTTGCGCAGTGTTCGGCCTCGGTGTTTAGTAACGAAGATGAGGACATAGACATGGCACGAAGCTGGGCGGTATGGGATGGGGGCATTCAAGATTCGGATACAATACAGTGTGCTATACCATGTGCTACGCTCTAATCTGGGCTTCTATATTGTCGTTTGCTATTAATTGTCAAAGCTATCGTAATACATATTGGCCTGGAAGGCAGATCAGGACGAGTCACGAAACCCGTGTGATTGTGCTCACTTGCTTTAGCTCCTCATCATCAGTATGCGAGCTGGACTCCCCTGATATATCTTCTTTCGGGGCCTCATCTTTGACATCGGAGTCAGCCTCGTCGGGGTTACCTTCACGCCCCAGACCGGTGACTCTTCTCTCCCGCCTTTTTCGATTCTTTTCGGCCTTCTTGCCTTTTTCGAACTTTCGCGGAGGGACGACCGCATGAAATGCTGCCTTCCAATCACGGGTGGCGATCCAGTAGAGCAAGATATCACAGACCTCATTCACCAACTTAGCACCGTATGACAATCGTGAAGGAGTGTGACTCGTACTTGATTAACTGTTAGCACCTTTCGGGTGGGAAGTTCACTAAGAAAGACACCGATGGGCAACCGTGCAGTACGTATTCCTTGGCCTTTTGCTTTCCCTTCACAGAGGTTCTGGAGAACGAAGTTCAGTAGTGGGATATTAATCGGGGAGTTAAACGGCTGACCTTGTAACGATTCTTGTCACAAATCCCCCCGATAATATATGTTTCGCCTTCATTCAACTCCAATAACTCATCTGGTGAGTCTGCGGTGAGATATACCACGGACGATTTCGGTGCTTGAGAGCGGTGGGTCTCCGGACGGAAGACTGTGCCTTCACATGGCCGACATGTGGAGACTCTGCCAGCTAACATTGACGAATTTGAAGGTTCTGCATGTTCTTTCCCCGAAGACGTCAAAGGGTCCCTCGATTCTGAAGCATCCTCATTTCTCCAAAGCGCCTCGTAACCTTGGTCCCACCATTCTACATTTTTCCACTGTCGATAAGTCTTCAGGTCCTCAAATCTCCGATAAGTACGCCCATTAAGCGAGGTAAAGAGCAGGGATGTGAACGGGTGGAGTGATTTCCGATTCGATGAGTAAGAGTACGCGCATTGCGATACTAGAGACACTATTTCCTGTTCAATTTAAAATTTTCAGTTATTTCTTTCTGGAAAGGGAGGCTTTCCCGGCCATTGTGAAGGCGGCGAAGCATAAAGGCTCACTCGATCCGTCATTGAATCATCGAATCCAAGATCGATGACCAGCCTGGCTCCAAATTTCTTCTTAGGTTCATCATGCGATACTTTCTGCCGCTTCCCTTGACGAGCTGTTTCTTCTTCTTCTTCATCCAGCTCCCCTCTTGCCCGTTTTTCACGACGCTCAGCCTTCTTTGCTTTCTTCAATGCCTTCTCACGAGTCCTACGTTCTGCCTTGAACTCCTCCTTCCTCTGGGCTTTGAGAAGGCGTTTGTGTGCATTCTTGGAGAGTGCCTGAGGTTGTTGAGAAACAATTTCGGGTACCGAAGCTGGATTCTCCTTGGAAGCAGGGATTACCTCCGCAACTGGAGATGGCGCAGGTGGCAAAGACATCAGAGGATGTGGAAATTCAACTGGTGAATCTTTGTGATCTTTGTTACCCGACTCCGCTCGCTTCCGGCTATCCCTCGTCTAATATCTTTTGGACTTCTGGGTTTGCTACTCAATACTCTTAGTCTATCCCCATGGTCTAGGGTCTCAAAGCAGACTGATTTTAGTGTCTCAGGCGAACTAGTGGAGTCCCATGCCCTGCAGTATACCATTGTCCCCCCTACTACGGAGCACACTGCTATTGGGATCTTCCTACATGTCAGTTTTTTCGTTCGTCTGCCTGTTCGAAGAGCTTCTGCTATAGGTCGATGCATGCCTATTGTCTGACAGGGACTAGGCGAGTCGGGAGAGCAAATCTGTCCTGTCGCAAATCTGCTACGCAAGAAAGAAAGACTTGGCCCATGCGTGCGACATCTCTAATTCCTTCAGGCTCAGCTATCCTCCCTCCTCTATGCCTCTAGGCAGATTCAATGTATCTCTCTCAATCACGGAATGGCAATGCGAGCATGGTCAGAACACCTGACCAAACGATTTGCAATGGTTAATGGACAGAAATCACAATGGTTCAAAAGATAACACTAATCCAGATTTTTGGCTTATCTGGTAAGGGAGCCAGACCGGAAATTGCAAGGAGTGGTTGAATTAAAAGGAGTAGGGGAAATGACAGTGGTGGCGAAAGGGAGACCTGGGAGCAAAGCCCGTATTACGCATTCCTGTATAATAACCACGTAACCAGAGGAATATAGTAACCAGAACGCAATATAATGATGATAATTCAGAACTCCTTTATGCGCTATATTTGTAGACCTGTATCCTCCACGAGCCACCGCAGCCGTTTGGATCGGTGGGAGCTCCGGTACATGGCATCGTGCAATCATAAGTAGGTGCACTCGGCGCGGCCACGCCTCCTTTCCATCCTGTGCCACAATGACATTCATTTGAATATTCAACCCCGGCAAATGTATATTGCGAGCCTAAAGACTGGCAGTACGATGCGCAATTGGATGCCGTGTTATTGCTGAGTTGGGTGACGACAGCGCTTTCCAGGACTCGCAAGGCGTTATCGACAGCACAGGAGCTTTCAACTGCCCATCCAACTGGGAGAGCAGGAGGACTCCATGGAGTGCGAGTATAGACTTGGATTCGATCCCAACGCCCACACGATTTGGTCGGGTCACCAGCACAAGGTTCGTTGCATTCCGAGTCGTAAGCTCGAGTAGCAAGGACGGGATTGTAGTCGGAGTCCCATCCACAGTAACACCCGAATGCGTTGCCTCCAACTGCGGCATATGTGTAGTGCGGTGGATCGTCGGTTGGTGCCGTGTTGCAATATGCGGTACAGTGTTCAGGGGTATTGAGGACCGTCTCCCAGCGAACGCCGTTCAAGTCTGAGGCACCGTTGAGGATCATGCATGGTCCGGCTACAGACCAGCCTGGAGCCAACGGGGCGTCGAGAGTAGGGGTTGGGGCAGTGGAACTCGTGGTGGTGGTGGTGGTGCTCAACACGGAGGAAGGTGGGAATGGAGATCCTCCACACTCAGTTCCTAGGCCGCATTCTATGATTGATCATGAGTGAACACCTAACCAGAGAAACGCAGATATTGCACACTCACGACCCTGTATGAAACCTTTGCAGCATGTGCCAATTGTGGTGGGGGGGCTGGGGACATAAGATTACAAAAGCCAGCGACACCATGAGGTTCAAGTGCAGTGCTCACCACCCATTGTTTGAATTTGAATTATAAGGGATGCAGCGACCACCCACAAGCACATTGGTATCGGATGGATGGTAACCGCAGGTGTTGCCCCAGACAGCGGAGTTGGTATTAAAAGGAGCTACACCCTGGCAGCAAAGGGACAATTGACCATCGTCGCAAGTCGCTTGCACGCTGACCGCGCTGAGCCCTGTTACAATAAGAAAAACGAAGGATAGTCTGCTTTGAGGCATGGTGGATTTTTGCCTGCTGGCTGTGTGGGTTCGGTTGAGGAAAATGTCGGAAGAGAGAGGGAGACCCGTATATTTATACCCTCTTGGATCGGCGCTATGTTGAAACGAGGGCGGAGGGTACCTGAATGCACTGCTGAGCTGAAACAATGCCTGTTAAGGGCATCTATTCTAAGTCGGGATGAAAAGATGGCCCTGCTTCACGCTGACATCTAATATTAATGCATGGCTACCACGGTACCACCAATTCAACGCCTCCCCGGGTCGAGACGTGCCAGGACCAGCTCCTTGCCGTTCTAGACTAGGCACAATAAGTATACCCCGATACGAAACAACTCGCTTATTCTCTGAAACCGTCAGAGTTGCTTTCAAGCTGTGAAACTGACGTGCGAGTTTGGACCTCGAATTGATTCCCCGTCAACAGGCCTCTCAGGACTCTTCCTCTCTCTGAGTACGAAAAGGACATGGTCTGAAGTATCTCCACATTTATTGCAGCCGTCCATCCCGCCAAAGTGCGACCGTATATCTTTTCTTGTGACCATTGTATTGATACTCCGCACCGACCGAAAATTTATAATTAAAATCGTGTAGCACAGGAACGGAACGCGTAACGAGAACACTCGGTAACCGGTATTGAGTCTAAATTTACTTTTCGATTTACAGACTCTTACCCCATTTCCACATCCATTTCATGTCTCGGTTCTCCTCTCGCCACAGAGTTGACCAACTCCCTGCGGATCTCTGGGCTAATCTGAGGGTGGTGTGTGACACGGATGACATCCAACAGTGCGTCCTTTTGTTCAGGTGTGATATCAGCACCATATCTGTGCATGTCGCGGTCACAAGCTGTCCACACAAGTGCTCAAGTAGGAAACATACCGTTGTGCGAAAACCAGCAAAGATTGGTGCCAGAGAACTGGCAGCTTCTCACTCTGACCGAGGTCTTTTCTCCCTTTGTAGGTATTCGATAGCATGACGAAATGCTCCACAAGTCCGTCGACCACCTTATATGGCAGAGCATATTTCTTGTCAAGGAGGATTCGAATGAATAACGAGTTGGGGCCTGCAACATCTGGGTAAGTTTCATGTCGCTCTCCAAATGATTCTGCTATATACCGGAGTAGTTCATTCTGGTCAACCGTAGTAACGCTGCGGCAGAGTGCAGTATGGGAATCGACACCCGGCTGATGACGCTCGCTAGGATGCTGGCTTCCTTCAGAGTACATCCGCCTTCACACATTGGGAACAGTATCCCTTTGAAGAACGCCGCTGGCTTATACAAGCCTTTCTTCAAGCTCTCCCAGTAGTGCACGTTGAGTTTTCCGTGTTCGGCAATGTCATCCCGAACAGCGGGCAGAAGAACACCTTCCAGATACACCTTGCATTGGGCTGGTTTTAGGTTGGAGACGAGGATGCGAGTGGCGGCTCGCATCGCTTGTGGAGACCACGAGTCCGGTCGAGTGATAGCAAGTATACGAGCCCAGATGGGGAGAGTAGGGATAATCTTGAACGCTTTAGGTAGCGACCCAGACCGATACCGGGAGAGCAGAATGCCCATTCTAAGCGAAAGTTAAATGAAGTTTAATAGAATATGATGAAACCAACTTGGTGTAAACAGCAACTACTTTCGGATCCAGTCCCGCGGTAGGATCTGGACCTTTCGATTCTGGAACCCCTGTCAGCGTGAAGATTGAACGGTTCGGAAGGAGCAATACCTCTCGGTTCACGACCAGGTCGACCGTTGACCGCTGATACGGCGTCATCCCCCTCTTCCGCATTTTGTAGTTTTTCAAAGATGATATCGGCAAGTGTCCGTCTCTCCTCCGCATTGGCAGGTAGAAATACATCCAGGGCGTTTGCATCTTCGGGATCGATGTGCTGAAGAATTTGGCTTTCAAAGGCTAATGATTGGCACATAAACGGCACATACCACTTCCTCGTACTCTTCTTCATCAGAACCCGCATTGGCAGGAAGGTCGTCGTCGTCGCTCTCGTCCTCATCGACTGCGTCGCGGTAGGTCACCTGAGGTTTGAACCTATAAATGCAGTGCTAAGAAGGTTTCGATTCGGCTTGTGGTGTCAGTCTCACCGAGTCGCTTCCTGCTTGCCGACTTCGAGTTCCTCACGGAGGGCTAGCTCCTCTTGCTGGTCCCTGGCGAGCTGTATGATCTTCTTTGACGTTTTACTATCAAAAACCTCCTGAGGTACACTTGAGTGTATGGACCACACGGAGCGGATGTTGGTGCCATTAACTTACTTCGTCCTCCCGCTCCTCATCTTCGTTTTTCCGAGATCGGCGTCGCTTTCCGGGCTGTGATACGCGACCATACTTTGCCATATCATTGTCTTGATCGATTTCTACATGAAGGGGCTGGTGCCTAATTTTTTTGTCTGCGGCTTTTGGAACCGATTTGGGCATGCTGAAGACGGTCTGAGCGGTGCAGACAAGATAAGACAAGCTCCGTAAGGTAATAAGAGCGGAGCGGAGTATATCTATTTATATACGGGTCCAAGTGGAAGTGGTATAAGAAGAGTCCCAACCAGCGGCGGCCGTCAGTCTAAGGCTTGACCCCTACCTCGCTCCTCTCCTCGTGCCGTCGCTCCCGTCGCTGCCATGGATCGCGCTGGTAAGCCCCTCACCAAAGTCGGCCTCAACTGCTTTGGTTTCGACTCCGAGGTCGACGTCGACGCTCTCCGCGTGCTCTACCTCAAGCCGCACTATGAGGTTCACTCCAAGTCCGGCACGACCGCCAAAGACCAGGGCGAGAAACCCGGGCTCCTTGGTGTCCACTCAACATACCACCCCGCCACTCACTCCATTTCCTATACCTCCATCGCACATTATCCACCCGTCAAGCTCCTGCCCCCTACCCAGAGGAAGCGCATCCTCATCACCGGTGGCGCTGGTTTTGTGGGTTCCCACCTTGTAGATCGCCTCATGCTCCTTGGACATGAAGTAACCGTCCTCGACAACTTCTTCACTGGCTCCAAGACCACCGTTTCTCACTGGGTTAGTCACCCTAACTTTGAACTTGTTCGACACGATGTCGTCGAACCCTTCATGACTGAGTGCGACCGTAAGTGAAGTAAATTATCAAGGTTGGACGCGTCTAAACGCGTTGTCATGTAGAGATCTACCATCTCGCCTGCCCGGCCTCACCGCCTCACTATCAGTTCAACGCGATTAAGACCCTCAAAACAAGTTTCATGGGAAGTCTCAATATGCTTGGCCTTGCCAAGCGCACCAAAGCGCGCTTCCTCCTTGCTAGTACTTCTGGTGAGTGGAGTTGACACTGTCATGCCTGTCCTTGCTTATCATGAACAGAGATCTATGGCGATCCTGAAGTACACCCACAGAATGAAGAATAGTGCGTCATTCAACGGTCCTCTTTCACTCACTGTTCACCGTATTTCCAGCTGGGGTCATGTCAACCCTATTGGGATCCGCGCCTGCTACGACGAAGGCAAGCGCGTCTCAGAATCCCTCACTTATAGCTTTTACCGCCAAAATGATGTAGAAGTCCGTGTTGCTCGTATTTTTAATACTTTCGGTAAGTCCTCACATGTATGCAAATTCGAGCTCTAATCAAGCATTTGTTCAGGGCCTCGTATGAACGTTTGTGCCTCCAAAACACGTCCAAGGCTGCCTCTAATCATGATTTCTAGCCGTATGATGGCCGCGTCGTCTCCAACTTTGTCATTCAAGCCCTCAAAGGTGAAGACATGACTGTGTACGGCGACGGCAAGCAAACCCGCTCTTTCCAGTACATCCACGACCTCGTTGATGGTCTCATTGCTCTTATGAACTCAGACGAGTCGCGCCCAGTCAACCTTGGAAATGCCGACGAATTTACCGTGGGCGAGTTCGCTGAGCTCGTCAAGGAGATTGTGGAGAAGGTTCAGAAAGAGGACGGGGAGACACCCAAGGGTGTCAAGATCGTTTATAAGCCCATGCCGAGTGATGACCCTCAGCGTCGTAGGCCCGACAACTCGAGGGCAAAGGAGGTACTTGGGTGGCACCCACGCTGGACTGTCAGGATGGGAGTCGAGGAGATGGTTAGGTACTACAAGGCACAGCTCGCAGAAGGTACCATCGCCTAGATGCATCTGAGAATTCCCTCTCTTTGAAATCTTTCTTGGCAGAATGGACCCTTCGAATGACATTGCATTCCGTATACTACAATCCGGAGCCTCTCGTTCCATTTACCTTCACTGGGTTTGCCAGCTGCCCATTGCATTCTCGGGCTATCTAAACCTGTGTGGGCGAGGAATCCGCAACCGCGAATGCTGTCTCTTGAGCCACCTATTCAAGGGTATTCCCTCACAGGAAAAGCTGCGCCCTTCGAACGTTGAGAAGATCGGTTAGGAATGCTAAGTTGATTTGGTCCCTGGAGACCTCTGAGGAACGCGATGAGGTCAACACTCCAGCCTCAATTAATCCGCAATGTGGCCGTTTTATTATCCCGCCCCGCTACTGAACAACGAACACTCCTCTTCACGCCGATGTCATGGTTCTCTTCGGTCGTCCTCGCAAGTTTCGGATAACAGTTCTTCCAATAGACCGATGACCTTCCACTGCTTAGTGAGGGCCTCAGGATCGGTTGTTTCGTACATGCAGGGGACACCGATCCGCTCCAGAGTGGTTTG
>WNFL01297881.1_pt1 | contig 19476 bp, 16 predicted proteins | sample 5400361 | NCBI WGS metagenome assembly WNFL01 (sample SAMN13153351, study PRJNA577476) | soil metagenome | isolation source: 40 cm soil on Douglas fir-dominated hillslope | place: USA:California | collected 2013-09-17
TTCCCGCCTGTTTGCTGTCCGCGCCCTGCTTCATGGAAGGACGGGGAGAAATATTGCGTGCAGTCGAATCCATGCCGCGCCTGCCGATGCTGCTGGTCAATGCGCGCGTGCCGGTGCCGACCAGGGATGTCTTTTCGGCCTTGCAGAATCGCAGCGGGGTCGAGATGGCGCTGCCGCGTGGGCGTTTCAGCGACACCGCCGATCTGCTGCGTTTCCTGGATACCACCCGCAATGACCTGGAGGAGCCGGCCCGGCGGCTGCAGCCGGTGATCGGCGAGGTTCTGGGGGCGATGGTCGCACTTCCTGGCGCGCTGCTGACCCGCATGTCGGGCAGCGGCGCCACCTGCTTCGGCATTTTTGCCGATGATGATTGCTGCCGGCGATCGGCGGAGATGCTGAAGCAGGCTTCTCCCGGCTGGTGGATCGCGCCGACCTTTGTCCCGGAAACGGGCATTGTGCACGAAGGGCCGGGTCAGGACATAGGGCCGACGCCTCAAGGCCTGTAAGCGCCGCTGGAGTTTTGGATTGATAAGAATGACATCTGGATGTCATGGCCCGCCGGAGTGCGGGCCACCCAGGTGGGACAGCCGCGATATCGAAGAAATTGGCTGCGGCCCATCCTTCGATATCTGCGATTGGCATCGCCTGGGCGGCCCGGAGTCCCGGGCCGTGACAATGGATGACGGGGATTGGGCATGAAGACGGGCTGGATCGTTGGCGGCTTTGCCGCTGTGCTTCTTATCATCGGCGGCGGCTATTTGCTGATGCGCGGACCTGCCACCAGCGACCCCGTCACCCTGTTCCAGTGGCAGGATTATATGGAGCCGCCATTCCTGGCCGGCTACCAGAAGTCGTATGGCGAAAAGCCCGCCATCACCATCTTCGCTTCCAAGATGCGCGCCGGCTTCAAGCCGGACGTGATGGGCCCCTGCTATTACGAATTCTCCCGCTGGAAGGAAGCGGGCCTGTTGCAGCCCATCGAAACCGCCAGGCTGAAGAACTGGAGCAAGATCTCTCCCACCTTGCGGAACCTGCCCGGCATTTCGGCCGGCCCAGGTAAAGTGTGGTTCGTGCCGCATTACTGGGGCAACACTTCGCTGACCATCCGCACGGATCTCGCGCCGGAATATGCCAAGTCGCAAAGCTGGGACATCTTGTTCGATCCCAAATATAAGGGCCGGGTGTCGGTGATGGACGGGGTGGACGACACCGTGCCCTTCATCGCCCATATGGCTGGCGTCAACGCCTATGACATGACCGAGGCCGACTGGGTGAAGGTGCAGGCCAAGCTGCGCGCGCTGGTGCCGCATCTGCGCTTTGTCTCGTCGGACGATACCGCGCTGGCGCAGGGACTGGCGTCGGGCGAGCTGGTGGCGGCGATGAGCTGGCGCACCACCTTCGCGGCGTTGCATCGGGAGAAGAAACCGGTGGCGTACCTGAACCCGCCGGGCGGCATCTTCACCTATGTCTGCGGGCTGGTGATGCACAAGGACCCGTCCAACGAGGACAAGGCGCTGGCGCTGATCGATTCCTCGCTGTCAGACGAGGCGGCCATCTACACCATCGAGCATATCGGCGACGAACCCGCCAATGTCGAGGCGATGGCCAAGGTGCCGGATTCGGTATTCGCCAACCTGGGCATCCAGCGCGACCTGGAGACCTTCCTCAAAAGCGGCATCTTCCAGCGCCGGCTGAAGGACAAGGAGAAGATCGTGTCAACCTGGACGGAGATCCGGAGTGGGATTCAGTGAGGCCGGGGAAACTGGCGAAGGGAAAGCCGAGGCAAAAATGAAGTCATCCGTGGCCCTGATCGCACTGTCAATTGCCATAGCTCCCGTCATGGCTGCCGAAAAGGCGGTTCATGTGACGGGGATCTACAGTGACCTTCGATATAACGAAGAGTCTGGCGACCTATCAGGCACTGAAATCTTTATTGTTACAGCAGCGGACGGATATGCAGCTTTTGTCCAGGCCGCCGAAGGCGAGCCGGGCGTAGCAGTAGTTGTGCCTGTGAAGGTAAGTCAGGATCGTATTTCCTTCACGGTTCCAAAGCCGTCAAGCGGTGCGGGTATTTATAAGGGCCGTATTTCTGCAACAGGTTTTCTTGGAACGGTCGTAACTACCTACAACGGCAAGGCCCATTCAAGCACCGTGCAGCTTCGGCGCAAAAACAGCTACTGGCAGTAGAGAAAAAGAAGTCGGAGCATCGCGGCTCTTTTTCACCCTCCCCCTGAGGGAGGGTCGAAATTTGAGAGCGTAAGCGAACAAATTTCGGGGAGGGGTCCGGGCAGCGGTGCATGACCCCTCCCCGAAAAATCCTGGCGGATTTTTCCACCCCACGGGGCGCGCTTGGACGCGCGCCCGTTCTTGGGCGATGCCCAAGAACCCCTCAAGGGGAAGGTCGAACCAAAAGAAAAAGGGCCGGAGCATCGCCGCTCCGGCCCTGATTTCTTGAACGCCGGTATGGCCTAGATCACGCCGCGCTTGTGCTCGCCGACCACGACGCGGCCGGGCTCGAAAGCGCGCTTGAAAACCTCAAGCGCCTTGCGGGGCTCGGCATTGCCGCACATGAAGACGTCGAAGGCCGCGAAGCCCTTTTCCGGCCAGGTGTGGACGGAGATGTGGCTTTCCGCCAGCACCGCCACGCCGGAAATGCCGCCGCCGTCTTCGAACTTGTGCAGGTGAATATGCAGCAGGGTTGCGCCCGCCTCATTCACCGCATCGATCAGCGCGGTTTCGATCCGCTCACGGTCATCCAGGCCCTTGGCTTCCCAAAGGTCGATGATGACGTGACTGCCCGCATAGGACAGACCGTTCTTGGTAATGAAATGATCTTTTTGATCGTCGTTCGAAGGAGGAACGATGACCGGAACGGGCCTCGCAGTCGCGCGGACGCGAGGCGCCCTTGCTTCTTTGTTCGCCGCCACCAGATTAAGTCGAGCCATTCAAGCACCTACCCGTCTTGGAGTTGACACCTGCGCCTTGGCCTTACGGACTTCCGGACGCGCCTAAAGAAGAAAGCGACGCACGGGGTCACCCGGTCGCCGCTTTGTCCCGCTTTTCTTCTCGCGGGGTCGAGTTGCAAATAGGGCTAACTCCCCGGCCATGCAAGAAGAAATTTCCCCTCGGGGCAATTTTTTTCCCCGCTGTGTTGCTGAGGACAGCGCCCGCGCGCCGTGCGCCAAGGCTCTCGCCACCGCCCTGGTGCGCGCAAAACGCTTATGAAATGGGCCTCAGAAGCGTTAACGCCGCGCGGTAGACAGCGCCGCGAGCGCGGCTTATACGCAGGCCGCCCGAAACCGTTGTCACAATCACTAAGGAAACGTTATGGCCAAGCTCTCCGAGGTTAAGGCCGTTAAGTCGGTCAAAGAGAGGCTCCACAAGGGTTACGCCCAGTCCATGGAGGTCACCAAGGTCCTGGCGGACGAGAAGAGCCAGTACCAGCACATCCGCATCTTCGACACCGTCGCCAACGGCCGGGTGATGACCCTGGACGACATCGTCCAGATCACCAGCCGCGACGAGAGCGCCTATGCCGACATGCTCACCCATCTGCCGATGCTGGAGCATGGCAAGGTCGAACGGGTGATGATCGTGGGCGGCGGCGATCTCTCCATCGCCGACGAGGCCCTTAAGCATAAGAACGTCAAAGAAGTGGTTTTGGTTGACATCGACGGCCGGGTAATCGAGCTCTGCAAGAAATTGTTTGGCGATGTCAACGCCAAGGCCTTCAAGGACAAGCGGATGACGGTCGAGGTCGCCGACGCCTTTGAATATCTGGGCCGCAAATCCAGCCAGAACCGTTTCGACCTGATCATTGCCGACCGTCCCGATCCCGTCGGCCCCGGCAAGGCGCTGTTCGGCGAGACCTTCTATGACCGTGTGAAAGGCGCGCTGAAAAAGGGCGGCTACGCCACCTTTCAGACGGGTGTGCCTTTCTACCAGCCCTGGGAGATCACCGAGGCGCTGGAAGAACTCAGCGCATTCTTTCCCAGGTCTGGTCTCTACCTCACCGTGGTGCCCACCTATATCGGCGGCTTCATGGCGCTCTCCTGGGCCAGCAAGGGCGGCAAGGCGCTGGGCACACCGGCCGGCATCCAGCGGGCGGCCAGGGCCTATAAAAAGGCGAAGCTGAAGACCGACTACTATAACCCGGCCATGCACGCCGCTGCCTTCGCGTTGCCGGAATGGATCAAAAAGCTGGTTCCCTAGCCGCCTTTTTCGCGCAAAGGCGCCGCCGAGGCCGGGGCGGAAAAAACCGGGCACTGGCTCGGCCAGATCCGTGAAGACGGGCTTTTCTTTCCCGGCCGGAATGACCATCTTTGGGGCTGAGACACCCGGAAAGAACAGACAATGGCATTGATCGGCCCCGGCGGACGCCCCCTCACACCCGCCCAGAATGCGGCAACCGGCGACAATCCGCATATCAAGGATTCTGGGCTCGCGACCTTCGCCGCCGATGTGCTGGAAGCCAGCCGCGCGGTGCCGGTGATCGTGGATTTCTGGGCGCCCTGGTGTGGCCCCTGCAAGACGCTGGGGCCTCAGCTGGAGGCAGCCGTCAATGCCGCCGAAGGCGCCGTGAAGATGGTCAAGGTCAATATCGACGAAAATCCCGAGATCGCCCAGCAGCTGCGTATCCAGTCCATTCCCACAGTCTTTGCCTTCCGGGACGGCCAGCCGGTCGACGGCTTCATGGGCGCGATTCCCGAAAGCCAGGTGAAAGCATTTGTCGCGGCGCTGGCGAGCGGTGCCGGCGGCCACGACCACGGCCATGACCATGGCGGCCCGGAACACACCGCCGAAGTGCTGGCAGTGGCGGCGGAGGCCCTGGCGGCGAGCGACATCGCCATGGCGGCGCAAGCCTATGGCCATGTCTTGCAGGATGAGCCCGGCCATCCCGAGGCGGTGGCCGGACTGGCGCGGGCCTATCTGATGGGCGGCGACATGGAGCGCGCCAAAGCCACCTTGCAGATGGTGCGGCAGGACGCAGCGCAGCATGACGCCATTCGCGCCGTGGAGGCCGAGCTGAAGCTGCGGGAACAACCGGCGCCCGAGAGCAGCGAGACGGCGGCTTTGCGCGCCAAGCTTGCGGCCGAGCCGGCAGATCACCAGGCGCGCTATGACCTGGCCGTGGCGCTGGAGGCCAGCGGCGATCGCGACGCGGCGGTGGCGGAACTGCTGGAACTGGTGCGGCGCGACCGCAAATGGAACGAGGATGCGGCGCGCAAGCAGCTGGTCACCCTGTTCGAGGCCATGGGTCCGGCCGATCCGCGCACCCTCGAGGCGCGGCGCAAACTTTCGGCGCTGCTGTTCTCCTGATGCCGCGGCATTATCACTCCTACTCCGACCTGCCCAAGTCGCTGCCATTGTTCCCGCTGACCGGCGCGGTGCTGCTGCCGCGGGGGCATTTGCCGCTCAACATCTTCGAGCCGCGTTATCTGGAGATGGTGGAATACGCCCTGCAAGGCGACCGGCTGATCGGCATGATCCAGCCGACCGAAAGCGAGGATGCGGTGCTGAATCCGCGCCTGTCCCAGGTCGGCTGTGCCGGAAAAATCGTTTCCTTCCAGGAAGGCGATGACAATCGCTACCTGATCTCGCTGACCGGCATTTGCCGTTTCCGGCTGACGGGCGAGATGCAGACCAGCACGCCCTGGCGCGCCGGCTTCTGCGATTTCGCCGCTTTCGCCGGCGATCTGGCGCAACCAGGCGATGAGGAATTTCCCCGCGAGCGCCTGCTGGCGGCACTGAAGAACTATCTCACCAGCCGCGACATGAAAGCCGACTGGAAAAACGTGATGACGGCGCCGGCCGAGGCGCTGGTCAATGCGCTGGCGATGATGTGCCCCTTCGATCCGGCCGAGAAACAGGCTTTGCTCGAGGCCCAGAGCTTCCAGGAGCGCGCCTCCACCCTGACGGCGTTGCTGGAAATGAGTAGCGAACCGGGCCCCACCACGTTCAACTGACTTTCAATCGCCTTCCCACTATAAGGACGCGATGAACACCGACCCCAAGCTGCTCGAGATTTTGGTCTGCCCCCTGACCAAGACCACCTTGCGTTATGACCGCGAAAAGCAGGAACTGGTGTCCAGGGCGGCGGGCCTGGCCTATCCCATTCGCGGCGGTATTCCGGTGATGCTGCCGGGCGAGGCGCGGCAATTGAGTGATGAAGAGCGCGATGCCCTCCGATAATCCCTCTTCCAATCCCTGGCCCAGTGAAATCCGACTCAACCCGGCACAGAATGTGTTGACGGTCGCCTTCGATGACGGCGCCCGCTTTGAACTGCCGGCGGAATATTTAAGGGTGGAATCCCCCAGTGCCGAAGTCCGGGGTCATGGCGGGCCCAAGACGATCGTGCTGGGCAAGCAGGACGTAAAGATCTCCGGCCTGGAGCCGGTGGGCAATTACGCCGTACGCATCGGTTTCGATGACGGCCATGACAGCGGCCTTTACAGCTGGACCTATCTCCATCAGCTGGGATCGGAGAAGAACCGCATCTGGGCAGAGTATTTGGCGGCGGCCGCGCGCAAATGACGAGCCCGCCTGAGACGCCGCCAGTGCTGCGGCGACTGCCGACCGAGATTCGCAGCGTCGCCAAACTGCCGCGCGGCAAGCGCATCGCGGTGGTGAAGGGCCAGGATAGCGGCCGCTTCATGGATTTCTACCACAATATCCTCACCGTCTCCTGGCCCTGGTTTTTCTTCCAGCTGGCGGCAGCCTTTGTGGTCGTGAATCTGGTCTTCGCCATGCTCTACGCCGTTGACCGCAACGGCATCGCCAATGCGCGGCCGGGCAGCTTCGCCGACGCCTTTTTCTTCAGCGTGCAGACCCTTGGCACCCTGGGCTATGGCGTCATGTCACCGCGCACGCTTTACGCCAATCTTCTGGTGACGGTGGAAAGCTTCACCGGAATCCTGACCATCGCCTTGTTCACGGGCATCATCTTCGCCCGCTTCTCACGCCCCTTTGCACGGGTGGTGTTCAGCAGGGTGGCGGTGGTGGCGCCCTTCGACGGGGTGCCGACCCTGATGTTCCGCACCGCCAATCAGCGCGGCGAAGCAATCATGGATGCCGGCGTGGTCGTGACCCTGGCGCGCCAGCACACCACGATGGAAGGCGTCACCATGCGCCGGTTCCAGGAACTCAAGCTGATGCGTTCCAGCAATTCGCTGTTCGCCTTGTCCTGGACGGTGATGCATCCGATAGACCAGGACAGTCCGCTCCATGGCCTGACACGCCAGGATATGGAGGCGCAGGACATGGAAATCGTGGTGATGCTGAACGGACTGGATGAAATCCTGGCCGACCGTATCTATGCCCGTCATGCCTATTGGGCGGACGAGATTGTCTGGAACCGCCGCTTCGTGGATGTGATCTCGCTGACTCCCGGCGGTCACCGCATGGTGGACCTGACCCAGTTCCACGACACAAAAGAGATCTAGGATTTCGGCAGGGCGCCTATGCCGCCCAGAAACAGCGCGGTGGCGAAGCGCGTCATTTCCTCTGCGCCGGCCCCCGCCTTCACCTGTTCGGCCAACTCGAAACCCACCCCGATCAGCGCCGCCGAGAGCAGCGCCGCATCGGTGACTGGCAGCAGGCCGCGCGCCATCGCCGCTTCAATGTCCTGGCGCAGTTCGGCGAAGCCGGCCAGCACCTGCGGCGAATCCATGCGGAATCGCTCGGGCGCGGTTTCAGTCTCCGTCACGAACTGGAAGAGGGCGCGGAAGGCGCCTACGAAAAACTCCTCCGCGCTGGTGGCCGACAGGCGGGCCTCGCGCAGCCGGGGCCGCACCGCCAGCGCCAGCTCGTCGCGCAGCGCCTGATAGACTTCCTCTTTCGATTTGAAATAATTGTAGAAGGTGCCGGAAGCCAAAGGCGTGGCGCGGATGATGTCTCGGACCGTTGCGCCGGCAAAACCCAGTTCGGCAAAGACCAGCCGCGCCGCCGCAAGGATGGCATCGCGGTTCTGCGCCTTGGTCAGTTCACGGCGGCTGGTCGCGGCATAGGATTGCCTGGCATCCATGCCGGGAACCTTAGCGGTTCATGACGCCGCGTCAATTTAAGCCTTCATCGCCTTCGCCGGTGCCGATGGCCTCACGCAAATTCGCGAAACCATCGCGCTGAAGACAGGCAAGCAGTTCGCGCTTGATACGTGTCACCAGGCCGGGACCATGAAAAACCAGCGCCGTATAAAGCTGAACCAGGCTGGCGCCGGCGCGGATCTTGGCATAGGCGTCCTGGCCGCTGGCGATGCCGCCCACCCCCACCAAGGTGACGGCGCCCTTCAATCGCATGTGCATCTGCGCCAGCATCCGGGTCGAGGGTTCGAACAGCGGCCGCCCCGAGAGGCCGCCCGCTTCGTCGCCATGGCGTGATCTCAGCGGCGGCCGCGCGATGGTGGTGTTGGACACGATCAAGCCTTCAATACCGCTGGCACGCACCACATCGGCAATCTCGTCCAGGGCATGAAGGTCCAGGTCGGGTGCGATCTTCAACAGAATCGGCTTGCGCATCGTCCGTGCCGAGGGCGCGTCGTCGAACAATTTCGCCCGCGCATTGGTCATGATGCCCAGCAGCCGCGTCAGCTCGTCGCGATTCTGCAGGCCCCGCAATCCCGGCGTGTTGGGAGACGAGACGTTGACCGTGACGTAATCGGCCAATGGCGCAAGCTCGGAAAAGCACCAGGCATAATCGCCGATACGATCGCTGCTGTCCTTGTTGGCGCCGATATTGATGCCGACGATACCGTGCCCGCGGCGTGCCCGCAGGTTTTGCGCCGCCGCCGCGCTGCCGCCATTGTTGAAGCCCATGCGGTTGATGACCGCTGCATCCCGGCGCAACCGGAACAGGCGCGGACGCGGATTGCCGGCTTGCGGCCGCGGCGTGACGGTGCCGCATTCGACAAAACCGAAGCCGAACTTCGCCATGGCGTCCGGCACTTGCGCATCCTTGTCGAAGCCCGCCGCCAGGCCGACCGGGTTGGGAAAGTTCAGGCCGAACGCCTCCACCGCCAGGCGGGGATCGTCCGGCGCGGGCCCAGGCAATAGCGAGCCTGCCGCGCGCGCCAGCGCCAGAGTGACACGGTGGGCGGTTTCAGCGGGCAGTTGCCGCAGCAGGGCGGCCCCCAGATCGAGCATGCGCGAACGGCTTTCCTCTGGACGGAACATCCATCCTGCTTTTATTATAGGAATATAACCGTAAAGTCCGGTTTGATTCCTAAATGTTGACCCATCCGCAAATCTGGCGCGCCATAGACGCCCTCGCCGCCCGGAATGGCATGTCGCCCTCCGGCCTGGCCAGGCTTGCCGGCCTGGATCCCACCACTTTTAACAAGAGCAAGCGCGGCGCCGCCAATGGAAAGCTGCGCTGGCCCTCGACCGAAAGCCTGGCCAAGGTGCTGTCGGCCACCGGCGCGTCCCTGGACGACTTTGTCGCCCTGGTGAGCGACACGGCGCATCGTACTTTCAAGGCGCGCATGGTGCCCCTGATCGGCCTGGCCCAGGCGGGCAATGCCGGCTTTTTCGACGATGCCGGGTTTCCCGCAGGCTCGGGCTGGGAAGATATTGCCTTTCCCGAGATCGGCGATCCGCATTGCTATGCGCTCGAGATCACCGGCGATTCCATGCTGCCGGTCTATCGCGACGGCGACCGCATCATGGTGTCGCCACAGGGCAGCCTGCGGCGGGGCGACCGGGTGGTGGTCAAGACCCATGCCGGGGAAGTGATGGCCAAACAGCTTGGCCGGCTGACGGCCCAGCGCATCGAACTCAGGAGCTTCAATCCGGCTTTCGAAGACCGCAGCTTTTCCTTGAGCGAGATCGCCTTCGTGCATCGCATCATCTGGGCGAGTCAGTAGTTACCGCAGCGTATAGCTGTATTCCGCTTTCTTGCGGCTCTTCCACAGCGCCAACAGCGATTTCTCCAGCGCGGCGCGATCCGCGAAAGTGCAGGCGCCATCCCTTCCCGCTCGTGTATTCGAAGCGCGCGCGGCGCGCGCATCCTTTTCGCAGTCCGGGCGGATTTCCTGCGCGCTCTTCTGGCCGGTCACCACCAGCAGCCCGTAATAGCGCAAACTGTCCTCTCCGACGGTGTGATCCAGGGATGCCGCTTGGTAAATCAGCACATGGCTGGGCGCGCCGGGCAGCGGGAAGAAGCCCAGTTCAAAGCCCTGGCCGAAATCCTGGCCGCGATCGGTCTGGGTCATGCGATAACGGCCGCGGGCGATTTTCCGTAAGGCATAGTGAGTCGGCTTGCCGTCACGGCCTATTTCGGTTACCGCGCCGGCCGCAAAAGGCTGCAGCGCCGCGGCATTGCCATAGGGGCGTGTAACAGTTTGCCAGCAGCCCGCCAGCAGCAGACAGGCGAGCAAAATTCCCTGATACTTGCGGACCCGCAACGCAAACGCATCATGCGCGCCCTGGTTAAGCAGGCCAAGCAGTTCTCCTGCCCGGCCCTGAATCTTTTTTTCATATTCTGTGTCGGGCGCCCCCGACTGCGCCGCTTTGAATTCCGCCGCGATCCGCGCATGATATTTTTCGGCGTTAAAACCGGCCAGCGAAAGGCCGATTTGGTAATGGACCGCGACATTGCCGGGCGCCAGCCGGGCGGCACGGTCGAATAGCGCGACCGCCTCGCTTTCGCGGGCGCCGTAAAACAGCCGTCCCAGGGTTGCGCCGCCGCCCCGCACGATCTCGATGTGCCAGCCGCCCAGCGCGGACACGGCATAGGCATTTGCGGGATCATCCGCCACCGCCCTATCGAGCGCCGCCTTCGACTGGGCCGGCGAATCCTTCATCCGCGCCTTGACTGAACCAATGATCCGCGCCTGATAGCCCAGGGCCACCGCCAGCCAGACCTGGCCAAAGGCGAAATGCGGATCGGCGGCCACCGCCTGCCGCGCTAAACTTTCGGCGCGCTCCAGGCAGGAAAGGCAAGGTGTGTCGCGTAGCACGTCCTCCGCCAGCACGGCGCGGGCCGCAATGGACAGCCCCGCCGCCGTATGAGAGGCCTCTCCGGCACGCACCGCCTGTTCATAGTCGCCGCGCGCATAAAGTGCGAAAATCTCGTCCGTGGTCGCTGCGCGGACGGGGAGCGGCGCAAGCAGCAACAGCACAGCCAGCATAAATCTCATTTCAGAAATTCACCTGTCAGAAAATCGCCATTCAGGGCGCTGCGGATCATCGCCGCCGTCTGGGCGCAGCCGAACAAGGCGGCGAAGGAGCCGAAGCGCGGCCCCTGGCTCTGGCCCAGCAGAACCTCATAAAGGGCCGCGAACCAGGCGCGCAGGGGTTCGAAGCCATGCGCCTTGCCGACTTCATAGACGATGTTCTGCACCACCGCGCCATCGCGCTCGTCGCCCAGTTTTTCCAGCCGGCCCGCCAGGTCGGCCAGCGCGGCGCGCTCCTTCTCATCAGGGGCGCGAAACACTTTGCTGGGCTTCACAAAGTCTTCGTAATAACGCAGCGCGAAATCCGCCAGCCTGTCCAGTCCCGGATTGGTTTGCGGCGAGACCGGCTCCTGCGCATAGGCGCGGATAAAGCCCCACAACACGTCGCGATTGTGCGCGTTTGAGGCCGAGACCAGATTGAGCAGCAGCGCGAAGCTGACCGGATAGCGTTCCGCCGGCACCCGGCCGCCATGAATGTGCCAGAGGGGGTTCTCCAGCCGCTGTTCGTCGGTCGTCTCCGGCGCGTGATAGGAATCCAGGAAGGCGATGTACTCGTCCACCGCCTTGGGAATCACGTCGAAATGAAGTTTCTTGGCGGCGCGCGGCTTCTGGAACATGAACAGCGCCAGGCTTTCCGGCGAGCCGTAGGTCAGCCAGTCGTCCAGGCTGATGCCGTTGCCCTTGGATTTGGAGATCTTCTGGCCCTTCTCGTCCAGGAACATCTCGAACATGTATTGCTGCGGCGGGGTGCCGCCCGCGATTTTGCAGATGGCGTCATAGAGCGGCGCCTGTGAGATATGGTCCTTGCCATACATCTCATAGTCCACGTCCAGCGCCGCCCAGCGCATGCCCATGTCGGGTTTCCATTGCAGCTTGCAGTGGCCCCCGGTCACCGGCACGGTCTCGAGACTGCCGTCTTCCTCGACATAGGTGATGGTGCCCTTGGCGACATCGCGCTCCACCACCTTGGCCAGCAGCACCTTGCCGCTGCGAGGGCTGACCGGCAGAAACGGCGAATAGGTCTGTTGCCGCTCCTCGCCCAGGGTCGGCAGCATCACCGCCATCACCTCATCATAATGGGCCAGAAGCCGCAGCAGCGCCTGGTCGAAGCGGCCCGATTTATAGGTGGCGGTCGAAGAATAGAATTCATAGCGAAAGCTGAAGCGGTCCAGGAAGGCGCGCAGCCGCGCGTTCATGTGATGGCCGAAACTCTCATGCGTGCCGAACGGGTCGGGAATGGAGGTCAGCGGCTTGCCCAGGTTGGCCGCCAGCATTTCGCGCTGCGGCAGATTGTCGGGCACTTTGCGCAACCCATCCATGTCGTCGGAAAAGGCGATCAGGTGGGTGGGAATATCGCAGATGGTTTCGAACGCGTGGCGCACCCAGCTGGTGCGCGCGACCTCGCCAAAGGTGCCGATATGCGGCAGCCCGGAAGGGCCATAGCCGGTCTCGAACAGCACGAAATCCGCCGCTTTTCCCGCCTTTTTGCGCGCTTGCGCCCGCGCCAGCAGCTTGCGGGCCTCCTCGAAGGGCCAGGCCTTGGCGGCAAGCGCCTGTTCGGTCGTCACTTTCACGGACGTGTTCACCCTTCGTTAAGACTGATTTAAGCGTTTTGAAAGGGCGCGAAAGCTAAGCTTTGGCAGGGATTTACGCAATGATCGAAGAAATTTCGCCACAGGAAAAGCCCGGCGACCCGGTGTTCGCGGGCCGCATCGATATCCTGTACGCGCTTGGCCGCCATTATCTCTCCCTTCCTTTCGCGGCGCTGTGCGTTCCCGTCACCCTGATCGCGGGCCATGAGCCCAGCGTCTTGCCGCTGATGCCGCTGCTGCTGCAGCTGAGCGTGGTGATCGCGGCCGAGCGGCTCACCACCGCCTACAAGAAACGTCCAGCCGGCAGCAATCCGCAAATCTGGGCGCGGCGCTACACCCTTGTCTCGGCCATTTCCGGCGCCAGCTGGGGTGTGGCCGCGCTGTTCTGGTTTGTGCCGGATTCCTTCCCTGCCCAGGCCTATCTGGCTCTGGCCTTCCTGGGCATGGCGGCGACCGAATTCATCGCCCGCGCGGCTCACCGCTCAGCCTATGTGGCGTACACGCTGTTCGCGCTGGGGCCGCTGGTCGGCCTGTTGCTACGGCAGGGCGGGCTCTATGCCGATTGCAGCGCCGTGCTGGTCGTGCTGTTCGCGGCCGTGCTGATCAGCTATTGCCGCGACATGGCGCGGCTTCTGGATGAGAGCATCCATCTGCGCAATGAGAATGGCCAACTTGTCATCCGCCTGCAGGGCGAGAAGAATGAAGCGCTGCGCGCCCGCGACGAGGCCCAGACCAGTGCCCAGGCCAAATCCGCCTTCGTCGCCAACATGTCTCACGAACTGCGCACGCCGCTGAACGCGCTGCTGGGCATGGCGCAGCTCCTGGAACGCGCCGACCTGCCGAAACAGCAAAAAGACCATGTGAAAGTGATGCTGCAGGCGGGACGCGGCCTGCAGACCCTGATCGAGGATGTCATCGCGCTGACCCGCGACGATCAACTCGACGATGAGGACTGCGATCCCCTGCAGGCCGCGCGCGCCGTGGCGCGGCTGCTGCAACCGCGCGCCTGGGAAAAGCAGCTCCACCTGACCTTGAGCGCGGCGCCCGGCCTGCCCCGCGTAGCGGCAGATCCGCGCCGGGTGCGCCAGGTGCTGCTCAAACTGGCCGACAACGCCCTGAAATTCACCGAACACGGGCTGGTGGACATTCGCCTGGATCCGACCGAGGACGGGCAAGCCGTGCGCTTCTGTGTTTCGGACACCGGCCCCGGCGTGGCGCCGGAGGTGGCGAATCTTTTGTTCAGTCCCTTTTTGCTGGGCGACTCTTCTTATGCGCGCCGGCAACAGGGCGCCGGCCTGGGCCTGGCGATCGCCAAGCGCGTGATCGAACAGGCAGGCGGCAGCATCGGCTTCACCAGCAAGCCGGACGAAGGCACACAATTCTTCTTCACACTTCCAGTATCAGGGGCGGCATCAGGCGCGACGTCGGGCGCCGGGGCCCTTGAAGCGGAGAGCCAGCTGGTGCCTCCCACCGGCCTTTCGCTGCTGCTTTTCCCGCCGAACCCGGCTGTCGCCGAAACTGTCGTCCATTTTCTGGAACCGTTCGGGAATCGCGTGGTGCGTGCGGACAGCCTGGCCGAAACGCAAGAGCAGGCAAGCCGGGAATATTTCGATGCCATCATCGCAGGCGCAAGCGACGCCGATATGCTGGCCGCCGCTCCGGGCATGAGAACGCCATTGATCGCAATCCTGCTGCGCGGCAGCCGCGCGCCCCTTTCCACCAGCAACATGCTGCGCTGGCCGACGCAAGCCGACGAGCTCTACCGCATGCTGGACCAGATCCGCGGAGCGCCGGACCATAACGAAACCGAGACGATCGCCGCCATCGACCCGGTGGCTTTCAGCGCCCTGGAAAAATCGGTGGGCGCGAAGACACTGGTGGAAATCCTGCAATGCTACATCGTGACTGCCGAGCAGCTCACCACTGCGTTGGCGCAAGCCTGCTTCGATGAAAAATGGGAAGAGGCGGCGCGGCTGGCACAGGATATCATCGGGGCTGCGGGCGGATTGGGCCTTGCGGCCATCACCCAGTCGGCGCGGGAATTTGCGAGGCTGGCGCGCGAAGGCGAGAACCGTCACGAACTGCGCAATGCGGCCCAGACTATCGTGGGTGAACATGTTCGCGTCCGCCAGGCGCTGATTCAGCTTTATCCGGATATGCCCTGATCCGCCGAAGCCGAGCACCTCGGCCGATGCTTTCAGAAATCGCTACGCTTTTGCGGCCGCGCGTTTCAGTATCGCGCCGATGTCCAACCTGCTCGATTCGCTGATTGCCCTGGTTCCCGCGCCCCCCGGAGCGGCGATTTATCGCCGCGACCAATCAACAGACCGCGCGGCGATCGCGCGCGCCGATGGCACAGCAGAACGCATCGGGCTGCATGATGCACGCCCGCTGTTCGAGGGCGGCGATGTCCTGGTGGCGCATGCCGCCTTTGTCGCGGGGCGGCTGGGGTCGCGCGCGCATGTGCTGCTGTTTGACGTGCTGGAATTGTTCGCCTTCGTGCGGCCGGGCCTGCCTTTTGTACCCAGTGCGCTGGGGCTGGCACGGGCGCTGGGACTGCCGGTGCCGCACACGCCGGAAGAATCCGCGCAAAGCTTGCATGCGATCGCCCGCGCCTTGCTGGAAGAGGTCGCATGCTGGCCTGAGGAGGTGCGCGCAGCCCTGGCGCCGCTGGTGGGCAGCTTGGGCCGCGCGGGCTGGCGCTGGGCGCCGCTGCTGCGGGACATCGTGGGAGAGGCGCCGCACGGCTCGCCCATAGCCGGGCTGGAAGCCTGGCGAGGCTTGCCGCAATGGGAGGACCAGCCACCGGTGGGCGATCCCGGCTCGCATTCTGTCGAACCGCAGGAAGCGCGCGCGCGGCTGGCGCGCATGGTGGGGGTGATGCGCCCCGAACAAGCCGGCTACAGCGACGCTGCGAGCTACGCTTTCGGACCACGCGAGCAGGCGGGTGCGCCGCGGATCGCGCTGGTGGAGGCAGGAACCGGTACCGGCAAGACCTTGGGCTATCTCGCGCCCGCGAGCGTTTGGGCGGAGAAGAATGGCCCGGGACTGTGGATTTCCACCTACACCCGCAACCTGCAGCGCCAGATCGTGCAGGAGATCGCGCATCTGTGGCCAGATCCGGTCGAGCGCGCCGAAAAAGCAGTGGTGCGCAAGGGACGGGAAAATTACCTCTGCCTGCTGAATTTCGAAGAAGCGGCGAAGCGCAGCGCGCTGGCGCCAGGGCAGCGCACGATTGCGCTGGCGTTGATTGCCCGCTGGATATCCTCCAACACCGATGGCGATCTGTCGGGCGTTGGCTTTCCCGCTTTTCTCGCCGCCGCCATGCCGCTTTCCACCGTCACCGACCGGCGCGGCGAATGCATCTATGCCGCCTGCCCGCATTACCGCATCTGTTTCATCGAACGCGCCATCCGCCGCGCCCGCCATGCCAGCATCGTGGTGGCCAATCATGCCCTGGTGATTGCGCAATCCATCCAGGACAGGGCGTCGCAGGATTGGCTGGGCGAGGACGAGACCACCGATACGCCCAATGAACGGCGGCTGCGGTACGTCTTCGACGAAGGCCATCATCTGTTCGACGCCGCCGATAACGGTTTCTCCGCCAGCCTGTCCGGGCGCGAGATGACGGAGCTGCGGCGCTGGATTCGCGGTCCGGAAGGGCGCGCCCGCACCCGCATGCGGGGACTGGAAGAACGCTTGAAGGACCTGATCGCTGACGACGAAGCGGCGCAGCGCGCGTTGGAAGAAGCGGTGCAGGCGGCCGGCGCGTTGGCGGGCGAGGGCTGGACGCAACGGCTGGGCACAAATCCGCGCGGCCCCGGCGAAACATTCCTTTCCGCCGCCTACCAGCATGTACGCGCCCGCAGCCGCGATGCCGACGCTTTCTATTCCCTGGAGGCCGAACCCCACCCGATGAACGAAGAGCTGCTGGAGGCGGTGCGCGGCTTGTCGCGCGGCCTGAAGCGCATCGCAGCCCCCCTGGCCGGCCTGGCGCGGCTGTTGCGCAAGAAGATGGACGACAAGACCGCCACGCTCGAGCCTTATACTAGGGCGCGGCTGGATGCGGCCGCGCGGGGACTGGATCGCCGCGCCAAGGCGATCCTGCCGGCCTGGATCCAGATGCTGGAGACGCTGGAGCATGGCGAGATCGCGGAAGAGTTTGTCGACTGGTTCGAAATCCGGCGCGAGGACGGCCGCGACGCCGATGTCGGGATGGCGCGGCATTGGGTGGACCCCACCAAGCCGCTTGCCGCCGCAGTGCTGGAGCCGGCACACGGCGCGCTGATCACCTCGGCCACCTTGCGCGACACCAGTGAGGGCGCCGACGATCATTGGGCCAGCGCCGAGATACGCACCGGCGCGGGCCATCTGTTGCAGCCCGCGCGCCGCGCCCATTTCGGTTCGCCCTTCCGCTATGAAGACCAGTCGCGCATCTTCATCATCAAGGACGTTCTGCGCCGCGATGCCGATGCCTTGGCGGCCGCCTATCGGGAATTGTTTCTTGCTTCCGGCGGCGGAGCGCTGGGTCTTTTCACCGCCGTGCGTGCGCTGCGCGAGGTTGGCCAGCGCATCGCAGCCCCTCTGGCGGACGCGGGTCTCACCCTCTACGCCCAGCATATGGATCAACTGGACACCGGCGCGCTGGTGGACCTGTTCCGTGCGGAAGAGAATGCCTGTCTTTTGGGGACCGACGCCTTGCGCGATGGCGTGGATGTGCCGGGACGCTCGCTCAGGCTTGTCGTATTCGACAAGGTGCCCTGGCCCAAACCCACCATCCTGCACAAGGCGCGGCGCGCGAAATTCGGCAAGGGCTATGACGACCTGATTACCCGTTTCCGCCTCAAACAGGCTTTTGGGCGCCTGATCCGGGGGCCGGAGGACCGCGGCTGCTTCGTCATACTGGAAGGGGCGACACCCAGCCGGCTGCTGACTGCCTTTCCGGAAAAAAGCTCGGTGAAACGCTGCGGCCTGGCCGAGGCGATTGGGGATATCCGGCAGTTCCTGGGCCAGGAGCGTCGCACCGACGAAGACGGCCAATAGGGCCGGCTTCGGCGTGAGGTGCGCGCGACCAAAATAAACAGGGCGAAATCCACATCGATTTCGCCCCCCAAACGTGACCCACGCGCGCGCGCGCCTTATAACCGGGCGATGGCTGCCATAATTGAGACCTTGCCTGGAACCGACGAGAACGAAAGTTATGGCCGCTTCTCGACCGGCATCCTGCCCAGCCATGTTCTGGCCCGGCTGCTGCAACAAGGGCGCGAGATCACCGCGTCCGAGCCTTTTGCTTCAGGCCAGATCCAGCCCGCCAGCATCGATCTCAGACTGGGGCCGGTAGCCTATCGGGTCCGCGCCAGCTTCCTGCCGGGACGTTCCGCCACGGTGGCGGAAAAGCTGCGCACCGTGTTCATGCATGAGGTGGACTTGCGTGACGGGGCGGTGCTGGAAGCGGGCTGCGTCTACATCGTGCCGCTGCTGGAACGGGCGGAATTTTCGGCGCGCATTTCCGGCGGCGCCAATCCCAAAAGTTCGACCGGCCGCATCGACGTCTTCGGCCCGCTCTATGCCGAGATCTGTCCGCAAACCTTCCCGGTGCTGGTGCGCAAGGGTTCGCGGCTTAACCAGCTCCGCATCCGCCACGGCTCGCCGCAATTCACCGACACGCAATTGCGCCGCCTGCACGAACTGACGCCCTTGGTGGACGGCGAACCTGACATTGATGCGGGTTTGGCGCTTTCGATCGACCTGAAAGGCAGCGCCGACTCCGGCTTCAAGAATGGAAATGGACGCATCGGCTTTCGCGCCAAAAAGCACACCGGCCTGATCGATGTGGACAAGGTGGGTGTCCTGGACCCCGCTGATTATTGGGAACCGATTGAGGCCAATGCCCGCGGCGACATGGTGCTCGATCCCGATGAATTCTACATCCTGGTGAGCCGGGAGCGGGTCGCGATTCCGCCCGACCATGCCGCCGAGATGGTGCCCTTCAATCCTTTGGTCGGCGAGTTCCGCGTCCATTATGCGGGCTTCTTCGATCCCGGCTTCGGGTTTGAACCCGGCAAGCCGCCATCGGCGCGCGGCGTGCTGGAAGTGCGCTCCCGCGAAGTTCCCTTCATCCTGGAACATGGGCAGGTGATCGGCCGGTTGATATTCGAACGGTTAACCGACCCGCCGCCGGAAGGGTATGGCGAGAGTCTGGGTTCCAACTATCAGCGTCAGGGTTTGAAACTCTCCAAGCACTTTCGCACCTGATGGCAGAGGCGATGCGAACCGCTCGTAACAAATGTTGCGTAAAATCCACATTGCTCCTGCAAAGCACAGAAAAGCAAAGCAAAACCATTGCGCCGGAGGGCATCTCCGGCACAGTTAGCGAAGCTCGTGGATGGACGGTTTGGGGAAACCCCGCGAGCTATCGGTTTCGGGTGGGGGCCCGGTCCGGTGGTCCTGTTTGAACCCCATGGCTTACCGCCGATGATCCTTAATACCGGCCGATTGATCTTGCGGCCCCAGCAGCAGGCCGACGTTCCGGCCCTGCTTGCGATCCTCAGCGACGATCGCGCCATGCGTTTCTGGAACCGCGCGCCCCTCACCCGGCTGGCGGCGGCCCAGGAACTGGTGCGCGAACAGCAGGCGGCGATGGCGGAAGGACTTTGCCGCTACTGGACGCTGATCCGGGGCGACGAGGCGATCGGCAGTGTGGACCTCAGCCTGAT
>WNFL01029275.1_pt5 | contig 19472 bp, 19 predicted proteins | sample 5400361 | NCBI WGS metagenome assembly WNFL01 (sample SAMN13153351, study PRJNA577476) | soil metagenome | isolation source: 40 cm soil on Douglas fir-dominated hillslope | place: USA:California | collected 2013-09-17
CCGGATGACCAACGGAGTCCCGCCCCTCGAGCCGCTGCGCCCGCGCCGGAGAATGCTGCCGTCCGTCTCGGACGTCGTGCGGGAGCTCGGGACGACGACGACGGCCGACCCTCCGACGCTCTTCAGGATCGCACGGCAGGTCTGCGCGGAGGAGCTGAACCGGGTGAAGCAGGGATTCGAGTCCGAGCCGCTCGGGGTGCTCGTCGCGCGCGCCGAGAAGCTGCTCGACCCCGTTTTCCTGAAGACGCCGTCCGCGCCGCGGCCGGACGCGGCGGGGGAGGTCGGCGCGGACGGGCCGTTCGCGGAGACGGCCGCCACCGACGGCCTGAGGTGGGCCGGCGAGGCGAAGGAGCCGTTCGGCGAGGCGCTCGCGCCCGCGGAGGCCCCGGTCGCGCACATGGCGCCGGGCGCGGAGGAGCCGTTCGGCGCGCCTTCCGAGCCGGCGGACGAGGAGGCGCCGAGGACCGAGGCGCTCTCGCCGGAGATCGAGGCGTCGACCGCGCGCGTCGTTTCGTTCGGCGCCGCATTGCAAGCGCCTGGGCAGGCCCCCGCGCCTGCTCGCGTCGCGGCGGAGGCGCCGCCCCCCGAGGCCGCGGCGCCGATCCCGCCGACCCCGGTCGCCGGCGAAGGGCCGGGCGACGAAATGCTCGCGCGCCTGGGTGCCGAGGCGGAGGGGCTCGACCTGAAGAGCGTGCTGCCGCGGGACGAGGCGGGGGCGGTGGAGGAGGCGCGCGCACCCGACCCGGCCCACGCGTACGTGGACAGCTCCGAGCCGCTCGCGCGCCGCGACACGACGCTGCCGGAGCTGATGGTCGAGACGAAGCCACGGAGGAAGGGGCCGCTCGTCGCGGTGATCCTCGGCGTCGCCGTCGCGGTCGGAGTCTTCGCGCTGCGGAAGCTGAACGGTCCGTCCCCGGCCCTCGCTCCGACGCCCGTGCCCGCCGCGGAGCCCGCCGCCAGGCCCGCGGCCGAGCCGGCGGCGCCGACGTCCGCCGTGCCCGCCCCGACCGTCCCCGCCGTCGCCAAGGAAAGCGTCAAGGCGGCGAAGCGCGCGCCGGAGCCTGTCCCCGTCCGTCCGGCCCCGTCGAAGGCCGACGCGGCGAACGCTGCTCCCGCGGCGAGCACGCCTGCCGGCGAGCCGTCCGCGTCTCGCCTGCCCGTCTCGAAGGGCTTCCAGCTCGTGACGTCCGACTGGAGCGGCGCACCGATCTTCGTCGTGCACGTCGGCTCGTACAAGGACCGCCCGAGCGCCGAGCGCGAGGCGGAATCGCTCGCGAAGAAGACCGGCCGGCCCGCCCACGCGTTCGAGGTGAACCTGGGCGAAAAGGGATCCTGGTATCGCTCCGCCGTCGGCGAGTTCGCGAGCGCGGACGAGGCCGCCGCGTACAAGAAAGAGCTCGAGTCGCAGGCCATCGCACGCGTCGGTCTCGTCTACAAGGTGACGCCCGCCAAGTAGGGCGGCCACACCCTCTCAGCCGGAGATCAGGCGGGCGAGGACATATGCCGTCGCCGAAGCGAGCGCGCCAACGCCCCACGTTCGCAGCGCCTCGCTGCGCGGCGAGCGGCCGGTGAGCCGCCCCTTGATCGCGCCGAAGACGCAGAGCGCGAGCGAGGTGACGACGACGGAGAGGAGGAGAGCGGTCGCGACGGGAACCGGAAAGAGGTACGGAGCGAGAGGAACGGCACCGCCCGCGATGTACGAGCCGCCGATCGTGAGCGCGGCGACGCGCGCGCGCTTCGGGTCGGGCTCGGCCAGCTCGAGCTCCTCTCGCATCATGAAGGCGACCCAGCGCTCCTCGTCGGAGCAGATCGCGCGCGTGGCGGACTCCAGCGTCTCGCCCGTGAGCCCCCACGAGCGGAGGATCTTCCGCACCTCCTCCACCTCTTCCTCGGGGATGTCCTGGATCTCTCGCTCCTCGCGCCGCCGCTCGCTCCGGAACGTGTCCGCCTCGCTCTTGGCGGCGAGGTAGCCGCCGAGGCCCATGGCGATCGCCCCCGCGGCCAGCTCCGCCGCGCCCGCGATCAGGATGACCCGCGAGCCGGCGGCCGCACCCGACAGCCCGGCCGCCAGCGCGAACGGAACCGTCAGCCCGTCCGACATGCCGAGCACGGCGTCGCGCACGACCTCCGAGCCCGAGAAATGCCGCTCGGCGTGGCGGATGCGAGTGTGCGTCCGGCGCGGGAGCCGCCCGGCTGCGGAAGCGGCGTCCCCGGTCACGCCGGATTCGTCTGCCAGAGCTCGAGAGACGTCGTCATCGCCCGCGCGTCCATCCTCACGAGCGCGACGATTGCCTGCGCGACGTCCGCGGGCTGGAGGCAGCGGTCGGGGTCGTTCACCATTCCCGCCTTTCGCGTCAGCTCGGTGTTGACGGTGGAAGGGAAGACGCAGGTGACGCGAACGTCGAACCCGCGAACCTCGTAGAGCATCGACTCCGAGAGCCCGGCCAGGCCGAACTTCGAGGCGCAGTAGGGGCCGCCTCCCGCGAATCCGCGCTTGCCGGCGGTCGAGGAGACGTTGACGATGTGTCCCCTCCGTCGCGCCTTCATTCCCGGAATGACCGCGCGCGACATGAGGAACGGCCCGCGCAGGTTCACGGCGAGGATGCGGTCGAAGACGAGCGTGTCGAAGCGCTCGATCGGACCGCCCGCGAAGATGCCGGCATTGTTGACGAGGACGTCGATCGGACCGAGCTGCTGCTCGGCGGCCGCGACGCTGCGCGCGACCGTGCCTTCCTCAGCCACGTCGCCCGCGAGGACCAGCGACTTCACGCCGAGCTTCGCGATCTCCTTCTGGGCGTCGACGAGGTTCTTCTTCGTGCGTCCCAGCAGCGCCACGTGCGCGCCCTCCTGCGCGAACGCGAGCGCAGTGGCGCGGCCGATCCCCCGGCCCGCGCCGGTGACGAGGACGACTCCGTTCTTCAGCTCCATGAGCCTCCTCCAGAGGACCCGATCTTACTTGGCCGACGTCTCGCGCCTGGACCCGGGGGCCCGCTGTTAGATTCCCGGGATGTCGGCGACGGCGGTCCCTCCGCGCTTCGACCCCGCCCGCCGGCGCGCCGTGACGTTCGCGCTCGCCCTCGTGACGGCGCTGGCGTCGTTCGAGTCGACGGTCGTGTCGACGGCGATGCCGACGATCATCGGGGACCTGAACGGGCTCGCGCTCTATTCGTGGGTCTTCTCGATCTATCTCCTCGCCTCCACGATCACGATGCCGATCTACGGCCGCCTCGCCGACGTCTACGGCAGGAGGCGCGTCCTCCTCGCCGCGATCCTCCTCTTCCTGGCGGGCGCGGGCGTCTGCGCATCGGCGCGCTCGATGCCGCAGCTGATCCTCGCGCGAGGCCTACAGGGGCTCGGCGCGGGCGGGCTCATCCCGATCGCGCTCACGGTCTCCGGAGACCTCTACTCGATAAAGGAGCGCGCGAAGATCCAGGGGCTCTTCAGCGGCATCTGGGGAGCCGCGAGCCTGATCGGGCCGCTCCTCGGCGCCTTCCTGACGATGTCGTTCGGTTGGCGCTCGATCTTCGCGATCAACCTGCCGCTCGGAGCGCTCGCATTCGCGCTCGTCGCGACGAAGATGGTGGAGTCGCGCGCCGCGCTCGCCGATCCGATCGACGTCGCCGGCGCCCTCACGCTGGCGGGCTCGATCATGGCGCTCCTCTTCGCCGTGCTCCAGCGCGCGGGGAGCGGGGCCGTGCCGCCGCTCCTGCGCGTCGCCCTCCTCGCGGGCGGCTTCGGCGGCCTCGCGCTCTTCGTGCGGCTCCAGACGCGGCGCGAGCACCCCCTCGTGCCACCTTCTCTCTTCCTCCGCGTGGAGACGGCGGCGCCGTACGTCGCGGGTGTTCTTCTCGGCACGACGATCTACGGCGTCGACACGTTCGTGCCGCTCTTCGTGCAGGGCGCGCGCGGGGGAACCGCGGGCGCGGCGGGCGCGGTCGTGACGCCGCTCGTCTTCTTCTGGGCGGTTTCGGCCGTTTTCGGCGCCCGGCTCGTCGTGGGGAAGGGTTTCCGGCGCGTCGCCGGCGCGGGCGCGCTCCTGATCCTCGGCGGCTTCGCCGGGCTGATCGCGGCGGCGGTCCTCGACGCGGGCGTCTTCTGGATCAGCGCGGCGTGCGCGTTCATCGGCGCCGGCCTCGGTCCCTCCTCGATCGTCCAGATCCTCGCGATCCAGCACGCGGCACCCGAGCCGCAGCGCGGCGTCGCGACGAGCCTCGTCCCGTTCTTCCGCACCGTGGGCGGCTCGCTCGGCGTGGGTCTCCTCGGCGGGATCCTCGCTGCGGGGCTCACGGCGCGCCTCGGCGACAAGGCCGAGAGCGCGGGCCGGCTCCTTTCCGGCACGGGCACGGCGGACGCGGGCGTGACGCCGGAGGCGCTCCGCGCCGCGATCGAGCGCTCGCTCCTCCCCGTCTTCGCGGTGCTCCTCGTCCTCGCCCTCGTCAACGTCGCGGCGACGCGCAGGTTTCCGGCGAGCGTGGACGCCGGCAAGGACGAGGCCGAGGAGGCGCGCACCGCCGCGCTGTGACGCCCGTCCCAATGTTGCCGAGCGGTCGTTCTGGCCCCATGCTTCCCGCATGACCCGGCCTCTCCTCGCGGCGGCGCGGGCGGCGGGGCTCGCGGTCCTCGCCGCGGCTCCTGGCGTCGCCGCCGCGGCGCCCGAGGCGTTCGACGGCGCGATCGCCGTGGCGTCGGTGCCTGCGAACCTGTCGGGGACGTGGGAAATCGCCTTCGGCGACCCGACGAACGGAGTCCTCGGCCTCGACACCCTCCGCTTCGTGCCGGTCCGCGTTCCCGCGGTCTGGCAGGCGGACGCGGCGAGCCGCCCCGACCTGGAGCGGCACGGCGTCGCCTGGTACCGGCTGCGGATCGAGCTGGCGCCCGCGCTCGCCTCGACGCCGCTCGCGTTCGCGACGGACCAGATCCGCGACGCCGACGAGGTCTATCTCGACGGCGTCCTCGTCGGCAGGACCGGGCGCTTCCCGCCGCGCTACGACAAGGGGACGTTCATGGGTCGCGTCTACACGCTGCCCGCGAACCTGACGTCGCGCGGCGGAGCGCACGTCCTGGCCGTGCGCGTCTACAACCCGGGACCGCGCGGCGGCGGCATCACGGCGGCGCCGGTCCTCGACTCGGTTTCGGACGCGCTCTGGAGGCGGACGATGCGCGACGCGCCGCGCGCGCTCCTCGCCGCCGCGATCGGCGCGCTCGGCCTCTTCGCGCTCTTCTTCTTCCTGCGCGACCGGCGGCAGACGGATTTCCTCTGGTTCTTCGTCTACACGTCCCTCTTCACGATCTACGTCTCCACGTGGCTCTCGACGTGGACCCACACGAGGGTGCCCCTATCGCTCGTCTTCCGCGTCAACTTCGCGGAGGACTTCCTCCTCTTCCTCGTCTTCCTCCTCTTCTTCCACCGTTTCTTCGAGCGTCCGCTCGAGCCGAGGCACAAACTGATCGTTGCCGTCCACACCGGCGGCGCGCTCTTCTGCCTCTTCTGGCCGCGGGTCGACGACCTCTACTACGCCCTCCCGGTCTGCTATGCGTCGGTCACGGCGGGGAGCCTCGACATCCTCGCGTCGCTCGTCCACGACGCTCGCCGCCGCGTCCCGCATGCCCGTGCGGTCCTGGCGGGCTGCTCGCTCGTCTTCCTCGCCGTCCTGCACGACATCGCGCAGGACCTGGGGCTCTTCGGCGACCCCGCGGGCAGCCTGCGCCTCCTCGGGCCGAGCTTCCTCGTCTTCACGATCATCTTCCTCTCCGTGGTCGCGGACCGCGTGAAGCGTCTCCGCGTCGCCGCCACGACGGATCCGCTGACGGGGCTCGCGAACCGCGCCGTCCTGTTCGAGCGGATCGCGCTCGAGCTCGCGCGCGCCCGGCGCGCCTCCCGTCCCTTGACGCTCGCGGTCCTCGACCTCGACCACTTCAAGAGGTTCAACGACGAGTTCGGCCACATCGCGGGCGACCGGCTCCTGATCGCGACGGCGCAGGCGCTCGTCGACTCGATCCGCGACACGGACCTCGCGGCCCGCTACGGAGGCGAGGAGTTCGTCGTCGTGCTCCCCGACGCGGCGACCGTCGACGCGCTCGCCTGCCTCGAGCGGATACGCGCCGCCGTCGCCGAGGCGCGTGTGTCGGGCGCCAAGGGCGGCACGACCGTCTCGATCGGCGTCGCCGTCTACGATCCCGCCGTGCGCCCGAACGTGTCGGTGACCGCGCTCCTGCGCCAGGCGGACGCGGCGCTGTACCAGGCGAAAGCGCGGGGACGCGACCGGCTGGTGGTGGCGGAAGGCGCGCCTCCGGCCAGCTCGTCGTCCGGCATCCTTCCGCAGGGCTCGCTCCTGCGGCGGCGCAACGACGCGAAGGCGCTCCGTTCCGTGAAGCGGGAGTCGGGCCCGTGACGCGCTCACGGCGCGTCTCGTCCGGGAGCCCGTGGGAGCGCCGGCACGGCTACGCGCGCGCGGTCCGTCGCGGAGGGTTCATCGCGGTGTCGGGCACCGTGGCGTGCGGAAGCGACGGCGAGCCGGCCGCATCCGACGCTCACGGCCAGACGCGCGCGATCCTCGCCGAGATCGAGCGTGCCCTGAGGGAGGCGGGGGCTTCGCTCTCGGACGTCGTGCGGCTGCGCGTCCTCTACGTGGATCCTGCGGTCGAGAGCGGCTTCCTCGACGCGCTCCAGGAGGTCTTCCCGGACGGAGCGCCGGCGCTCACGACCGCGCGCGTCGCGGGGCTGGTCTCGGAGGACTACCTCCTCGAGATCGAGGCCGACGCGTTCGTGCCCGAGCTGTCCTCGCGCGCGCGGGACGCCGACCTGCCGCCCTGGGACGAGAAAGCGGATTGAACCGACTCAGAGGGTGCGCAGGACCGCGAGCACGGTGACGTCGTCGGATCTCTCCGCGCCGCCGACGTGTGTCTCGAGGCGCGCGTCCAGGTCGGCGAGGAGCGATTCGGCCGAGGCATGCGGCTCGGCGAGGAGCGCGAGGAGCCGGTCCTCGCCGAAGAAGCCGCCGGGGCCCTTCGCCTCGGTCACGCCGTCGGTGAACGCGAGGAGGAGCTCGCCCTTCGCGATCGTCTCCTCGCGCACCGAGAACTCGAGCTCGGCGAGCATGCCGAGCGCGGGGCCCGTCGGGGCGAGGCGCGCGCGGACGACGCCGCCGCCGACGACGAACGGGCTCTCGTGCCCGGCGTTGACGTAGAGGAGCGAGCCCGACTCGGGGTCGAGGAGGCCGAAGAAGACGGTCGCGAACATGCTCGCGCTCCCGTGCGTGAGCGCGATGTAGTCGTTCGTCGCACGGACGGTCCGGCGGAGCACTTCTTGCCGCGAGACACCCGCGCCGAACTGGGTCGCGGTGGCCCGGAGCAGGCTCCGGAAGAGCGCCATGAAGAGCGCCGCGCCGACGCCCTTGTCGCACACGTCCGCGACGACGAGGCCGAGCGCGCCGCCCGCGAGCGCGAACGCGTCGTAGAAGTCGCCCGCGCACTGGCGCGCGGGCGTGAAGCGGGCCGCGATCTCCCACCCCTCCGCGCGCGGCAGCGAGGCGGGGAGGAAGCCCGCCTGGATCTGCCGCCCGATCTCGAGCTCCCTCTCCATCGCCTTCGCGAAGAGGCGCTCCTGGTCGCGCAGCCGCTTTCGCTCGAGCGTCGAGCCCACGCGTGCCTTCAGGATCGTCGGGTTGAACGGCTTCGGGAGGTAATCCTCGGCGCCCAGCTCCAGGCACCTGACGACGCTGTCCACCTCGCCGACGGCCGAGATCATGACGACGGGGACGTCGCGCAGGTCCGCGTCCCCCTTCATCGTCTCCAGCACGCGGTAGCCGTCCACCTCCGGCATCATGATGTCGAGAAGGACGAGGTCGTACGGGGCGGCGCGCACGAGCTCGAGGGCGCGCCGGCCGTTCTCCGCGACGTCGACCGCGTATCCGAGGCGGCCGAGGCGCCGCGAGAGCATGTCGCGGTTCATCTCGACGTCGTCCACGACGAGGAGACGCGCCGGAGCGTTCATCGGCGGCTAGCCTGCACGCCGGCCTTTCACGCGCTCGCCGCGCCCGCGATGCCGAGGAGGCGCTTCAAGTACGGGATCTGCTCCTCCGCGGCCCGCTCGCCGTCGGCGACGATCGCGGGGATCTTCTCCGTATCGAAGAGGCGGATCCTCTGAGAGAAGACGGGCACGATCGGGATCACCTCGCTGTGGTGCGCGAGGTTGTGGAACGCGTAGTTCGCCCTGAGGAGGTTGTTCGTCATCACGCTCGAGACCTGGAACGCGAAGCGGGCGGGCGAGTCGATCCGCGTCTGGTACGGGCTCTCGAAGCCCATCGCGATGATGACGTCCGCCCCCTCCTTCATCGCCACGCCGACCGGCAGCGGGTCGGAGAGGAAGCCGTCCACGAGGAGGCGGCCGCCGACGCGCCACGGCGGGAAGATGAATGGGATCGCGATCGACGCGCGGATCGCGTCGACGAGGCCGCCGCTCGAGAGGACGACCTGCTCGCCGCTGTGGAAGTCGGTCGCCGCGATGTGGAGAGGGATCTTCATCGTCTCGAACGAGAGGCCGCCGAACGCCTTCTCGAGCGTCCTGAAGACCGGTCCGTCGTCGCGCATGCCGAAGCTCTCGTCGAACTTCATCAGCTTCGGGAAGAGCGCCTTGAGCAGGGACCGCGTGTTGCGCTTGCTCGTGATCTCCCGCGTCCAGAGCGTCTTCGACATCTCGACGGCGCGGTCCGACGGATAGCCCGCGGCCATGAGCGCCGCGTAGAGGCTGCCGCCGCTGCAGCCGACGAGCATGTCGATCTCGATCCCTTCGCGCGCCAGGACGTTCTGGAGCCCGAGCGCGGCCGCGCACTTCACGCTCCCGGAGCCGATGACGACGGCGACGCGCTTCTGGGTCGTCACCGCGCCGCTCCGAAGCTCGCCGCGGCGGAAGCGGCGTCGGGGAAGACCTTCAGGATCGTCGTGAAGCCGGAGAGCTCGAGGACTCGCGCCACCTCCGGCCGCACCGAGGCGAGGCGCAGGTCGCCGCCGTGGAGGCGCGCGTCCTTCATCGTGGAGAGGAGCGCGCGGAGGCCCGCGCTCGAGACGTAGTCGACGCCCGCGAAGTCGAGGACGAGGCGCGTCTGGCCGCCCTTCACCACCTCGGCGAGCCGGTCCATGAGCGAGCCCGCCGTCATGCCGTCGACGCTCCCCGTGATCTCGGCGACGGTCGCCGGCGCGGACTCCCGGATCAGGATCTCCATGTCGGTCCTTTCAAGTGCCGGAACGCGGCAGTTTAAGCGCCGCGCTTCCCGGCGAGCTTCACGAGCGTGAGGCAATTGCCGTCCGGGCGCGACTCGTAGCGCACGTCGTCCACGAGCCGCCTCACGAGGTGCAGGCCGAGCCCGCCGGGTCGCCATTCGTCGAGCGGAGCCCCGAGGTCGGGCGCCGTGGTCGAAACGGGATCGAACGGCGGTGCCTGGTCCTCGATCGTGACGACGACGCGCTCGGACGAAGCGTCGACAGAGAGCCCGATCGGGCCGGGGGCGCGCCCCGCGTACCCGTGCTCGATCAGGTTCATCGCGACCTCCTCGACGGCGAGGCGCACGGCGTAGGTCGTCTCGGTGTCGAGCCCCGCGCGCTTGCACGCCGCGAGCGCGTGCTCGACGAGCGCGGGGAGGCTCGCGAGCTCCGCCGGCCGGACGATCTCGCCCGTCACGCCCCCGGGCGCGCCGCGAGGAGGGTCTCGAGCTTCTTCAGGAGGCGCGCGAAGTCGACGGGCTTCGTGTCGAAGTCGTCGCAGCCGGCGGCGTACGCCTTGTCGCGGTCGCCGAGCATCGCGTCGGCGGTGAGCGCGATGATCGGAATCCGGCACGTCTCCTCCGAGGCCTTCAGCCGGCGCGCCGCCTCCCACCCGTCCACGACGGGGAGCCCCATGTCCATGATGATGACGTCGGGGGCCTCGCGCGCGACCGCCGCGAGGCCCTCGGCCCCGTCGACCGCGATCCGCGTCTCGTAGCCGCGGCGCTGGAGGCGGCGGGAGAGCATGTCCCGGTTCATCTCGTTGTCCTCGATGATCAGGATCCTAGGCACGGGACGCGCCCTCTGCCTTCTTGCGCTCCGCCTCGACACGCAGCTTCTCCGCCGCCTGGATCAGCGACTTGCTGTCGATGCGGTGGATGGAGGTCGCGTCCCCCTCCTCGTTCGCGACGTCGGACGGGAGACGCACCGCGAACTCGGTGCCCCTTCCGAATTCGCTCTTCACGGTGATCGTGCCGCCCATCATCTGCGCGAAGCGGCGGGAGAGGACGAGCCCGAGGCCGGTGCCGCCGTACTTCCGCGTCGTCGCCGCGTCGGCCTGCGTGAACGCCTGGAAGAGCTTCGAGACCTGCTCCGGCTTCATGCCGATGCCCGTGTCCGCCACGCGGAACGTGATCCAGCTTCCCTCGTAGTCGATCTCGCGCGTCACGTCGAGGGAGATCGTGCCGTTCTCCGTGAACTTCCCGGAGTTGCCGATCAGGTTGAGGAGCACCTGCTTCAGCTTCGTGACGTCGCCCTTGAGCTGGCCGAGCCCGGGCGCGAGGCGCAGCTCGAACCTGTTGCCGTTCTTCGCGACGAGCGGCTCGGCGGTGGAGGCGACCTCGTCGACGAGGTCCTCGATCTCGAAGGTCTCGATGAAGAGGTCCATCTTTCCGGCCTCGATCTTCGAGAGGTCGAGGACGGAATTGATGAGGCGGAGGAGGTGCTTGCCCGCGCCGCAGATCTTCTGCAGGTCCGGGATCATGTCGTCGTGCCCGGCGTCGGTCGCCTCCTCCTGGAGGAGCTCGCCGTAGCCGATGATCGCGTTGAGCGGCGTCCGCAGCTCGTGGCTCATGTTCGCGAGGAAGGCGCTCTTCGCCTTGTTCGCCGCCTCCGCCGCCTCCCGGGCCTCCTCGGCGCTCCGCCGCTCCTCCTCCGCGACCCGGCTCGCCGCCTCGACCGCGTCCTTCTGCTCCTCGATCATCAGCTTCTGCTCCAGCACCTCCTGCCGCGCGCCGAGCAGCCGCCGCGTCTGCACGTGCGAGAGGTAGCCGAAGACGCTCATGAAGATCGCGATCGAGAGGCTCGCGAGGAAGTTCGTGAACGGGTTCGTCTCGAGCGTGAGGTGGAAGCCGAGCCAGAGGACCGCGGCCCCCGCCCCCAGCATCGCGAAGAAGAGACCGCGCGCGGCGAAGGGGATGCCGCCGAGGCTCAGGTTCGCCGCGTTGATGCAGCAGAGGAAGGCGATCGACACCATCGGGTTGAACCCCGTGACGCCGCAGAAGCCGCCGAGGACGAAGCAGTCCGCGAGGAGGTTGCGGAGCTCGGCGGCCTTCGAGTCCTTGCTCGTGCGCGCCACGAGGTACGCGAGGTGCGGCCAGGCGAGGCCGTAGAAGAGGAGGATGCCGAGGAGGGCCTTCGGCACGTTCCCCCCGCGGGTCGCGAGGACCGTCACGACGGTGACGGGGACGGCGAGCATCCGGACGAGGTAGTCGAGCTTGACGATCGGGTGGACGTTCGTCTTGCCGCTCCTGTCGGAGAGGCGCAGCGCGGGGATCGCAGCGGTGATCGGACCCTGCTTTCCGGCTCCGCCCGTCACGCGGACTCCCCGGCGACGACCGGCAGACCGCACGCCTGCCACGCGTCGAGGCCTCCGGTGACGTTCACGACCTCGCGGAACCCGGCGCGCTCGAGGAGGCTCGAGGCGATCGAGCTGCGGTAGCCGCTCTTGCAGTGCACGGCGGTCCTCCGCGTGCTGTCGAGCGAGTCGAGCGTGCGCATCAGCGTGTTCAGCGGGAGGGGAACCGCCCCCTCGATGCGCGCGCCGCTCCGCTCGGGAGGCCGCCGCACGTCGATGAGCTGCGGGCGCTCGGCGGAGGCCAGGAGCGCCGCGAGCTCCTGCACCGAGATCTGCGCCGTCGTCTCGAGCGGGAGGCCCGCGCGCTGCCACTCGGCGATGCCGCCGTCGAGCATGCCGACGACGTTCTCGATGCCGACGCGCGCGAGACGGAGGCGCGCCTCCGCGCCGCGTTCGATGTCCTCGGCCACGAGGACGATCGCCTGGTCGAGCCCGAGCAGCGTTCCCGCCCACGAAGCGAACTGCCCCGAGAGCCCGACGTGGATCGAGCCGGGGACGTGCCCCGCGCCGAAGTCCGCCGCGGTCCGCGTGTCGAGGACGACGGCTCCGTTCGCCTGGCGGCTCGCCACCTCGCTGGGCGGGAGCGCCGCCAGAGGCGCGAGCTCCGAGAGCGAGGCCGCGCCGGAGCGGTTGATCTCGACATCGCGCGCGAAGTACGCGGGGCGCTCCGGGAGGTCGGCCGTCATCATCGCGACGAACCCCTCCTTCGTCATCGGGGCGAGCGCGTAGTTGGCGGCTCTCTGGGCGCCGATCGTCGAGAAGCGTTCCGCCGACATGTTCCTGCCGCAGAGCGAGCCGGCGCCGTGGGCGGGGTAGACCTCCGTCGAATCCGGAAGCCTCAGGAGCTTTCCGTGGAGGCTGTCGTAGAGCATCGCCGCGAGCTCCTGCGGCGTGTGCTCGGCCGAGAGGTCGGGGCGGCCGACGTCGCCGATGAAGAGCGTGTCGCCGGTCAGGACGCCGAACGGCTCGGGGGCGCGGTCGAGATCCGTCACGAGGACGGACATCGACTCGGGCGTGTGCCCCGGCGTCTCGAGGAATCGGAGGACGCAGCGCCCGAGCCGGATCTCGTCGCCCTCGACGGCGGGCGCGTGCGGGAACGTGGCGCCCGCCCGCGCCCCGAGATGGACGCGCGCGCCCGTCCGCGCCGCGAGCTCGCGGTGGCCGGAGACGAAGTCGGCGTGGAGGTGGGTCTCGATCACGTGCGCGATCGTGAGCCCGCGCTTCGCCGCTTCCTCCAGGTAGATCTCCACGTCGCGCTGCGGGTCGACGACCGCGGCGACGCCGTCCGACCCGATCAGGTAAGACGCCTGCGCCAGGCAGGAGAGATAGAACTGATGGAATTCCATGTTGATAGCCTGGGGCGCGAATTATAGGAGCGGACTTCGGAATTGGTGCTCTACGAGGACGAGCGCTTCGTCGCGCTCTGCAAGCGGCCGGGCGTCTCGATGGCGACCTCCTCCCGGCCGGGGCGCGGGGAACGCGAGGTCGTGGAGCGTCTCCTCGCAGCCGCGAGCGAGGGCGCGCGCGAGCTCCTCCTCGTCCACAGACTCGACGTCGGGACGTCGGGCGTCGTCCTCCTCGCGAAGACGCGCGAGGCGCATGCGGCGCTCTCGCGCGCGCTCCAGGAAAGACGGGTCGAGAAGCGGTATCGCGCGCTCGTCTGGGGGCATCCCGTGCCGGCGCGCGGGCTCTTCGACGCGCCGCTCGCGCGCGACCCGAGGGACGGGCGGCGGATGCGCGTCGACGCGGCGGGGAAGCCGGCGCGAACGCGGTACGAGACTCTTCGCCGGCACCGGTCGCTCGCGGATCTGGCGCTCTCGCCGGAGACCGGGCGGACGCACCAGATCCGCGTCCACCTCGCCGCGCGCGGGCATCCGATCGCGGGGGACGACCTCTACGGAGCCGCGACCCGGTGGCGCGGCGTGAGGGAGCCCGTGCTGCGGCGCGCGCTGGAGGCGCTGACGCGGCCGCTCCTCCACGCCGAGCGGATCGTCGTGCCGGAGCTCGGGCTCGACGTCGCCGCGCCGTTGCCCACCGATTATCGGTATGTCCTCGGTGTGCTCGCTCCCGCGGGCGCGAAGGGGCCAGGGGAGCGCGGCGGATGAGGAACCGCCGCGTACCTGGCACCGCCTGCTACTTCGCCGGGGGCGGAGGCGCGAGGACCGCGTCGGGCACCTGGTTCTTGATCGGCGGGATCGACTTCAGGTACGTCCACATCGCTCGCAGGTCCTCGTCCGTCATCTGGGCGACGTTCTGCCACGGCATCGGCGGGAGGATCGGGCGCGACGTCCCGAAGTGCTTGCCCGTCCGCATCGCCTTGATGAAGAGCTCCTCCGACCAGAGGCTCGTGGCCCCGAGCCCAGTCGTCTTGTCCGGCGTCAGGTTCACGCTGTAGCTGATGCCCCAGGGCCCGGCCCACGCCGTGCTCGGATACCCGGCGACGACCCACGGACCCTGCGGCTGAGGAGGCGGAGGCAGCTTCACGTCCTGCGGATGCCCCGAGAGCATGCGCGTCATGTCCGGCTCGGGGCCGTTCGGGCCCATCTTGAAGGGCGTGTGGCAGTCGTTGCAGTGCGTGATCGTCACGAGGTACTTCCCGCGCGCGACGCGGTTCTTCGGCGCCGGCGCCGAGCTCGCGGAAAGGGCGCAGAGAGCGAGACATGCGGCGGCGACGGCGACGGGGAAGCGGACTGGAGGCATCGCAGACTCCTCGGTGAGCTCGTGGGTTTCTCCGGAGGTTAGCAAACGCGCACGGCCTGCGAGGTCCGCGATCTCGAGCCTCGTCACGCCGGTGCGCGGCCGGTGAGGCGCGCGAGGCGCGCGAGGCGCTCCGCGGCGTCCGGCGTGAAGAGGCTCTTGGCTGCGCGGAAGCGCCAGTTCCCTTCGGCGCGTCCCGGGACGTTCATCGTCGCCTCGGCCCCCAGGCCGAAGATGTCTTGCACGGGCACGATCACGCGTTCGGCGACGGACGTGTAGGCGGCCCGCAGGAGCGTCTGCTCGATCGCCTCTCCATCGTGGCCCAGGTAATCGACGACGCGCCCGCGCGCGGCGGCGTCGAGAGCTCCCCACCACCCTCGGACCGTCGGGTTGTCGTGCGTCCCCGTGTAGACGACCGAATGGCGCGAGTGGTTGTGCGGGAGGTGCCCGTTGTCGTCGTCCGAGAACGCGAACTGGAGCACCTTCATCCCGGGGAAGCCCACGGCCGCCAGGAGCCGCTCCACGTCCGCGGTGATGATCCCGAGATCCTCGGCGACGATCGGCAGCTCGCCGAGCGCTTCCGCCAGCGCGTCGAACAGTCGGGTACCGGGCCCCGTCACCCAGCGTCCGTGGATCGCGGTCTCCTCGCCCGCGGGCACCTCCCAGGTCCGCGAGCCTCAGGTTGAGGCGGAGGCGCTCGATCCACCAGCGATAGCCGTCGCGCTCCATCGCATCCCAGCGGTAGAGCGGGTTGCCCCAGAGCTGGCCCGTCTCGCTGAAGTAGTCGGGCGGCACGCCCGCGACGGCCTCGGGGCCGCCGTCCGCGTCGAGCACGAAGAGGTCCTGGTGCGCGAAGACGTCGGCGCTCCCGTGCGCGAGGTAGATCGGCACGTCGCCGAAGATCGAGACGCCGCGCGCGGAGGCGTGCCCCTTGAGGCGCGCCCATTGCCGGAAGAAGAGGAACTGGAGGCATTCCTGATAGGCGGTCTCGCCGCTCAGCTCGGCGCGCGCCGCGGCGAGCGCCCACGCCTCGCGGTGTACGAGCTCGCGCGGCCAGGCCGTCCACGAGCCCTCGTGCTTGCCGAGGAGCGCCGCGTAGAGCGTCCAGTCGGCGAGCCAGTACGCCTGCTCGGGCGCGCGAGCGAACGCGGCGAGCTCCTCCTTCGCCGTCGCGGGCGGGTGCGCCGAGAAGTGCGCCCAGGAGGCCCGGAGCAGGCGGTCCTTGTAGGTGCCCGCCGCCTCGTAGTCGACGGCGTCGGCCGGCAGGTGCGGCTCGTCGTCGAGAGCGGACGCCGGCAGGAAGCCGTCCTCGACGAGGCGCTCCGGGGATATCAGGAGCGGATTCCCCGCGAAGGCGGAGAGGAGGTAGTACGGCGAGTCGTGATGTCCCGTCGGGCCGAGCGGCAGGACTTGCCACAGACTCTGCCCCGCCGACGCGGCCCAGTCGACGAAGGCCTCGGCCTCCGGCCCCAGATCCCCGATCCCGAAACGCGACGGCAGCGAGGTCGGGTGGAGGAGGAGGCCCGCGAAGCGCGACGTCACGGCGCGAGTTTAGGCGCGGAACCTCGGGGTCCCCCGAGCGTACTAGGAACGTGCTCGGACGGGCTCCTGGGGGAGGATCGCCATGCGGAAGCTCTTCAAGACGCTGATACTGCTCCTCGTCCTCGTCGGGGCCGCGAGCGCGCTCTACGCTTTCACGCGGACCGGCAGGAAGGGGGACGAGAAGGGGAAGCTGGTTGCCGTCGAGTCGGGCTCGATCACCGAGAAGGCGCTCGCCGTCGGGCAGATCCAGCCGCGCCAGAAGTTCCAGGTGAAGTCGAAGATCTCGGGGATCGTGAAGGGTTGCCGCGTTCAGGTGGGCGACAAGGTGAAGGCGGGGGACCCGCTTTTCGAGATCGCGCCCGACCCGACGCCGCTCGAGCTCTCCGAGGTGGACCGGAAGCTCGACTCCGCTCAGGCGTCCTATGAACGCGCGGCGGCGGATTTCAATCGCGTGAAGGAGCTCGCGGGGCAGGGCATCGTCCCGAGGTCGGACGTCGACGGGAAGAAGGAAGCCTTCGAGCTCGCGAAGATCGCCGTGATGAAGGCGCAGCAGGACCGCGAGCTGACGAGGAAGGGTCACGTCCAGACGACGGAGGCGGGGATGGAGTCGATCATCCGCGCGCCGGCCGCCGGGACGATCCTGACGCGCGCCGTGAACCCGGGCGACCCGGTCGTGCCGCTCACGTCGTATCAGCCGGGCACCGAGCTCGCGACGATCGCCGACATGGACGACCTGATCTTCAAGGGGACCGTAGACGAGATCGACGTCGGCAAGCTGCGCGTCGGCCTCCCGGCCCGGATGAAGGTCGGCGCGCTGCCGACCGACGTCGTGACGGGGCGCGTCTCGCGCATCGCGCCGCAGGCGCAGCAGAAGGACGGCGCGACGCTGTTCGACGTGGAGATCGAGCTCGACGCGTCGAAGGGGGTCACGCTCCGCGCCGGCTACTCGGCGAACGCCGATCTGATCATCCGCGAGAAGAAGGACGTCCTGACGATCCCGGAGCGACTGGTCACGTTCGAGGACGGTGGCAAGAAGGCGTTCGTGGAGCTGCCGGGCGCGACGGAGAAGGCCGACGCGAAGAAGATCGAGGTCAAGCTCGGAATCTCCGACGGGCTCAATGTCGAGGTCGTGTCGGGCCTCGAGAAAGGTCAGAAGCTCGTGCAGCGGCCACCGAAGGAGATCTCCTAGTCGGAGATGAGCGCCCTTCGCAACGTCTTCCGTCAGCTCCTGTGCGACTTCCGGAGCCAGAAGCTGCGCACGTTCCTGACGGTCTTCGGAATCGTCTGGGGCACTGTGGCGGTCTCGCTCCTCCTCGCGTTCGGCGGCGGGCTGAAGAAGCAGCTCATAAAGACCGCCGCGGGCCTAGGGGACCGGATCGTCATCGCGTGGCCGGGGCTCACCTCGATGCCGTTCGAGGGGCTCGGCAAGGGACGGCGGATCCGGCTCACGGAGGAGGACATCGAGACCGTGCGGAAGGAGGCCGTCTTCCTGAAGGCGATCTCGAGCGAGTACTCCGACACGATGAAGCTCCACTACGAGCTGAAGACCTATCCCGTCGACGTCTCGGGCGTCTCGCCCGAGTTCGGGTCGATGCGGAACCTGATCCCGCAGCCCGGCGGGCGCTTCGTCAACCCGCTCGACATCGAGAAGCAGCGGCGCGTCGTCTTCCTCGGGGACAAGTTCGCGACCGAGGTGTTCGGCGAGAAGACCGATCCCGTCGGCAAGACCGTGCTGCTCGGAGGCTCGCCGTTCCTCGTCGTCGGAGTCCTCCGGAAGAAGGATCAGGACTCGAGCTACAGCGGGCGCGACAACGACAAGGCGTTCGTCCCCGGGTCCACGTTCCGTGCGCTCACCGGGAAGAAGTTCCTGAACAACTTCGTCTACCAGGCGACGACGGCCCTCGACAACAAGAAGCTCTCCGGCTCGGTGCTCCGCGTGCTCGCGCACCGGCAACGCTTCGACCCGACGGACAAGGAGGCCCTCGGCCTCTGGGACACGAGCGAGCAGTTTCAGTTCTTCGAGGTCTTCATGCTCAGCTTCACGCTCTTCCTCGGCATCGTCGGCTCGCTGACTCTCGTGGTCGGCGGGATCGGCGTCTCGAACATCATGAACGTCGTGGTGGAGGAGCGGACGAAGGAGATCGGCATCAAGATGGCGCTCGGCGCCAGGCAGCGGGCGATCCTGCGCCAGTTCCTCCTCGAGACGCTGTTCGTGACGGGAATCGGCGGCGCGGTCGGGTTCGCGATCGCGATCGGCATCTGCGCCGTGTTCCCGTCCTTCGGGCTCACGGAGTACGTGGGCGAGCCGCGCGTCTCGCCGCTCGTCGCGTCGATCACCACCTGCGTCCTGGGAGCGATCGGGCTCCTCGCCGGGTATTTCCTGGCGCGCGAGGCGTCGCGGCTCGACGCGGTCGTGGCGATGAAGCTGTGAGGACATGATGAGCATGAGATCCGTCAACGTCATTCTTCATCTCTTCAGCCAGTCGTCCCGGCTCGCACGCAAGCGCGCGTTCCTGACGATCGCGGCGATCACCTGGGGTACGGTCGCGATCATCCTGCTGCTGTCGTTCGGCGAGGGGCTGAAGCGCCAGCTCTCGAAGAACCGGCGCGCGATGGGCGAGCGGATCGCCGTGATGTGGCCGGGCGAGACGACGAAGCCGTGGAAGGGGATGCCCGCCGGGCGCTCGATCAAGCTCCGCGTCGACGACGTCGCGTACGTGCGCGAGCGAGTGCCGGAGCTGGAGGCCGCGCTCGGCGAGCTCCAGCTCCGCCGCACCAACCTGACGTACGGAAAGAAGACGGTCGCCGGACGCGTGATCGGCTCGAACTGGCAGTACGAGGAGGCACGGAAGCACTACCCGAAGGCCGGGGGGCGCTTCTTCGGGCCGGACGACGAGCGCGAGAAGCGCCGCGTCATCTTCCTCGGGAACGTCCTCGCGAAGGACATCTTCGGCGCCGAGGAGCCGGTCGGGAAGCAGCTCCTCGTGAACGGCTCGCCGTTCACCGTCGTCGGCGTCATGCAGCACAAGACGCAGATGGGGATGTACTCGGGGCCGGACGACAACCACGCGCTCATCCCGATCACGACGGCGAAGATGATCTCGGGGCGGGACGAGCTGAGCGTTCTGCTGATCCAGGTGCGCCGTCCCGAGGAGATGCGCCCGATGCTCCGCCGGGTGAACGAGGTCTTCGGCGCGAAGTACGGCTACGACCCGTCCGACGAGCGCGTCCTCGGCACCTGGGACACGGTGAAAAGCGGCAAGACGACCGAGAACATGTCGCTCGGTATCGAGCTCTTCCTCGGCATCATCGGCGTCCTGACGCTCCTGATCGGCGGCATCGGCGTCGCGAACATCATGTACGCGGTCGTGCGCGAGAGGACGCGCGAGATCGGCGTGAAGATGGCGCTCGGGGCGCGGCCGTCCTGGATCACCGCGCCGTTCGTGCTGGAAGGGCTCACGTACACGTTCGTCGGGGGCGCCGCCGGCATGCTGATCGCGATCGTCCTCGTCACTCTCCTCGGCCTCGTGCCGATGGAGGGCAACAAGGTCCTCGAGTTCCTCGGCAAGCCGACGATCTCGCCCGCGATCGGGGCCGGCACCTCGCTGGTGCTCGGCCT
>WNFL01062965.1_pt4 | contig 19457 bp, 13 predicted proteins | sample 5400361 | NCBI WGS metagenome assembly WNFL01 (sample SAMN13153351, study PRJNA577476) | soil metagenome | isolation source: 40 cm soil on Douglas fir-dominated hillslope | place: USA:California | collected 2013-09-17
CTGGGTGGTGTACAACGGCGAGATTTTCAATCACAGCCTGATCCGGCCGGAACTGGAGCGCGCAGGGCATCGCTATTCGAGCCGTTGCGACACCGAGATGCTGGTGCATGGCTGGGAAGAGTGTGGCGCGGCGTCGGTGGAACGTTACCGCGGCATGTTCGCCTTCGCATTGTGGGATGCGCCGAAACGTCCCTTGTTTTGCGCGCGCGACCGCCTCGGAATCAAGCCCCTGTATTATTTCTGGAACGGCGACGTCTTCGCGTTCGCCTCGGAAATCAAGGCGCTGCTGGAGCATCCTGCGATTTCAGCGGCGCTTGCCGACGAAGATCTCAGTGAATACCTGGCCTTCGGTTATACCAGCAGCGAGCGCACTTTGTTTCGCGGCATTCGCAAACTGATGCCGGGTCATCACCTGACCTTGCGCCTTGCCGACGCACACCCCGAGCCGGAAATTCGCCGCTATTGGGATGTGCCTGAAGCTTCGCCCGCGCCCCGGCGTTCCGATGCCGAATGGATCGCGGAAACCCGCAGGCGCCTCGAAGAGGCGGTCCAGACGCGCCTGATGAGCGACGTTCCGCTCGGCATGTTCCTTAGCGGCGGCGTGGATTCGAGCGCCATCGCCGCGCTGGTAAAGCGCATGGCGGACGGCCCGGTGAAAACCTTCTCGGTCGGTTATGCCGAAGAGGCGTACAGCGAGTTGACCTATGCGGCGCAAGTCGCTCGCACCATCGGAACCGAGCACAACGAAGTGCGCATCGGCATGGAGGATTTTTTCTACGCGCTTCCGAAAATGATTTGGCACGAAGACGAGCCAATTAGCTGGCCCTCCAGCGTACCGCTGTTCTTCGTCTCACGCCTGGCGGCCGAACAGGTCAAAGTCGTGCTCACCGGAGAGGGTAGCGACGAACTGCTCGGCGGCTATGTGCGTTATCGCTCGACCCTGTGGAACATGCGCGCCGCGCGGGCGTGGAGTCTCGCGCCTCCGTCCCTCCGGCGCTGGACAGCAGGGACGCTAGGCACTACCTCGCTGCTCCGCGCCGACCTTCGGCGCAAGCTGCAACACACCTTTCTCGGCCGCGACGCCAGCATCGAATCGTTGTTTCTCGACAATTTCTACTGCGCCTTTTCGCGCGACTCGCTGTCGCGCTTGAGGCCCGGCCGGAACAACGACGTGTACGCGTCCTACCGGACGTATTGGGATAGCCGTCCCAACGCGGATACGCTCTCGCGCATGCTGTACGCCGATCAGAAAACCTACCTGGTCGAACTGCTCATGAAGCAGGACCAGATGAGCATGGCCTGCTCGCTCGAAAGCCGTGTCCCGTTTCTCGACCATCACTTCGTCGAGTTCGCCGCGGGAATCCCCGAGCACTTGAAGATTCACGGCACCGAGCAGAAGTACATCCTCAAGCGCGCGGTCGACGACCTGCTTCCGCGTGAGATTATCTATCGAAAAAAGATGGGTTTCCCCACGCCCCTGAAGCAATGGCTGCGCGAGCCGCGCGCGGAACCGCTCTTCGCCGCCTTGCGCGATCGCAACGGATTCCTCAGTTCGCTGCTGGATCTCGATGAAGTCGGCCAGCTTATCGATCGGCACCGCGCCGGACTCGAGGACGCAACCGATCGGCTGTGGCGCCTGATCAACCTGCAGGTGTGGGCCGACCTTTTCATCACCGGCAAGAGCACCGTGCCCGATCTCGCCGAACTCGCCCGCTGAGCGTGCTTCCCGATTCCGAGCCGCGACCACAGCGAGCGGTGCTTTTTACAGCCTCGCCGAACTCGCGCGCTGAGCGTGCTTCCCGATTCCGAGCCGCGACCACAGGGAGCGGTGCTTTTTACAGCCTCGCCGAACTCGCGCACTGAGCGTGCTTCCCGATTCCGAGCCGCGACCACAGGGAGCGGTGCTTTTTACGGCCTCGCCGAGCTCGCGCGCTGATCGGACTTCCCGATTCCGAGCCGCGACCACAGGGAGCGGTGCTTTTTACAGCGTCGGCGAACTCACTCCCTGAGCGTGCTTCCCGATTCCGAGCCGCGACCACAGGGAGCGGTGCTTTTTACAGGCCGGTTCCGGCCAGGTCGATCACGGGCAACCCGCTCCGCCGCACCGCTTGTGCCAGCTCCGGTGCCAGCTTCTGCGTTACGACCAAATAATCGGCCCACTCCAGAATGGTCTCCAGCTTCGATTCGAGCAGCCGCCCGATGTGCGGAATTTGAGTTAGGATGAACTCGCGATTGCTTCCGTAGATTTCCTCCAGCCGAATGTGCGGATCGAAGACACGCAGGTTGCGGCCTTTGCCGATTAGCTGCTCGAGCAGCGTCACCACCGGGCTCTCGCGCAGGTCGTCGGTGTTTTCCTTGAATGCCAGACCCAGTACGCCGATGCGCTCGGCCTGCACGTCGAGGACGCTTTTTACGGCTCGCTCTAAATGCGCCCGGTTGCTCTCGAGCGTATGACCGATGAGCGGTACATCCACGCCCAGTTGTCCTGCCCGATACACGATCCCGCGCAGATCCTTAGGCAGACACGACCCGCCAAACGCGAAGCCTGGCCGCAGATAGGCCGTCGAGATGTTTAGCCTTTCGTCGCGGCACAGGGTGCTCATCACTTCCCGGCCATCCACCGACAGCCGCTCCGCCAAAGTCCCGATTTCATTGGCGAAAGCCACCTTCAGCGCGTGAAACGCGTTGCACGCGTACTTGATCATTTCCGCGCTCCGCAGTGACACCAGGCACGGTTCCGTCCCCAGCCCCGCATACAGCCCGGCGACGCTTTCCACTGCCGCGCGATCGGATCCGCCCACCACCACCAGGGATGGCTCGAAAAAATCCTTCACGGCAACGCCCTCGCGCAGGAACTCAGGATTCGAAACCACCCGCACGCCTTCGTACTGCGTCAGCACCGGCAGCACCACGTCCTCGCACGTGCCGGGAAAGACGGTGCTGCGGATCGCGACGATCAGCGGCCTTCCGGTGCGCTGCCTAAGCGTCCCCGCGATCTCGTGAATGACGCGCTCCAGTTGTTCCAGGTTCAGGTTTCCGTTGGATGCGGAGGGCGTGCCGACGCACACCAGCGCCACGTCGCTTTCGGCCAGCGCCTCTGCCAGTTGCGTGGTTGCGCTGAGCCGGCCGGCCTCGACGCCTTCACGAACCAGTTCCGCCAGGCCAGGTTCGTAAAACGGAGACTTGCCCGCCAGCACGCTGGAAACTTTGTGTCCATCGCGGTCCGCGCCCACCACAAAAAAACCTTGTTTTGACAGACAAGCAGCGGTGACGCAGCCTACATAACCCAGGCCCACCACTGTAATTCGCGGATGCGGACGCATGTCATTTCAGGTTACACTGCGCTGCCGTGTGTTCATCCAGAATGGAAGGATGTGCGGTCTTTTCTTATTCGCGGTGTGGTCCCGAAAGCACTGATGTGATCGCAGTCCTCCATCGTGACGACCAATCGATCCCCAGCCCCCGGCGCCGGGAAGTCGTGGGAACTCTACCTGAGCCGCGACTCCCATCAGGTGATCAGCGAGGCGGGCGGTCAGTAGCGGCACCGAGGCCTTCAGCTCCCCTCTCGGCGAGATCGCCCCTCCAATAGCGTCACCAGCGTTGGGCTTTGGATTTGCTGTTTCCCGCCAACCAGATGCCGTCAACGTAGCCCTGTTCCCACTCTCCCTGTGCCGTAATCTCCTTCTGATGAGCCAGTTAATTTCACCTCCGCATTTGTGGCGTGGGCTTTTTCTTGACCCGCAAGCGGGTAGCCCGCAGCCGCGGAACCAATTTTGCAAACCGAACCCAATTGGTCGAGTTTTTGGGCAAGCTGTTCTTGAAACCCGCAATCGGGTCAGGTGCCTTGCTTATCTGCGTGCATCGGCGTCCACGTCGGCGTCCGCAAACGGAGATCTGCGGCCAATGGTTTTTTGCAAACCGAACCCATTTCTGCACTTGTGGTAGTGCACTGAAGCACTTAGCACTACCGCACTCCTGCTCCGCGCCGCCGCCTGCGGTATATTCGCACTAATGAAGATCTATCGGTTCGTTGTCCCAGCTCTGCTCGCTCTTCCTCTGTTCGCTCAGCCCGTGGCCACGGTTACCCTCAAGGCTATGCGCGACGCGAGCCAGCCGATCGATGAAGAGTACACCAAGAAGATTCGCGAATACACCACGGAAACTTTTTTCAATTCGCCTCTCACCGACTATCTGCCGGCCTCGAAAACTATTCCGACTCCCAAGGCGGTACTGGGCGACGTGGCCGGCGCGCCCGGCATCCTGCCGTATTCGCACGAAGTGTATCGCTACATGCGCATGCTGGAAAAAGCCACGCCGCGCGTGAAAGTTTTCTCCATCGGTAAGACCGAGGAAGGCCGCGAGATGATCGCGGTCGCCGTCGCCAATGAGAAGCTGCTGGCGAACCTGGATGAGAATCGCGCACGCCTGGCCAAGCTCGCCGATCCGCGCACCATCAAAATGGACGACAACGAAGCCGACAAGCTGGTCGCCGCGTCAACGCCGATTTATTACGTCACCGGCACCATTCACTCCCCCGAAACCGGCGCGCCCACGGCGCTGATGGAACTCGCCTATCGGCTGGCCGTCGACGAGAGCGCCTACATCAAACACATTCGCGACAACGTGATCACGCTGATCACACCGATCGTCGAGGTGGATGGCCGCGATCGCATGGTCGACATCTATAAATGGCACTTGGCCAACCCAGGGAAGCAGTGGCCCAACCTGGTCTACTGGGGCCACTACGTGGCGCACGATAACAATCGCGATGCCATGGGACTCACCCTGCAACTGACCCGCAACGTGCTCAACACTTTCGTCGGTCAGAAGGCGCAGGTGCTGCACGATTTACACGAATCGGTTCCCTATCTCTACGACAACACCGTGGGCGACGGTCCCTACAATGCGTGGATCGATCCGATTCTGGCCGACGAGTGGCAAATGATGGGCTGGAACAACGTTTCCGAGATGACCAAGATGGGCATGCCCGGCGTGTTCACGCACGGCACTTTCGATACGTGGTCGCCCAGCTACCTGATGTTCATCGCGGCCATGCACAATGGCATCAGCCGCCTGTACGAAACTTTCGGCAACGGCGGCGCGGATACCGAGGAGCGCACGCTTCGCCCTAACGAATATGCGCGCACATGGTTCAAGCAGAACCCGCCGCTGCCTAAGGCCATGTGGTCGCAGCGCAACAACAATAACTACGAACAGACCGGCGTGCTGACCGCGCTGGCGTTTTTCGCTTCCAACAACAAGCTGTTCCTGCGCAATTTTTTCTCCGCCGATGATCCGCGTCCCGGCGCACAAGCCGACCTGCTGCGGATGTTGCAGGATCAGGGCTGCGAAATTTCCCAGGCAAGCAGTGCCTTCACCGTGATGATGCCCGGGAAAAAAGCTCCCGCGCGCGGCGGTCGTGGAGGTCGCGGCGGTGCTGCACCCACCAATCCCACAGCCGAAGGGGAAGCTGCGGCCGAGGCCGCCGAGCGCGCGCCAGTGGAGAAACCCAAACCCGAACCGCGTACTTTCCCGGCGGGCACCTACCTGGTTCGCATGGACCAGCCCTACAGCCGCATCGCCGATACGCTGCTCGATTATCAATACTGGGCGGCCAACGATCCGCAGAAGAGCATTTACGACGATACCGGCTGGACCTTTGGCGAGCTGGGTAACGTCCAGGTGGTGCGCGTCACCGACCCGAAGGTTCTCGACGCTTCCATGAAAATGATCGCCGGGCCGGTGCACGCGCCGGGTGGAGTGGAAGGTGCGGGCGGCGTTTATCTGATCAACCACAATGCCGATCACGCGTTGATCACGCTGCGCTATCGCTTCCCCAATTCCGCCTTCGATGCAGCCGAGGAACCGTTCGAATCCGCGGGTCACAAGTTTAGCCGCGGGACCTTCATCGTGCGAAATATTTCCGCGGATGATCTGAACAAGGCCGCAGCCGAGCTCGGGTTGCGAGCCTATGCGGTGGCATCCGCGCCCAGCGTGAAAATGCATTCGGTCAAAGCCCCGCGCATCGCGCTGATGCACACCTGGCTCAGCACGCAGGCCGAAGGCTGGTGGCGTCTGGAATTCGATCGGCTTAAAGTTCCGTACTCCTACATCAGCACGCAGACCGTGTCGAAAACGCCCGACCTGCGTGCAAAATACGACGTGATCGTCTTCGCTCCCGGCGTTCGCGGCAATCCGCAGGCGGTGGTCAACGGCATGCCCATGTACGGCAATGCACTTCCATGGAAGGTCACGCCGCAGACTCCTAATCTTGGCAACACCGACGAGACGGACGATATGCGTCCCGGCCTCGGTTGGAATGGGCTCGAGTATCTGCAGGATTTCGTGCGCAAGGGTGGCCTGCTCATCACCGCCAACGACACCGTCAACTTCGCCGTGTCCTTCGGCATGACGCCGGGAGTCAGCATCGCGCCTGCCCAACGGTTGAAGGTCACCGGTTCTGCGCTGCGCTCGAAGATGGTCGATGCTACCAGTCCAATCGCATACGGATACACCGACAATCTCGCGATCTTCGCCTCCAATCCTCCGGTTCTCAATGTTTCGAACATGGCGGGCGGCGGTGGCGGCGGGCGCCGCGCGGGCNNGCGCCGCGCGGGCGGGGAAGGCGGCGAGCGTCCCACCGGGCGCGGAACTGCTGACGATCCGGATACGCCGCAGAATCGGGCTCCGGTCGAAATCCCTGAGGACCCGCGCGCCGAAGTTTGGGAAGCTGTTCCCTTGACCAAAGAACAGCTCCGCAATCCGGTGAACGTGATTCCGCCCGCGGCGCGCCCGCGCGTGATTTTGCGTTACTCCAATGCGAATGAGTTGCTGGTTTCCGGATTGCTCGATGGCGGGGCCGACCTGGCGCAGCACGCCGCGGTGGTCGATTCGCCGTTCGGCGATGGACACGTGGTGCTGTTTTCCAATAATCCGTTCTGGCGCGCGGAGACTAAGGGGAGTTATTTCCTGGTGTTCAATGCGATCCTGAATTTCGACAATCTGAACGCCGGCCGCAAGCTCGCCGACAAGTAGAAGCGCATTGTGGCGCGGGCTGTCAGCCCGCAGCGTCGGCTTAGACCGGCGGCATGAAAGAAAGATTAAGAAGCTTGAAGTGTGTTCAAAAATAGTTTAGGATCGAATTGCGTGTTACACCTATTCCAAGTCGTCGCGAGCGAACCGAAAGGTTCGTGGCTGCGCATGAATTCATATGCGCGGGGGGTCACCTGACCATCTTGGAATAATATTCCGATTTCAAGAAAGAGGGCGGCCACCACAAATGGCCGCCCTCTTTTTTTGTTTTCTGTCGGAAACAAAGGGATTTGTCGAGTCTGCTTGATATGCGGAGCAGGACAGGTGAAGTGTGCCCGAAGCGATCTTTGAAAATTGAATATGTTTACCGCGGGTGTGGCCTATTGGCTGGGCACCGGATCGCCGGTCCGATCAACGGAGTTCGATTCTCCGCGCCCGCTCCACAAATGCGGGCAAGTGAACCGGTGTCATGCTGGCCTCATAAGCCATGCGAGTGGCGTTCAACTCGCCAGCCCGCAACCAAAAGTTGTCCTTCACTTTAAGTTCGAAAGGAGAACCAGATACGAGTTGAAAGACATTCGCAAGATCGAGAATCTGCATGTTGCACTGTGGTTATTGAAGGATCTGTCGTGGTGCTCGCTATGGCGCACGCTCGGGATGGTCATGGTAATTCCCACCCTGGTGGTCGCGATTTGGATCACCTGGCACAGCCGGAAAGTAGTGGCTGACTGCGTCCACAACGGAGCTGTGTGTTTCTGGATTTGCGCCAACATCACCTGGATGATTGGCGAGTTCTACTTCAATGATCGCAGCCGCGGGATCGCGCGTGTGTTTTTCTTCGGCGGTATGTTGCTGCTCCAAGGATATTACGGTTGGGAGGTGCGGAGGAGGGTCCGCGCGGCGGGAAAGTGGTTGCATAATTCGCCGTAAGCCGGACCATGCACGTCCGGCGAATCACTCTGGGATAGCTCAGTTGCAAGCAGGCGCATGGTAGGCGTCCGACGCGAGTCCGATTCTCGCTCTCAGATCCATATCTTGTAGTTCAGTTGGTCTGGTGTAGTTCAGTGGGCAGAACGCGGCCCTCGTAAAGCCGTCACCGCAGTTCGATTCTCCGCACCAGATCCATTCGCGGATGTCGTCCAGCGGCAGGGCCTGAGTCTTCCAAACTCAAGACGCGAGTTCGATTCTCGCCATCCGCTCCAAGTTCGGGTCTCTAGTGATAAAGGGAGCACATTTCGTTTGCACCGAAAAAGTCAGGGTTCAATTCCCTGGAGATCCACCAGATGTGGCCGTAGAGGAGTGGTTCAGGCGGCTGGCTGTGAACCAGTCCACGAGGGTTCGATTCCCTCCGGTCACCTAATCGGAGACAAGTGTTAAGGCGGCATGCGTGATTTGGGATCACGTGGTCGGGGTTCAACTCCCCGGTCTCCGACCAATTTCATTCCGGGGTATCCAAGCCGGCAAGGAGGCGCACTGTTACTGCGCTAAGCGCAGGTTCGAATCCTGCCCCCGGAGCCATGCCCTGTTAGCTCAATGGCAGAGCGGTCGGCTTACATCCGACGGATGGGTGTTCGATTCACTCACGGGGTACCAGTTGCATGTTCCATTTATTGCCGAGGTCGTTCAATGGAAGGACGCGGGTCTTTGAAGCCTGCTACGAGTGTTCGATTCGCTCCCTCGGCTCCAGCGGCATGCGTTCGAAGCTCATCAGGATGAGCAGGCGGCTCTTAACCGTCAGGCAGTTGGTTCGATTCCAACCGGGCGCACCAGATTCTCGAGGCACGCTCCTCGGTGCCACCTGTGGCGTGTTAGGCAAGAGGCTCAAGCCGCCTGTCTTTCAAGCAGGAGATCACGGGTTCGAATCCCGTACACGCTGCCAAAGTTTGCCCGCGTCGTTCACTGGATTAGGATCCTTCGCCGCGAACGAAGAGAAAGAGGTTCGACTCCTCTCGCGGGTACCAGGGTTACGAAGTGGTGGCCGAGCGGCAGAGGCACTTCACTGTCTATGAAGACCAGGCGGGTTCAACTCCCGTCCACTTCGCCAGCGTATGCAGTTCAAACGGGTTGGGCCGTCGAAACTGGACACCGGGAAACACTGGCAGACTCCCGGCGGCGGCTCATTCGATCGTGGCTGGGAAGCTAATCAAGAGAAAGCGCTGGGTTGAAGCTCCAGAGAGGCTGGCGCGATACCAGCCCCAGCCACCACTGCAGGGGACTAGCAAAATGGGAATGCGCGTGGCTCTGACCCACGCAGGAAGAGGTTCGATTCCTCTGTCCCCTGCCATTCATGGGCCGGTGGTGTAATTGGAAGCCACGCTAGTCTTAGAAACAAGTGCCTTCGGGCGTGAGAGTTCGACTCTCTCCCGGCCCACCACTTTTCTGCGGAGGGGATGGGCAAGATGGTCGCCCAGCAGTTTCGAAAACTGCCGCAGCTTCGGCGCACCGGGGTTCGATTCCCCGCTCCTCCGCCAACTTTTGGGAGACAGGCTCGATGGGAAGAGCGGCGGACTCCAAACCCGCTATTACAGAGTTCGAATCTCTGGTCTCCCGCCACGGAAGGATTGCCACGGGCAGGGCACGCGGTTTGCTAAACCGTCCCGGTCGGGTCTACCGGCCGATGCGCGTTCGACTCGCGCTCCTTCCGCCAATTCTGGGGGTCAGGCGGATATCGGCTGGCCGCACCTGCCTGTAGAGCAGGATCTCCTTCGGAGACGTTGAGCGTTCGAATCGCTCGGCCCCCACCATCTCGCGCCCTTAGTCCAATCCGGCAGAGGCAGCCGTTTCAAGAGCGGTGCAGTGCTGGTTCGAATCCAGCAGGGCGCACCAATTTGTGGTTGAGGGTGGTGAGGCTGGGATTCGGCTGCCTGCCCTGCGTTGAGAACACGCAATTTACTGATTTTACAATGAGCAGGATGAGCGCAATCGCAGCTTTGAAGGTTTGGTTGAGCAAAATCGTGCAGAGGGCAGAGAAGGCGAAGAACGCAAACAGGGGGAAATGTTTTGGTGATAATCTGGGCGTATGAAGCGCCGCTATGTTACCGCTGCCGCCATCTTCGCCGGAGCCATTCCGTTCCTAAAGGAGCGCGAAGACCCCGACTGCAAGAATATGCCCTGCACGATTGAGCCAGTCGCGACTATACCGGAACAACCGCATGCGTTGGATGAGCCACCGAACTTCGACGACCCGAAGGAGTGGATCGTGATCATGACGAGCCCAGTGACCCACATACGCCATACGCCACAGAATTTGGAATGGGCAAAGGAGCGGGGCCTCCTCTTCGAGGACGCTCTCTGAATACTTGGGGCGAATCGCACCTTTGAAGGCTTTGCTGTACAAATCGTGTACAGGGCGCTTGGGCCATAGAACGCAGATGGGCAGAAATGTTTGATAGGATCGAGGCATGGATGCTCAAGAACTGTTTAATGCGCTCAAGCGGTGCGGACACACTATGGGGGTGTCAGCGATCTCTCACGACGGGTTCCTTTTGTTTGACGTTGACGGTCGACTGATGAAGCAGAGGGATGCCGAAAAATTGTTGGCAGGGAAAACGGGCGAGCCGCCGATTCAAGTCGTCAGAGGAGACACGAAATCCTCGAAGCCAATATAGTTCAATCCAAAAACTGACTTCCTGAAGCTTGTCGCTCTTACGAAACGATACTCATCTGGCCAGCCCAACGCACGAACATCGCCAACTAGAACGCCGTCGTCAAACTGTGGAGCTTAGTTCGTTGTTGGGCACGATTGACGCACCCGTCATCCGGACAACCTTTTTTGTGAGCTGTGGCGGTGAGGGGCGTAACCTGGTGAAGATTCGAGTGGCACGATTGGCCGCTCTGACGGTTCGTCGAGAAAACATCGACTACAGGGGAGCCCGTGTTAAACTGGGTTGTCGCGGAGAGGTGGCAGAGTGGTCGATTGCGGCGGTCTCGAAAACCGTTGACCCTTCACGGGGTCCGGGAGTTCGAATCTCCCCCTCTCCGCCAGACGGTTGGGTTTCAACTCCGCACGGGCCTCCCAGTCATCAGCATTTCTTCGAAGCCGGAATTTGGCCGGAGCACCGAACAGGCCGGGACGCGACGCAGTGGCGAGCGAGAGGATTCCTCAGAAATCGCAACCTCTGGGTCAGTTAACGTGCCCTTCGAATCGTCCGCGTGAGAAGAGCGACGACGAAGAGAATCGCGAAAATGACGCTGGTCGATTTGAGGGACAGACTTGCAGGATAGCCGACGACCGCCGCAGCAGCTCCAGGCAAGGTCAGTAGCGCGAACAAGATCATCCATCCGAGCATATTCCTCCAGGTCTCGTTTGCTTTTGCTGGCCTGAAAGCAGCCGGTAAAAACAACAGCTCGTTGCCGTCGTGACGCGATCCGGATTCTGTCATTGCGAGTCACATCGATGGGCCTGCGACAGGTTTGCCGTCATACCGCCCAAATCCGCCATTCTCGCGTTGTCGAAACGCTGTTACTCGCGGGTGTCGAAGTGGTCGGTGCCCTGCTCGCTTCTATGGCTGACCAGGACGTCTTTGATCCTTCCGACCAGAGCTTCCGCCAAGAACGGATGTTCGATGAAGTGCCATCCGTAATTGAGAATGAGAAGCTCTCCACCGGGGTAGGCAGACATCAGCATCACCCGCATATGCGGTCTCCGTTCCTTCAGGGTTTGTGCGAGTTTGGTGCCCAACAGCCTGGTCGACATCATCACTTCGCTAAGCAGCAGGTCGATTTTTCCGGGGAAATCGGCTTCGATCGCCTTCGCCTCTTTCGGGCTGCGGGCGGCAAGCACTCTGAAATCTGCGGCTTCCAAAATTCCCTTAATGAGCTTGAGAAAGAGCAAATGGTGTTCCACTAACAGAATAGTTGGAGGGACCTTTTTCTTGTGAGAAAGTGCGAACTTCCTACCCCTGATAGGATCTGCGGATCGGACTCTGGACGCCTGTGCCATCGGTACTGCCATGCCACCACCTCACCATCAGAAGTGTGGCAGTTGCAGGTCCATAACCTTGAGTGTTGGTTCCATACGGCTTGGCGCGACCAGGCGTTGTTTTCACGAAACCCCGGTAACAGCGGGTGGTCAGATGACCCGATTTGGTCAGCGTATTCGCTTTGGAGTCTTTCGACGTAAGCTTCGCAGCGTCGCACTCTAACCGTGCTGAGCTAGAAAGACAGCTCGCCCTTCGCTGGTGCAAGGTTATGCTTGGAATCTGGATTTTGTGTCTGGGGAGACGAGGCCCGAAATCAAAGTGCGCAGTTGTGACGGAATGAACGGCTTCGCCAGGAAATGCCATCCTTCGTTTAGGACCAGCATGCCTTGGGGGAAGCCGGACATGAGCAACACCTTGATTTTCGGCCGGTGTACCGTGATCTTCGTGGCCAACTCCACGCCCGTCATTTCCGGCATTTGGAAGTCTGACAAGAGAAGGGCAATTTCGGATTTGAAATCTTTCGATCGCCGAAGGGCTTCTTTGCCGTTGCAAGCGGTGAGAACATCGTACTGCTCTTTGATAAATTCAGCTACAGACTTTAAGATGGTTGCGTCATCGTCAACCACGAGAACCGTCTTTTTGCTTTGGTTTTCGGGTGTCTGTTTCATTGATCGCTGTTTTCCCTGTGTGTTGGAGAAGCAATTCAGGTGCCGTTGTCGTTCATGAAGAGAGTATTCGCTCTTACGGCATTCGTGCACTGGACGTAACTGACCTTGGACGGTCATGCGGCCAAATATGGACAATCTGGTACGGCAAAGGAACAGGCGCGATGGTCTTTTACGCGAATGCCAGCCAGGTCACGATCCGGTACCGTCCTCCCCGCCCCTTTCAAGAGCCAACTTCCGATCAGCGGGCGAGGACGCCTCGGAGCTGATGAGCCCGCTGTGGCCCTCAAGTACATGATGCTCGCGTCCCTCCCCTACGTGCCACAGCCGCGCCCCGACGGTGTTATCTCCGATAACAGACCGGCCACCTGGCGAGCACGCCAACTTTAACGATGGCTTCAGGCCCGCAACGCGAACCTGCGAGCTTTCGCCTGGGAGCCGGAGGCTGACCATACACAGTCACGTGACCGCCGGAGGTTACCCGATCCGGCGGTCACTTAGCGCATCGTCAGATCGAGCGAATCGGCCGGAAAGTGTTGCAGGGCACGCTCGCTGGGGACGTGAGCTCGTGGCTCGAAGAGGGAACCGCGGTAGCGGGCCCACAAGTGCCCAAGACACCCCCGTGACATCAAATGAAAGACGGCTCAAAGGAGCCCATCTCCGAGTGGCACAGAGGTCTGCATGAACCTTACGAAAACCTTAGAAACCGCTTTCGGAACGCTGCTCCTGCTGGCTGGCTTGGCTGGCGTCGCTGCGGCAGGGGACACCAGCAAATTGCCAGCATCCATGGTCACGGGCGGACCGGATTACAGACTGGGTCCGGAAGACGTAATCGACGTGTTCGTCTGGAAAGAGCCGGACCTGTCCACCAGCGTCGTGATTCGGCCGGACGGAAAGATTTCGCTCCCACTGGCCAACGAGCTGGAGGCCAGCGGCAAGACGGCGAATGAACTCCAGCAAGAGATCACCGAGCGGCTGCGCCGCTATGTGACGCAACCGATCGTCAACGTGATGGTCAAGCAGATCAACAGTCTCAAAATCTCAGTCCTGGGAGAAGTGCGCAAACCGGACGTGTACCGCATTAAGAATCGGGTCACGGTGCTGGATGCAATTGCCATGGCGGGGGGATTCACGGACCTGGCCCGGCCGAATCGTGTGATTGTGCTGCGCATCACGCCGTCGGGCACGCAGCGCATCAAGATCAACGTGAAGCAGACGGTTGCGGATGATGCCGGAGTGCCGTTCTACCTGCAACCGCAGGATACGGTTTTCGTGGAAGGCAGGTAGCAGTTTGAACGGAAACGGTATGACCCCGCAGAACAAAAAAATCCGAGTCCTGCTGTGCAACCAGCACACCCTGTTTCGCGAGGGCATGCAGGCACTGTTCCGGAATACGCCCATCGAAATCGTCGGCGTGGCGGCTACCGCCGAGGAGGCGCTGAGGCTGTTGAAGCGTCTGTGGCCGGACGTCGTTTTAATGGATGTCCATACACCCGACGCGAGCGGTTCGGAAGTCACGCGGCGCATCAAGGCGATCGATCCCCACGTCGAAGTTCTGATTCTGACGCTGGAGGACGATGACATTCTGATTGCGAGCTGTCTCGAAGCGGGTGCAACCGGCTTCATTCGCAAGGACGACCGCCCGCTGCAGCTACGTCGGGCCATCAACATGGCATACAGGAAGGCCCATGCAGCGTAGTCCGGCACAATGGCGCGCGGCGTGGGTTTCGGTTGTGCTCGCGTTGAGCATGGCCGGCGCGTACGGGCAGGAGCGTCCGAACGGATTTTATCTTACGTCGCCGCTGAACCTGAGTAGTGGCTACGACCACGGATTCGTCACCGGATCGGGAACCTTCAACGACAGCGTCACCCTGCTGACCGCGCCTACCTTCGCGTGGACGCTGACCACGCATCGAACCGACTTTTTCGTCGACTATCAGCCGGAGTTTGAGTTGTTTGCGCGCAATCCCGAGTTGAACGCCTGGAACCACTCGGCGGTCCTGCGGTACCGCTATCGGATCAACGCGCGCTGGGGCATCGACGCGGGGAACCTGTTTCTATCCACCATGGACTCCAGCCGTCAGTTGGCCAACAGTCTGCTTCTGCTGCCGCGCGGCCGGTTTCTACAAAACTCCTCCTATGCCGGGTTGAACTATCGCGTCGACCAACTGACCAAAGTTAGTTTCCGGTTCGATAGCGCGCTGACGACCACGGATTTGCCGGGCGCACTGGCGGGCCGGCTGGATGGAGTGACCACAGCAGGCACGCTGACGGTTGATCGCATCCTCACGTCCCAGCACAAACTATCGGGAAGCTATTCCTTTCTGCACTCGCATCCACTGCAACCGGAGGTTTCGGGAAGCTCGACCAATGTGCAACTGGTGAATCTCGGATACACCTACGAGATCAACCCGAGATTGCTAGTCCGGCTGGCTGGTGGTGCGGTGAAAGGCACCGAACCGTCGTTCATCGGCGCAGCCGCGATCGAAAAACGAGTGGGTGGAATGTGGTTGGCGGGCGGCTATCAACGCTATCTTTCCTTCTTCGGAGGACTGGCCCCGCTGAGCGGCCCATCGCCCGGCGGCGTGCCTTTTGCGGACGGCCTGGCGCCTAACTCGGTTTACCAGGTCCTTTCGGTACACGCCTGGGGGCAGTTGACGAAACATCTGGCGGCGGAAGGCAGCCTGCAGAAAGCGCTCAACGCGGCGGATCCTCGCTTCCCCAACAGCCGCAGCGCGATCACCCAGTTGCGCCTGACTTACAAGCTGAACGAACGTGTTTCCTATTTCGTGCGCGCGGAACATTACGGTCAGAATCCCAATTCGTTTATCGAGAGCCGCCTATCGAGGAGCCGGTATTTCGGGGGCATAGAAATCGCGCTTTCGCGTCCGCCGGAGCCGGACAACGTACGCAATCGTCACGGCAAGCTGCCGCAGGATTCGCACGAGGTGAAGGACGGCCTTCCAGAATCCAAGGATCGCTTTCCGGAGGAAAAATAGCGCATGCAGCCGAATATCGAGCCGAAAAAACTTTCTCCGCTGGCGCTGCTCCGGGCGCTCAAGCGGCGCAAGCTGTTCCTTCTGATTCCGGTCCTGTTCTATGCACTTCATCTGCCCCAGCGCTTTCGGGCCCGCGCGCTGGTAGGCGCGGAACCGGCGATTCCCGGGCGTCTGCCTTTCGCCAAGCCAGAGCCGGTCGCATTGACGGCTCAGGACCAGTTGCGCGTGGTCCGCGAAACCGTGCTGAGCGCGCCGGTGCTGGAGCGCGTGATCCGCGAGTTCAAGTTGTACGACCTTTCAACCAGCCGGGCTCCGACGCCGGTGATCGAGGAGATGCGGTCCAGGATCCAGATCCAGGTGGAAGGTCCTGAATCTTTCTACGTCGGATTTGAAGGTTCGCAAGCCGACCAAGCCATGCAGGTGGCCAATCGCCTGGCGGGGTTGTTTCTCGAGCGCAAGTCGGATCTGCGTGGCCGCTTGGTCGAGCAGGAGGACAGCTTCCTGGATGCCGAGGTAGGGCGCCTGCAAATTGAACTCAAGGAGCAGGAAGATAAGTTGAAGGGTTACAAGCTGAGCGGCGCCCGCGAGCTTCCGGAACGCCTCGCGGCCAATCTAAAGCAGCTTGAAACTCTGCAGCAGCAGATCCAAAGCAAGACCGATCAGATCACGGACGGCGAAGCGCGCCGCTCGGCGTTGACCGAGGAAGTGAAGGCGCTGGAGACGCATGGGGTTCTCGAAGCGGAGCCCCAGGCGAAGACCAGCACGGAAGTCACGCTCGAGCAGTTGCGATTGAAGCTGAACGAGCTCAAGACCAAATACACACCCGAGCATCCGGAGATTAAGCGAGCCCAGAAGGAAATTCAGGACCTGGAAGCCGTGCGCACCCCAGCTCCCGTAGGCCGCCGACAGCCGTCCGCGATTCAGATTCGATACGTGGGCTTAGAGGCCGAGCTGAAATCGATCGATCCGCGTCTCGCGAGCTATCGCCGCGAGCGGGAAGCGCTGCGGGCTGAAATGCAGACCTACGACCGCAGGGTCAACGCGTCGCCAGGCTTTGAAACCGCGCTGGGCGAACGCATGCGGGATGCCTCGCTCACACGGGCGCGCTACGAAACGCTGCTCGCGAAACAGCAAGAGGCGAAGTTGAGCCATCGCGCCGAGAAGACCGACGCCGGCTTCGCGTACAGGATCATGGAGCCGGCCCAAGCCCCGGCGACAGCGTATAGCCCGCACCCCGACCGGATCATTCTGGCGGGCTTCCTGGGCAGCCTGGGAATCGGACTGCTGGCGGCCTTCCTGGTGGAGCGCGCGAATCCGTCGTTTGAAACGGCGGAGGAGTTGGAGCGTTTCACGAGTCTCCCGGTTCTATCGAGCGTTCCGTCGATTAGAGATTCCGAGAGCCGTTGGGGCTTCAGAAGGAATGCAAAGCCGGCTCCCAGGAACGGAGCTTCGACCTGTCTGGAGGAGCCGTTGACCCAGGAGCGCAGGCGCCACTTCCAGAAACAGCGTCTGGCGACCTTGAGCGATCCCGAATCGGTCGCGGCGCAGCAGTACGCCATTCTGGCCCTGAAGGTTCAGCAATGGATGGCGGAAACCGGCGGGAAAACGCTGATGGTAACGAGCGGGTCGGGAGCAGAGGGAAAATCTCTCACGGCACTGAACCTGAGTCTCGCGCTCGCGTCGGCGGCGGATGGCCGAGTGCTACTGGTGGATGGCGATCTGCGGTTGCCGCGGGTCCGCGAGCGACTGGGACTGCCAGGGGAACAGGGCCTGAGCAATCTGCTTGCGCCGGACGGCGGCGAGAGAGGCGCTTACATTTCGAAGATCGGGGCCCTACACGTGCTGCCGGGCGGTTCGAATCGAGCCAATCCCGCCGGCCTGCTGAGCTCACCGCGGGCACGAGACGTGCTCGCCGGCTTGCGGAGCGAATACCAGCTCGTTGTGCTGGACAGCCCGCCGATTGTGCCCATCGCCGACAGCCATATCCTGGCCGGCCTGTGCGACGGAGTTGTGCTGGTGGTACGGGCACGGCAAACCCGGCCCGAGTTATTACTCCGCTCGATCGAGAGCCTGGGCGCCGCGCAGGTGATTGGCTTCGTCCTGAACGATGTTGAACTGGCGGCAACGCCGTATGCATATGCCTATCGGTACTATCAAAAACACTACCTGGGCCGAAGCTAGCGCTTCGCCGAGGCAGATCGCGCTGCGGGTCCGGCCACATTCGGTGGCTCGCCCGCGCGGGGTTTTCCTCGGCACGGAACTGACGCTGCTGGCCGCAGCCGTGCTCGAAGCCGTGTGGAAGGGCGCAACTTTCGAAGTGCCCATCCTGATCGGTTGTTGCGCGGTCGCGTTTTATCTTAAAGCGCTGGACCGGTCCATCGCCGATTCCACTACATCGCAATTCTGCAGCGATCTGTGCGAAGCCCTGTGCTGGGGAACCGCCGCGGGGATGTTGTTGCTGTATGCTTTCCCGGCGCTGGGCTCGCGAACCGGGGCGGCCGTCGCGGGTGTGCTCCTGGCGGGCCTGCTGCCGCTAGCCTTGCGACCGCTGCTGCGGCAGATGGTCGCCCACAACAAGCTGGTCGAAGGCATGCTGATCGTGGGCAACGGCCAACTTGCAGCCAAGCTATATCAGGCACTCACGATCGGCGATTCTTCCGAGCGTTCGAGCGCGTTGCTGCATTTTCCCGGCGGCCCGGCATCCGGCGGCATCACCGATTTTTCATGCCTCCCCGGGATTCTGTTGCGGGACCGGATTTCCCGCGTCATCGTCGCCGAACAGGATGCGCATAACCGGTCGCGACTGGCAGCTACGCTGGTCGGGCCTCGCCTGGCCGGACTGCGGGTCAACGATGCGGTCGGTTTCTATGAAAAATTTTTCGGGAAGATTTGGATCGACGCGCTGAGTTCCGAATGGCTGGTGTATACCAGCGGATTCAGGCATACCAAAATCAGCGTCTTTTTTAAGCGCTGTTTCGATGTCTCTTGCGCTCTCCTGTTGCTGGTGCTGGCCGCTCCGCTGCTGCTGCTGGTGGCGATCGCGATCAAGCTGGAATCCAGGGGGCCCACGCTGTTCCGGCAGGTGCGGGTGGGTCTGCATGGAAAGACTTTCGTCATGTACAAGTTCCGCTCCATGCGGGCGGACGCCGAGACGGATTCCGGCCCGGCCTGGGCGAAGGAACGCGACCACCGAGCGACGCGCGTGGGCCAGGTGCTGCGGAAATTACACCTGGATGAGATACCGCAAACCATCAATGTCCTGCGCGGCGAAATGAGTGTGGTCGGTCCGCGGCCGGAGCGGCCCTATTTCGTCGAGCAACTGGAGCGGGAGATTCCGTTTTACAACCTTCGTCACTCGGTGAAACCGGGCATTACGGGATGGGCGCAGGTGAAGTATCGCTACGGCGCGTCGGTCGAAGACGCTTCTGAAAAACTCCAATACGACCTGTATTACGCCAAGCACCGGTCGCTGGTGCGCGACACCGGGATTTTGTTGCGGACCGCTGAGATCGTGTTGTTCGGACGAGGGAAGTGATGAAAACCCTGCGCATCGTTGGAATCGGCGGCGGGACCGGGCTGCCGGTGTTGCTGGCGGGACTAGGGAGCGAAGCCGGCGCTGACGTTTCGGCGATCGTCAACGTCTCGGACAACGGCGGATCGAGCGGGCGCTTGCGCGAGACCTTCCAGATGCCTGCGGTGGGGGACCTGCGGAATTGCCTGGTGGCTTTGGCGGGCGGCACGTCCAGGCTGGCCGACGTATTTCAGCATCGCTTCTCGGGAGGCGGCGATCTGGAAGGACACGCGGTCGGCAACCTGATCCTGACTGCGCTTTATCAGAA
>WNFL01073219.1_pt1 | contig 19455 bp, 27 predicted proteins | sample 5400361 | NCBI WGS metagenome assembly WNFL01 (sample SAMN13153351, study PRJNA577476) | soil metagenome | isolation source: 40 cm soil on Douglas fir-dominated hillslope | place: USA:California | collected 2013-09-17
TCTGTCTGCACCTCACCTGAACTCAACCCAACCTTGCTGCGTCTCCAACATCCAGCTCACATATTATGTCAACTCCAGAGAGGACCTACTCGGCCTTCTTCTACGGAACACTCCTTCATCCTGCTGTGCTCAAACGCGTGATCCGAAGTGAAGGCGCGCATTTGACGATTTGTCCTGCGATCTTGAAGGTACATGGTTACTAGTCTCTGTGGTTGCACGAACACGCGTGTTTATATGGAGCATAGGGTTATACACGGCATCAAGTGACCTGGGCGGATTTCCCTGGTATGTACATTCGTCTCTGCTGGGGAACAACGTCAAGCTAGCATTTATTGGAGCCTAATGACTCGAACAGCCGTCATAAGCTCAAAGAATAGCGCTGAAGTTTTCAAAACCGAACCAAGGGCCGAGGAAGAAGATTTCGTCCAAGGATCGCTTGTTATCGGGTTGACAGAGGCCAATGTGGCTTCGCTAGACTACTTTGAAGGAAGTGTAAGCGTGTTCCCTCTATTGGTCTCCCCGTCATCCTCACTATTCTGAACCGCCCTCTCAGCTCTATCGACGAGAAAATATAGAGATTCATAAGCTCGCTGAGCTCGTGCCATTCGGCGATGTCGACGTCAAAGTCCTGTCCTCATCCATCGATCGCGTCCCCGAGAACCTGGGCGAGAAGGTTGACGCCGTGACCTATGTCTGGGCGGACGACATGAGCAACTTGAAAAAAGAGCCGTGGAGCTTCGACGAGTTTGTAGTGACCAAGTTGAGTGGGTGGATGTAGGATGGATTGTAGATTTATCTCAACAAGACGAATTTCCTTGAGGACGTTATGACCCCATAACTGACAATAGGCTGTTAGTTGGTGTTTGGGGAGAGAGAAGGGCGTTTCAGGGAAAAAAAATTGTCACATAGCATCGGCCCGGAGCGCAGAGGCGAATCTGGCTCCTTTGGAGTGGGCCGATGAGTTCGAACGCAAATTACATGTACAACATCATGTGTTCTCTGGGCTGGAAAGTCTGTCTCTCACCTCGACAGGAACGCGGTCAGGACCAAGCTTCGGGCAAACAGACCCACACCACTTGGTCACTTGGTCCACGACCATAATTATGACCTTTACGGAGTACCAGGAATCGTCGAGCATCACACTGGAATGGACACTGAGAGGCCTCAAATCAATATTCGAGTCCAGGTGAGCGTTCTCGTTACCAAGCCGCCGTCATCGCGCAAATTTAACGTCTGGGGGGCACGTGGAACAGCCGCGGAGAGTCGAAGTCCAAGGTGACGAAGAGTGTACGGTTTGGAGGTGGGAAATGGCAAATCCTCTTCTATGCGAACGCGGGCCTCGAGGGAGGGTTCGTGAGCTTATATCTGAGCTGCGAGGTGGGCGCTCTTGCTTTCATTCGTTTGGTTGCCAGAATTACAATGTGTGATACCAGCCTACGCATGAGGAGAAGGATGCGGCTATCAATGGAAAGTAAGTTGGGAATGTCTCATGCCACACTTTGCCGGTGCCGATCCGTCTTCCGCTAGATGGGTTCGCGAAGGGTTGTACAAGTTTAGCTTCGAGCTACGCAAGTATGTTACGCCTCATTCTAGTCTCGCTTGAGTCTGATCGTACCCGGTCAGTATCGGGAAATCCACTCTATTCAACATGAAGGAGGCTTGCGACCATTCTTTCTCCTACAAGACCGGTAGGTATCTCCATCTATTCTTTTCTATCACTGTATGGGAGAGAGTCACAAATAGGATTGCCGTGGCCGTTGCCACAGAAGCAGCACCCGTCACCACTGGAACGCCATGCTTCTCGAAGCCCCATTTTGACGAAGGTATCCTAAGGAATTGAAAACTTCAGCATGGCTTGGCACTCGGGCAATGGACAAGGTTACCCTTGCGCCGGGCAAATCGCCGGTTAATGTGGCTGTCTTTTATCTCGTAGACCCTGTACTCGCGCTATTATAGCATGAGGTAGTTGCTGACATAATCTTTTAGCCAATTGGGGATGGGCACAGTTCGCCAGGCGAGATGCCGTCTACTACCAACCTGCGTCAGTTCGGCAATCCGATGCGTTCGTGATTGTTTGTACCATCACATCTACCCCATCTCAACCGCTACCGTCTTCGGAAGTTCGCAAGAGAGCTGTCCCGCGTGACCTCCTTGACATGGTCGGCAGTATGCTTGATGACCCGAACTACTCTGATGTCGAATTTGTGATTCCGAGAAAAGGAGGAAATGGGAATGGCGTACGGAGCATCTATGCGGCCAAGAAGATGGTCAGTAGAGCCGATTATTTCAGGTCGAGTGAGTGCATTGAAGAATACGAGCTTCAAAACTGCACTAATACCCAATCAGTGTTCAATTCCGGATTTGCTGAGATGGCACCCACGTCCATTCATTTCCCTCACGGGGATGAGGGGCTCCCCTTGGCTTCTCCACGACTTCGAGGCACAACAGGGTATACATGTTCGGACAACGACTCTTTGTTGAATGTGAACACCATAGAAGATTCGGATGAAGAGGATGAAGCTATGGAGTTGGACCTTGACGACCCTGATGACGAGGAAACGGAGGACAACCTCGATGAGACGGGATCGCAATGTGCCGCTGAGAGCGAGGATCTTCATGGGACGGTCTCGGTGATCAGCGCTGAAACGCATACGCAGGGTGCCGTCGATGGAGAGCCGCCCCAACTCGCAGGAGCAGAAACCGAGGATGAGTGTGGGCCCCAAGCGAGAGAAGACGGGAGTGCCGCTGGAACAGACGAGGACGACGAGCCGACGGAGGTTAAGTTTACTAGCCGGAATGGGAGCCCAGTTACTCCAGATGATCCGACAGTGGAACCGACCCGACCATTCAAGAAGCGTAAGCGAGACTCTACGCCAGCTCCGGGGCCCCCAAAGACTAGAGTCTTCATAACCGATGTCGCATACGTTACATACCGCGCCGTCTTATACTATGTGCGTCCTTTTGCACCTCCCGCGGGTGCTTCAGTTCATTGATAGACCCCTCAATACAGCTCTACACGGACACGATCGTCTTCGCGCCTCTCTCGTCCAACTTTTTACATATGGACTCACTGGGCAGTAAGCACCCCTTACCCTCACGTGCGCGGTCCTACCGGACGCCCATTGGAAACATGGGCGGGGAGAACATCGACGCTACCACCATTGGAGGTAATAGTGGACGTCCGAAATCCCAGCTTCTCCCTGCATTGGATGGGAACAGTACTCAGCCTACCTCGAGGGCGGAGTGGATCCGCGAGTGGGGGATGGCAAACCCTGGACGGCCCTTGCCTTGCAGTGCGAAGGCGGTGTATCGACTGGCCGACAGTGAGTGCCCCCCCTCCGGCCCATAGGGAATCTAGTCTGACCCAAGTCACCCAGAACTCGATTTGAAGGACCTGAAGGAACGAGCGAGCCACTACATTACCAAATCCCTCACGGTCACGAACGTCCCCCATGAGGTTTTCTCGTCCTTCTCTGCCGCGTTTGATGAGATTCGCAAGGTTCAAGTGGACTTTTTCCTTGCCAATTGGAGCGAGATACGGGGTAGCGAGGCCATGCGACATGTGTGGGCGCAGATTCGGACGGGACGACATCCCGGTTTTGAGGAAGGTGCGTGGATTTGCGGTGAATCGTTTTTCCATTGAGAGGGCTGACGGTTTACGATCATATAGTCTGGCCGATAATTGCACTCAGTCTCGATTTCAAACCCCGTTCCGGAGATGGTGCGACCGGAGATGAGAAGGATGGTGCGGGTACTGAGTTGTGATCGGATTCTGTGCAATGAACGTTCATTGGGCATTTGTTATATATTTGGCCTGGCCGTCGAATCTTTTTGGAGTCGGTGCACCCAACCCCGTGATCGAAACCGGAGTGGCCTTACCCACGCGGTTCCGCCGGTCGGCTGTGTCGGCCTGCCCCGGCCAAGAGATGTGAGATGGTTACATATATATCGCACGCTCTGCACGCTGTACCTCACCTCTCCTCCACTCTGCTCTGCTCTGCTCCTCTTACACTCCTCACCAAGCTCAAGCTAGACATGACTCTCACAAGCTCAGGGAAACGCAGCTGGATATCAATCTGGTTCTTCGTTTCGATCTTTGTGATATTTTGGGACATAGGCTATTGCTTCCTCAGGTGCGTGGGCGGCCGTGGCCAGCGGGGACATGCAACTAAGACCAATGACGGGTTTCCCCTCCCTTTTGCTCCTTTGGTTGCTTCCCTATCGTTATCCAGACCGCGGTCGATGCCAGGTGGCGACCTGCATTGGATATGGAAGCCTTACAGTATTTATATGAATGTCGATTATGTGAGCCATAAAACCATCAAACACCTTGACCCGACTAATGCTTGCGACAGATTTACGGTCTCTCATCGTTTGAGCGTGGCGACGGCTTCACCAATGCACAAGGTTTGCATGGGGGTTCCTTTGACGATGGGAGAGGATAGTTCTAACCTTAACTGCTGTAGCATTCTTGAACCTGATTGAAAACTTCTTGAACATTCTGTATCTCTACAAGACGCATCTTGCTCCCTCTCCGGTGGCGCCTCTCATTGGCCTCGCTAGCGTCACCATGACGGTGTCAAAGACGACTCTTTATTTTGCTCAGGAATACTTCTGCAATTTCTGTAATGTTGGACACAACACACTTTTCGATCTTATTTTTGTGTACATCATTCCCGATGGGTACCACAATTTTTCACCGTGATGTCTCTCCCTTTTACTAATGAATACTTTCCTAGGTTATGGATCGTCGTTCCTTCCTTCATTTTCTACGCGTTATGGCACGACGTCGCAGGGGCTTTGTATGCGGTGAAGCGAGGCTCGAAGCACGATGGGAAGGTAAAGGCTCACTGAGTGACAAGTCCAATGACGCGTACATCCGTTAATATTGCGCTATAAAGTCTACGATTTTTTGTGAAGTGCTTTTCAGGTTCGTGGCTCGCATTCGGGAAAAGACAACCTCATCCCAAGCGAATACTTGTATTTGAGAGAAACCATGGTCATAGATGCTGAGTCGTATGACCACAGAGATCTCAACTTAGCCACCTCCACTACCGAGGACCGCTGGATGAATTTAAGTAATATTTCACTCCTCCTCTGCAGCATATTATTCAATTCATCTATGAATGTTGTCTTTTGGGCACTTCTTGCTGAGAGACCGTCTCGACTTGAGATGGCCGGTTTTTACGATCTGGCGACAATTCAGATTGCGAGGACGCGCATTTCAAAATCAGAGCGCCAGTGGGTCTAGCGCCCAGGGGGTCTAGCGTATGGGGTCTAGCGCCGGAAGGTCGAGCCCAATGGCGGCAACGAGTGCTTAGTGCGCTGGCAAGGGGATTCTGTTGGTACCGTCTGCGAGACACTCGGGCCCACTCCTGACCATTCTTCCCACCCAATATCGTCACGAAATTTCGTCGTGCGATGACACCGCAGCAAACGCATCAACTTCGAAAGATAATGGTTCAGCGCACCATAAAAGCCGGATCACTGCGACTCTCTCTTCACCACCCATCTGAACCTCAACGATGAGTGCTACGATATTCTCGGACGCGGCACTGGCCGACGCTTCGAGAGTGATCCAAACGTCCAAGGCGTATCAAGCAGGGAAGGCCGAGCTATTTCTCAACACGCTGGGTAGGCATGCTTTCCATTACTCTTTGTGGCCTTCAGTACCGTCTGCTAGATACTCATCTCTCGTCCTAGGGGACCACGCCCTGGCTGCGTCGGGAGCCGGAGCGGGATTAGCGATACAGGATCTCGCTGGATCTGCAGCCTTTAATATTGTCAAGGAACAAGTTAGCCATTTTGTCGAGAACAGCAAGGTCCTGGTTGGCTTGCTCGACGAGGTTGGCAAGGCCCATCCATTCGTCCTGAGTATATCATTATTTTCATCTTGTTGTCTGGTGCTGATGTATAATGTGTAGTTGCTGTATCTGTGTTCAAGGCAGCGATTACTCTGGAGCTCAACCGACGAGACAACGACCAAAAAGTCATTACGCTAAATGTAACGATGTGCGATATGATGCAAGTGATGACCCTGTCAGTGAAATCCCCTCTCCCATGGCTGTGTGCTCACACACCTTGTAGCCTGAAGAACATTGCCACTCCGAAGGACCAGGGGCAGGACGGGGTAACGATCGAGCAGCGGCTTCAGGGTCGTATGGCCCGAATCATCGATTCGATCAAAAGCTGTGCGAAATTGTCCGATAGCTACCAGAAGCGCCATACTGCCGGTAAGCACTGGTTCCGCTGGCCCTCAATCGGTTGCTAAAGCGCTTGATACAGTCAAGTTCTTCACCAGCATGAAGTGGAAACCAAAGTTTGAGAGTGTTGTTGAACAGTTTTCGGCACACAAGAGAGACCTCCTGGCCGATCTACAACTTCACACCAGCATCACCGTAACCAAGACCCATGATTTGCTTGCAACTGTCGACGACAAAATCAATAGCATGAAAGCTATGATGGAAATTGCTTTTGAAAGGATGCAAACGCCCGAGGAAAGACAATTGACTGAATTTGCGCAAAAGAACGGAGGGGCCGAGCGCATTCTCGAGAACGGGATGATCATGAAGAAGATTCAAGAAATGGAGAAACACAAAGTCGCAGCGAAAGACGACAAGGCCGCGACCTCTGGCAAGGGTAGTGCTCAGGCTCAGCCCACATTGACTATTCAGGATTTGGAGAAAGAAATCCGAAAGGATGTTGAGACTATTTTGGTGGAGAACACAGGAGCATTCGACCGGAAGTTCGGGGCCATCGAATTGTCATTGAGAGAGGTCAACAAGACGATAGAACGCCAAAGCGATCGGGTAATTTCAGAGGTATTGGCCGGCATGCAGTCTGGTCCGCATGAACGCATCAAAGACAAGGTGTGTGGTTCTGACTTCTAGATGACGGGTTTATTAAGTGGTTCCTTATTGTAGGATTTGTACATCGTATGGAAGGATATGGTACGCGATTATTCGCACTCCCATTCGATCCTGTCTCACGCAGCCTTCTACAGGGATGGAAAGGAAGTGTGAAAGCCACCCATTTTGTCATTGCGCTTCATGACTACTTCACGGTGAAGGCTTCGCAGAAGAAGGCAATCACAAACACCAGCAGCGCTGATGCACCAGCGGAGGCACCGGCGGAGGCATCAGCGGAGGCACCAGCGGAGGCATCAGCGGAGGCACCAGCGGAGGCACCAGCGGAGGCACCAGCAGAGACACCAGTGGGGGCACCAGCAGGGGCACCAGTGGGGGCACCAGCGGATGCACCAGCGGATGCACCAGCGGGAACGGTGAATAATACCAATCCCACCTTACTACCTGACACTGCAGTCGAAGACTCATGGGCGCTGGAGTACATCAACGTCCGCCTGATCCAACCGTTAGTCGAGGCTATCGACGACGATGGATCGTCTTTTGTAACAGTGAACGAAGTCAACGACTTCACAAGTTCTCGGCCTAAGGGATGGAGGCGAGTGCTCAGGATGATGATTGATTCTTACTGTCTGACCTATAATCAGTCTTCCTCGCTGGATCGCATACTGGACTATCGGCTTTGAGATGACGACTAACTGGTATTGGCGGCGGATCCAAAAGCACTGGTTCGATATTTATGTGGCCTTTCGGGATATTCTTCCTGCAAATCGCTCCGCCTTTTCTCTATCCTCTAGTTGGTCGGTTGAGTGTATTATCGCTGGCATGCAGGAGTCCGACGATTGGAGCGCAACCGACTGGGACCACGACAAACTTTTCTGCAGGTTCAAAGACTACGTTATGGATGAGGAAAAGAAGCTCAAGAAAATTTTGCGCCAGCTTGCTTACAATATCGACCAAGATAATACTCTCCTCACATTGACGGGGGGTAGTAGGCCAGAAAAGGTTCGTTGCGACCTGTTTAATCGACCCAATAACAGTGATGATGATGAAGCGCACTGATTCCCCATTTTAGTATGCAATGCCTCTGCTGTGCCTCTTGTTGGAACGGGTGCTCTGGACCATGAATGCCGCAGCGACCTCGATGGTGTCACCTCAAGAGTTTGCGATGCTGGACGCCTCAATTTGGATGGTATTATATAGCATGCGCAACCGCTGCCATAGGTTGCAAGGTTAGATGCCCAGGTTGCTTGCATTCTATCACCTTCCTCACATTTTTGCGTAGCCATCTACCAGCTTCAGAATTTCAACAAGAAGGAGAAACTGGGGAGAGCATTTTTCGGGCTAGTAAGTGACAGCGAAGCCGTCCTTCAAAGGCTTACAAGGCTTGCTTCTAGTACTCGTATATGTTCGAGCAGGACGAAAAGAATGAAAACTGGACTCGCTACTGGGGTTTCTATTCCTGGATGCCTGAGCCAGATCTCGGAGAACTGGAAATCCCAGAGCCTCCGCTGTATCATCAAGTTGGACAGGAAGAGCTTGATCTCTTCTTTACGGAGTCAAATGTCCACACCGAAAATGAAGCCGCCGACGAAACTGAGCACAGTCAGGACACGTTACCAACTGGCCCTTCCCTGGTTGGGGCGTGGAGTGGAACCTACGAGTACCAGAGGAACCAGCAAAGCGACGGTCTCGTCAGCCTCTCGATCACAGAGGATGATGATGGCAAATTCGGAGGTTCGGGGATAGACGGAGTAGGCGCATTCACCATTGAGGGGACCACTGTCGGCAACAAAGTCAATTTCACAAAATCCTACACATCAAGCGATACAGCTTGGAAATACGTCGGTGTCCTGGATGCGGAAATGGCCAAGATCGTTGGTCGATGGGGGCCCCTAGATATGGAGGACGATGTCCCGCCTCTCTCGGCGATTGAAGGTAGTGGTCCTTTCAATCCCCCAGGAGAGGGGATTAACGGAAAAGGTCTTGAAGGGAATGGTCTCGAAACACAGGAATCGCCAGAACCCGCCCTACCGTGTGACATCGAAATCACCGTCGAAGGACCCAATGGCACGCCTGGCGAGGAAAAGGGAGAGGGAGCGGTGGATGGTGATGACGGAGTCTCGGAAGCAGGTTCTGCTCTTTCCAGTGTCCAAACGGAGGCCGCAGAGGTATTGGTTATAAGGGGGACCTTCTCTCTTGTTCGCCGACCAATCGACTATTTCCTCTACCGCCCATCAGATGCAGAATTTCAGGAGAGCCGGCCAAAGGCTCTCTGGAAGATGGTCCGCAATGTGGCCAGGCATTGGTATCACTCGCGCCACCTCGCATGGGATACCCTTAGTGAGCGCAGAGACCGAAGAATTCGGTACACGGCACTTCTCCTGAAGCGAGAAGAACAGGGATCGCTCTATGATTCAGAAGAGGCCGCTGAATGGGCGACGATCACCCAACAGACTCATCCAAATGACCTCCGTATGTGGCGTGCAATCTCACACCTCAAGGAGAAGCGTGAGGTTTCCCACCTGTACGTTCATCTGATATCATATTCGCTGTTATCAAACTGATACACCGGATTTTAGGGCTTCATGCGACCACTGTTTCGAAATGATAAGCCACACCCGGTTAATATGCAGTCACTGTACCGTAGGCGGTTGGTCCAACAGCATTGATCTCTGTGGAGACTGTTGGGAAGCCGACTGTTCGCGGGAGGACGATAACAAGAATCACGTCTCGACTCATATGCTGATCCAATTTCGGCGCCCCGTTGGTCGATTAGAATTGTTCGGCATATTTGAGTATGGCAAAGAGGTCGCTGAAGCCTCTACGGAAAGAATGTCTATGGAATCAGGGCTCCCATGCGCAGTATGCAAGAAGGCCATCTCTGAAAAGCCTTACTGGTGCTGTTTGACTTGTAATGGTGCGTTGGGTATCTCAAAAAGCCTGTTCTAAACCCTGACACCAGCGTAGATACAATCATATGCACTTCCTGCAACGTCGATGATGAGGCGAAGAAACCATGGCTGCTGCACCACGTAGCTCCGCCGTCCGATGGCCCACATAACGTACAGCACACGCTCGTGCTCGTGACCGATTCTTCGGTCTCTACTGAACCAGAGCTCACAACAGAACTTCGTCTCGACCGACTCGAGAAGAAATTCGAAGAGCAGGCGATCGCATCTCAAGAGCTACGCGATCGATTCGAGAATCATGAAAAGGCTATGCAAGAGCGCATGGAGGAGCTATCCCGTCTTTTGCATCAGCTTTTGGCTCATAACGTACAAAGCAGTTCCGGCTGAGTTAACTTGGAGACCCTAGGTGTACGTCAGATACAATGTTCACTAGATCTTGAAATATGCCATTTCGTACCACGCAAGGTCTGTGTGCCAGTAAATTCCGCTTCCGTACATGGATATTGCCTTAGGATGACTCATTGAAAGGATCCAGCTCTGATTCTCCTTGCTTCATCCACCGTGACTTGCGATTATCTTCATTTCCACCATTCACAGTGTAATGTGACATTATATCATACCATAGCAAATGGCTTTGGGAGCCTTGAGCGCAAACTGGCCCTATCCCGATATTAGGAAATTTTAATTTGAAGCTCAGACCTTTTTATTAGGATTAATGGCGAAGGTGGATGGCTTTACAGGTCTACGTAGTGTGGCCCAAGCGAAGATATAGGCGAAAAAAAACTTCGATGCCGGCAGGATTCGAACCTGCGCACCCAAAGGGAAACGGCTTAGCAGGCCGCCGCGGTAACCACTGCGCCACGGCACCGTGGTATGTTCTTCCTTGACCATGAAATATATTGACTAGATTACGTAATTTCTATCTCGCCTAACACACAATCGCCGTGGTTCGCTCTCCCACACAGACTCTTCTGCATATTATCAGTTGATGTCCCCACCAAGATTAGCGGCGCTTAGGGTCCCTGCTGGAGCTCTTTGATTCATTTATGACTAGGGGCTAATAATCGGCTTGCTGAGAAGGACTTTTCTGGGGTTAGTTTTGTTGCTCCTTTTTGAAATTTGTGGCTTCCATTCACATCTTTTCACTGTTTGCTTTACTCGTCTGTAAATATATTTGGTTCGGTGGCGAGAGCCTGCCTGTGGCGATTCCACCCCACAGAACGGCCGGGAAAATCAAGGCTGATCTAATAATTGCTTACTTCTATTTCTTTCAGTGGGTCCAAGGTCTCTAATCGCGGTACCGCAGGCGCGGAATATCTACAGCCTTCGTGGGCACCATTATTTACGCCCTTATTGAGCCCCTCTGAATGAGTTTTCAGGAGGTCTTATCATCCAACAAGTAGATACGATATTATGTAGAGTATTCCGCGATGCACACGTGACACCCTGCCTACACTTGAGATCATTGTGTGCCGGAAATTCTCAAAACAATGCACATAAGGAACAACCTGTACAGGATAGCGTTCCGTGCATCTCGGTCCGATGATTTTTACTCTGCGGCGAAGGCGTTAGGCGTCCGACATGACGTGACGCTTCTCCATGCGCAACTTACCCCACAACTCTGGGTCATCTATGATAACAGGTAGGTGTAGGCTGTGATAAGGGATCGTGTGACCATTTAACCTCCGACTTGCCCTTCGCAAGATCAAGATGCATCCCTCGACAATATTTCATGCCAACCCGACCTCTCAAGCAAACGCGCCAACAGACTTTGGCACGAGGAAACGGGTTCACAATATAGATGTTATCAAGAAGCACTTCTCAAGAAACGTTGCGCCACGTCGAAGGACGCCCACTTGCCGGTCTACTTTAACTCTTAAATGGGATGATATTGGAGGGTCGACGCGCGGAACCGCGTTGCTTGAAGTGAGTGGTGTGTGGTCACTGAGAGATACTGGAAAGACATATTATCCCTTGTTTTATTTCTTGTAGATATTCCAACTTTCTGCCTTTTCGCGCATTTCGTCCTTCGCTCGTGACTGGTGACGTGTCGTGGGCACTCCAAATGAACGGAAAATATCGACATTAGATACCCAAGCAGGCTCTCGCAGTGGAACGCGTGGGTGTTCAGTACCGAACGCGTAGCGGTGGGCGTCAAACTCCGCGACAACCAGAACTCAAACCACGATTGCTGGCCGCGAGCGCGAAGCGCTAACGACGGCAGCAAAGACGAGAGCAGGATGTCTGGTACTTCACAAGGCGACGACGACGAACGGCAGCTCTCCAGCACCGCGTACAACTCGCAGGCCGCGTCGACGCTGCTCTCCCCAACAACTCTTCATGCATCCACGCCCCACTCACGTTTCTCTGCTCACTCTAGTGCAGGTACGTATACCCGACTTCCCCTTCTTGAGACCCCGTTGACTCTTGACCTAGGCAAGTCGCTGGGCGCTTCCCCAGCATCGTGTGTTTTACTGACGAATAGCCCTCTCAATCCCGTTAAATCCACCACAAATCCGATCCCTAAATTTCTAGGTGAGCCCTGCCCTGCGAATGTCTCCACCAAACAACACGTGCTGAACCACTTCAAGCCAACTCCCATATCGAATCGCAAGGTTCCTCAGATTTAGCCACCACAGATATCCATCGGGTCGATCTCTCACCCTCGGCCTCCCGCGCGGTTTCATATGCGACTTCTTACGATGATGAAGACTATGACACCTACCAAGACGAAGTTTCCGCCAGGCACGGGCTGATGACAGACGACGAAGCAGATGACCTTTATGCTCCTGCTCTCTGGCAGTACTCAGCTGCTCCGGTTGATGCCCCTCCGCCGATGGAGCACTGGGGCAACCGCCTTGCGACCGTCTACGAGGGGAATAGTGAGCCCACCAACTCTGTACCGGGATCGAAACGTGGATCTTCCAACAACTCTAGTCAAGTCGGACGGTCCGAGCGAGCCTCGACCCCCTCTCGTCATTCACGAGGGAGCACCGACCCCGGTCCTGGTTCTCCTCTCATCCGCACTGGTCCCAGGGTCAACGAACGAGTTGCTTTCTTCGAGACGAAGGATCGAGCGGCGTCTCCCTCCCTCCATTCTCGTTCCGGGTCCATGCCAAGCATCCCCTCCCCCCTCTCCCAAGCGCCAACTATGCCCTCCATCTCCAGGTTGACGAGCCATGTCCCGACGTCCTATGGTTATACCAAATCCGCTACGTTCGCAACCCTCTCTGACACCTCGTCGCGATCTGGGTCAGAGAAATCGCTTCCAACCATTCCTTCTATCAAGTCACGGAGTTCCAACGGCTCGTTACTTGTCTCCATCTTTCGTGGCTTCTATTCTAACACTACCCTCTAGGCTCTGACCCTAGAACTACCTCCCGCCATTCTGTCCCAATGATGTCCTCACTAGCGGGTACCTCTCCAGTCCATCGCTCAATGGCACTCAATGCCGTACAAACCTTGGTCGACTCAATAACGGATAGGATGCCCCAGCCTGGTTATGTAAAGAAGATCTTGGAGTCGATGCCGTCTGAAACGGGTCTCTTCAACGTCGGGCGGAAACAGAGCCTGAGGCAGCACGCGAGTCGCGAGGCCCATCGTACATCGTCCAGTGGTGCACCTTCGAATTCCAGTGGCGACAGTCAAAGCAATGTTTCGAAGGGCTCTGGAGAACGGCCGAAGAGCGAGGGTGCTGGTCCCATTGGTACTCACGTTGGTTCTGGTTCTGGTAGTTCGTCTCTGCACTCGTCGGAGATTGGCCCTCTTGTCCCAGACAACGAAGAGGTGAGAAAGTACTTGAACACGGTGAATATCTGGTACCTGCACGTACACCGCGAAGAACCGTTCATCTGGATCCGCTGCCGCGCAATCCTCTTCCATACACAACTGCAGCTTAGCTGGGTCGAGCCCAGCGGCGGGCGGGCCGTCGTTAATCTCGACCTTCTCAACTGCCATGAAGTCCGTTCATCGCTTGCACCGTTCCATCGGGACGCATGGGGTGACATTGGGAGCATCGCTGCGCGGAACCAGGCGAATTCGGATCAGGCGTTCGATTTTGTCAATGATTTGTGTCCGTTCCAGCTGTTGTACGAAGATGGCGTAGAGAGGCTAGCTGCTAGTAGCCAGAGGGAGAGGGTTCGATGGGTTATGGCAATCTGGTGAGTCTAATCATCCTTTCGCCGATCATTGTGACGCTGAATATTGCCACAGGGACGTGATCAATCGTGTCTCCATCGCACCTTCCTTGCCTCTCTCGCCGGGTGCTTCCATCTCTAGCATCCCTTCATTCCGCAGTGGCAACGGGTCTGCATCGACCGTTATTATTCCAGCGTCTGAAGACATTCCCGACGTAACCAGTACATTCTCCGAAACGCTCCCATCTCTCTCCGGCCAGACCCGATCGACAGACGACCTCGCTATCCGGGATGGAGAGGTCTTCTTATCCCCCCAAACGACAGGCCAAGGGACGCGAGTCATCGCCCCCAGCCGGAGTTCGTCTCTTCGTCGCACATCTTCTCTTACGGATCTCGAAGCAGAGTTTGAGAGCGCCACCAGCGAGTTCCCGCCTGTCAGCCCGAGGACGATCACTTCTGTTTTCTCCTCCCCGCGTCATCTGCCTTTACGTCCACCAGCGTCGTCCTATTTGTCGACTAGGGACTCGTACGCTACTGCCAAGTCGTCCCTCAGTCCCACGACCCCTGGTGGAAAATCCACAACCTTCGTTAGCGCTCGTTCCCGACCCCCGAGCACGGTATTCTCTTCTCCTGCCTCAGAAGCTTCCCACGAGTTATTCTATAGTCCGCAAGATCGAGGACCAGGCAGGCGTCTTCCTGGTTCACAGGCTAAGGCGGGGTCGGTGTACTCCCTCACATCGGTCAATGAGCAGGAACGCCATCGTGTGCTTACTACTGAAGGAACGCAAACGGCGACGACCGACGAGTTTGGGTCAACAATATCGCCTGGAGATACGACCCCTGCTGCGTACATTCCTATTCCGTTGTCCTTCCGCGGTACAGAGAGTGGATCGTTGTTAGGTGATAGTCACATTGGGCCAACGACGTCGTCTACATCACGGCCGAGGTCTGCTCTGGAGACCAAGTCCCTTACTCCCCCGCCAAAGAGTGGGACGTACTATGGTACGCCAGCGAGTCGTGCTGGGCGTGCGCTCCCTTCGGAACCCTCGAGCGGATCGTCTTCCTCTTCACCCTCATACTCGAGCGCTCCAAGTCGACCAGGTAGGAAGTTCTCGACGACGCCATCTGCTCCCTCCAAGCTCTCTACGGTTTCATCTTATGACACCCCTGTGGAGGAGAGGCTAACATCCTCGGCGACGACGTTTGTCAGTGCGTCTGACACGTCGGAAACGGAACGAACGCCAACAAGGACGCACTTCAACACTCCTTCTGCGTTCTCCACAACTCAGCAAGAGTTAATGACAGAAATGGCCAGAAGTCCTAGTCCGACAGAGACTCAAGAACCAGAAGGAAGTGTTGGTTCGACGGAAACGGAACGCAGTAATGGGCAGAGGTCGCAATTGGGACGAGCTGACTCGTTCTTCTCCGAGGCAAGGAGTGCCAGGTCGCTCGGTCAATCTACCTACAGCCCGATCGTGTACGATGTCTGCATGGCCTCGGATATCTCCGAGTTTACGCCCCTCAGTGGGTCTAGTCCGCCTGAGAGCGGTCCACAACTCTTCGGGGCAACCACTCCAACCCCCTCAACACGATATAACACCGCATCGGAGCCTACACAGACTCATTCTAGCACGTCGTTCACGACCGCTTCTGAGCCCTTGACTCCTTCGCAGAAGACTGAGAGCGTGTATGTAACAGCCGAACGGGCGTCCAGTTCGTCTCGCCCTTCGACTATCGCAATTTCGCCATCGACAGAGTACGCGACGGCAGAGGTCCGGACCCCCTCTTGGTCGACTTCAATCAGCCCAAGCAGTGTTTCTACCTTACCCCTCACCTCGGCACCCTCGCACGTTCAGACTATACGAGATGTGCCTTCAGATAGGGAACCATCCATTGTAGGGTCGAGTGTGCCAGTTTCCTCTGAGTTGAGTGCCACCCCGAGTTTGTCTCGCACTATGTCCATAGCATCAAGGTCGAGGACCGGTACAGTATTGTCTGGCCCTTCCCGCCGTTCGCCTGCTCGGTCTGTTGCCAGTCGTAGCAGCGCCTCGTATGTGCCCGCGAGTACTCTAAGCATCACCAGCATCAGTAGCATTTCCGAATCAAGTGCACCAAGATCTGTTCCGAGCTCGAACATTCCGTCTCAGTCCTCTATCACCTCACGCACGATCAGTACTGCTCAAGTGTTCTCGACCCCAAGTAGTGGTTCATTTCTACTACCCCCTGTCCCACCTCCGAGTTCGACGCAATACTTGACCCCTCCTGCAGCAAGTCTACGCAGCCCTTCTGTCTCTGGACGGTCGCTTCCCGCAACCGACGTGTCCACCATCATCTCAAGTAGCGTTTTGGAGCAAACACCATCGGTCATTTCCTCCATCCTCCCTAGAGAGTCGGAGCATTCTATGAGCTCGTCCGTGTTTGATCCTACGGCTTCAGTCCAGAGCGCAGAGAGCTATGTGGCTACGAGAATGCCTCGTTCCCCGAGCGTCTCTGTTCCTTCTACTCTGTCCATCTCAGGCCTCACCGTGCCGACGGTCAGCAGCAGGACGCCGCTTGCTCGGGCCCCTTCAACTCGGTCCATCAATTCTAGCGCCTTATTGCCTTCACGATCTTCGTCTTTGAGGAGCAACACTATTTCTGCGAGGGAATCTGTAAGTCGCAGGCTTTCACTCCCTCTGGTAAAATGTTCTGACAGGGCCTTCTAGGAGATGATACAAGCGATTCAGTCACCGACTATCAGTGTCACAATGACACCGCTACAGAGCAATCACCCTTCAATCCACAGCGACTTGGAGACTGAGCCCTCGCTCGATCGCGAAGAAATTACGGGGGTTGTTCCCCCAGGGCAGATCGTTACTCACGACATCAATCGTCTTCTGCAATATCTTCATGAGGTTGACCAGATACGCGGAGGTGACAATTTGGATCTTGCAGAACAAATGCAGCACATTGAAGATGAGTTGGATGGCCTATTTGACTTTGTTCGGTCTCAAGAGGACGAGCCAGTGATGCGCACGCCTTCTCCAATTTACGTCGAAGTGCCGGTGCCCTACCCAGTGCATTCTTCTCCGGTATCGTCTATCATCGAGCCACCTACTAGGTCCCCACAACTCGCTCACCTTCCTCCTCCGAGTCCCTCCATCCTGATGAGAGATGAACCGCCCGCGAGATCGTCGTCTGGTATGACCACTCCTACCATCACATCAGTCCAGGGCAGTGATTCTGCGACCCCATCCTCCGCGATCCTTTCGGTTGATCCCTCGAGTCCCTACGTTGTCCGTCATGGATCTCCCGTCCCTCGGAGTATTATGTCAGTTACAGAAGATCAAGGAGATGTAATCATCCACCGTACCCCGCCCATAGCCGCTCCTTCGCCAGCATTACCGCCACTCAGGCTCAGCAGCCCTTCGTCGCTCACCCCTTCCGTGGAATGGATCTCTACACCACGAAGTGATAGTATAGTCTTGCAGGCACCCCCTGGTAGCCCTAGAACGTCCGCGTTTCAAGCGCTGAGCCCTGGAACTTCGTTGCCTTCGCTACCTTCGATGCCTATCTCGTCTCCAACTGAAGCATCGACAATTCCGCCAAGCTCTCCGAACATCCCTGCTGCGCCAGTCCCAACGGAGGCGTCACTATCACCACCTCCTCCGGGACCGACCCCTCACATGCCAGCATTCCCATCCGTTCCATCTGGGGTTCCAAAGGATCGCTCTCCCGTACCTACTGTGCACCCGAACAACCAGGAGTTGCAGGATGCAATCGAGGACCTTAATAATCTTGCGGAACGCTTGATGGAGCAACAATTGCGCACGAACGACGCGATCGAGGACATGAAGAATCGCCCTCTGCCCTCTCCCATTCGATTTCCAATACCAGTACCTGCGCCTGTTATTCAACCTCCACCCCCTCCCTTGCGTGTTGAGATGCCGCAGCCATACCAGCCGTCGTATGCAGATGTCCTCTCCAACATTGCCAATGCCCTTCAAGACATTGTGGGGCTAGGGGACAGGCCACCTGAGGGTGAGGTTGAACACCAGGTGCCCCATGAGCTTGACGAGTCAAGCCAAGGCGACATTAGCGACATGCTTTCGTCAACAACTGGAACAACACTCCGGCGAAACATGTTTGATCGTATGAGAAGAGGTATACTGGGGCCACACACCGTCCCAAGCGACGAATCGCTGCGAACGGCCGTCCCAGGAGCGATTTTTCCTGACGTTCCGAGTCGAAGACCTGATCTATCAATTGCACTCGATCACGCACCACCCTTCAGACCAACCGCTCGTCGGCCTGTGCCTCGACGGTTAATGAGAAGCCCTTCTCCCGACTGGATACGGCCGCGATCTGTCCCTTTGCCTGATGTTGCTCATCCCCTTCCACCATGGCAGCCACCAGTCGTACTGCGTACCGCACCAAGGAGGCGCATCTCGGTACCAGTGTCGGAACTTTCTGACTCCGCGCCCAGCACAGAAGGTATTGCTGTTGACCTTGACCACGAGTCAATGGAGACGGAAACGGAAACAGAGACAGAGACAGGCGAAGAGAAAAGGGAGCAAAAAGGAACCGAACCACCTCGAGAACAACGACTCGCAAACGAACAGCGACTCGCAGACGGACAGCGACTCGCAGACGATCCAGACTTGGACCTTGATATGGAGAGAGCCGTCAGGCAAGTTAGAAAGCAACGACGAATGGGCGGTGATGGGTTTTTTGGTGAACAAGAACCAACAGTATGTATAATTCGTATTTCTTGCACCGCGTCTTGACTGACTGTCCACAGGAGATACGGCGTCCCTCAACAGCTCCTGTAGACTTCGCTGAACCTCCTCAACCTGTCGCCAAGTCCTGGTATCGTAAGAGCACTACAACTCGCCCTGTGAGCCGCCAACCATCCAAACCTGCGAAGTCTCCAATGGACCTGGTGCGCGTCTCCCTATGTCTCGTAACTATTGCTCACTTGTCTTAGGGTAATGTTCCTCATACAAAGACCCCTCGAACATCAGCACCTCCGCCCGGCTTTTTATATCAACCATTTGCCGGTCTTCCTGGGGCTCCAGGTCCTCCAGGCGGTCCTCCTGGTGGCCCTCCTGGTGGTCCCCCGGGTGGTCCTCCCGCGCCTCCGCCTGAGTTTTACATTGCGCCTGTTCCGCCCCCACCCATCGTCCCACTAGGAACCCTTCCATCTACAGCCTCGTTTCAGGAAATGTTGGAGCTTTTGAGGGTTAGTATCAAGTCAACGTTGCAAATTACGAGGAACTGACCTAGAAATATAGGAAAACCAAGTACGCCAGAGGGCAACAACGGATCAACAGCAAGAGCTCGTCCGCTATCTTACAGATCTAAACCAGTGGCTCTCTCGTGATGTAAACCAACGGCGAAACGAAATTCGCGGTGTGGAAGATGGGATTGAGAACTTGCGCAATCGCCTTCACGACCGGCTCTCAGACCGTAAGACTCACGTTTTCTGCCCTGTCGTCTAGCTCATCTGCTTTACCAGATTGGTCACGCCTTCCACCCCCCGCACCTCCAGCCCCGCTGGCACCT
>WNFL01396746.1_pt1 | contig 19455 bp, 19 predicted proteins | sample 5400361 | NCBI WGS metagenome assembly WNFL01 (sample SAMN13153351, study PRJNA577476) | soil metagenome | isolation source: 40 cm soil on Douglas fir-dominated hillslope | place: USA:California | collected 2013-09-17
GAGATCGACGTGACTGTCCGGCTCGATCTCGACGGCCCAGGTCATCGAGATCTCGAGCTGCTGGTAGATGCGCTCGAAACCCGATTCAGAGTTGGTGACGGCGTAGATGGGCTCGGTGTTCACGAGCGCGGGCGGATCGATCGCAAGAGTGAGGTCGAAATGCTTCGACTCGGAGTGGATCTGGACCTCGGCGACGTTGCGCACCTCGATCGGCTTTCCGGCCGTCGTCTTGCGCGTCCCGACGGTGATGACGTCGGCAGCCTCGTTCTCGCCGAGAAGCCCGAGGTTCGATGCGCTCGTGAACGACAGCGCGATGGTCTCGTCGCCGTCGTTCCGCAGCCGGTAGCGCACGCCGGCCGCGAGGCCCTCGTCCGCGATCCGGATGTCCTTGCGGATCCCGAGGCCGGGTGTCCCGGCGAGCGTCCGTGCTGGTGGCTCGAGCGTGAGGCTGACGGTGCGCGCCTCACGCTGCGGCGTGAGCGCGTAGTACACCGCGTGCAGATTCACTTCCTCGCCCTTGCGAACGGTGAAGCTGTCCTGGAAGAGACCGCGGCGCGCGGGATCGTATTCGAGCATCTTCGAGAGACCGCGCTCTTTCGCGCGCACCGCGTCGTGGATCGACTTCGTTTCCTTCTCGGCCGCCTTGCCGATAAGGACCTTGCCCGCCTTCTCGGCGCGGCGCAGCTCGTCGTGCTCCGCCTCGGGACGGCGAGCGAGCGTGTCGACGAGATTCGTCGCCGATGCGTAGATGTCCCACTCGATCACCGCGCCGCCCTGCACGTGCACGAACACGGCGCCGGCGTTGCCGCGGAAGATGTATTCGTCGTAGCCATCGACGTCGTAGTCGCGCGACTCGCCGGCGGCAACACGACGCTCCGAGAGGATCCGCTCCGCCTTGAGCAGCGACGCGTACGCATCGGAGCGCAGGTGCGGGAAGTAGATGCCGCCGAAGACACCGTGCCAGTAGACATCGTTGCCCTGCGCTCGCCAGAGATTCTGCTGTGCCTGACGCACTTCCATCGACGAATCGAGGATGCTGCGACGCGCGAGCTCCTCGGACACGATGAGCATCCGCTTGTGCAGCGCGTTCGACTCCGGGTACTTCGCGAAGAAGTTGCGCCACAGCGGCGCGGTCACCAGCGACTCGAGATCCTCGCCAAGCTTGTGGCGCGCCTGCTGAAGGCGGCGCGCCGCGGCAGATGCGGCGCGCCGGCTTCTGGAAGATCCATGCGTCTTCGAGCGTCGCGGTCTGGATGAAGTCCGCTTGCGCTAGGGCGGTGAAGAACTGCTCGAGCCAGCCGTCCTTATGGACGCGCTGGTAAGTGCCCGGCCACGCGCCGAACTTCTCGCCGTCGTCCGCATACACGATCAGGCGCGCGCCTGCGGCGTGGCGCTCGCGGAGCTCCTTGATCGTCGCACTCACGTCGCGGAACGGAATGAGGTAGCGCAGCTTCATGCTGCCGGGGAACACGATCACCGGAAGACCCTGGTCCTCGGTGATGTACGACTCACCGGTCTCGTCCTTCTTCAGGCCGGCGCGCAGGAAGTGCTCGTCGTCGAGCACGGTGTACGCAATGCCGGCCTCAGCGAGGAGCGATGGAAGGTGTGGCTCCCACACGCGCTCGGTCAGCCAGGCGCCAAGCGGCCGCTGACCGAAGATCGCGTGGACCCGGTCGGTGAGCGCCCGGATCTGGCCCACGCCATCCCGGCGCGGCACGCCGACGAGGACAGGCTCGTAGTAACCGCCGGAAAGGAGCTCGATCTGGCCGCGCCGGACCAGGTCGGAGAGGTCGCCGATGACGTCGGGCCGGTTGGCCTCGAGCCAGTCCAGGAGGGGTCCGGAGAAGTGGAGGCTCGCCTTCACTTCGGGATGGCGATATAGGGCGGCCACGAGCGGCGCGTACGCGCGCTCGGTCACCTCTGAGAAGACTGACGGGAAGTTCCCCGCGGGTTGGTGCTGGTGGAAAACCAGCGCCACGCGCAGCCGGTCGGCCAATTAGAGGCATTTTAGCGTAGAAACCTTGTTTACGCCCGTTTCGTACGGTCTGCGTACGAAGGGCTCGCCAGTTTGTCAGCGAACTCGACAGAGCACCGGGGATACGTCACGATCGATCGCCTGAGACGCCATCTCCCTCTATACGGCGCACTCTTGCTGGTCACATCGGTCATCGTGGTGGGCGCTTGTAGTGCGGAGCGGGTCGTCCTGCCGCGGACGAGCCCCAGCGCGAGCGTCCTGACAGCTGCGCCGACGACCGCGGCGCCCACTGCCCGGACGACGTCGCCGAGCGTCGCGCCGACCGCGGCACCGACCACGGCGGCGCCGAGCCCGAGCGGCGCCGCCAGCCCAGGGAGCACGCCGGCAACGGCCTGCCCGGAGCGCACCGGAGGCGCGACCGCGAACCAGGCGCAGCTCACAGCGATCCGGATCGCCCATAACCCGGGCTTCGACCGGGTCGTCTTCGAGTTCGGGGCGAGTACCGCCCCGGGCGTGTACGGCATGCCGCCGTACCGCATCGTGGTTGCGACGTCTCTCAGTGGGCCGAGCGGGCAACCGGTGCCGATCGACGGCAGCGCGCTCTTTGGCGTGCGCTTCCAGAACGCGTCGACGGTGAGTCCGACCGACGGCACCCGCAGCTACACAGGCGCCACCTCGCTGAAGCCGACCACAACGCCGCTCGTCAAAGAGGTGCGTCTGGTCGAGGACTTCGAGCGCGTCATGGTCTGGGGCATCGGGCTGCAGCGCCTCCAGTGCCCAACACTGCTGGCGCTCAGCGGGCCGGTGCGCCTCGTCTTGGATTTCCCGACGCCGCCCTGAGATACTTACTTCTTCGCACGCTTCATAGGGGAGTTCCGTCTTGGCCGATGCACAAACGCTAGCCGTCCGACCCCGCCAGGTGGTGGGTAAGAAGGTCGCCCAGCTTCGCCGCGATGGGGTGCTGCCGGGCGTCGTCTTCGGCGGACGCAAAGACTCGACCTCGGTCCAGACAGACCTTCGTTCGTTCGAGCGCTCGTACCGCCGCTGGGGCAACACGACGCTGCTGTCGCTCGAGGGGCTGGACGGCGATGCGATCCCAGCGCTGATCCACGGCGTGGCGCGCGACACGATGACCGGCCGCCTGCTCCATGTCGATTTCCAGCGCGTGAGCCTCACCGAGAAGACGCACGCCGAGGTGCCGCTGCACTTCGTGCACGAGTCGCCCGCCGTGAAGACGCTCGGCGCCGTCCTCGTTCACGCAAAGGACCACATCACCGTCGAAGCATTCCCGCAGGACATCCCGCACGCGATCGATGTCGATCTCTCGCCGCTTATCGAGATCGACGACGCGCTCTATGTTCGCGATCTCGTCTTCGACAAGACGACAGTCAGCATCGTGGACGATCAGGACGAGCTCGTCGTGAAGGCCGTTCCCGTGCGCATCGAGGTCGAGCCGACGCCAGCTGTCGCCGCTCCCGTCGAGGGCGAGGTCGCAGCCGAAGGCGCAGAGGCTCCGGTCGAAGGTGCCGCACCTGCTGCTCCCGGTGCCGCCGCGCCCGGCGCAGCTGCGGGAAAACCAGGCGCTGCGACCGCCGCCAAGCCCGGTGCGTCTGCAAAGCCCGGCGCGCCCGCTGGAAAGCCTGGTGCACCCGCGCCGAAGGGCGAGGGTCAGAAGAAGGGCTAGGCCCGCGCGGTCAACGCGCCTCGCACCGGCGAGAAGTCGTCGGGATTCGCGTCCGGGAACGGATTGTCCGCTCGCTCGAGGCTCCGCAGCTCGATGTCATCGGCGCTCGATCCGCTCCGCGCGAGGTCCATCGATCGACGGAAGCGGAGCGAGTGACTCCGGAACCGCTCGACCGCGTAGTCCGCGGCCTGTCCGGTCGTCACGAGGAACGGCCAGTCGCTGGACTGCGCGAGCAGCAGCTCGCGGACGGCCTGACGCGCGGCGCGAATACGGAGCGGATCCGTCGGCCGTGAGGCTCGCAGCTCGTGGATCTCCCGCGCCATGCGCGCGAGCTCGCTCCACATCCATGCCGTGCGCTCGTTCGCCCAGGTGGTGTGATCGTTGTTCTTTCCCCACGAGCCTTCGACGAGCTCGATACGCTCGGTCGCAGGCTTGCGCCGCAGGTACTCCGCGACACTGAGTGGCGACGGACCGCCCGACGCGAGCTCGCGCAGGACGTGGCCGAGCCAGTCGACCCCTTCGAACCACCAGTGCCCGAACAGCTCGCTGTCGAACGTGACCGTGAGGAGGGCATCGCTGCCGCGCTCTTCGCGGTGTCGCGCGAGCGTGTCGCGCACGAGACCGACGAAATGCACCGCATGCGCCCGCACGCGCTCGGCCGCGGTACCGGGCGAATAGGGCTCCTTCGCGCCAAGGCCCGTCTTCTGGTCCGTGACGCGCCAATAGCGAAGCCCGCTGCGGTCGTCCTTGCGATGGAACTCGCGATACGCGGGCTCGCCCGGATAACCCATCATCGCCGACCACACCTGTCCCGAGACCTTGTCGTGCCGCGCGATCGCGACGACGTCCGACTCGCGCACGAGATACGGCCGCAGCGTGTCGTCGGCCGCGGCGATGAGCGGCGCGTCGAGCGCGCTGCCGCTGCGCTCGCGCTGGAACGCGTGACCTTCGGCGACGAGGCGCTTCCCGCCAAGCAGGGCCGCGTCGGTGAAGAAGTGCGTGAGCCCGTGAGACTCGAGGAGTTCTTCGAGCCCCGGCGCGTACGCGCATTCGGGGAGCCAGATCCCGCGCGGCTCCACGCCGAGCAGACGACGTGTGGTGCGCGCCCCGACGGCCAGCTGAGCGTGGACGGAGGCCTGATCGAGGAGCGGAAGATATCCATGGGTCGCACCCGATGTGAGGATCTCGACGTGGCCGGTGTGTGCCAGAGACGCGAACGCTCCGACGAGATCGCGACCGAAGCGACGCACGTATGCGTCGCGATGCGCGCGATAGAGCGAAGCGTAGAAGCGAGCGATGGCGCCGCGCTCGGTGTTGCCGTCGCCGACGAAGCGGCGCACATCGGTGTCAGCGCGATGGATCTGATCGTCGCAGTACTCCAGAAAGCGCGCGTCGATGTCGTGATCCGCGAGCTGTTCGATGAGCGTCGGCGTGAGCCCGATGGTGATCTGAAAGGGAACGTCCTCGTCACGCAGGTCATGGAGCAGGCCGAGCAGCGGCAAATAGGTTCCGAGGATCGCTTCGTGCACCCACTCCTCGCCGTGCGGCCAGCGGCCGGCGCCGCGCGCGTAGGGAAGGTGCGAATGGAGGACGAGCGCGAACGCTTCGGTCATACGCTCCAATTGTGGCTGTCGCCGATGCTAGTCTCGCCGAATGGTGCGCGCGTCGGCACAGATACCCGTCCGCGAGTACGCGAAAGGCTTTCCTCCCGCAGTTCGAACGATCATGTCGGCCGCGCGCTCGACCGTGAAGACAGTTGCGCCGAAGGCGCGGGAGACGGCCTATCGCGGATGGCCGACGCGCTACTTCGATGACGACGGGCCGGTCGTCGCCGTGGGCGGCTACGCGCGATACGCCGCGGTGTTCTTCTTCCGCGGAACTGAGCTGGATGACCCAGACGAGCAGCTCGAGGGCACGGGCGCCATGCTCCGCCACGTGAACCTACGCACCGCCGCGGACGCACGCCGGCCGGCGCTGAAGCGCCTCATACGCGAGGCGTTCAAGGTCGGCGGTCAAGGGAGCGCGATGAACACAAACCGAGGCGCGAAACAGACGTCTTAAGCGGATTTCATGCAGCGGGCCGTCCGACATGGTCTTGTTGCGTCATCCCACTCACGGAGATCATCTGAAAATGAGACCTGTCCTGAACGCTCTCACCGCCGCCGCTATCGCGCTCGCCGCGTGTGGCGGTGCCGCGAGCACCGGCGCATCCAACGCGACGGCCAGCGCGACGATCGCGGCGGCGACGCCGGCATCAACGACGACGGCCGCTGCGACCGTCACCGCAACGACGACCGCCACGAAGGCATCGGCGAACAACGCGACAGCGGCGCAGCTTCAGTCGGCGTTCGAAGCCGGCGGTGTGCCGAACGCGTCGCGCTGGGTCATCGAGGTGCAGGAGTACCGGCCGTACCCGGTGGATGATCCGACCTTCGCGAAGCTGAAGAGCAACCTCGCGAAATACAACCCGTCGGCCGACACGCTCAGCCGGATCCTGGCCTCGCTCAGCCTGCCGTGACGCCGAGCGAGCCGCTCGCGGCGACGGACGAGGCATCGGTCCTGCGCCGCAGCCTCGTCGGCCTCGTGGTCATCGCGATCACTGGCCTCACCGCAGAGCTGCTCGTCGAGCGTCACTGGGGCACGCCGGTCCGCCTCGTTCCCTGGTTCGCGCTCGTCGCGCTTGCATACGCGGCGCTGCTCCTGATGCGACGCCCGACCGCGGCATCGGTGCGCCGCGCACGACTGCTCGCCGGCGCGGTGATGGTCGCGGCCGCGGTCGGAGTCGCGCTGCACATCAACGAGAACTACGTCGCGGGTCCACTGGACCAGCGCTACGAACAGCTCTGGGCCGGGATGTCGGAGATCGAGCGCTGGTGGGCAGCGTTCAGCAAAGCGGTCGGGCCCGCGCCGACATTCGCGCCGGCGGCGCTCGCGCTCGTCTCCCTCGTGCTCCTCGTCGCGACGCAGCGCCACCCCGCGCTGCGCAGTTAGGTCGTCAGGCTGCGGAGCCCTCCTGGGATGCGACGCGTGGCGCGACGCTGACCGGCTCGTCCGTCCCGGGATCCGCGGCGACCGTCGGCGTGCGCCGGAACACGTAGCCCACCGCGGGGATCGACGAGATCGTGCCCGGCGACTCGCCGCCGATCTCGAGCTTGCGCCGCAGGTGGCTCATGTGCGAGCGCAGCGCGTTGGCGTCTGCCCCCTCGCTGCCCCACACGTAGGTGTACAGCCGGCTGGTCGGGACGACGTGTCCGGCGTTGGTGACGAGCAGGTACAGGATGCGGAACTCGGTCGGAGTGAGGCGGACCGACTCGTTCCTCCAGTGGACCTCATAGATGACCGGATCGAGGGTCAGACCATCGAGCTGGACCGTGGGCTCGGGTGCTTCCGACTGCGCGACCTGCGCGCGTCGCAGGATCGCTCGTGCGCGGGCGATCAGCTCGCGGTGTTCGAACGGCTTGGCCACGAAGTCGTCCGTGCCGAGGTTGAAGCAACGGAGGATGTCGTGCGCATCCTTGCGCCCGGTGATGACCAGGATCGGCGTCTGATCTTCCTCGCGGATGCGGCGCAGCACTTCGAACCCGTCCATGGCCGGCAGCCCGAGATCCATGATCACGAGATCGGGCCGGTCGGTCTTCCATCGCCGGAGCGCTTGCGCGCCATCGGTGGCTTCGATCACAACGAACCGCTCACGTCGCAGTACGTAGGCCGTCAGATCGAGGATGTCGGGATCGTCTTCGACGAGCAGGATCTTGATCACGTCGTGCTCCCCCCACCTTGTGTCGAGATTGGTGCCATCGGATTGAGGCTCAGGTACGGCTCCATCACAGAAATATGAGAGCGCAGCGAGTGACGCTTGTCCGTTAAGTGCCGAGAACAATGCCATGACAGACGCGCGCCGCATGGAACAATCGCGTTACAGCGGGTCGTCGTTACGCGATCGTCATGAACCGGTATGGAGTCGCAGGCCAACGCCCGGCACGGTGTGGATGAACCGTTGACGTTCGCCGTCATCGCCGAGCTTGCGACGAAGCCGGTGCACGGTCACGCGGACCACATCGCGCGCCGGCTCGTCATTGAAGCCCCACACGTGCTTCGCGACCGCTGAAGTCGGCACGACGGAGTCGCTGTGCCGCATGAGGTACTGGAGCAAGCGGAACTCGGTGCCGGTCAGGCGGGTCGGCACGCCATCGAGATACAGCGTTCGCTCCGCCGGGTCGAGCCGGAACGAGCCAACTTCCAGGACCGGGAGGGGCTTCTCGACGGGATCGGCGCCGGCACGTCGCGCGTGAGCCCGGATGCGCGCGAGGAGCTCGCGATGTCCGAACGGTTTGACGACGTAGTCGTCCGCACCCATGTCGAGGGCGCGGACCTTGTCGTCCTCACTACTCCGGGCGGTGAGCACGATGATCGGAAGGGTCGGACTGCGACGCCGCAGGTCGGCGAGCAGATCGAAGCCGTCCCAGGGCCGGAGGTTGAGGTCGATCAGCGCCACGACGGGGTGCTTCTCTTCGAACAGCTTGATCGCGCCAGCCGGTTCCGTCGCGACCAACGGCACGTATCCCGCCTGCTGAACGATGAAAGCAAGCAGATCAACGAGGATCTGTTCGTCGTCGACCAGGAGGATCTCGTGCATCCGCCGCCCGAACCACCACCGTCCACGCGTCATCCCACCAACTAACCGCGTGCGCAGTGAAGAATACCGAAGAGCGGTCGGCACAGCGAGCGGTGCGGCTCGCTCCTCAGGCCGCTCCGTCGCGGCCGAGCACGACGGGGATCGTCCTCAGGAGGATCCGCAGGTCCTGCGACAGCGAGGGATGTGCGGCGTACGCGACATCGAGTCGGTACATGTCGAGGAGGCTCAGGCGGCTGCGCCCGCTGACCTGCCACAGGCCCGTGATGCCTGGCTGCACCGCAAGGCGCCCGTACATCCAGTCGGCGTATTCGGAGAACGCATAGGGCACGTCGGGTCGCGGGCCGACGAGGCTCATCTCGCCACGGAGGACGTTCCATAGCTGCGGCAGCTCATCCAGGCTCGTGCGTCGCAGGAAGGCTCCGACCTTCGTGATGCGCGGGTCCTCGGGCACCTTGTAGACCGAGCAGGTCGTTCCCTGCATCAGGCTCTTCACGAATGCCGCGTGCGCGCCCTGATCGCAGCCGGAGCGCATCGAGCGGAACTTGACCACACAGAAGGGCCGGCCGAGGCGCCCGATGCGCTCGGCGCAGTAGAACACCGGCCCGCCCGCCTCCCACACGATCGCCAGCGCGATGAGCGCGAACACGGGGAGCAGGAGCACGAGCAGCGTCGCGGCGACGAAGACGTCGAGCGCGCGCTTGGTCGTAGCGTAGCCAGCGGACCTCGCTCGGCGCGCCCCGGTCTCGGTCCGGGGCCGGGTGGTCGACGGCCGGGCCGCGGCTACCGCCGCGTCGATGGTGATCGCGCTGGTGAGAGCCATCGGCTCGGCCGTCATGTTCGTGATGGAACGCCCGCGGCATTGAGGAGCGGTGCGTCCGCCGCATGACAGTTGGACGCTGCGCACGCGCGGGATCGTGAAAACAGCGCCGTGCGTCAACCCGACGGCAACGGCCGCTCAAGGCGGCGACCGTGGGTAGGCCCCTCAATCCGCCATCAATGACGAGTTAACCGCGGAAACGCTCAATCTCCGTAGCCAGATCGGCGCGAGGAGCGTGCCTCGATGTCAGTGACCGCAGGATCGGCGGAGCCCACGACGGGTGGCGTTGGTCATGTCGGCTCTCGCGCGCTCACCGCGGACGAGCGCGACCTCGGACCGTGGCCGATCTTCCAGAGCCACGCTCGCGCCATCGGCGTAGCGCTCGCGACCTGCCTGGTGTTGCTCTTGTGTGTCGAGGTCGCGGTCTTCCGCTCGGGTTTCTTCGCCTCGCATGTCGCCGTTTCCGATCCGCAGTGGCCGGCCGCGAAGCTCGCCATCGCCACGCGCCAGCCGAACGCGAGTGTTCTCTACGTCGGCGACTCGACGATGATGACCAGCGTCCTACCGACGATCGTGTCAGGAGCGTGCGACTGCGGCCCCGGGTTCAACGGAGGCTTCTCCGCCTCCAACCCATGGACGACCGACGCGATGACGCGGCGGCTCCTGACCTTCATGCATCCGAAGCTCGTGGTGATCAGCGTGTCTCCCTGGGCGGTCGATGGGGCCGCGAAATTCGAAAGCAGTGACCTGGCGCGGCAGGTCATGTCGCCGGCCGAGCTCGCCGCGCGCGGCGCGCCACTCGATCTCGCCGAGAGCATCGACGCATCTCTGGGCAGCCTGTGGTCGGCATACGGACAGCGCGAGCTGGTGAAGGAGTGGTTCAGCGCGCTCGCTCCGGGCCAGCGTTACGACGAGAGCCTCCTCGGTTATTACGTCGCGCCGGGCTCCGCCAACAGCTACGCGCGGCTCGTCGCCACCGCGGACAGGCTCTTCGCCGACGTCGGTACGCCGACGGCGGACGCACCGGGCGCCAAAGTGATCCGCTCCCTCGTCGACGATCTTCGCGCGCAAGGCATCGCGGTCGCGTTCCTTCTGCCTCCGCTCCACCCGACGGCGTACGAGGAGGCCGGACCCTATCTCGAGCGCGCCGATGCCGCGATCCACGAGCTCGCCGACGAGAGCGCGGTGCCGCTCATCGATTGCAGGGCCTCGTTCTCCGCATCGGACTTCCGGGACGTGACACACCTGGTCGAACCGGCGGCGGAGAGACACTCGGCGTGCGTGGGCGAACGCATGCGCGCGATCGCGCACGACTGACCGTGCTCTTCAACAGCCTCGCCTACGTGATCTTCCTGCCCATCGCGTGGGTCGCCTTCTGGGCCGCGCCGGCGCGTCGCCGTCTCGACGTGATGCTCGTCGCGAGCTACGTCTTCTACGCGAGCTGGAGCATCCCCTACGCCGCGATGATCTTCGGCCTCGTGGTGGCCAACTACGTGTTCGGCATCGTCCTCGGCCGCGCCACGACACCGCGGCGAGCCCTTCTCGCGGTGTTCATCGCGGTGGACCTCGCGGTCCTCGGCATCTTCAAGTACTACGACTTCTTCCTCACGTCGGTCACCGGCGCCGCGAACGCCGCGCTCGGCGCCGACCTCCAGCCGCCGCTGCTCACGCTGGTGCTTCCGCTGGGCATCTCCTTCTTCACCTTCGAGTTCATCCACTACCTCGTCGACATCTACCACGGCGACGTCGCCGTGCACAGCTTCACGAAGTTCCACGTGTTCGCCGCGTTCTTCCCGACGCAGATCGCGGGTCCGATCAAGCGCTTCCAGCAGTTCGTGCCGTCGCTCGCGCAGATCGGGCACTTCGACACTGTGCTCGCTCGCGAAGGGCTGTGGCTCATCGGCCGCGGCCTGGCGAAGAAGGTCCTGCTAGGCGATCGCCTCGCGCCGTGGGTGATGGACGGGATCCGCGCCGCGAGCGACGGCGCCATCGGAACGACGGACGCGTGGATCACGATGCTCACGTTCGCCCTGCAGGTGTACTTCGATTTCTCCGGCTACACCGACATCGCACGTGGCTCCGCGGCTCTCTTCGGCTTCCGCATCCCGATCAACTTCGACATGCCATACCTCGCGACATCGCTGTCGGACTTCTGGCGGAGATGGCACATCTCCCTCTCCACCTGGCTTCGGGACTACATCTACTTCCCGCTGGGCGGCTCCCGGCGATCGATGCCGATCGTCATGCGCAACCTCTTCATCACGTTCGTGGTCGCTGGCCTTTGGCACGGAGCGGCGTGGCACTACGCGGCGTTCGGTGCGATGTGGGGCGTCGGGCTCGGCATCCAGCACCTCCTGCGCACTCTCATCCCATTGCCGCCCAGCCGTGCGCTGTCGGTGGGCGGCTGGCTCTTCACGATGCCGTTCTTCCTTCTGAGCCTCGCGTTCTTCCGCTGCCCGGACTTCGAGTCCGCGGGTGTCATGGTGCGAGCGATGCTGGGCGAGGGGGTCGGCGCCGGCACGCTCAGTCTCCGGGCTTCGCTGTTCGTCATCGCGACGGCCGCGGCACTCCTGCTCACCTGGCTGGTGTCACGTGCGGAGTGGTCGGGACTTCGCGTGCCGATGCCACGCCTGGGTCCGATCGCACTCGGCGTGGCCGCGTCAGCTGTGGTCGTCATCGCTTCGCTCGCCGCGCCGGCGGGAAGCGACGCCTTCTTCTACTTCCAGTTCTGAGCCCGGCACCGCCTAACGAGCGGGTGCCGTCTCCGACGACGCTTCGAGGTATTCGCCAGGCTGCAGATCCAACGGGCACGTCACCTGCGCGATCGACTTCAGGACGCGCGCTGGATTGCCCGCAACGACGAGCTCGGCGGGCACGGCACGTGTGACCACGCTGCCGGCGCCCACAACGGATCGCTGGCCGATCGTGACGAAGGGAAGGATCGTTGCATTCATGCCGATCTGCGCGCCGCGCTCGATCGTCGGCCCGCGCATGCAGGCATGGTTCACGCTGCCGGGATGAGGGTCGTTGGCGAGACCAACGCCAGGGCCGATCGTGACGTCGTCCTCGATCGTCGTGAAGGCGGCGACATAGCAGTTCGCCTGGACCCGCACGCGATCGCCCAACATGCAGCCGACCTCGATCACCGTGTTGTTCTCGATGTGACAGTCGTCACCGATGACGGTGTCCTCACCGATGAACACGTTGTGCCCCGTCTCGAATCGGTCCCCGATCCGCACGCCGTCGTCGATGCTCGAGCCGGCGCGGATGCGCGCATCGCGGCCGATGTCGATCGGGTGCGAGGCGCCTTTCGTGTGCTCGCCACCGACGCGGACGCCGTCGTCAATGAGGGTGCCCTGGCCGATGCGTACGTAGCTCGGCCATCGAGCGCCGCGGTGGTCGGCTCGAAGCGTCAGATCAGCTCCCACCAGTCGAGATCCGCGGGCCCGTCCACGAGCGCGAGCGCCTGTGCGGCGAACATCGTGGCCCAGGCGTTCTCATGTACCTCCGCGGCCTGCGGTTCGTACGGCACCGACCAGCCGTACTCGGCGAGGCTGGCGACCTGCCGCAGGCGCAGGATCGATGGCCGGACCGACGAAGCGCGACCGAGAAGAGCGGCGAGACGGACGACCTGGGCGTGCACGTCGCTCTGCTCGCGGCTAGCGGCGGTATCCGCGAGGCGCGGGAATCCGCCCGACGGCCGGCAGTGGGACACCAGCTCGTCGAACGAGGCCTGGAGGATCTCGTCAAGGCCCGTCGTTCGGTGGGCCGCGTTCCAGATCCAGAGGCCCTCGAGCGCGTAGCAGGTCGCGTGGAGGTTGACGCGGCCGGCTTCATCACGCAGCCCATCGCTCGCGAGAGAGAAGACGCTGCTGACGTCATCGATGATCCGAAGCGCGGCTTCGCGCATGCCGGCGACACCGAGCTCGGCGGCGAGGAGCAGGCACTGCACCGTCTTCGCCAGATGCAGTCGTCCCACGGTCGACCACGTCGCCGGGCGTCCATGCGGCTGGCCGGCGGTCGGATCGAGCGGCGGGAGGTGGCCAAGCTCCCTGACCTGGTCTCGCAGACGCGAGGCCGTGCGGATGCCGGCGGCGACCGCGCGGGCATTCCCGGCGCGCACTCCGTACTTGATCAGGCCCGCCGCGATGATGCCCTGGTCGAAGTTGTAGACGGCCGACCCATCGATGCGGCGCGACGCGGATGCGTTCGCCTCGATGCGCGCGATGAGCCAGTCAGCGGCCCGGACCACCGCCGCGCTGCCCGTCGCATCCGCGAACACCGCGGCACTCAGGTAGTACCCCGTGATCTCGGGATACTCGTCCGAGAGGCGGCAGGTGCGACGGTCGCGCCATCCGGCGATGCCACCGCTTGGATGAGCGAGAACGCCCGCGAAGAGCCAATCGAACAGATCCGCGCTGCTCGGCTTGGTCAGGCCGCGGTGTGCGCCTTGTCGGAGGATCTCTGGCTGGCCCGCGACGACGGGTTCCGGCAGTCTCTCTAACACCAGCACATCGTTACGGTGCCGCGTTAAGACCGGATGTGGCACACGCTTGAGCCAGTCCCAGTTGACGCCGCAGCCTTCAGCTGGCCGGCGTCCCGAACGCTGGCTCGAGGACGCCCACCCGCCGCGCGACGTCCTCAGAGATGGGCGAAGCCACGGCGAGCGCCTTCACGGCCGCCAGGTAAAGGCGATCGAACGACGAGGCTTGGCGGATGCCGCGTTTGGAATGACCGATCGGCATGAGGTGACATCCACGGAGTGGTGCGTTGCGCGCGAGCCAGTCGAGCTCCTCATCGAGGTATGCCCAGTACCGTTCGCACGCGTCCGCCTCGTCGCCCGCGCGATCAAGCGTGGCGAGCAGGCGCGCGGGAATGACGATGCCGGGGATCGCCATGAGCCGACGCGCGTGATCGCACGAGCGGATCGGAGCGAGCCCAACGATCAGCGGCAGGTCTGCGAGCGCTTCCGGGATCCGATCGATCGCCGCGGCGAAGGCCCGGCTGTCGAACACAGGCTGCGTCTGTACGAACTGCGCGCCCGCCGCGTGCTTGCGGACGAGGCGCTCGACTTCGTGGACCAGATCCGGTGCGAACGGTGACCACGCGGCGCCGACGCAGAACGGCTCCGCCGTGCCCAGCAGCTCGACACCAAGGCCCGCGGGAAAAGCGCGGGCCGCCTCGATCAGGCTGAAGACGTCGACATCCGTGATGTCCGCCGATGAGTCCGGGACATCACCGGTCAGGCACAGAACATTGCGCACGCCGAGCGCCGAAGCCCCCAGGAGTTCGGCGATCAGCGCGTTCCTCGCGCGCGATCGAGACACGAGCTGCACGATCGGTTCGACACCGAGATCGGCGTGGGTGAGGATCGCGGCGGCGGCGATCGGCGAAAGTGCGGGACGGCCACGAAGGCCGTCGGTGATGTTCACGGCGACGACCTGCGGACGGAGCAGCCCCTTGACCCGTTCGATGATCAGCTCGTGCGCGACGGTCGCCGGCACCGCGAGCTCGGCGGTGATCACGGAGCGGCCCGCATCGAGAGCGCGGTGAAATCGCGATCGGACGCCGTTAGCGGACAATTCCATCACTCCCCGTGCTTTACGGTCGAGCGATGAAGTGGAAGTGCGAATTGGTGTCGTAGGCCAGTTCGAACGCGCCCGACGTGTACGGGCCGCCGCCGTCCATATCGAAGATCCGCAGGCCCGCGTCGCCGGTCAGCAGACGGAAGATGTCGCCCGGCGTCGTCCCGTAGTACTCGGACGAGCCCCGTCCGTGTTGGAACGCGACGATCGGTCTGTACTGCGCGATCGTCCGAAGCGCGCCGCGGAACACCATCTCCTCGGCGCCCTCGACGTCGACTTTGATGAAGTGCGGCACATATCCCGCGGGTAGGTGATCGTCCAGTCGCTCGGTGCGGACACTGATCGTATCGACCTTGCCGCTGCTCCCCGAATAGTCGGGTCGCCGGAAGCCGCTCACCCAGGGCCTTTCTCTCACATATGTGAACGTCGTCTCCCCGTCGGCGTCCGACAGGGCCTGGCCGCGAACGTCCACCTGTGGAAATCTCGATCGCAGCGCTGCGTTGAACACCTCGAGCGGCTCGTACGCAATGTGTTGTCCATGGGGCGCGACTCGCACGATCTCTGAGAGGACCTTGCCGTTCGCGGCGCCAATGTCGATGCAGTTCGCATCGGCGGGCAGAGCGAAGGCGAGAAGCATTCGTAGATGCTCGTGATCCTTCCACGTTCGGTCGAAGATCCGCGAGCGTCGGCGGCGCCACGTGGTGAGAAAGGCGCGAGCCGGCTGCTCTATCCCGGCAGCGCTTGCCGCCCATTTGATACGGCGCGTGGCGAGCGCCAAATCGGACACTCCTCTCTCCCGCTGCTAGTTCGCCGGGCGCGGACGGACGGCGATGGTGACGCCCACCCACGCTTGATCCGCGTCGTTGCGGAACGGGCCGGGGTCCTCCGACGCGACGGCGTTCTCGCGCCGTGCCGACGCCATCGACGCGCGTGCGATGACGCCGCCCGACGCGTCGTACCGACCGTTCGTGTAACCCGGTGGGTAGCCCGAGGTCACGCCCAGGTTCTCCGCGCCATACGCGGCGACCCACAGAGTGTTCTCGGTGTCCCATGTCGCCGGGTCGAGCGCGGGCGGATCGGGGCTCAGACCGGTGCCGGTCGAGGCCGCGTCCGCGATCGCGTCGCCGAGGACGCCGTCATCGAACCAACCGGTGATCCGGAAAACATGCGCCACCGCGGGCTCGATGACCGAGGTCTGGAAGTCCACGGTCGTACCGCCCTCGGTTCCGTCCGCCCTCTTCGCGAAGCGGCTCGTGCGCACCACGGTGCTGTTGAGCGTCGTGCCGATGTTCGTCCAACCGGCCGGGGTCGCGACGGTCGCGTACGCGTGGTTGGTGAAGATGCAGAGGAGCAGATCGCCGGCGTTGACCTGTGCCGGCATCGCGACGGCGTGGCTGTTCGCATGGACCGGGAACGCGGACGCCGTCACTGACTCCACGACCGGGAAGGGGCTCGGACCGGACGCCGACGGCTGGCCGCCGCCGTAGGAGCATGCCGCGCCGGGCTGCTCGAAAGCGCGGATGTGTCCGTCCCATGCGTCGCGGATCCAGAACACCGGCACGCCGTAGCTCAGGTCGTCGCACTCAACGTCCTGCGGGCTGCCGCCGGCGTACGTGTTGTAGGGGTGCCAAGCGACCTTGGTACCGGTCTTCGAGTATTCGAACAGGTAGAAGCACCCCGCGACACTCACGAAGAGGTTCCCGCCGCCCGTTGCGATGCCGCTGCTCTGGCTGTATCCGCACTGCGCGGTCATGTCGTTGGGCGGGAGGCCGACGTCGATGTAGGGCGATCCTGAGATGAGCTGCGCGGTGCCCAGCGCATCGGGCGCCGTGCTGTAGTGGTAAATGCGCGTCGTGGCATCGGGGCTGTACCAGATCGTGTCGTCGGAGCGGTCGTACGCGATCTTGACCTCCGTCGCGTACTGACCGGTCGAGAAATTGGGCCGGTCCTGCACCGGGTCGACGGTGAAAACGAGTGTCGCCGTACCAGATTTGGTGAGGAGGTAGATCGAGAGCCCGTCGCTTCCGACCGCCCAGAACTTGTCTCTGCCGGCGTCGTAAGCCAAGGTGATGATGCCCTGAGCGCCGATGATCGGGGCGCTGACGTGGCCGGTCGCATACGTCTGCGCGCCCGCTGGTGGCACATCGATCCGGTGGAGCACCGGGGTGCCGTAGCCAACGTAGTACAGGTACTTTCCGTCGAACGCGACGCTCGGGGCGACCTGCGTCGGCCATTGGTCCGGCACGACCACGTCCGCGACCAGATCGCCGCCGGCCGCCGCCACCGGCTGTGCAAGGAACATGAGCTGCAAGAGCAAGGCTGCGATGAGCGCGGCTGCTCCGCGACTCAATGACCTGTTCATCTAGATCCTCCTGTCATGCGGCCGTCCCCAAGCGTGGAGATACGACTGCTTTCGTCTTGGTCGATCCGTCCATGAACCCAGCCGGCCCTGCGTAGCGGAAGCCCGCAGCCGCGGCGGAGCTCGGCGCGATCAGGCTCCGTCCATCGAAGAGAAGGTCTCCGCGCGTTGCCCGCCGGATCGCACGCAGGTCCATCGCCGCGAACTCGGGCCATTCCGTGGCGATCACGACGGCGTCCGCCGCCTCACATGCGTCCGCGAGCGTCGAGCGCACGCTGATCCGCGGTTCCGCCGGGAGAACGCGGACCGCCGGGTCGTACGCGTTCACAGACAAGCCGGCCTTCAGAAGCAGTCCAGCGAGCGCGACCGCTGGTGACTCACGTGTGTCGGCGGTGCCGGCCTTGAACGCGAGGCCCAGAAGGCCGACCTGCGAACCGTGCGGCAGCACGCGTTCGATCGCAGCAGCGAAGCCGCGTAGCTGCCGCGCGTTCTGATCGATCGCGGCCTTGAGCACGAGGAAGTCGTAGCCCATGCCGTCGGCGATGGCCTGCAGCGCACGAGTGTCCTTGGGAAAGCACGAGCCACCCCAACCGAGACCGGGGCGAAGGAACTGCCAGCCGATCCGGGGGTCGAGGCCCATGGATCCGAGCACGGCGGCCGCGTCGGCGCCCACGGCCTGCGCGAGATTCGCGATCTCGTTCGCGAAGCTGAGTTTCGTGGCGAGGAATCCGTTCGCCGCGTACTTCGCGAGCTCCGCGCTCGCTGCGCTCATCCAGCGGAAGGGCACGGGCGCTCGCGAGCTGTCATCACCGCCCAGGTCGCGGGGCAGCGCGCGCCGGTCGATGATGCGTCGATACAGCGCTTCGACCGCGATCGCTGCATCCGGCGGGCCGCCGGCGATGATCCTGTCGGGAAAGAACGCATCGTGAAGGGCATGGCCTTCGCGCAGGAACTCGGGATTCGAGACGACGCGCTGCGCGTGAAGCGGACCGCTCTGCAGACGGTCACACGTACCCACCGGCACGGTCGACCTCACGACGACCAGCGCGCCGCGTCTCGCGTGCGAACCGATCTGCGCCGACGCGGTCTCGACCTGCTCGAGGTCGGGCCGACCATCGCTGCCCATCGGAGTCCCGACCGCGACGACGATGACCTCGGAGTCGGCGAGGTCCGTCGCTATTGGCGCGAAGCACACGTCGACCTTTCGCAGGAGCTCGCCGAGGCCTGGCTCGCGGAGCGGGTCGTCCCCCCTGCGCCATGCGGCGAGACGGTCGGGGTCGCGCTCGATGCACGTCACGCGATTGCCGAGGTACGCGAGAACCGCGGCGGAAACCGCGCCGACGTAGCCCGCGCCAACGACGGTCACTCTCACGGCGCGCCGCGGTCGGGTCTCTCGGGCGCGGCAGCGGCCACCGTCGCGAGCAGGATCGGAAGGAAGAACGGCAGCAACACCATGCGCCTCTGGTCGAGGACGCGAAGACCGCTGTTCGTCCACTGCGCAGCCCGCTCGTCCGCGGTGAGATAGGGGCGGTCCTTCAGATACCGAGCCAGCCAATCGGGCCCGATGTTGTCGATGAGCACGAAGCCGCCGCCGGGTCGCAGGACCCGCGCGACCTCACGCAAGCCGCGCTCCTGATCGGCCCAGTGATGGAACGCGATCGTGCTGAAAGCGAGGTCGATCGATCGATCGGGAAGGGGGATCGCTTCGGCGCCCGCGAGATACAGCTCAGCGCGCGTGAGGCCGCGGCCCGCGGCGATCATGCCTTCGGACGGATCGATGCCCACGAGGCGAGCATTCGGCCAGCGCGTGTGCGCCGCCCGCAGCAGCCGACCAGTCCCGGAGCCGACATCCAGGATCGCGGCAGGCTCTCCGAACTGTGCCGCGAGCTTGAATGCGCGGCGGTGCACACGATCGAAGTGGAGCCACTGCCATTTCGAGCGCTCGTATCGCCCGGACCATCGGTCGAACTGGGCGACGTCATCGTCGTCCTCGGGACCTCGCGACACGGTCTGTTCCCAGGCCATGGCCGTTATCGAATCGTGCGCGGATTGAGGCGCAATACGGTGGGCAAATGATGTCGTGGCCGGGCGTTGGTCAACGCCGGCGCCGGAGCGCTCGGTGGGGGTCAATCGCTCGTCAATCCCGGCTCAAGGTCATTCGTGATCGGACGTCGGCTATACAAGGCGAGCCGCGTCCCGAGGACATGGAAGATCGGAGCGTCGAGAGTCGGGGCGAGCTCGTTCAGGTACGCGTAGATCCCGGAGTAGTGGGTGTAGTCGTCCCAGATGATCGCGCCGGACGGCGAGAGCATCGCGAGGGCTGCTTCGGTGTCGGACCTCACGTAGCTGTAACTGTGGCTCGCGTCGATGAAGGCGAGGTCGATCCTCCCGCGATAGGG
>WNFL01357522.1_pt1 | contig 19452 bp, 18 predicted proteins | sample 5400361 | NCBI WGS metagenome assembly WNFL01 (sample SAMN13153351, study PRJNA577476) | soil metagenome | isolation source: 40 cm soil on Douglas fir-dominated hillslope | place: USA:California | collected 2013-09-17
CTCGTCTTCAACGTCGAGGTCCCCGGCTTCAAGGAGAACGAGCTGACGCTCCGCGCCGAGAACGGCGTGCTGACCCTCGAGGGTGAGCGGAAGTTCGAGAACAAGAGGAACGAGAAGAACTTCCATCGCGTCGAGCGGTCCTACGGCCGCTTCGTCCGCTCCTTCACATTGCCGGGCAACGTGAGCACCGAGAAGATCTCGGCGCAGCTCAACGACGGCATCCTCTCGATCGAGCTGCCGAAGCGCGAGGAAGCGAAGCCGAAGTCGATCCCGATCGGGGCCGGCCAGAAACAGATCAGGGGCACCGGCACCGACACGTCGCGCATGGGCTCGCAGACGCCCGTCAAGGAACGCGAGCCCGAGCTCGTCGGCTCGACTCGGTAACGGAGCCGTTCCCGGACGAATCAGGCCCGGCGCGAGCCGGGCCTTTTTCTATCTCGCGAAGCCGTAGGCGGCGCGATCGACGAGGGGCGGAAGCATTTCGCGCGGCAGGAGCAGCGTTCGCACGGCCCAGAGCTCCGGAAAGATCCGGTAGCGCGCGGTTTGATCGAGGTAGTCGACGCCCGACGACCCTCCCGTCCCGATGCGCCGCCCGATCGTGCGCTCCACCATGCGCGCGTGGCGCGTTCGCCAGAGAACGAGCTGCTCCTCGAGCTCCACGATCGTGTCGACGAGAAGGCGCGGCCAGGCGAGGAGCGGCAGGTCGCGGTACGACTCGATGAAGAGGAGCCCCGCGCGGACACGCTTCACGCGAGCCCGCTCCTGGGGGGGAGCGTCCTCGGCCGCGAGGAACGCCCGCGTCGTCTCGGCGGCCTCCGCGAAGCGGCGTCGGATCGCCTCCGGCTCCCCGCCCCACGCTCCCGCGACGCGCGTCGCCTGAGCCGCGGCGAGGTCTCCGCACCTCTCGACGTACTCGGCGAGGAACGCGTCGACGACCACCGCGTCGCGCGGGTCGCCGGGGCTCGAGCCCCGGACCGGAGTCCGGTAGAGCCAGTCGTGCAGCGCGCCGCGCAGCGTCGTCTCGCCGCGCGCCGCCTCGATCCGTCCCCAGGCCGCGGCTCCGCTCTCGGACTTCGCCGCGAGCGACCGGATGTGCTCGAGCGCCTGGCTCTCGCCGTAGGCGTGGCGCTCGGTCTCCACCAGGCCGAGCAGGATCTCGATCTCGCGCATCTGGTACGACTGGAAGCCGCTCGCCGGCGCGAGCTTGTCGCGGAAGTCGAGGAAGTCCTGCGGCGTGAGCGTCTCCATGATGCGGAACTGATCGACCGTGAGGCGCAGGATCTCGTTGACGCGGCGGAGGTGGTGGACGACGAACGGCACGGATTCCTCCGGCACGCGTGGCGCGGCGAGGTGCCCGCGCGCGATCCTCAGCTCCGAGAGGATCAGCTTGAACCAGAGCTCGTAGACCTGATGGACGACGATGAAGTGGAGCTCGTCGGAAGCGATACGCGTCTCGTCGCCCTCGAGCCCGCCCTGGAGCGCGAGGAGGCGGTCGAGCTTCAGGTAGTCCCAGTAGGTCGGCGTCGCCACGTCGCTCAGCCCTTGAAGCGCTTCCGGCGCGGAAGGAGCTCGTTCAGCTCGCGTATCGCGATCTGAAGACCCCTCGAGACGCCTTCCGGCTCCTCGCGCCGGAGGGTCTTCATCTCGTACTCCTCCTTCAGCCTGTGAAGGCGATGCCCGAGCGCCCAGAGGATCGTCTGCACCGCCTTCTGCTCGTCCTCGCTCCGGAGCTTCGCCAACTTTCGCCTCGCAGCGACGGGGCCGTCTTCGGCGGCCCCGCACCCCGGCATCATAGAGTCGACCGATGCCTCTCCTCCTCGTCCTCGTTCGCACGCGGAACCCCGGGAACCTCGGCGCTGCCGCGCGCGCCGCGAAGGGCTTCGGCGCCGAGCTCCTCCTCGTCGACCCGCGCTGCGAGCGAACGGACTCGGACGCGCGCGCGTTCGCCTCGGGCGCCGAGGACGTGCTCGACGGCGCCCCGGTCCTCGGCGGCTGGGACGAGCTCCTGCGCGGCGCCGACGCGGTCCACGCGCTCACCGCGATGCGGGGCCGGCTCGCGCGCGGCCTGCCGCCGGTGCGGCCGTGGTCGGCGATCCGAACGGCGTCCGCGTCCCGGCGCGTGGCGCTCGTCGTCGGGCCCGAGCGCTCCGGCCTCACGACCGAGGAGCTTCGCCGCTGCGACGGCCGCCTCACGATCCGCACGCGCCCGGAGTTCCCGACCCTCAGCATCGCGCAGGCCTCGGCCGTCGCGCTCGCGCTCGCGCAGCCGCTCCGGGCGGCGCGCGGCGAGAACGCGCCCCCGCCGGCGACGTCCGGGGAGCTGGCACGCCTCCACTCGTCTCTGAAGGAGACGCTCCTCGGCGCCGGATTCGCGGGTGAGGGCCGGTCGACCGACGCGCTCGCGGAGATCGACACGCTCCTGCTGCGCGCGCAGCCGACGAGCCGGGAGGTGACGCTCCTCCTCGGCGCGCTCGCGAAGCTCCGCCGCGAGGAGGAGAAGGAATGAGGCATCCGCTGGCAGGCGTCGTGGCGCTCTGCGCGATCGCGGCGCTCTCTCCCGCGTCCCGTTCCGCTCCGGCCCCGACCGACGCCGGCCTCCGCGTCACCCTCCTCGGCACCGGCAACCCGCGCCCTTCTTTCGAGCGATTCGGACCGAGCATCCTCATCGAGACCGCGAGCGGTCGCCGCGTCCTCCTCGACGCGGGGCGCGGCGCGACGATGCGCCTCTGGCAGGTCGGCGGCGCGGAGCTTCTGGCGAGCGTCGACGTCGTCCTCCTGACGCACCTGCACTCCGACCACGTCGTCGGGCTGCCGGACGTCTGGCTGACCGGCTGGCTCTTCGGGCGGAAGACGCCGCTCCGCGTGATCGGCCCGCGCGGCACCGCGGAGCTCGTCGAGGGTCTGAAGCGCGCGTACGCGTTCGACGTGAAGATGCGGCGCGATGTCGACGAGCGCCTCCCCGGGACGGGGGCGGAGCTCGTCGCGGAGGAGACCGGGGGCGGCGGCGTCCTCGATTCCGGCGGCCTCCGAGTCACGGCCTTCGCCGTCGACCACGGCGTCGTGACGCCCGCGCTCGGCTACCGCATCGACGCCGGCGGCCGCTCGGCGGTCTTCTCCGGCGACACGCGGCCGAGCGAGGCGCTCGTCGAGGCCGCGCGCGGCGTCGACCTCCTCGTCCACGAGGTCGTGAGCCCCGAGGTCGAGAGGCGCGTCGCGAAGATCCAGGGGAAGGAGCGGATCGAGCGCGTCATCGCTCACCACACGACGCCGGAGGAAGCGGGCCGGATCTTCGCGCGAGCGAAGCCGCGCCTCGCGGTCTACTCCCACATCGTGCCCTCGCCCGCCACCGCCGCGGACCTCGTCCCTCCGACGCGAAAGACCTATGCGGGCCCTCTCGTCGTCGGCGAGGACCTCGTCGAGATCGACGTCGGCGAGAAGGTCACGACGAAGAAGCGCGCGCAGGCGCGGTGACGTTGCTCGGGCTCACCTCGTCCGCTCCGCCCCGGTCCGCCTTCGCGAGAACGGTCGCCAGGACCAGATCGCCGACCACGTTGATCGTGGTGACCCCCATGTCCATCAGGCGGTCCACGCTGACGACGAGCGCCACGGCCGGCGCCGGGATCCCGAACATCAGGCAGAGGGTCGCGAGGAGAGGAAGGTTCCCTCCGGGGACGCCCGGTGTCGCGAAAGCGAATGCGACGCAGAGCGCGTAGATCTCGAGCTCCTGCACCCCGGAGATGCGCACGCCGAAGACGTCGGCGAGGAAGAGCATCGAGATCGCGATGAAGATCGACGAGCCGATCTGGTTCGCGACCGCGCCGAGCGTCAGGACGAACCGCACCTTGGATTCGGGGATCCCGAGCTGCTCCTTCGCCGTCCGGAGAGAGATCGGGAACGTGGCGCTCGAGGAGCTCGTGACGAAGGCGAACCAGAACGGCTCCCGGATCTTCCGGTAGAAGTCGAGTGGGGACCGTCCCCCGAAGCGCCAGATCACGAATGGAAAAACGACGCCGAACGCGACGAGCCACGCCAGGAAGAAGGTCGCGACGTAGAGCGACAGCGACGAGATCAGGTCGAGGCCCAGGCGGGCCGTGAAGCCGAAGGCGATGAAAACGATGCAGAACGGCGCGATCTTCAGCGCGATCGTGACGATGTTCATGCTGAGCGCGAAGAGACCCGCGAAGAAGCGCGTCAGGAGCTCCATCTCCGCGGGCGGCCCCATCAGGATCGCGATCGCGACGAAGAGGCTGAAGATGAGGACCGCAGGCAGACCGAGTCCGTTGTCGTGCACGGTCAGGGCCCGCGAGAGGTGTCCGATCGGGTTGTCGGGGATGAGGCCGACGAGGGCCTTTCCGAGCCCGGGGAACTCCTTCGCCTCGATCTCGTCCTTCGCCGCTTCCACGCCGTAGCGCGCCGAGAGCTCCGCGCGCTGCTCGGCCGTGATGCCGCGGCCCGGGTGGACGACCGCCTCGGTGAGCTCGGCCGCCCCGACGAGGACGACCGTCATGCCCAGGACGAAGAGGACGTACCGGATCCCCATCGACCGGACGCGGTCCCACGTCTTCAGCCCCGTCACGCCGAGGATGAACGCCGAGACGATGAGCGGAATGATGATCATGAAGACGAGGCGCAGGAACACCTCGCCCACGGGCTCGATCACCTGATCGAGGAGCCACGCGACGCGAGCGTCGTGCGGCAGCAGCAGATTCACCGAGAGGCCGCCGAGCGCGCCGACGATGAAGCCGGCGAGCACCTGGCGCCCGTCGCTCCAGCGCCAGAAACGCCACCCGGCAGGCGTCTCGTCAGAGGGCGAAGCTCCTCGTCCGGAGTCGTGCAGCACGAGGAGGATGCTATCGAATGCTCAGACGTCGAGATCGTCCGCGGTCACTTCCCGCGCTCGCTCCGTGATGAACCGGTAGCGCGCGGAGGCGTCCTTCCCCATCAGCTCGCCGAGAGTTCTCTCGGCCTCGAGGACGTCGGGCACGGTCACCTTGAGCGCGCGGCGCCGGCGCGGGTCGAGCGTCGTCGCCTTGAGCTGCTCCGGCATCATCTCGCCGAGGCCCTTGAAGCGCATGATCTCGGGCTTCACGTTCTTCGGGAGCCTCGCGAGGATCTTCGCCTTCTCCTCGTCGTCCAGCGCCCAGTGCGTCTCCTTGGCGGCGTCGATCCGGTAGAGCGGCGGCTGCGCGAGGTAGACGTGCCCCTTCTCGATCAGCTTCGGCAGGTGGCGCCAGAAGAACGTGAGGAGGAGCGTCGAGATGTGCGCGCCGTCGGCGTCGGCGTCCATCAGCAGGAAGACTTTTCCGTAACGGCGCACCCGAGCGCCGAGACGATGTCGTTCAGCTCCTTGTTCCCCGACACCTTCGCGGAGTTCGCCTGCTCGGCGTTCAGCACCTTGCCGCGGAGCGGAAGGATCGCCTGCGTGTGTCGGTCGCGCCCCTGCTTCGCCGAGCCTCCCGCGGAGTCTCCCTCCACGATGAAGAGCTCCGCCTCGGACGGATCGGTGGACGAGCAGTCCGCGAGCTTCCCCGGCAGGTTGAGACGATGCGAGACGGCGGTCTTCCGCGTCACCTCTCGCACGGCGGCGCGGCTCGCCTCTCTCGCGCGCGCGGCGAGCACGATGCGGCCGACGATCTGCTCCGCGAACGTCCGGTTCTCGTTCAGCCACTTCTCGAGCGCGGGACGCACGGCGCCGTCCACCTGCGCCGTCAGCTCCGGGTTGTTGAGGCGGTCCTTCGTCTGTCCCTGAAACTGCGGCTCGAGGACGTACGCGGAGAGGATCGCGACGATGCCCTCGCGGATGTCCTCCGCCGTCACGTTGACGCCCTTCGGGAGGAGCTCGTGCGTCTCGAGGTAGTTGCGGACCGCCTTCACGATGCCGCCGCGCAGGCCGGCCTCGTGCGTGCCGCCCGACGGCGTGGGGATGCCGTTGACGTACGACCTGATCGTCTCGTCCGTCGACTCGGTCCACTGGAGCGCGAGCTCGAGGCGCGGGTCCGCCTCGCGCTGGAACGCGAACTCGCCGGCGTGCGTCGCCGGCTTGCCCCGTTCCATCACGATCTTCCGGAGGTAGTCCGCGATGCCGCCCTCGTGCTCGAGCTCGTGGCGGACGGGCGGCTTCTTCGTCTCGTCGAGGAAGACGACGCGGAGCCCGCGGTGGAGGTAGGTCTTCGCCTCGAGGCGCTCGCGGATCTCGTCGGGGTCGAAGAGTAGCCTGCCGAAGATCTCCGCGTCGGGGCGGAAGAGGATCGTCGTCCCCGAGCCGCGCACCTTCTCCTTCGAGATCTTCTCCACCTTCGACGTCGCGTGCCCCTTCGCGTACGTCTGGCGCCACTCGGCGCCGTCGCGCCGCACGGTCGCGACCATCCTCTCCGAGAGCGCACAGACGACGGAGGAGCCGACGCCGTGAAGCCCGCCCGAGTGGACGTAGTTCCCCTGCTCGAACTTTCCACCCGCGTGGAGCGTCGTCAGGATCAGCTCGAGCGCGGATTTCTTGTACTTCGGGTGGACGTCGACCGGGATGCCGCGCCCGTTGTCCGACACCTCGACCTCGCGCGAGTCGGGCCCGAGGCGCACCTCGATGCGCGTCGCGTAGCCGTTGATCACCTCGTCGACGGCGTTGTCGACGATCTCCGAGACGAGGTGATGGAGCCCGCGCGAGTCGACGCCCCCGATGTACATGCCGGGCCGCTTGCGGACCGGCTCGAGCCCTTCGAGGACGGTGATGTCGCGCGCGGTGTAAGCGGTGGGCGCCATGGAGGAAGCCGGACGGTAGCGGCGCCGGACCGGGGCGTCAAGGCGACGGGCGCAGGTGATGGGCGCTTCAGCCGATCGACTCGAAGACGCCCAGCTTCTTGTTCTTCCTCACGTCGTCCCAGGCGAACCACCGCCCGTTCATCGCGACGTAGACGCCGTGCGGGAGCGTCTGCGCGAAGGAGAGCGCGCTGCCGAGGTTGAAGAGGCCGTCCGAGCTGCCGAACGCCCACGGGATCATCGCCCCGGTCAGGACGATCGTCTTCGGGAGGGCCGCCTTCCCGAGAACGCGTGCGGTTTCGGCCATGGTGTCCGTGCCGTGCGTGATGACGATTCGCTCCTCGCGCGATTTCCTGCAGCTCTCGAGGATCAGGTCGCGATCCGCGTCCGTCATCTCGAGGCTGTCGACCATCATCACGGTGCGCACGGAGACCTCGACGCGGCAGCGCCCGCGCTCGAGCATCTCCTTCACGTGCGTGTCGTCGAAGTAGAGAGAGCCGGTCAGCTCGTCGTATTCCTTGTCGAAGGTTCCGCCGGTGACGAGGATCCGGATGCTCATCGCGTGCATTCTGACGCGAGAATAAGATCGTGACGCACGCACGGGAGGCCGCCATGAGGATCGCCGGCTCTCTGTCGCTCGCCCTTCTGCTCTCGGCGCCGCCGTCAGCGGCCTCGGGCCCTCCGGCGCCGCGTCCCGCGCTCGGGCCTCTCGCCGTGGCGACGCCGGCGGGGACGGCGTTCGCGTATCAGGGGCGGCTCACGGTCGCGGGCGCCCCGGCGAACGCGTCGTACGACTTCCAGTTCACGCTCTACGACGATCCCGACGCAGGCGCGATCGTGTCCGGTACGAGCACGCAGACGGTCCCGGGCGTGAGCGTCGAGAAGGGGCTCTTCACGGTGCCGGTCGACTTCGGACCCTACGCGTTCACGGGCGATGCCCGATGGATGCTGATCGCGGTCCGCCCCGCTTCGACGGGCGGCTACACGCCGCTCGTTCCGCGCCAGCAGGTCCGGCCGACGCCCTATGCGATCGGTCTCGCGCTCCCGTACTCCGGCGACACCGCCGCCGGCGACAATGCCCTCTCGATCAACCACAGCGGCACGGGCGCGCTCTATTCCGCGGTCTACGCGCGCGGGCCGGTGGGTGTCACCGGTATCGGGACTGCAACGGACAGCGGCTGGGGCATCTTCGGCTCGCACGCGGGCGGCGGGGTCATTTACTACGGTGCCGGAGCTCACGGAACCTCTTCGACGGGTTACGGCGTCGTCGGGGCGAGCACGTCGAACTACGGCGTCTTCGGCGTGCATACCGGAAGCGGGAACGCTGCCGGAGTCCAGGGGCGCACGGAATCCGCCGACGCGAACGCCGTCGCCGTCTACGGCGACCTCGCCTCCACGACTCCCGGCGGCTTCTCCTCCGGCGTGAAAGGTGTCAGCAAGGGAACGACGGGAAACGGCATCGGCGTCTTCGGGAAGACGGAGAGCGGCTACGGCGTCTACGGCGAGGCGACCGGCACCGGCTATGCGGGCTATTTCAGCGGCAAGGTGCACATCGCGGGCAACCTGACGAAGTTGACGGGCACCTTCAAGATCGACCACCCGCTCGACCCGGAGAACAAGTACCTCTCGCATTCCTTCGTCGAGTCGCCCGACATGAAGAACGTCTATGACGGGCTCGTGACGCTGAGCGAGCGCGGCGATGCGGTGATCCAGATGCCGGTCTGGTTCGAGGCGCTCAACAGAGACTTTCGTTATCAGCTCACCGCGGTCGGCGCGCCCGCTCCGGATCTGCATGTCGCCGACGAGATCCGCGGCGGCGCCTTCCGCGTCGCGGGCGGATCCGCGGGATTGAAAGTGTCGTGGCAGGTGACCGGCATCCGGAAGGACGCCACTGCCGTGCGGAACCCGATCGTCGTGGAGGAGGAGAAGCCGGACCGCGAGAAAGGGACGTACCTCGACCCGCTCGCCTTCGGGCAACCCGCCGAGAAGGGGCTCATGCAGGCCCGCGCCCGGGAGACCGCCGCCACCCGCTGAACGCCCGTCCGCCTCGTGCGAAACCGGACCGCGCCCGTTCCGTATCATGACGGCCCGCCCCCGGCGGGAAACGGTGAGAGACCGCCTCGTCCTCTTGGCCGCCGCCGCGGCGCTCCTGCTCTCCGCCTGCGCGCGAAAGCCCGCGGTGAAGGCGGAGCCCCCGCGCGCTGTGCGCCTCGTCGCCGCCGGGCCGCGGCTCCTGCCGCGCGTCGTCACCGCGGTGGGCACCCTGGCGGCGGAGGAGCGGGCGGATGTCAGCTTCAAGGTCGCCGGACGCCTCGCGCGCTTGCGCGTCGACATCGGGAGCCGCGCTCAGGCCGGCGACGTCCTCGCGGAGCTCGAGCCGACCGACTTCAGGCTCGGCGCCGAGCGGGCGCGCGCCGCGCTCGAGCAGGCGCGCGCCCGTCTCGGGCTGCCTGCCGAGGGGAGCAACGACGACGTCCGCCCCGAGGCCACGGCCACGGTGCGCCAGGCGAAGGCCAAGCTGGAGCAGGCCGAGGCGGAGCTCAGGCGGAACAAGGCGCTCCTCCAGGAGGGGCTCCTGTCCCGCTCGACGTTCGACGTCGTCGACGCGAACTACAAGGTCGCCGAGAGTCAGTACAACGACGCGCTCGAGGAGGCCAACAACCGGCGCGGCATCCTCGCCGAGCGCCGCTCCAGCCTCGCGATCGCCGAGCAGCAGCTCCGCGACGCGACGCTCGTCGCTCCGTTCGCTGGAGCCGTCCAGCAGCGGCGAGCGAACGTCGGCGAGTACCTGAACGCCGGGACCCCCGTGGCCACGCTCGTCAAGGTGAACCCGATCCGCATGCGCCTCGACGTGCCCGAGCGCGAGGCGAAGGCGATCCGCAAGGGACTGGACGTCGCCGTGCGCCTCGAGGGCGACCCGAAGTCGTGGAGGGGCGTCGTGAGCCGCGTCTCGCCCGCGCTCGAGGAGGCGAACCGCTCGCTCGTGGTCGAGGCGGAGATCGCGAACCCGGACGGCGCGCTGCGCCCCGGATCGTTCGCCCGCGCCGAGATCGCGACCGACCCCGGCGCCCCCGCCGTGGCCGTGCCTGCGAGCGCCGTCGTCGTCTTCGCGGGGCTCGAGAAGGTGATCACGGTGAAGGACGGCAAGGCGGTCGAGAAGCCGGTCGTGACCGGCAGGCGCTCCGGCGGCCTCGTCGAGATCGTCTCGGGCGTCGGGGCCGGCACGCGCGTCGTCGAGAAGCCCGGTAACCTCGCGACAGGGATGCCCGTCGTCGAGGAGCCTGCCGGCGGGGGCGCGGGCGACCGCACGGCGCGCGTCGCGGTGAACTAGTGCAGAAGCTCGCCGAGATCTGCATCCGGCGCCCCGTCTTCGCGTCGATGATCGTCCTGTCGCTCGTCGTCGTCGGCGCGGCGAGCTACGGGCAGCTCGGCGTCGACCGCTTCCCCGCCGTCGACCTCCCGACCGTCATCGTGCGCGCGGCGCTCCCGGGCGCCTCCCCCGAGGAGATGGAGTCCGAGGTCGCGATGCCCCTCGAGGAGGAGGTCAACACCGTCCAGGGGATCGAGGAGCTCCGCTCCATCAGCGGGCCGGGGAACGCGATCCTCGTCGTGACGTTCGCGCTCTCGCGCGACATCGACGTCGCGACGCAGGACGTGCGCGACCGCGTGAACGGCGCGATGTCTCGCCTGCCGCGCGGGATCGACCCGCCGCTCATCCAGAAGTTCAACAACGACCAGTCGCCGATCCTCTCCCTCGCCCTTTCCGCAGACCGCCCGATCCGGGAGCTGACGGAGATCGCGGACAAGGTCGTCAAGCCGCTCGTCGAGCGCGCGAGCGGCGTCGGCGAGGTGAACGTCACGGGCGGTCTCTCGCGCGCGATCGACGTGCGTGTCGACGTCGACCGCCTCGCCGCGTACAGGATCCCGATCACGCGCGTCCACGAGGCGCTCCAGCGCCAGAACTCCGACGTGCCGGGCGGGAACGTCGACTCGGGGCGCCGCGAGCTGTCCCTGCGCACCCTCGGTCGCTTCGCGAACGCGCGATCGTTCCAGGACCTGGTGGTCGCGAGCGTGAACGGGCAGCCCGTGCGCCTCTCCGACGTCGGGACCGTCGTGGACGGCACGAAGGAGCAGCGGTCCTCGGCGCGGCTGAACGGGGTTCCGACCGTGACGCTCGAGGTCTACAGGCAGTCGGGCGCGAACACCGTTGCGGTGATCGAAGGCGCGAAGAAGGCCGTCGCCTCGGCGCGCGCGCTCGTGCCCGCGGACGTGAAGATCGAGGCGATCCGGGACCAGTCGCGGTACATCCACGCGGCGCTCCACGAGATCAACAAGCACCTCCTCCTCGGGAGCCTCTTCGCGTCGCTCGTCGTCCTCGTCTTCATGCGGAACACGCGGTCCACGCTGATCGCGGCGATCGCGATCCCTACGTCCGTCATCGCGACCTTCGGGGTGATGCGGGCTCTCCATTTCACGCTCAACAGCGTGACGATGCTCGCGCTCGTCCTGATGGTCGGCGTCGTCATCGACGACGCGATCGTCGTCCTCGAGAACATCTTCCGCTTCATCGAGGAGAAGAAGATGGACTCCTTCGAGGCGGCGCGCGCGGCCACGAAGGACATCGGGCTCGCCGTCCTCGCGACGACGTTCTCGCTCGTCGTCATCTTCCTTCCCGTCTCGTTCATGTCCTCGATCTCGGGGCGGTTCCTCTACCAGTTCGGCATCACGGCCTCGGCCGCGATCCTCGTGTCGCTCCTCGTCTCGTTCACGCTGACGCCGATGATGTCGGCGCGGCTCCTGCGCGGGCACGTGCACGTCGTGGCGAGCGAAGCGGAGGAAGTCGATTCCCGGAAGGGCTTCTACCACCGCATAGATTCGTTCTACTCGCGCGTCCTCGGCTGGGCGATGGCGCACCGGCGCGTCGTCGCGGTCGGCGCCGCGCTCGTCGCGCTCTCGACGCTCCTCGTCTTCCACTTCGTGAAGGAGGAGTTCCTGCCTGGCAACGTGGACGAGGCGGAATTCGAGATGAACGTGACGGCGCCGGAGGGGACGTCGATGTCCTCGATGGACGAGGCGATGCGCGAGGTCGAGGGCGTGCTTCGCGCGAACCCGTACGTCACGACGGTCCTCGCGACCGCCGGCGGCTCGTTCCTCGGTCAGGTGAACGCCGGCTACGCCTACGTCCGCCTGAAGCCGCACGAGGAGCGCGTATTCGGCCTCGGCCGCGTCTTCCACGAGCTCGCGAACCTGACGCCGTGGCGCGCGTTCACCGGCAACAGGAGCCAGCGCCAGATCATGACCGACGTGAGGAAGAGCCTCGCGAAGCTCACGCAGCTCCGGTGCGCGGTCCGGAACATCGTCTCCTTCAACATCACGGGCGGGCCGGCCGACATCGTCATCTCGCTCCGCGGCCCCGACATCGTGACGCTCGTGAAGACGATGGAGGCGCTGCGCGACAAGGCGGTGAGCGGCGAGGTGCCGGGCGTCGTGGACGCCGACACGGGCCTGAGGCTCGACAAGCCGGAGCTCCGCATCCACGTCGACCGCGAGCGCGCCGCGGACCTCGGCGTCGACACGACCGACATCGCGACGAGCCTGCGCATCATGGTCGGCGGCGACGACCGGGTGACGCGCTTCCGCGACGAGACGGTGAACCAGGACTACGACGTCCAGCTGCGCCTCGAGAAGGCGGACCGCACGAACGCGGACACGATCTCGCGCCTCTACGTGCCGTCCTCGCGCGGCGGCCTCATCAGGCTCGACAACCTCGTGACGCTCTCGGAAGAGCTCGCGCCGTCGCGCATCGAGCGCCTCGACCGGCAGCGGCAGGTGCGGCTCTTCGCGGGCGTCGCGCCCGGCTACGCGCTCGCGGATCGGATCGAGGCCTTGAAGGGAGCGCTCGCGAAGATGGAGCTCCCGCCCGGCTACTCGGTGGCGGTGCTCGGGCGCGGGCGCGAGATGGAGAAGACGTTCAAGGAGTTCCTCTTCGCGTTCCTCCTCTCGATCGCGTTCATGTACATGATCCTCGCTTCGCAGTTCGAGTCGGTCGTTCGCGCTCTTCTCGCTCTGGGCGACGAAGGACACGATCAACCTCTACTCCGCGCTCGGCATCCTCGTCCTTTTCGGCGTCGTGAAGAAGAACTCGATCCTCCAGATCGACCACATGAACAACCTGCGGCGGAAGGAAGGGATGCCGCGCGCCGAGGCTGTCCTCCGCGCGAACCGGGACCGGCTTCGTCCGATCCTGATGACGACGCTCGCGCTCGTCGCCGGCATGGCGCCGCTCGCGCTCGGCACGGGGCCGGGAGCCGAGGAGCGGCGCTCGATCGCCGTCGTCGTCATCGGCGGCCAGTCGCTCTCGCTCCTCCTGACGCTGCTGGCGACGCCCGTCTTCTACACGCTCTTCGAGGACCTGGCGATGAGCCCGCGCTGGAAGGCGGTCGCGGGTCGGGTGAGGACGCCGGCGGTGGCCGTGCGCGCCGCCGCACGCGAGCGCTGGGCCGCGTTCCGGGCTCGGCCGGCGAAGAACGGACGTGGCGGCGACATCCCGCCCGATGGCTCGAAAGCACTCCCCCATCCGGTCGATGGTCTGCGCCATCCTCGCTATCGGAGCGAGCAGGCATGTCATGGGCCAGCCTGTGGGCGCGGAGTTTCGTGTCAACACGTATACGACGTTCTTCGAGGAGGGCTCCGCGGTCGCAGGCGACGCCGCAGGCAACTTCGTGATCGTCTGGCGGGGCGCGTCACCCGACGGCACCGTCGAGGTGGTCGGCAAGCGCTATTCCGCCGCCGGACAGCCGTTGACCGGCGATTTCCGGATCAACACCTACACCACGGGCGATCAAAAGTTCGCCGACGTCGCCTCGAGCGCCACGGGCAATTTCGTCGTCGTCTGGGTGAGCTTCGGCCAGGACGGCCCGGCGTACCAGATCCTGGGCCAGCGCTTCAGTAGCAGCGGCGCGCCGCTCGGCGGCGCATTCCGCGTGAACCCCTCCACCCCGGCTTATCCGTCCCATCCTTCGGTGGCTTCGGACGCGGCCGGCAATTTCGTCGTCGTCTGGAACAGCGACGCCTACTTCGGAGACGCCGTCGTCTCGGCGCAACGCTACAGCACCACGGGGGCGCCGCTCGGAGGGCTGTTCCAGGTCAATACGGGTGCGTTCGCCCTTCATTCCCGACCCGCCGTCGCGTCCGACCCGAACGGCAACTTCGTCGTCGCCTGGACCAGCTACGACGACTCGAGCTACTCCGTCGCCGCGCGACGGTTCTCGCACACGGGACAGCCGCTCGGTGGCGAGTTCCGGGCCAATACGTACATGCTCAACGGGCAGTCGAGGCCCGCGGTCGCTGCCGATGCGAAGGGCAACTTCGTGATCGCCTGGCTGTCCGACACCCAGGGCGGATTCGGCGGCATCTTCGGGCAGCGCTACAGCGCCACCGGAGCCCGCGTCGGGGCGGAGTTCCAGGTCAACATCCCAACGTCGGGCGGCGTGAACGATCCGGCGGTCTCGAGGAGCGCCTCCGGCGACTTCGTCGTCACCTGGACGGGCCGAGACGAGGACGTCAATGGCGTCTTCGCGCGCAGGTTCAACTCCGGCGGCGTTCGCGTCGGCGCCGAGTTCAGGGTGAACACGTACACGGCGAGCGACCAGATCGAATCGAAGGTCGCGCTCCTCGGCAACGGTCACATCATCGCGACGTGGAAGAGCGTGGACCAGGACCACTCCTTCTCCGGCGTCTACGCCCAGCTCTACGCCTGCGGCGTCGGGGGCGACGTGGACGGCAACGGCTCCGCGAACGTCGCCGACGTCTTCTACCTGATCAACGCGCTCTTCGCCGGGGGTCCCGCGCCGCCCTGCTCCGGGGACGTCGACGCGAACGGATTCGTAAACGTCGCCGACGTCTTCTATCTCGTCAACTACCTCTTTGCCGGCGGTCCGGCGCCCCTCTGAGAAAGCTTGTCGCCGCACTTGTCCTCGCTATCGGCGCCTCGAGACGCCGCTGAGGTCGTTCGGGCCGTAGAGAAACCGTAAAGATTCTTCGCATCGCTCGCCGCCGATGCGATCGTGTCGTGTCCGGACGACGATTCGCGATGTAAGAGTCGAGATGCGCACGTTCCGATATGCCACGGTCTTCGCAGCCGCAACCGCTCTCGGGGTCGCCGCGCCGTCCCTCGCGGGAGACTTCGTCCAGGGACCGAAGCTCGTCGGGAACGGGGCAGTCGGCAGCCCCGAACAAGGCATTTCGGTTGCTCTCTCCGCCGACGGCAATACGGCGATCGTGGGCGGTTCATACGACGACTCGCGCGTGGGAGCGGCATGGGTCTTCACGCGCAGCGCCGGGACCTGGACACAGCAGGGCACCAAGCTCGTCGGGTCCAGCACGTCAGCCGTCAGAGATCAGGGCTATTCCGTCGCCCTCTCCTCCGACGGCTCGACGGCGATCCTCGGCGGGGTCAGCGACGACTCGGGGACGGGAGCCGCTTGGGTCTTCACGCGCAGCGCCGGCATCTGGACACAGCAGGGCGGCAAGCTCGTCGGGACCGGCGCCGTGGGACACGCCAATCAGGGCTGGTCGGTTGCCGTTTCCTCCGACGGCTCGAACGCAATCGTCGGCGGGGGCTCCGACGACTCGGGAGTGGGAGCCGCGTGGGTGTTCACGCGCAGCGCCGGGATTTGGTCACAGCAGGGTGTCAAGCTCGGCGGTCAGGACAGGGTCGGGGCTCCGGCCCAGGGCCGGTCGGTCGCCCTCTCTTCCGACGGCTCGACGGCGATCGTCGGCGGACCCCTTGACAGCTCGGGGACGGGAGCCGCATGGGTCTTCACGCGGAGCGGCGGCGTCTGGTCGCAGCAAGGGGCCAAGCTCGTCGGGACGGGTGCCGTCGGCCTGGCCTTGCAGGGCGGCCGCGTCGCGCTCTCTTCCGACGGCAACACGGCGATCCTCGGCGGGTCGAACGACGACTCGGGAACGGGAGCCGCCTGGGTCTTCACGCGGAGCGGCGGCGTCTGGTCGCAGCAGGGGGCCAAGCTCGTCGGGACCGGCGCGTCCGGCAGCCTCGTCAACGAGGGGATCTCGGTCGCTCTCTCAGCCGACGGCGACACGGCGATCGTCGGCGGAAGCAGCGACGACTCCGATACGGGAGCGGCCTGGGTCTTCACGCGGAGCGGTGGCGTCTGGTCGCAGCGCGGCTCCAAGCGGATCGGGGCCGGCGCAGCCGGCAATTCCGCCCAAGGGTCTTCGGCCGCCATCTCTGCCGACGGCAGCACGGCGATACTCGGTGGCATCCTGGACGACGGCCACATCGGAGCGTCTTTCATCTTCATGCGCACGTGCGCCCACGGAGACGTCAACGGCGACGGCGCCGTCGACGTCGCGGACGTCTTCTATCTCATCAACTTCCTCTTCGCCGGCGGTCCGGCGCCGCGGTGCTTCTGAAGCTCGAAGGAGTGTCGAGATGAACGACGTCCGCCGGCGTCCGCTCGCGTCGCTCGTCGGAGCCATCGTCTTCGCCCTCGCGTCTTCCGCGCAGGCGGGCGGCTTCGCCCAAGGCGCGAAGCTCTTCGCGAATCCCGGCTACGGCGAGGGCTGGTCGGTCGCCCTCACGCCCGACGGGAACACCGCCGTGCTCGGCGCTCCGAACGGGAGCGCCGGAGCGGCTTACGTCTTCACGCGCACGAACGGCATCTGGTCGACGCAGGCCGCGAGCCTGACCGGCACTCCCGCCGTCACTCAGGCGCTTCAGGGGAACTCCGTCGCGATCTCCTCCGACGGCGCCACCGTGGTCCTCGGCGGTCCGGGCGACGGCTCGAACGTCGGCGGCGCGTGGGTCTTCACGTTGAGCAACGGCACGTGGTCGCAGCAGGGGAACAAGCTCCTCGGCACGGGTACGTCGGGGGCCGCGTATCAGGGCAGATCCATCGCTCTCTCGGCCGACGGAAACACGCTGGCGGTCGGAGGCCCTTACGACAGCAGCAGGGGAGCGGTGCCGTGGGAGCCGCACAGCAGGGCCAGTCGGTCGCGCTTTCGGGAGACGGCAACACGCTCCTCGTCGGCGCGCCGGCAGACAACGGTTTCCTCGGCGCGGTGTGGGTCTTCACGCGGAGCGGGAGCACGTGGTCGCAGCAGGGCGGAAAGCTCGTCGCCACGGGCGCGACGGTGAATCCGCAGCTCGGCGGCTCCGTGGCGCTCTCCTCCGATGGCTCGACGGCGCTCGTCGGCGGCGCGGGCGACGGAGGCACGTGGGTCTTCACGCGAAGCGGCATCACGTGGTCGCAGCAAGGCGGCAAGCTCGTCGGCACGGGCGCGACGGGGAGCGCGAGCCAGGGAGTCGGCGTCGCGCTCACACCCGACGGCAACACGGCCCTGATCGGCGGATCGGGCGACGATTCGAGCAAGGGCGCGTTCTGGGTCTTCACGCGGAGCAACGGCGCCTGGACGCAGCAGGGTGGCAAGTTCTTCGGAACGGGCAGCGCGGCGCAGCTCGGCCAGTCGTTGGCGATCTCGTCCGACGGCAACACGGCGATCGCCGGCGGATGGGCGGACCGCGCCGGCCCCGGCGCTGCGTGGGTCTTCCTCCGCACGTGCGGGCACGGAGACCAGAATGGCAGCGGTACCGTCGACGTCTCCGACGTCTTCTACCTCATCAACTACCTCTTCGCGGGCGGACCGCCGCCCGCGTGCTACTGATCCCGCCCGACGCCGAGCGCGTCCGCGACCCTGTTGATGTAGTTGAACCACGCCGCGATGAGCGTGATCTGGAGGATGCCGCGGTCGTCGAAGCCGGCGGCGCGGAGGCGCTCATGGTCGCCGGGGCCGATGCGAGTCGCGTCCTTCGTGATCGCGGTCGCGTAGTCGAGCATCGCGCGGTCGGCCGGGGAGAGCGGCGCGTTCTCGTAGTCGTCCACGAGCGCCTTCACGAGCGCTTCGTCGAGGGTGACGGCACGCAGAAACTCCGCGTGGGCGTCGATTCAATGCCGGCAGCGATTCACCGCCGAGACACGCGTCGTGATCATCTCCTGCTGGCTCCTGCTCAGCGGGAGGTCGGGGGACATCAGGACGCCGAACGTCGCGAACGCGTGATAGAGCGCCTGCGGGAGCAGCGTGTGCGTCGAGACGATGCTGCGGCTCCCATCGTCATCCGCGGCGCGCGCGTACTCCTTCGGGTAGAGGCTCTGCTGCATCTCGAGCGCCGTCTTCAGCTCGCCGTCCGCCTCCGTGAACGGGATCGTCTTGATCCAGGCCATCACTTCCCCACGCGCTCGGCGCGCGCGAGCGTGGAAGCGAGCGCCGATTCCGTCGCGATGGCTGAGGCCTCGACCTGAGTCGTCGGCGCGTCGTCGGCGCCTTCCACGATGGCGTAGAGCGTCGTCAGGTCCGCGTTGAGCGTCGCGAGGTCGCGCTCGCCGTCTCGCGCGGCGCGGCGGCGCCGGCCTTCGCCCCCTCCCAGCGCCGCGGCTTCCGCGTCCGCCGCCTCGAGAGCCTCCGACAGCTTGCCGCCCTGCGCCTGCGAACGGCGCGCCGCGAGGTCTTTCCGGAACGTTTTCACGCGCTTCAGCGCCTCCGCGTCGCGGTGGAGCGCGTCCGCTATGCGCGTCGCGACGGCGAAGCGCTTCTCGAGAGCGGGGGCAGACGCCTTTACGCGCGGGTCGATCTTGACGGTGAGGGGGCGAGTCAGCATCTTGCCGTCGACCGTGAGGCGGAGCGTGTACGTGCCGGGCAGAACCGCCGGGCCGAGCGGCTCCTTCGGCGTGTCGTGCGGGACGGCCGAGATCGGGTACTGCCGCTCGAGCGCGTCGGGCGCCGGCAGGTGGAGATCCCAGACGAAGCGGTGCATGCCGGGCGTCGCGGGGAGGACCCGCTGCGGCCGCCGCCAGTACGCCGGCACCGGGATCTCGTTCGCGTCGTCTGGCCCGGGCTTCTCGTCGCTCGCGAACCTCCGCACGAGCGCTCCCTTCGCGTCGAGGACCTCGAGCGTCACCGGCGAGATCGGGGCCGCCTTCAGCACGTAGTCGACGATAGCGCCGTCCGGCGGGTTCTCGCCCATCGGCTCCTCGGGCGGCAGCGGCGTGTCGGTGGCCTTGCTCCGGCGGATGCGATACGCGACCTGCGGCGCGAAGAGGAACGCGTCCGCGGACGCCGCCTCGGGCGCGAGCTGCCGGAGGGGCGTCAGGTCGTCGAGGATCCAGAACGAGCGCCCGTGCGTGCCGACGACGAGGTCGTCGCCGTGGACGACGAGGTCGCGCACGGATGTCGGCGGCAGGTTCAGGAGAAGAGGCTGCCAGCTTGCGCCGCCGTCGAGGGAGACCGCGACGCCGCGCTCGGTCCCCGCGTAGAGGAGACCGCGGCGGACCGGGTCCTCGCGCACCGCGTTCACCGGCGCGTCGGGGAGGCCCTTGATGATCTCCGTCCAGGTCTTCCCGAAGTCGTGCGTGACGAGGACGTGCGGCCTCATGTCGTCGAGGCGGATCGCGTTGATCGCGGCGTACGCCGTCGCGGCATCGAAGGGAGAGGCCTCGATCAGCGACACCTTGCTCCAGGAGCCGAGCGTCTTCGGCGTCACGTCCGCCCACGTCCTTCCGCCGTCCTTCGTCACGTGGATGAGCCCGTCGTCGGTGCCCGCCCAGATCAGGTTCCCGTCCTTCGGCGACGGCGCGATCGTGTAGATGACGCCGCGGCGCCGCTCGAGGTCCTTCGCGAGCT